>QWCK01000084.1_pt1 | contig 371893 bp, 448 predicted proteins | sample 1972571 | NCBI WGS metagenome assembly QWCK01 (sample SAMN09866710, study PRJNA288562) | Human gut metagenome isolate term2_stool, whole genome shotgun sequencing... | isolation source: gut | host: Homo sapiens | place: USA: California
GGAACTGCTCAGTACAGCAACATCCCAAATCGCCAAGAGTGTAACCAATTTTGTCCTTCATGGAAAAAGGTCTTGTTTCTTTCATGATAATTTACCTCCAAACATTTATATTGTTTTAGTAGCTACAATCTTATTATATTGGGGTTATGCTGATATCCATATACAAATATTGCTTGCAAACTACGAAAAATTGATGTATTGTATATTTTGACGAAATGAACAAAAAATATAATAGGAAAGTGTACAAAATAGACATATGAAAAAGCAAGGCTACAAAATGGAATATTTGAAAATATTGGATAGTGCCCAGCGAAGCTTTGGGCAAAAGGAGAGCTATACAATTGTATTTATAGCTGGTGGGATAGGGTATATGCACCAGGAGGACGATAATATTGTATGTACTATGGAGGATTTGATATTTATTAAGCCAGGTAATAAAGTAAAGCTTGAATATCGTAAAAATAAGTATCCTCTTGAAGTTTATGTTCTTTATATAGGTGGAGAACTTTTAAGGAAATTGTCAGATGAAGAAACAAGACTTGATGAAGCGTTTGATTTTGTTCCGTATCAAGTTAAGATTGTTCATTCTGAGACTGAATCGGCTATGCTTATAAAGAATATATCAAAAAAGCTCTATTCGATGAATAATGAGCCGCCTAAATTTGCCCACTCATTATACGAGAAAAGCCTATTAACTATGATTCTTGTACTTGCACTTCGCTCATCTGTTCAGGATGATGTACAGATCAAGAAGAAGAAGAAAAAACACGTTGTAATGGATGATATTTTTATTTATATCAGAGAACATTTGACAGAAGATATCTCGTTGGAGCGCTTGGAAAATGAATTTTATATAAGCCGTTATCATATAGTAAGAGAGTTTAAAAAATTGACAGGTGAGACACCTCATTCATACATTGTAAAGAGCAAACTTGATTTATGCCGCCATTATATAGAGCAGGGGAAAAGTATTCATGAGGTATATGAGCTTGGTGGATTTGGAGGGTATAATCATTTTTTTAGAGCATTTAAGAAAGAATATGGTGTTACTCCAATGCAATATTACAAAGATTTAAAGATTGACAGGAATGAAAAGTAATGATTGTGTTTGTAGAATAAAGCAAATAAGGGGCTGTCGCTTTAACGATTGAAAATCGTTAGGGTACCAGCCTCTTTTTCCTATAAAAATACGATTTTTAAGTTACTATTTATTATTGAGTGTATTCTTTAAGTTTAGAAAGAGTTTCTTCTAATGCTTCAATACTTTTTTGTAATGGTGTTTTTCTTTTGCCTATACCATGCACGAATGTGATATTTCCAGCATTTTTGAGAGCATACAGCTTCTTGCGTAGTCTCTTTAAATGTTTGATTTTTATTACATTTCCATAAACTATTTTTATGTCATAGAGTTGTTCACATTCAGCTACAAAATCAGCTAATTTAATTAACAGTTTTGCCTGATTTTTTGTAACGGCTTTTTTCCACACGAAAGTATATTTATTGGCATTTGCCTCAATCTTGAAACTTCTGCGAGAATATGCTTAGAACAAGGGGCAAAATGAATGCTTCTGAATCGTGCAAGTGTTGCATGGTCAGGTGCAGAATGCCCTTCTAGAAGAAATATGAAATTGATATCTCTTTTGCAGTTTTCGAGTGGAAGTTTTAGTTGATATCCACTCTGATTTAAAGTATAATCTTTTTGTAATTTATTATGTAATAGCATACTAATATTTTACTATAAATCCCAGGTTTTTCGAAGCCTGGGATTTATTTTTTTAGATTATATACCGCCTTAACATAAAAGAAGGGGCATCGCACTAATTTCTTAGTGCGATAGCCCCTTTTTTTATATCATTATTTAGTTTAAATTCTTAATAGAATTACTGCTTATACTGTGTCATTGATAAATCATCAATAGTCTTAACAACAGTATGAGGAATTGGCTTCCATTCAACCTTCTTAAATAACGCTACAATTGAGATTGGAATATATGTAGCTATAAAGAGAGGAAAAGAGAAAAGATACATAATCTTCTTTCTTGCAGGTGCAAGAATCTTCTTCCACTCAGTTATTAAAGTTATAAGTCCTATTACTAAAAGCATCATATAGAAATTAAAGAAACCAAGTAAAATAGCCTGAACAGTTGGACCAGCAATCTGCTTGAATAATGTAGGATTAAGACCACCACATAATAATATTATTACATTAAGAAGTATTGTTCCAAGTGTAAATAAAGTAGCAGGTGCAAGTGTCATTATCATATCATAGCAGGATACGAACATTCTCTTTTCCTTGAACATTGTCCTGAATAAGTCTCTGCCATACTTAAATAATACCTGATAGAAGCCTTTTGTCCAACGCATACGCTGATTCCAAGACTGTTTAAATGTTGTTGGCTGTTCATCATAGAACATAGCATCTTCGCAATAACCAACCTTTTCGCCATCAAGAATATTAGTTACAGTAAATTCAATATCCTCTGTTAAAAGATTGCATTTCCAGCCGTGGTTCTTCTTGATAATAGAGCTGTCTACAAGATAGCCAGTTCCGGATACAGCACAGCTTGTCTTAATCATCATTCGTGGGTTGTTAAGATATTTAGCTTCTCTTATAAACCATAAAGAATAACCGGCTGTAATCCAGTTAGTGTCATAATTCTTAGAGTTACGATAGCTTGTGACAACTTTGTACCCACTGTCGAATACTTTGTTCATCTCTCTGACGTAATTGACATCGATAATATTATCTGCATCGAATACGAAATAACCGTCATAACAAGTGTAATCACCGCGTTCTTCACATATCTTATTAAAGACATAGTCCATAGCATAGCCTTTACCAATAAGTATATTGTTGAAACGCTCATAAACAATAGCACCGTGTTGTCTTGAAATCTCCGCAGTATTATCAGTACAGTTATCAGCTACTACGATAACATCAATAAGCTCTGAAGGATAATTCTGGTTCTTAATACTGTCAATTAAATTGCCGATAACGGCATTTTCATTACGTGCGGCAATAATAAATGCGTATTTGTGAAGTGTCTTAGCTTCGGTGTTGTAATTCTTTTTTTTCTTTTTACCAAGCAATGCGATAATAACGTATATTCCCTGATAACAATAGAAGATGGTCAATACAATATACACAAATGCGTTGATATCTGATACGATTTTCATTTGAAATCCTCACTAATCATTAAAAAATAAAAGTCTGTTAAAACTTTTACAAACTTTTGCAAAGTTCTTTACAGATTATATCATTAGTTCGTTAGCTGTCAATAGTTAATCGAACTAATATTTCTAAAAAAAGTGACAAAATTCGCTCTCAATGTGATATTATATGTGTTATTATATAAAAGTTACATATACACATTGGCGAAAGGAATACTAAAATGTATAAAGAAATATCTCAATTAATTATGTATGGAAATCTCGATAACAGTTCTATTTTATCATCAATGGCAGATATATTCAATCGTTTTGATAACAAATTATCATCAAAAGAAGAGCTGGTTACAGATATATATACTCAGGTAAAAAGAATTTTAGAAGTTGCAACAGATTATGGTTTCGATAAGAATTTATGGCAGAATTATCTTACATATTTTCTTATTACTAATGAGAATCCATTCAGCATTACCTGTGAAAAGGTAGGAGCTAATGACGGAAGTGTTAATGTATTTGCAAAGAATGACTTTAAAGTATTCTACAATCTTTTCCATTATGATTTTTCATTTATAGAGAAAGAACTCGGCATTGACTGTTTCTCTATAATCTCTGATTATAAGGCAATCGTTAAGAAGGAGCTGATGTATAATAAAAATGTAAGTGAAAAGGTTCAGGCATTAAGCGAAAAGCTTGCCAAAGCTGCTAATGCAGATGAATTCTTTGATATAGTTACAGAATTCTATAAAGCATATGGCGTAGGTATGTTCGGACTTAACAAGGCGTTCAGAATATCTGCAACAGAGAATGGAAAGCTTACATTTAACCCTATTAATAATATGGATAAGGTTGTATTAGATGATCTTATTGGATATGAGATACAAAAAAAGAAGCTTGTTGAGAATACAGAGAACTTTGTTCAGGGCAGAAAAGCCAATAATGCTCTTTTATTTGGTGACAGTGGAACTGGTAAGTCTACAAGTATCAAGGCTATCGTTAATGAATATTATGACCAGGGCTTAAGAATGATAGAGATATATAAGCATCAGTTTAAGGATTTATCAAATGTAATAGCGGCCATTAAGAACAGAAACTACAAGTTCATTATATATATGGATGATTTATCATTTGAAGAATTTGAGATTGAGTACAAGTTCTTAAAGGCAGTCATTGAGGGTGGCGTTGAAACTAAGCCTGACAATATTCTTATATATGCGACATCTAACAGAAGACATCTTATCAAAGAAACATGGAACGACAGAAATGATATGGAATCTTCTAACGGACTTCACAGATCAGATACGATTGAAGAAAAGATGTCGCTTGTTAATAGATTTGGGTGTCAGATAAGCTATTCTAAACCATCTAATAAGGAATATTATAATATTGTAATAGGACTTGCCAAGAAAAATGGACTTGATATGTCAGAAGAAGAACTTATGGCTGAGGCTAATAAGTGGGAATTAAGCCACGGAGGCATATCAGGAAGAACCGCACAGCAGTTTATTAACCATTGTCTTGGAATGCGGAAGTAATATTTATTTGTAAAATAATGATATTATAAAATAGCATTTTGAAAAATAGGATAAAAACAACAAAATAGAATCATAAATAGTATTTTAAATATAAGAGCGGAGAGTAATAATGTATTCATATATAATAGGTGAATTTGTTGAGATGACACCAGAAGGGATAGTTATAGAGAATAATGGGATTGGCTATGACATTAAGACATCGTCCCTTACAGCTGAAAATATACCTAAATCGGGTGAATTTGTAAAGGTGTATACATATCTGCACGTAAGAGAAGACGATATGAGCCTGTATGGATTTCTTACAAGAGATGAACTTAACGTATTTAAATTATTAATAAATGTCAACGGAATAGGTCCTAAGGGGGCACTTGGAATATTATCAGCAATCAGCACAGATGATTTAAGATTTGCAGTACTGTCAGATGATGTTAATCTTATAAAGAGCTGTCCGGGTGTTGGTGCTAAGACAGCACAGAGGCTTATTATTGAACTTAAGGATAAGTTAAAGGTTGAGGAAGCCTTTGAGATGGCACTTAATAACAGAAATAAGGCAAATGCGGCAGCAGAGCAGGATAATTCTATTATTGTTATGAATGATGCTGTTGAGGCGCTTGTATCACTTGGCTATAGCAGTAAGGATGCGATTAAGGCTGTTAAGAAGGTTGATGATATTGATAAGAAGAATTCAGAGGCAATACTTAAGGAGGCTCTTAAAAGCCTTGCAACTTTATAGGTAAAATAAAAGAATATTTGAATATAAGAGAGCATTTGATTATAAAATAGTGCTTAGTTATAAAAAGGGTATTTAATTATGAGGAGGTGAAATACAACGTGGAAAAAAGAATAATATCCACAGAAATCCTTACGGAAGATGCAAAGATAGAGAATTCGTTAAGACCATTAAAGCTTGATGATTATGTAGGACAGGAAAAGGTTAAAAGAAACCTTAAAGTATATATAAAGGCAGCAAAGGAGAGAGGAGATTCATTAGACCATGTCTTATTTTATGGACCTCCTGGACTTGGTAAGACAACACTTGCTGGAATTATAGCTAATGAAATGGGCGTTAATATAAAGGTAACTTCTGGTCCGGCTATAGAGAAACCTGGAGAAATGGCGGCAATACTAAATAATCTTAGTGAGGGAGATATATTGTTCGTTGATGAGATACACAGACTTAACAGACAGGTTGAGGAAGTACTGTATCCAGCAATGGAAGATTATGAGATTGATATAATGATTGGAAAAGGTGCTACTGCAAGGTCGATAAGACTTGACCTTCCGCATTTTACACTTGTTGGTGCAACGACAAGAGCAGGACTTTTATCTGCACCTTTAAGAGATAGATTTGGAGTTGTTAATCATCTTGAATTCTATAATTGTGATGAATTAAAGAAGATTATAGTAAGGTCAGCAGAGGTTCTTGGTGTTGATATTGATGATGATGGTGCATATGAGCTTGCAAGAAGATCAAGGGGAACACCACGACTTGCTAACAGATTATTAAAGAGGGTAAGGGATTTTGCACAGGTAAAATATGACGGTAATATAACTAAAGATGTTGCTGATTATGCACTTGACCTTTTAGATGTTGACAGGGACGGACTTGATAGGAATGACAGGCTTATTCTTTCTACAATTGTAGAGAAATTTGACGGAGGACCTGTTGGAATAGAGACACTTGCGGCTTCTATTGGTGAAGATTCGGGAACGCTTGAAGATGTATATGAGCCATATCTTATACAGAATGATTATATTAACAGGACACCTAGAGGAAGAGTTGCAACAAAGAAAGCATATGATAATCTTGGTATTGAACTAAGAGAGTAGATATTGTATACTTACTATATATTATTGTTAAGCAGGTCAGGAGGATGCAGATGTCATCAAAGAATACAACAGAGGTAATCATAGGTGGAAAAGTATTTACTTTGGGAGGATATGAAAGTGAAGAATATCTTCAGAAGATAGCATCATATATTAATAATAAACTTGCTGAGTTCGGTAAAGACGAGAATTTTAGAAAGCAGTCAGCAGAGATAAGAGCTAATCTTATGTATCTTAATGTTGCCGATGATTATTTTAAGGCAAAGAAGCTTGGTGATGGTTTATCTTTAGAGATTGAGAATAAAGATAAGGAAATCTATGACCTTAAGCACGAACTTATTGCAGCACAGATAAAGTCTGAGTCTGCTGATAAGCAGATTGAGGAATTGAAGGGTAACATAGAGAAGCTTCAAAATACCATTGTAAAGCTTGAAACAGAACTTAATGATTCAAAGAAATAATTATATTTAGCGGGGCTGGGGACAATGTGCTACAGTCCCGATTTGATTAATAAGTATTATAGAATGAGGATAAATGATATATTATGGAATTAACACATGGTAACAACTACAACAGAATAGAAGTTCTTGCACCAGCAGGTTCTCTTGAAATATGTAAGGCTGTTATTAATGCAGGGGCAGATGCGGTGTATCTTGGAGGAGATATGTTCGGTGCAAGGGCATACGCAGGCAATCTTAATAATGAAGAGATGCTTGAAGCACTTGACTATGCACATAGAGCTGGGTGCAGAATATATCTTACAGTTAATACACTTCTTAAGCACAAAGAGATAGAAGGACAATTGATTTCATATATAAGACCATTTTATGAACACGGACTTGATGCGGTTATTGTTCAGGATTTAGGAGTTATGCGGCTTATAAAGAAGCATTTTCCAGATATGGACATACACGCAAGCACACAGATGACACAGACAGGCAGTCTTGGTTCTAAGCTTCTGTGGGATATGGGTGCAGAGCGTGTTGTCACTTCAAGAGAGATGACATTAACTGAGATTGCACAGCTTCATAAAGATTGTCCGGATATGGAGATTGAAAGCTTTGTTCACGGTGCTATGTGTTATTGTTACTCGGGACAATGTCTTATGAGCAGTTTCAGAGGTGGAAGAAGCGGCAACAGGGGAAGATGTGCACAGCCCTGCAGGCTTTCTTATAAAGTATATGATAATGACAGTCAGATTAACGACAAAGATAATTCCTTTGCATTAAGTCCTAAAGATATGTGTGCCCTGCCTATACTTCCAGATATAATAGAAGCTGGTGTGTATTCGTTAAAGATAGAAGGAAGAATGAAAAATGTGACCTATGCCGCATATGTTACTTCTATATATAGGCATTATGTTGACGAGTACATTAAATATGGAAGAAAAGGCTATAAAATAACTAAGAAAGATATAGATAATCTATGTGATATATATAACCGAGGCTCTTTTACGACAGGGTTTTATAACAGCAAGAAGGGTAAGGAGATGATGTCGTATGAACGTCCTAATCATAGGGGGAGTGAAGCATTAAAGGTTGTTAGCAATGATAAGGGAAGGGTTACATTTAAAGCATTAAAGGATATCAATCCACAGGATGTATTCGAGATTGACAAGGAACACAGCTTTGAGAGTGGCTCGTTTGTTAAGGCGGGTAATACTTTAGTGGTCAATCTTCCAAGAAAATATAATCTGTACAAGGACAGAATTATTAACAGAATGAAGAATTCTTCTCTTGAAAGACTTGTAAAAGAAAAGTATGTGCAGACAAGCTTTGAAAGAGATATTGATATGTATATGGAGGCTGTGAAAGGCTCACCATTAAGTCTTACCGCTGTGACTGGTCAATTCAGTGCAAGCATATCTGGCAGTGAGGTGACTAAAGCTTTAAAACAGCCAGCCGATTACGAAGATGTTAAGAGCAAGCTTATAATGACAGGTAACACCGGATATAAAGTGTCTGGCATAGAACTTCATATGGATAATGATGTGTTCTTATCGGTTGGAGAATTAAAGAAGCTAAGAAGAGAAGTTATAGCACAGCTTGATAATAATATATTAAGTTCATATTGCAGGACATATAAAGAGCCGGACGATAGTATAATAAATCCCTGCTGTATGACATATAACGAGCAGGATAATAGCATATTAAGTTCGGATTGTGATGCACATAATGAGTATCACAATAATTGCACAGGTATTGAAAGCCAATATAATGATGTGTCAGATAATGCTGGCAAGATGTTATGTACAGTATATTGTCATTCCTTTGATATTGTCAGCTCGGTGATTGATATAGTCAGCAGTCCTGATAATAAGCTGGATATTGCAGTTGGAAGAATATATCTTGGTTTTGGAATGTATTACAGCGACCGGCAGAGATTTATTAAAGTTTGTGAAAAAATTAACAAAATGGGAATTAAGCTGTTTATAGCACTTCCTTATATTCTTGAACAGAGCAGGGCAAGACAGCTTTCGGCTATGCTTGATGATATAGAACATAATACTGGAATAATAATAGACGGCTATCTTGTAAGAAATATTGAAGAAATCGGACTTATAGGAAGCAGAAAGTCTAAAGTTAAAGATATAATTACTGATACAGGATTGTATGTATTTAATAAGTATGCAGGTTATGAATTGAAAGATATTGCTGATAAGGCGGGGGTAAGGCTGCTATCCCACACACTTCCGCTTGAGCTTAATAATTCTGAGTTACAGGATACTCTGACTGCTGGAAGTGAGATTATTGTGTATGGAAAAATACCTGCTATGGTATCTAAATCGTGTGTTAGAAAGACTTATGGAATATGTGATAAGAAGTGTAGTACAACTCTTTTAAAGCAGGGTAGTGATGTAAGCTACATAGTTGAGAGCGTATGCAGTTATTGTTACACAGTGACGTGGGCAGGCACATTTGATTTAACAGAGGAACTTAAAAGAAATGACCTTGGCGTTAGGTCGTTAAGATTTGAGTTCATAGATGAAGATACTTTTACAATAAAGAAAGCTTTAAGCTTTGAGGGGGTATCGCCATATAAGGGACATTTCTATAGAGGAGTCAATTAATTATGCAGACAGTTTGTTTGGAATTATCAAAATATGTACTTGCATTTCTTATGGCTTTCTATGCACTCGCGGCATACAGGGGTGCAGTAATAAGAAATGAAGATAAAAGAAAAAAGATATACCGGATACAGAATATTATAATGGTAATTGTACATTTTACTGGTTATCTTATAATGTATGTTGTGTATGATGATATGAATTATATATATCTGTATTTTGCACAGCTGGTATATCTTGGTGCAGTTATTATGCTTTATATGGTATTTTATCCTAAAGCATCAAGACTGCTTGTTAATAATATGTGTATGCTGATGGCGGTTGGCTTTGTTATGATAGCAAGATTAAGTTATACCAAATGCGTAAAGCAGTTTGCTATAGCGGTTGCGGGCACATTGCTTACACTTGCAATTCCGTGGCTGTTAAAGACAGTGAAAAGCTTCAGAAAAATGGGCTGGATATACTGTGGCACAGGACTTGTGCTTCTGCTGGCAGTTCTTCTTGGCAATAAGATATATGGAGCTAATCTTGTGCTTACCGTGGGACCTGTGTCAGTACAGCCGGCAGAATTTGTAAAGATATTATATGTAATGTTTGTAGCTTCGATGTTTAATAAAGCAACAACATTCAGACAGACTGCTGTAGTTACAGCATTTGCCGCACTTCATGTTATAATACTTGTGCTGTCAACAGATCTTGGAGCAGCACTTATATTTTTCGTGGTCTATATTGCTATGCTTTATATTGCAACCAAGAATGTGTTATATGCAGGTGCAGGTATTATGGGTGGAGGAGTTGCAGGTGTTATCGCATATAAGCTTTTCTCTCATGTAAGAAAAAGAGTTATAATATGGAAAGATCCGTGGAGCCATATTGATGATAGTGGTTATCAGGTATGCCAGTCGCTGTTTTCAATAGGAATGGGTTCGTGGTTTGGATATGGTTTTTGCCAGGGTATGCCGGATAAAATTCCTGTTGCAGAAAAGGATTTTATGTTCTCAGCTATTTCAGAGGAGTTTGGATTAATATTTGCTATATCGTTATTACTGGTATGCCTTAATAATCTTATACTTATGATGAACATTGCATCAAGATGTAAGACATTGTTTTACAGGCTTGTCGCAGTTGGACTTGGAGTTACATATGGCTTTCAGGTGTTCCTTACAGTTGGAGGAGCAATAAAGCTTATTCCGATGACTGGTGTAACACTGCCGTTCGTAAGTTATGGAGGAAGCTCTATAATAAGTTCGTTAGTGATGTTTGCACTGATTAATGGAATGTATAATATGAGACTTGATGAAAGCGAGTATGAAGATGACAGAAAAGGTAAAAATGCAAAAAAACAATCAACAGCAAAAACAACGCCGAAGAAACATCAGGCGTAAAGAAAAAGAAACGGATATTGTAGAAGGAAGTAAAAAAGGCCTTAGAAACAGGGAAACTAATATAATATCTTTTGTGTTTATAGGCTTATTTGCAATTATGATAGTATATCTTTGTGTATTTAATATCAAAGATGCCAAAGATGTTATTAACAATCCATATAATAAAAGAATAGATAATCAGGCTGATAAGGTTGTGAGAGGCGATATATATGCTTCTGATGGAACAGTGCTTGCAACGACTGATACGGCAGATGACGGTACAGAGACAAGAGTGTATCCACAGAAAAAGCTTTTTGGCCACGTCATAGGATATAATTCCAAGACGAAGATGGGAATTGAGTCAACAGAGAATTATTATCTGTTATCTGAGACAGATAATATATTTGATCAGATATCCAATGATTTAACAGGCGATAAGGCAAAGGGACATAATGTGTATACAACATTGGATACAACCTTGCAGAAGGCAGCATATAAGGCACTTGGCAGTAACAAAGGTGCTGTGATAGTTATGGAAAGTTCTACAGGAAAGATACTGGCAATGGTTTCCAAGCCTGATTTTGACCCTAATCTGGTAGATAAAGATTACGATAAATGGATTAATTATGATAGTTCTGAGTCGGTTCTTTTAAACAGGGCTACACAAGGATTGTATGCACCGGGTTCAACCTTTAAGATACTTACAACACTTGAGTATATAAGGGAAAATGGTACAGATAATTCATTTATGTATGTATGTAACGGAAGTGATTATGAGGAAGGTGGAACAACAATTCCATGTGCAGATGGAAAAGCACATGGAAAGCAAGATCTTGTAGATGCTTTTGCTAATTCCTGTAATTCAGCCTTTTCGCATATAGGTGCAGGACTTAAGCTCACCTCATTTAAGAATCTATGCACCTCATTTTTATTTAATAAGAATATACCGGTCGCATTTGAATATAATAAAAGCTCATTTGCACTGAGTGAGGAGTCAGGCACAAGTGAAGCACAGGAAACTGCAATTGGACAAGGAAAAACTATGATAAGTCCACTCCATAATCTTATGATAGCTGCAACAGTGGCTAATGATGGTACAATGATGACACCATATCTGGTTGACAGAATAGAAGATGCTTATGGCAGAGTAGTAAAACAGAATAAACCAACAGTTATTGACAAGCTTATGACAAGTGACGAAGCACAGTATCTTACAGAATGTATGGAAGAGGTTGTTGATTCAGGTACAGGTGGTTCAATGAGATGGTCATCATATAATGCTGCTGGTAAGACTGGCTCGGCACAATACGATAATAGTGATAATGTACATTCGTGGTTTGTTGGATTTGCTCCGGCAGAGACACCAGAGATTGTAGTAAGTGTTGTGCTTGAGGGTGGCTATTCAGGTGTATCAAGTGCACAGTATATAGCGAAGGCTGTATTTGATGCGTATTTTCAATAATATGTTAATATGTTTGGCAGGAGCTTATTTGTTGATGACGTCATATATATAAGAGATTGCGAAAAATGTCAGAAAACAGCACGCTATGTCAAACATTTAGCCTTGATAAAAAAATATCAGCATTGTATAATGGATTGGAGGAAACGATATGTCAGAAGCAGTAAGCTGTGGAGGAGTAGTAATATTCAGAGGCAAAGTTCTTGTATTATATAAGAATTTTATGAATTCACGAGATGGCTGGGTACTTCCAAAGGGGACAGTCGAAAAGGGAGAAACTTATGAACAAACAGCTGTGCGTGAAGTGAATGAGGAGGCAGGTGCTGATGTAAGAATAAGAGCTTACATTGGCAGTACGAATTATTCATTTAAGGCTGGACACAAGAATATCGATAAGATTGTTCACTGGTATCTGTGTGAAGCCGATAGCTATGACTGTGTGCCTCAGAAAGAAGAATATTTTTACGATGCAGGTTACTATAAGTATCACGAGGCGTATCATCTTCTGGAATATCCGAATGAGAAACAGATACTTTCAGATGCTTATACAATGTATAGACAATTAAGAAAAGAAGGAAACTGGTGAGTAATGGTAGTAGATTCAGTTAATATGTTAGATGGTAATGTATATCTTGTAAGTCAGGGAGATAATATTAAACCGGCTGGTGCAACTGATTTTGATAATGTAATTAACAACATAAGTTCAGGAAGCGAGTCATTAGATGATATATTTAATGAAGTATCCAATGAATATGGTGTCAATGTTAACCTGTTAAAGGCGGTTGCAAAGGCAGAGTCGGATTTTGATACAGAAGCAGTATCATATTGTGGGGCACAGGGGATTATGCAGCTTATGCCGACAACGGCAGAATCGTTAGGCGTTGAAGATCCATTTGATGCAAGACAGAATATTACAGGTGGAGCGAAGATGCTTGCGTATCTTTTAGATGATTACAATGGTAATGTTACACTTGCCCTTGCTGCATATAATGCTGGAAGTGGTTCTGTAAGCAAATATGGTGGAGTTCCTCCATATAAAGAGACATTAGGATATATAGACAGAATTAATGATATATTAGGTGGAGCACTTTCTTCTGATTCAACAACAATTGATGGAGCTGGTGCTACAGATCTTTCACAGAGTATATGTGTTGGCGATACAGGAATAATGGTTAATTCACAGAATAACAGCCAGCAGGGAGAGAATAACCAGGAGCTTTCAGCACTTAGAAACCAGATAACAGCTAATAAGTACAATATATCTGATGCAGTATTAAAGAGCCGTGCATCATCAGGAACAAGCAGTTCCAATGTGCTGTTCAGCTATGATGATTACAAATATGTAATTAATACATATAAAGCAATATTATCAAAGCTGTTAGCGGTATCATCGACTATTAATACAAGTGATGATAGTAATACATATAATACAGCATACAATAATTACAGTGATGATAACAGTGCTTTAGGATACTATAAGAATGGTCTGCTTAGCACAAGTCAGGCAGTCCTTAAAATGCTTAATATGAATTAAAGATTATAACCGGCATTAACACTGCTGGTTTAAATAGACAGCGAACATTGCCGCTTTGCAATTGATAGCAATGTAGAATGTGAGGGAAAGATTATGAACAATAAAAGAATTAAGGTTACATTATACAACAGAACATATAAAGAGATAGATATGAGTGACTTTACTTGTCTTCCAGAAGAATTATTTGCTAATAGAGATGACATTGTGGAGGTTGTGCTTCCGGAAGGTGTTAAGGTTATAAGCAACAATGCTTTTGAGAACTGCCAGAGGCTGGAGAAAGTAGAATTTCCATCGACACTTGAAAGAATTGAAAGTGAAGCATTTCTTAACTGCTTTAATCTTAAGAGTGCACAGTATGGCAAAGATGTAAAGATTGACCCTACATCATTTAAGGGATGTGCTAATCTTACATATTAATTTGTGGTTTTAATATTAATAATATGGCAGGAGCGGTATATATGGCGTGTGAGGGAGAGGTGCACAGCCAGCAGATTACAGCTTCCTGCCATTTTGTATTAAATCAGGACAATGATAAGTTAGAATAACCGTACTTGACGAATTGTCATAACTAATATACAATTCAACGTGGAAAAATATATAAATTACATTCAATGAAATCTGTTAAAAGTACAGACTTTAATACGTAACAGGAATGTGGAACGGAGAGTAAGATGAGCGAAAAGAAGACATTTGTAACATTAGAGCAACTTAAGGAGATTGATAAGACATATCCTACACCTTATCATCTTTATGATGAGAAGGGAATAAGAGATAATGCAAAGAGATTAAAAGAAGCATTTGCATGGAATAAAGGTTATAGAGAGTATTTCGCGGTAAAAGCTACCCCTAATCCATACATATTAAATATATTAAAGGAGTACGGCTGTGGAGTTGATTGTGCATCTGAGACAGAGCTTATGATGGCGTATGCACTTGATTATAAGCCGGGTGAGATTATGTTCTCATCTAATGATACACCAGCAGAAGAATATGCTTATGCCAATGAGATTGGTGCAACAATTAATCTTGATGATATTACACACATTGAATTCTTAGATAAAATACTTGATGGAAAGTTCCCGGAAACTATGAGTTGTAGATATAACCCTGGCGGATATTTCCAGCTTGGAACATCAATTATGGACAATCCGGGTGATGCCAAGTATGGTATGACACACGATCAGATTATTGAAGCCTTTAAGATATTAAAGAGCAAGGGTGTTAAGCATTTTGGTATACATTCATTCCTTGCAAGTAACACAGTTTCTAATGAATACTATCCAACACTTGCCAAGATTTTATTTGAGCTTGCTGTAGAACTTCGTGATAAGACAGGAGCTGATATTAAGTTTATTAACCTTTCTGGTGGAGTTGGTGTTGCATACAAGCCAGACCAGACACCTAATGATATTGCTGTTATCGGTGCTGGCGTTCATAAGGTATATGATGAAATTCTTACAGCAGCTGGTATGGGGGATGTTGCAATATATACAGAGCTTGGAAGATTTATGCTTGCACCTTATGGATGTGTTGTAACAAAGGCTATCCACGAGAAGCACATTTATAAGGAGTATATTGGTGTTGATGCATGTGCAGTAAATCTTATGAGGCCAGCTATCTATGGTGCTTATCATCATATTACAGTAGCAGGTAAGGAAAATGAGCCTTGTGACCACAAGTATGATGTAACAGGTTCACTTTGTGAGAATAGTGATAAATTTGCAATTGACAGAATGCTGCCAAAGATTGATATGGGAGATTATCTCATTATTCACGATACTGGAGCACATGGTTATTCTATGGGGTACCAGTATAATGGTAAGTTAAGATCAGCAGAGCTTCTGCTTAAGGAAGATGGAAGTGTACAGATGATAAGAAGAGCAGAGACACCAAAAGATTATTTCGCAACATTTGATTTCTGCGATAAGCTTGATAAGCTTAATTTAAATTAATCATTGATTAAAATTAACGATTGGAAATAGGTATATGAAGAATTTAGGATATATTGCCAGTGAGATAACAAAGGGTAAGAATTTATCAGATAATCTTGTTAAATATGGAAAGGGATTGTCATCATTATATAATGGTCTTGCTTATATTAAGATGTCTATGAATTATTATACAATTCTTAATATGATTAAGGATAATGAGATAGATGATGAGCTGTTTCTTGAAATGTTCCAGGGTGTCAATGAGATAATAGAGATTTCTTCCATAGATTCAGCTGTTGCCAGTGAAGATGTTCTTACAGACAAGATTAGTTCGCTAAGAAACCGTCTTATAGCTATTATGGAAAGCATAACTGATTATGTTGACAAGTTTAAGATATACGAATATGTATTGAACAGAGTAGAATACCGCTTTAAGGATGATGAACTTGATGAGGAATACTATAATACATATATGACTAATGACATAATGCACTACATTTTATCTGATAAAGATAATGTATCTATCAATGGAAGAATATCTGAAATGGTTGGCCAGCTTCCGATAAGAATGTCAAAAGCAAGATTTTATGATCATATTAAAGATGCATTTACGCTGTATCACGGAGCACAGAAACAGACAATTGATGATTTCTATTATTCGTTAAGTACAAGTGCGATGTTAAAAGATGCTGATAAAGACTCAATGTTCTTTAAGGATATGAATGATTTCTATGTAACGTTAAAGAATGCAGATTATAAAAATCTTGACAGCAGTGAGTACACACGTTTAAGGGGTGCACTTGATATAGCTACAGAGAAGATGAACAATGCAGCTGATATATATGTGCTTCTTGCCCAGATAATTAATGATTTGTATACAATTATATTATCTGATAATAATACAATAGGGGATAATACAGAGGTAAATGTTGCTAAAGATATTATTCTTAAGTCTAAGAGCCTGTTTGAAGATGAGCAGGAGCTTGATGAGATAGCAGAACTCTTTACAGCTTTTGAGGGCAAACAGGAGCGTATATTAGAAACTGTAATGGCGGCTGATTTTGCAACACAGTATGCTGCTGCCAACCTTAATGATACATTAGATGAACTTGCACTGTCAGATATGTACAGCTCGCTTGAAGCAATCGGCAAGCTTCAGTCAGGAAGTGACTTTGTTGATATATCGCCTAAAGAATATTTTGATGAAATTCCTGATGATTCATATGCTGATATGGCGGCAGAAAAGCTTATTACAGAGCTTGATAGGTTATTTACAGACTGTCAGCAAAGTGTTAAAAGAGCAGTTATGGCGGCTGTATTATCAATGCTTCCAGTGTTCTTTAATAATACGGAAGAAATTCAGGATTATATCAACAGTTCATTAATACAGTGCAGTGATGAAGCTGAGAAGAAGGCTGTTGTTGAAGTAGTAAGAATGATTATTGCCGGACAATAAATGTATATTAAGCGGTCTTGTACTGCTTGGAAACGAGGAATATTGTGAAGTGGTATAGAAAGCTGTATATTGGTGAGAATGCAAAGAAAGATAAATATAAAGTATTTGGACATATAAGAAAGAACAGATTTTGTGCAGATACATTTTTGATAACACTTGCTTCTAACACTTGCAATATTCTGGATATATATTCGGCTAATATGCTTTTACAACCACATTTTAAGAATAAAAATGTAAACGAAGAAATATATGTAGTTGGACTTGCTAAAGGACGTGATGAGGCACTTAATCTTGTGAGAGATATAATTGATGAAGTGTATAATGCTACAGGTGGATTTGATATAAGAGAATATCTTGGATTTGGCAATAAATAATAATGGGGGCATTAATGGTTCATATTATATTATTAATTCTTAAAATAGCAGGAATAGTGCTTCTATCATTGCTTGGAATATTAATTCTGTTGGTGCTTATGGTTTTATTCGTGCCGGTAAGATATAATATTAGTGCTGATTATCATAGCAGGCTTACGGCAAATATTAAGATAAGCTGGCTTCTTAATGTTCTTAGGCTAAAAGCATCATATGCTAATGACTTATCGGTTAAGGCATATGCTATGTTCTTTAAAATATTCGATAATAATTCGGATAAGGAGAAGAAGCAAAAGAATAAAGAAGGCGATAAGTGCATTGATGATATGTATGTGGCGGACAGCAGTCAGGAAACTGCCGGACAATACGCTGCTGGTAGACAGAATGAAACAAGTGGTACTGGCAATAGTCAGGATACTGCTGTGCAGGTTGAAGCATTAGAAGCTGAAAAAGCCGTTGCTGATAAAAAGATGGTGGCAGATGAAGCTTTAGAAAAGACAGATGAAAAAGCCTCAAGGAGTTCTTCTAAAGAAAGGCTGGAAGAAATTCATAAAAAAGCTGACATAAAGCAACATATAGAAAGCAGAAGTAATTACCAGCATAATGAGGATGATAAACATAATAGGCAGTCAGTCAGCCAGCCTCATAAGAAAAAAGACCTCATTGGCAGGCTGAAAGCAGCACTTAATAGTGTGAAAGATAAGCTTATAAGCATAAAGAGCAAGTTTAAAAAGCTTTTAAAAGCCATTGTGGATAAGAAGAGAAGTGCTTGGCAGAAGATTAATGATTTAAAAGTAATTATTAATGATGAAGAGAATAAAGAACTTGTAAGGCTTATTAAGAAGGAACTTAAAGAACTTATAAGAGAAATAACACCGGTTAAGTATGATGTTAATGTGCGCTATGGTTGTGAAGAACCATATATGACAGGCAGGATATTAGGAGTGATTGCGGTTATATATGGAATTACAGGTGTTCAGTTTAATATAACCCCTGAATTTGAACAGAAAGTGCTGGAAGGGGATATATATATGAAAGGCAGGGTAAGAATATACCGCCTGCTTTTGATAGCTTTAAGAATATATAAAAACAACAGGTTTAGAAAGCTTGTGTTTAATAAGGGTTAGTAATGGAGGATTAATATGGCAGAGAATAAGAATGATTTTAATGAAACTGTTGCATCGCTTTTTAAGGGTATGGATTCCTTTTTATCAGCTAAGACAGTTGTTGGGGAAGCGGTACACGTTAATGATACAATTATACTTCCATTAGTTGATGTATCGTTTGGTGTTGGGGCCGGTGCATTTGCTGGTGATAAGAAGAATAACGCCGGCGGTGGTATGGGAGGCAAGATGTCTCCAAGTGCTGTTCTTGTTATCCAGAATGGTGCAACTAAGCTTGTTAATATCAAAAATCAGGATACTGTAACTAAGATTTTGGATATGGTTCCAGATGTGGTTGACAGAATAACTGGCAAGTTTGGTGATGTAAAGATGGATGATGATATTGATGAAGCTATCAGTGATGTTACAGATGAAGAATAGATTATAAAAAATGAGTATACAGCATATACATTTACAAAATGGATAATATGTATATCTGCGCCATATGTATTGATAACATCATAAAGATAAGGGCAGTGTACATAAGAAGAGGATTGTTATGTGCAGAATGTTGGGCTTTATTATGTTCTGGATTGCGGTTGGAATGATTATAGGGTTAATCTTTACAGGTAGTATGTTCTGGCATATAGTTATAATAATTGCTCTTATTATTATAGGTTATAATATGTTTTGTCATTAAAATGTAATATTTTTAGTAAAAAGGTGTTGCAAAATGTAATATGTTCTGATACAATAATTTCTGTTGTGGGTAAATTTACCCAATACCGGTAAGGAGGTGTAATTGATATGGCTAAATGTGCAGTTTGCGAAAAAGGTGCTCACTTTGGTAATGCAGTGAGTCATTCTCATAGAAGATCTAATAAGATTTGGAATTCTAACGTTAAGTCTGTTAGAGTTAAGGTTAATGGAGCAACAAAGAAGATGTATGTATGTACTTCTTGCTTACGTTCAGGTAAAGTTGAGCGTGCCTAATGCTATTAATTTTCGAAAATTTATATCAGTACATTAAAGTGAATTGCACAATTTAATAAAATTGCGTAATTCACTTTATTTATTTTAGCTTTGATAGTATAATGAAAATATACTTTATATGTGGGGAAAGTTTGACTGCGCAAAACTTCTTGCAAATATGCTTCATAAGAGGCTTTGCATAGATTCCTTAAAATACAAGTCGCAGTATGGAGGCTAGATATGAATGGAACATTAAACAACAAATTAGGAAAAGTATCCATCTCAAGTGATGTTGTTGCTCAGTATGCTGGTTCAACAGCAGTTGAGTGTTTCGGAATTGTCGGAATGGCGGCAGTAAGTATGAAAGATGGTCTTGTTAAGCTGTTAAAAGGTGATAGTCTTACAAGAGGTATTAAGGTTGAGATAGACAGTGACAATAGAATAGAAGTTGATTTTCACGTTATAGTTTCTTATGGTGTAAGCATTTCAACAGTTGCTGACAACCTTATTGAGAATGTAAAGTACAAAGTATCTGAATTCACAGGCCTTGAAATTAAAAAGATTAACATATATGTTGAAGGCGTTCGTGTTATAGATTAATTGTTTTTATAAAGTAGATTGACGGGCCTTGTTTATGGCAGAATGGAGGAAATAAAGTGGCTACTACTACAATAGATGCAGCACTTGTGCAGAAGATGTTTCTTGCAGGAGCTAAGAATCTTGAATCAAAGAAAGAATGGATTAATGACCTTAACGTATTTCCAGTACCAGATGGTGATACAGGAACTAATATGACTCTTACAATTATGTCAGCGGCGAAAGAGGTAAGTGCAATTGCCAATCCAACAATGGAGAGTCTTTCTAAAGCTATTTCTACAGGTTCATTAAGAGGAGCAAGAGGTAATTCAGGAGTTATTCTTTCTCAGCTTCTTAGAGGTTTTACTAAGGAAATATCACACGTTAGTGAGATAACTGTTGAGACACTCGCAGTTGCAACACAGAGAGCGACAGAGACAGCTTATAAGGCTGTTATGAAGCCAAAGGAAGGAACAATCCTTACAGTTGCAAAGGGTGTATCTGATAAAGCGGCAGAGGTTGCAGGGAATGTGACAGATTTAGAAGAAGCATTATCAGTGATTATTGATTATGCAGAGGAAGTGCTTGCTAAGACACCAGAGATGTTACCAGTATTAAAGGAAGCTGGAGTAGTAGATTCAGGTGGACAGGGACTTGTAGTTGTTCTTAGGGGAATGTTAGATGCCCTTACTGGAAAGGTTACAGATTTCACAATTACAGAACCTAATGCTGAGTTTAAATCTGGTTCTAGTATGCCTGGAAAAGGTGCTGCTATTGAAGATGTAGATATTAAGTTTGGTTACTGTACAGAATTTATAATTATGCTTGAAAAGTCATTTGATGAAAAGACAGAGGCGGACTTTAAGGCATTTCTTTCATCAATCGGTGATTCAATTGTGTGCGTTAATCTTGATGATATCGTTAAGGTTCATGTTCATACTAACCATCCTGGTCAGGCATTTGAAAAGGGGCTTGAATACGGTCAGCTGACTAAGATGAAGGTTGACAATATGAGAGAAGAACATAACCAGAAGGTTGTGGCACAGTCAGAGATGCAGTCAGCTATTGCCGCAGATGCTATGAAGAAGCACGAGCAGGAGAAGAAGGAACAGGAACCTAAGAAAGATTTCGGTTTTGTTACAATAGCTGCTGGTGAAGGTATAGCAGAGATATTCAAGGGTCTTGGTGTTGATGAAGTAATACAGGGTGGACAGACAATGAACCCATCAACAGAGGATATTCTTAATGCCGCAGAGAAGATTAATGCAGATACTATATTTGTTCTTCCTAACAATGGCAATATTATTCTTGCTTCTAATCAGGCTGCATCAATTATTGAGGATAAGAAGATTGTTGTTATTCCAACAAAGACAATTCCTCAGGGAATTACAGCTATGATTAACTTTGAGATGACAAGAAGTGCAGAAGAGAACGAGATGGCTATGCTTGATTCACTTTCAACTGTACAGTCAGGTGAATTAACATATGCTGTAAGAGATACTTCAATTGACGGCAAAGAGATTAAGAAGGACAATTACCTTGGACTTGGTGACAAGGGACTTGCGGCTGTTGGAACAGATATGAATACAACACTTATAGATATGCTTGATACATTTGTGAATGATGACTCAGAACTTATAAGCGTATACTATGGACAGGATATTAAGGAAGATGATGCCAACGAACTTGTATCACAGATAGAAGAGAAGTTTGACGGTGTTGATGTGGAACTTCAGTATGGTGGCCAGCCAGTATACTATTATATAGTATCTGTTGAATAATAATTAAAGATATTAGCCCTTTATTTAATTGATGATGACACGCGTATAAGCTGTCAGATATGGAGTAGATGTATGGATATTACTCAATTAAAAGGAGTAGGGGCTGTAACTGCTAACAATCTAAACAGGCTTTCTGTATACACAGTAGAAGATCTCGTAAAGCTGTATCCGAGAGATTACGATGTATATGAAGAGCCTGTTTTTATTAGTTCAATTGATGATGATACAGAGATTGCTGCTATAGAGGGAACGGTAGTTGGAAGCCCTGATATATATGGTAATGGAAGGCTTAAAATGCTGTCTGTTATCATTAAGGATTCAGAAGGCGGTGCGATAAAATGTGTATGGTATAATATGCTATTTTTGAAAGCATCATTAAGAATAGGAACACACTATGTATTCAGGGGAAAAGTGAACCATAAGAAAGACAGTTATATATTAGAACAGCCGCAGATGTATACAATGGCTCAGTACAATGAGGTTAAAGGTCAGCTTATGCCTATATATCCTCTGACGAAAGGATTATCTAACAAGACTGTTGTAAAAGCAGTAACACAGGCACTTGATAAATATAAAATCGGGTTGGAAAAGGAATATATACCTGAATATATAAGGGAAAAGTATAATCTTGCAGAGCATAATTATGCGATGGTTAATATACATTTTCCGCAGAGTATGGATGATTATATTATTGCAAGGCATAGGCTTGCATTTGAGGAATTTTTTCTGTTCGTGCTTGCAACTCTTAATATGAAAGCTTCTAACGAAAGAATACCTAATAGCTATGTTATCCCTGATAATGTAAAGACAAGAGAGTTCATTAACCAGCTTCCGTTTAAGCTTACTCATGCACAGCTAAGAACATGGGAAGAGGTTAAGAATAATATGAGTGGAAAGCATCTTACAAGTCGTCTTATACAGGGAGATGTTGGTTCTGGTAAGACGATTGTCGCTGTGCTTGCGCTTATGAATACAGCATTTGCAGGGTATCAAGGGGCAATGATGGTTCCTACAGAGGTACTTGCCAGGCAGCAGTATGAGTCTATAAGAAATATGTTCGCCAATGCCGGTATAGATATTAATGTTGGACTTCTTACAGGTTCTATGACACAATCTGCCAGGAGAAAAGTGTATGATGATATAAAAAATGGTACTATTGATATAGTAGTTGGTACTCACGCACTTATTCAGGAGAAGGTTGAATATAATAATCTGGCACTTGTAATAACAGATGAACAGCACAGATTTGGTGTCAACCAGAGAAAACAGTTGTCAGATAAGGGGAACAATCCGCATATAATTGTAATGAGTGCAACACCAATTCCAAGAACTCTTGCGATTATATTATATGGCGATTTGGATATATCTATTATAGATGAAATGCCATCAGACCGACTTGCAATAAAGAATTGTGTTGTGGATGATTCATACAGGCCAAAGGCATACGCATTTATTAAAAAGCAGGTCAGCGAGGGCAGACAGTGCTATGTAATATGTCCTATGGTTGAGGATAGCGAGAATATTGAAGCGGAAAATGTAATAGATTACACGGATAAGTTAAGAGCTGAACTTAAAGGCGTGCGAATTGAGTATCTTCACGGTAAAATGCGTCCAGTCGATAAGAATGAGATTATGGAAAGATTTGCCAGCGGAATGATAGATGTGCTTGTATCTACGACAGTTATTGAGGTTGGGGTAAATGTTCCTAACAGCACGGTTATGATGGTTGAAAATGCTGAAAGATTCGGACTTGCACAGCTTCATCAGTTAAGAGGACGTGTCGGAAGAGGAAAGTACCAGTCGTATTGTATATTTGTTACTGGCAATAAATCCAAGAAGATAAAGGACAGGCTGGATATACTGCAATATTCCAATGATGGTTTTAAGATAGCAGAGGAAGATTTGAAACAGCGTGGTCCGGGAGATTTCTTTGGGGTACGACAGAGTGGTGATTTTGATTTCGGAATAGCAGACGTATTCACAGATGCCAAGACTTTAAAAGAAGCCTCAGATGCGGCTAAAGAGATGATGGATAGCGGCTTTGACATAGAGGATGGTGCTAACACATATCTTAAGGAAAAGGTTGATGACTATACGAGAAAATGTCTGGAGAAAATCAATTTATAAAGGAGACTGGTTATGAGACAGATGGAATTTACAATGAGCAGGCCTAATCTTGTTAAGCAGGGTGATGAGGTTGAGATAACTGAGGGAAAGCTTCCAAGCAGTTATTATTATACTATTGAGCCAGCAGTTGCTATGTCAGGCAATTACTCAACTCCTGACAGGCTTAAGTCAAGACATGGAGTTGTTAAAGAAGTCGGAGAGACAAGCAGAGGATATTATGTGCTTGCGGAATTTGAAGATTGAAAATATATTAATAATATGTATAATTAAATATTGAATATTAAACATTAAATGATTTATAAGGAAAGGTTTGGAATAACTAATGGAAAAGAAGAAAAGGGGCAGTTTCACGGGAGAAATAGGATTTGTACTTGCGGCTGCGGGAAGTGCTGTTGGACTGGGTAATCTGTGGAGATTTCCGTATCTTGCGGCACAATATGGCGGAGGAATATTTATTCTTGTATACATTATACTTGCACTTACATTTGGCTTTACTCTTATGACAACAGAGATTGCTATAGGAAGAAAGACAAAGTTAAGTCCGACAAGGGCGTATAAAGAGGTTGATTCTAAGTTTGGATTTATTGGGCCGATTGCATTTATAATACCGGTTATCATTCTGCCATATTACTGTGTAATAGGAGGATGGGTTACAAAATATGTCACAGTATTTGCGGCAGGACAGAATATAGCTGCTGCCGAAGACTCATTTTTTGGTAACTTTATTGGAAGGGAATATGCACCACTTATATTCTTTATTATATTCCTTGGGCTTACATCACTTATTGTAATATCAGGTGTAGAAAAAGGAATTGAGAAGGTGAGCAGTTATCTTATGCCAGCACTAATTGTGCTTGCCGTTATAATATGTATATATGTAATTACAATTCCAGGTTCATCAGCAGGAATTAAATATTACCTTCTGCCGGATTTCTCTAAATTCTCATTTAAGACGGTGTGTGCAGCTATGGGACAGATGTTCTATTCAATGAGTCTTGCAATGGGAATTATGATAACTTATGGTTCATATACTAAAGATGAGGTGAGCATTGTAAAATCTGTCAACCAGATAGAGATATTTGATACAGGAATTGCCATTCTTGCAGGAATGATGGTTGTTCCGGCAGTGTATATATTCAGCGGTGAAGCTGGAACATCACAGAGTGGTGCAGGACTTATGTTTGTAACGCTTCCTAAGGTATTCACACAGATGACTGCTGGAAGATTTATAGGCGGATTGTTTTTTGTGCTTGTGTTTTTTGCGGCACTTACAAGTTCGGTATCCGTTATGGAAGCAATAGTTTCAATGCTTATAGACAGATTTCATATAAGCAGAATTAAAGCGTGCCTTGGTGTTATTATATTCTCGGTTGCCCTTGGAATACCTTGTTCACTTGGTAATGGGGTATGGTCACACATTACAATACTTGGAATGGATTTTCTTACATTCTTCGATTTTATAAGCAACAGTCTTCTGCTTCCTATAGTAGCCTTCTTTACCTGCCTTATGATAGGCTGGTCAACGGGTGCTGACTATATTATTGGAGAAGCTACCAAGAATGGAGAAGCTTTTAAGCGTGAGAAAATATACCGCGTTATGATTAAGTATATAGCACCGGTATTATTGCTTATTATTCTTGTGTTCTACACATTGGCACAGTTTAATATAATTAAATTCTAATTCGTCACAGAATATGTATTTTTAATTCGTTACAGGTTATGCGATGAATATAATTACAGGGTTATGTGATTAATATGTATGTCAGATGAAAGCTGTACATTTTCTGCCACGCAGGCAGGAATTGAGGTGTTCGTCTGGCATATTTTTTTATTGAAGGGAATATACATTTATATGCGTATATATGGAGGTTAGATATATGGATGGAAAAGAGCTTGTATCAGGTGCAGCGTATGATGTATATATGGATATTAAGAAAAGAACCAATGGAGAAATATATTTTGGTGTTGTAGGACCTGTAAGAACCGGTAAGTCAACTTTTATCAAAAGATTTATGGAATTGTGTGTCCTTCCTTCTATGAAAGATGATAATAAAAGAAAGAGGGCACAGGACGAACTCCCACAGTCGTCAGGTGGAACTACAGTTATGACAGTTGAGCCTAAATTTATTCCGAGTGAAGCAGCACTTATAAGTCCATTTGAGGGAATTAATATGAAGGTAAGGCTTGTTGATTGTGTCGGATTTATGGTTGAAGGGGCTAATGGGCATCTTGATAATGGAAAAGAGAGAATGGTTAAGACGCCGTGGGACACTAAGGAAATAGCGTTTTCCAAGGCGGCAGAGATTGGGACTAAGAAAGTGATAAATGACCATTCAACAATAGGGATTGTTGTGACAACAGACGGTTCTTTTACAGAAATTGACAGAACAAATTATGTGGCGGCAGAAAAAAAGACAATTAATGAATTAAAAAAGATAAATAAGCCGTTCGTTGTAATATTAAACAGTGATAAGCCTTATGCCACAAAGACCAGGGAGCTTGCCGTTAGCATGTCGGCTGATTATGAAGTTCCTGTTATTCCTGTTAATTGTGACCAGTTAAAGAATGAAGATGTTAATAATATTCTTAAAGAGGTGCTTAAGCAGTTTGCAGTGACACAGATTGACTTTTTTGCACCTGAATGGACACAGGTGCTTCCTGATGAGCATTGGCTCAAAAAAGAGCTTATGCAGGTGGCTGGAGAGGTGTTAGAAGGCATTAATACAATAAAAGATGCTGATAATTATAAATATAGTGCAGATAATGAATACATAAAGAAGCTTGATGTTACAGATGTGTCACTTTCGGAGGGAAGGGTGAGTGTGAAGATGTCTGTAGATGCTAATATTTATTATGGCATTTTAAGCGAGCTTACCGGAACTAAGATATTAAATGAATATGAGCTTATAAGTACAATAAGAGATCTGGCGTTAAGAAAGAAGGAATATGAAAGTGTATCTGATGCGGTAACTGATGTTAATATGTCTGGCTTCGGTGTTGTAACGCCTGTAAGAAGTGCAATAGAATTAGAAGAACCAGTTGTTATAAAAAATGGTAACAAATATGGCGTTAAGATTAAGGCTAAAGTTCCGTCAGTGAATATGTTAAAGACACAGATTAATGTTGAGATTGCACCTATAGTCGGAACTAAAAACCAGGCAGAGGATCTGATTAATTATATTAAAGATAATACAAAGGATAATCCGGACGGCATATGGGATACTAATATATTTGGAAAGACGATAGAACAGATTGTTAATGATGGGATATACGAAAAGACACATAATATAACTAAAGATAATATGGATAAGATTGGGGAGACTATAGAAAAGGTTATGAATGAGAATTCGGGACTTGTCTGCCTGATTGTGTAGCTGAGTGCTTGATTGTAAGAGAGAATTCTGATAAAATTAGTTGTAATTAATGTACTTTGCACAATAAAAGGCAAATAGGAGGACAATATGAAAAAGGTTGAAGATTATGTAAGAAGTATTCCAGATTTTCCAGAGAAAGGAATTATATTCAGGGATATAACAACAGTAATCCAGAGTCCAGAGGGATTAAAGCTTGCTATAGATGGAATTAATGAAAAGCTTAAAGGTGTTGATTATGATGTTGTAGTTGGACCAGAATCAAGAGGATTTATATTCGGAGTTCCAGTTGCATATGCTAATGGCAAAGGCTTTGTTCCTGTAAGAAAGAAAGGTAAGCTTCCTTGTGAAACTATTTCACAGGATTATGAGCTTGAATATGGCACAGCAACTATCGAGATGCATAAGGATGCCATAGTACCGGGACAGAAGGTTGTTATTGTAGATGACTTAATCGCAACAGGTGGAACAACAGAAGCTATTATCAAGCTTATTGAACAGCTTGGTGGTGAAGTTGTAAAGATTATATTCCTTATTGAGCTTGAGGGGCTTAAGGGCAGGGAAAAGCTTAGCGGATATGATGTTGACGCAGTTATAAAGTACGCTGGAAAGTAAAATAATAATGAGGGCTGTATGTTTGCTTCAGAGTGCCTTAGTGGGATTTTCTGACAGGATGCAGCCTTTGTTTGGATATGGAAGGGGTGATGTTATGCCAACACCACATAACACAGCGAATACAGGTGATATAGCTAAGACAGTTATAATGCCGGGTGATCCTTTAAGGGCGAAGTATATAGCTGATACTTATCTTGATAATGTAGTCAGGTTTAACAATGTAAGAAATATATATGGTTATACAGGTGTATACAGGGATGTTGATATATCCGTTATGGCTAGTGGTATGGGTATGCCTTCTATGGGCATATACAGCTACGAGTTATTTAAGTACTATGATGTCGATAATATTATAAGAATAGGGTCGGCAGGAAGTATATCTGACAAGGTTGACTTAAGGGATATTGTGTTAGCTATCGGTACAAGTACTGACTCTAACTATGCTAAACAGTATAATCTTCCTGGAACATATGCACCTGTGGCAGATTTCGGGCTTTTAAACTGTGCATATGAGCAGTCGAAGCTTTATGGTATTGCTGCTGAGGTTGGGAATGTCGTATCAACAGATGTTTTTTATAATGATAATCCAGAATATAATAAGGCGTGGAGTAATATGGGTGTGCTTGCTGTTGAAATGGAATCAGCGGCACTTTATATGAATGCCGCCCGTCTTTCAAAGAATGCTCTTGCTATGTTTACTATAAGTGATAATCTTATGAATGGACAGTCATTATCGGTTGAGGAAAGACAGGAGGGCTTTGATGATATGATAAAGCTTTCACTTGAAACTGCAAGATTGTATAATATCGGGGGAGGCGTATAATGGACAAGTCGGGTTATACAGATATGACAAGTATACAGATACTTGTATTTTTTGCACTTGTTATTATTATTGCTGTATATGTCACAGTTACGAATAATAGAAGAAAGCAGAATTTAATTATTAAAAAGCTGAAAAATGGCTGGGGAAAACCGTCACAAAGAAAGTATTCCGGTGAAGATTATGAGTGCATATCACATTACTTTAAAAGAAATGAAGATGAGAACTCTATAGATGATATAACATGGAATGATCTTGGTATGGATGCGGTATTTTGTATGATGAATAATACGAATTCATCTGCAGGACAGGAATATCTATATAAGATGTTAAGATGTCCCAATGCGGATATCCAGTCGCTTAAAAAGCTTGATAAGCTTGCCTCTGACTTTGATAAAAATGCTGCTAAAAGACTTGACATACAGAAAATATTTGTATGGATAGGACGTGCAAAGCATATATCAATAAGTGATTACTGCGATGTTGTGGTAGGACTTGAGAAAAAAAGCAACGTTCTTCATTATGCTTCAATGCTTTTTATTCTTGCAGCAGTTATATTTACCTGCACCATAAGCCCGGTGCTTGGAATATGGCTTTGTATCGCAGCTATCGCATTTTCGATAATAACGTATTATAAATATAAGGCTGCTGTTGATAGGTACTTCATATGTGTTAATCATATTGTGAAACTGCTTATGGGTGCGAAAAAGATAACAGCACTTAATATTGATTTTCTTGGTGAGTATAACGATAAGTTAAAGAATATATCAGAGGAGCTTTCAGATATAACAAAGAGGTCATGGCTTCTTGAAACGGGTAATGTTGATGGTTCTATAGCCGAGATTTTGCTTGATTACCTAAGAATGTTGACACACGTTGACCTTATAAAGTTTAATAATCTTATAAAGCTTTTTAATGATAAAGAAGATTATATATATGAGCTTATAGATACACTTGGTTTTATAGAGGCATCCATATCAGTTGCTTCATTCAGATGTATGCTTGGCAGCTGGTGCGTTCCTGAGTTCAGGAAGGATAATGATATGCAGCTTGAAGTAAGAAATGTATATCATCCGCTTATAACAAAGCCTGTAGCCAACTCTATAAATACTAAGCATAATGTACTTCTGACAGGATCTAACGCTTCTGGAAAATCGACATTTCTTAAGACAATCGCGATTAATGCACTTTTGTCACAGACAATATATACGAGTGTGTCGGAATACTACAGAGCACCTGTATACAGAATATATTCGTCAATGGCATTAAGAGATGACCTTAGCAGCTCCAACAGCTATTATATAGTGGAAATTAAGTCACTTAAGAGGATGTTGGATGCGGCTTCTAAAGAGGGACATCCTGTTCTTATGTTTGTTGATGAGGTGCTTCGTGGAACTAACACGGTTGAGCGTATTGCGGCATCATCAGAGATACTAAAGAGCATAAGGACTGATAAAGCACTTGTGTTTGCGGCAACACACGATGTAGAGCTTACATCACTTCTTAGAGGAAAATATGATAATTATCATTTTCAGGAGGAGGTTACAGATGATGAGGTTGTATTTGATTTCAAGCTGTATACAGGACCTGCAACCACAAGAAATGCAATAAAGCTGTTAAAGACTATAGGTTATGACAGCACTATTATTAATGCGGCTGAGAGAAGTGCGGGCTATTTTCTTAATAATGGAAAGTGGAATGTTGAAAATTGATATGAGCTATGGTAAAATACTATGTTGTTTATAGCTGCTGCAAAGCCGGCAGTAGCAGAAAGGAAGGCTTATGGTAGGATTAACATTAGTTTCGGAATTAATATTTGAAGCGGTAAAGTTTGTAGTTATGCTTGGACTTTTAGTTCTTGCAGTATTTGCCGGTGGTAAGATTAGAAAAGGATTAGATGCTAAAAAGGCAGCTAAACAGGAGGAAGAATAAAGTGCAGTACAGAGGCGTTAACGAATTAAGAAGATTATATCTTGACTTTTTTGAGAGCAAGGGACATTTAAAGATGAAGAGTTTCTCACTTGTTCCACATAATGATAACAGTCTGCTTATCATTAATTCAGGTATGGCTCCATTAAAGCCATATTTTACAGGTCAGGAAATCCCACCAAGAAGAAGAGTGACTACTTGTCAGAAGTGTATCCGTACAGGTGATATTGAAAATGTTGGTAAGACAGCAAGACACGGTACATTCTTTGAAATGCTTGGTAACTTCTCTTTTGGCGATTATTTTAAGACAGAAGCTATTCATTGGTCTTGGGAGTTCCTTACAGAAGTTGTAGGACTTGATGCCAATAGATTATATCCATCAATATATGAGGAGGATGATGAAGCTTTTGAAATCTGGAATAAACAGATAGGTATTGCACCTGAGAGAATATTCAGATTTGGTAAGGAAGATAATTTCTGGGAACACGGTGCTGGACCTTGCGGTCCATGTTCTGAGATTTATTATGATCGTGGCGAAAAGTATGGCTGCGGAAAGCCAGGCTGTACGGTAGGCTGTGACTGTGACAGATATATGGAAGTATGGAATAACGTATTCTCACAGTTCAATAATGATGGTAAGGGTAACTATACAGACCTTATCCAGAAGAATATTGATACAGGTATGGGTCTCGAAAGACTTGCAGTTGTTGTTCAGGACGTTGACTCTATATTTGATGTTGATACATTACAGGCACTCCGTAATAAGGTATGCGAGATGGCTGGTGTTAAGTATAAGGAAGATGAGAAGCAGGATGTATCTATCCGTGTTATCACAGATCATATACGTTCAGTAACATTTATGGTAAGTGATGGTATTATGCCATCTAATGAAGGCAGAGGCTATGTACTTAGAAGACTTTTAAGAAGAGCGGCAAGACATGGAAGACTTTTAGGGATAGAAGGAAAGTTCTTATCAAAGCTCTGCGAAACAGTTATAGAAGGTTCTAAGGACGGATATCCAGAACTTGAAGAAAAGAAGGAATTCATTACTAAAGTTATATCTGAGGAAGAGGATAAGTTCAATAAGACTATTGACCAGGGATTAAGTATTCTTTCAGATATGGAAAAGGAACTTCAGGAGAAGAACCAGAGCGTTCTTTCTGGGGAAGATGCTTTCAAGCTTTATGATACTTATGGTTTCCCTATTGATCTTACTAAGGAAATCTTAGAAGAAAAGAACATAACTATTGATGAAGACGGCTTCATTAAATGTATGAATGAGCAGCGTGAGAAAGCACGTAAGGCTCGTAAGACAACTAACTATATGGGTGCTGATGCAACTGTATATGATAAGATTGATCCAGCTATCACAAGTGAATTCGTTGGATATGACAAGCTGTCTAATGATTCCAAGGTAACAGTTCTTACAACAGAAGAAGATGTTGTAGAAGCTCTTTCAGAAGGAGATAAGGGAACAGTTATCGTTGATCAGACAGTATTCTATGCAACAATGGGTGGTCAGGAAGGTGATAAAGGTTATATCACAACTTCTGAGGGCGAATTTAAGGTTGATACAACAATCAAGCTTAAAGGCGGCAAGATTGGCCACGTTGGAACTATGACAAAGGGTATGCTCAAAGCTGGCGATACAGTTACTCTTACTGTAGATTCAGAATACAGAGCAGATACATGCAAGAATCATAGTGCAACACACCTTTTACAGAAAGCATTAAGAACTGTACTTGGTAACCATGTTGAACAGAAGGGTTCTTATGTAGATCCTGAAAGATTAAGATTTGACTTTACACATTTCCAGAGTATGACAGAAGAGGAGATTAAGAAGGTCGAAGATATTGTCAATGAAAAGATTGCTGAGGCAATTCCAGTAGAGACAAAGATTATGACAATCGAAGAAGCTAAGAACACAGGTGCTATGGCACTTTTTGGTGAAAAGTATGGTGAGAAGGTAAGAGTTGTATGTATGGGTGACTTCTCTAAGGAGTTCTGTGGTGGTACACATGTTGCCAATACAGCTAACATCAGACTTTTTAAGATTGTATCTGAGTCAGGTGTTGCTGCAGGAGTAAGAAGAATAGAAGCTCTTACGGATAAGGGAGTTCTTAAGTTCTTTAATAACCTTGAAACTCTTGTAAAAGAAGCTTCAATAGCAGCTAAGGCAGAGAGCACACAGCTTGTAAGAAGAATTCATACAATGAATGATGAGATTAAGGCACTTATATCTGAGAATGATAAGCTTAAGGCAGAGCTTGCTAATAATGCTTTAGGTGATGTGACAGATAATGTTGTTGATGTTAAGGGTGTTAAGCTTCTTGCAACTAAGGTAGATAATGTTGATATGAATGAACTTAGAAACCTTGGCGATAAGTTAAAGGGAGAGATTGGTTCAGGTGTTGTACTTGTTGTAAGTGCACTTGCGGCTGATAAGGTTAATATGATAGCAATGGCTACAGATGATGTTGTTGCTAAGGGTGCTCATGCTGGTAATCTTATTAAGTCTGTTGCTTCACTTGTTGGTGGCGGCGGTGGCGGACGTCCTAATATGGCTCAGGCTGGTGGTAAGAATGCTTCTGGTATTGATGAGCTATTAAAGAAGGCACCAGAAGTGCTTGCAGAACAGCTTTAATTATAATAGTAATAATAACCACTATGATATTGGTTATAATATTAATTTAACAAATTGTGCTAAAATCGCAAAATTTCTGTTGACTTAGGTGATTTCTGTGATATAATATCTGTTGTGCGATTAGGTAAAACCCTATATGTATTGCCCAGCACAATTACGCAACAGAAGGGTGGTCAGGAAAAGGTATGTCAAATGTCATCGTTAAAGAAAACGAGTCTTTAGATAGCGCATTACGCAGATTCAAGAGAAACTGCGCAAAGGCAGGCATTCAGCAGGAAATTCGTAAAAGAGAACATTACGAAAAGCCAAGCGTAAGACGCAAGAAGAAGTCAGAAGCTGCTAGAAAACGTAAGTTCAATTAATTTGATAGCGAAATATTTAATCCCGGTGTATTTTAGAATACATCGGGATTTTTTTGCATATTTTATATATAAGCGTAAGTTGTTATGCTGGGGTAAGATATGGGAAAGTTTAGGTGTGCGAAAGATGTGCGTTCGGTTGTTATGCCGCAGTCTGTTACTATGCCGATTCTTACAGTTATTGGCAATAAGGAAATGTATATAGAGAATTTTAAATCAATAATGGAGTATGAATGTGATAGTGTCAAAGTCATTACAAGGCGTGGAATTGTACACGTTAAGGGAAGTGACCTTGATATAGGATATCTGGATATGGATGAAATATCCATAAAAGGGAGGATTAAAGAGATTACATTTGAGTAATATGGTTAATGGGGTGCTGTGTATAATATGAAACTGTGTATTAAAGATGGATTGAAGCATATTTTTTATATTGAACTGGAAATAAGCGGGGATGGTATAAATACATTTTTTAATATGTGCAGAAAAAAAGATATAATATTTTTTGATGTACAGCATATTAAAGCTGGCAATAATGCTGTGCGTGCCAGGATAGCAAGAAATGATTTCTTTATGATAAAAAATCTTGTTAAGGCGGCAAGGGTGCATATTAAAGTTATCAAAAAGGCTTATCCAAGATATTACATATTTAGATACAGACAGCATTATTCGTTTGCCTACGGGGTGCTTATTGCATTTGTTATAATAAAGCTTCTGGGAATGTTCGTATGGAAAGTGAATTTTAATGGTAATTATGTATACACAGATGAGTATTTGAAAAGTTATATAAAGGATATGAAAGTTTATAATGGAAATATGCTTAAAAATATTGACTGTGCGTATATTGAAGAGTGCATAAGAAATGATCTTGATGTTACATGGGCGAGTGTTGAGATAAAAGGCTCAATGGTTAATGTATACATAAAAGAAAATTATTCTATGAATAAAGAAGCAGTGAAGTCTGTGTATAGTGACGGTGAAGATATAGTAAGCAGTTGTCAGGGTGTTGTTAAGAAGATAATTACAAGAAGTGGTACACCACTAGTAGCCTGCGGTGATGAGGTTCAGGAGGGGCAGGTGTTAGTATCTGGCAGGGTGGCTGTTACTGATGACTCAGGAACGGAGCTGTATCAGGTAGATGTATGTCCTGATGCAGACATTTTAGTTCATACAGTAATTGCTTATGATGATATACTGGAAAGAGAATACGGATACAGACAGTATACCAAGAGGAGATATTCTTCGTTAATTATAGAAAATAACAGCGGCTTAATTAAGCTGACCAAGCCGCACAGGCGGATAGAGCAGTATGATATAATAACGCAGAAATATCCATTGATTGTTGCAGGAGGGATAGATACTGGAATTGTTATTGGGGTAGAGAACAGAAAAGAATATAAAGTTATGAATGACAGGTATAATGATGTCCAGTTAGAAGATATTCTTAATGAAAGATTACAGATGTATATTTCACATATGGAACAAAAAGGAGTGCAAATAATGGATTGTCGTGTTAATATAGATACAACTGATGACAGAGGAAGCTGTACTGGAGAATTGGAAGTACTTCTTCCGGTTACTAATTGATATACATATTAATAGAAAGAGGATTAATATTAATGAGTGAAGTAGAAGTTGTTATTGATATGCCAGCAGAATACAGCAGTATGGTGTTTGGACAGTTTGATGAATATGCCAAGGCAATAGAGAGTAATCTTAATATAGAATTAATAGCAAGGGACGGAGTTGTAAAGATAATAGGAGCAGAAGCTAATGTTATAAGGGCAAGAGGCGTGCTTGATAATCTTATAGAGCTTGCAAGAAGAGGTAACCAGATAAGTAGACAGAGTGTTGATTATGCAATATCGTTATCATTTGATGATAAGCAGGATACTATGTTAGAGATAGACTCCGATACAGTATGCAGGACTATAGCAGGAAAGCCAATTAAGCCAAAGACATTAGGCCAGAAGAATTATGTAGACCAGATAAGGGATAAAATGATTGTATTTGGAATAGGCCCTGCTGGTACAGGAAAGACATATCTTGCAATGGCAATGGCTATTCAGGCATTTAAGTCTAATGAGGTTAATAAGATAATTCTTACAAGACCAGCGATAGAGGCAGGAGAAAAGCTTGGATTTCTTCCGGGTGATTTACAGAGCAAGGTAGACCCATATCTTCGCCCTTTATATGATGCACTTTTTCAGATTATGGGTGCAGAAAGCTTTAATGCTAATATGGAAAAGGGACTTATAGAGGTAGCACCGCTTGCATATATGCGAGGAAGAACTCTTGATAATGCGTTTATAATATTAGATGAAGCACAGAATACAACGCCTGCACAGATGAAAATGTTCCTTACAAGAATAGGTTTCGGTTCTAAGGTAGTAGTTACTGGAGACCAGACACAAAAGGATCTTCCAAGAGATGTAACATCTGGTCTGGACGTTGCTATGAAGGTGCTTTCAAAGGTTGATGAGATAGGTTTTGTAAAGCTTACTAACCACGATGTAGTAAGACACCCTCTTGTACAGAAGATTGTAAAAGCTTATGAGGAATATGAGAACAGACAGAACAAGAAAGAATTTGACAGGCGGAATAGGAAAGAATCTGATGGCAGGTCAAAAAAGAATTACGACAGCAGACAGGGTAAGAAAGAGAAAGGAACAAGAAAGAATGACAATTAATATAGAATATGAAACAGATAAAAAGTTAGATTTAGATTATGAGAAGATAATTAATGAGGTTGTTAATGAGGCAGCTGCATATGAGAAATGTCCATATGAGATAGAGGTTAATGTCACATTGACGGATAATGAGGCGATACATCAGATTAACAAAGAGTTCAGGGAAGTTGATGCACCTACAGATGTTCTCTCATTTCCTATGATTAATTATGAAGCACCATCTGATTTTGAGTCACTTGAAGACGAATTTGAGAATAACACAGAGGACTATTTTAATCCGGATACAGGTGAACTTATGCTTGGTGATATAGTTGTATCAGTAGAGAAGGTGGCTGAACAGGCTGAAAAATATGGACACAGTGAAGTGAGAGAACTTGCATTCTTAGTTGCACATAGTATGATGCACCTTTTTGGATATGACCATATGACAGAAGAAGAAAGCAAGGTTATGGAAGCTAAGCAGAGAGAAGTCCTTGATAATATAGGAATTACAAGATAATTATATTGGATATATTACAATTATAAGAATGATAATATTGTAGTTAACTATAAAATGACAACATTGAGGTTATATATTGCAGTTATAAGAATATAGAAATCGCGGGTGAGAGGTATAGGTATAATGGAATACACAGATAGAGAGCTTTTAGATAAAGCAAAAGAGGCAATGGTTTATTCGTATTCACCTTATTCAAGGTTTAAGGTCGGGGCTTGCGTACTTACAAAGGACGGACATATTTATACAGGCTGTAATATAGAGAATTCAAGCTTTGGTGCGACTAACTGTGCAGAAAGGACAGCAATATTCAAGGCTGTAAGTGAGGGTAGAAAAGAATTCGCTAAGATTGCCATAGTGTCATCTTCAGGTTTAAAGACGTATCCGTGTGGAATATGCAGGCAGGTTATGAGTGAATTCTTTAAGGGTAATGAGCAGATAATTCTTGAAAATGCTGGAGAGATAATTAAATATACTATTGATTATTTACTGCCTGATAGTTTTAAATTGTAATAAATAGTAAAATGAAATGTATAAAATATAACATTTTGCAAATAATTACCATATAAATTCATATTGCAAGGAAGGTGCAAAAGAATGGAAAATGGTATATTTAATAGAAGAAATGTTATATCAATATGTGTTGTGGCGGCTGTAATTGTAATATTAACAATAGTATTTCTGTCACGCAGCAATACAGGCGATGAGCATATAGATGACATACAGAAGGACAGAGTTAAGTATGAAGATATGCAGAATAAAAGAGCTGGCACAGAACAGGTGACGTCCCAGCAGACAGCAGGGGTATCACAGCAGAATAAGACATATACGGATAATTATCTGTTGCAGTTACAGGACGGACAGGCTGTAATATACAGGGGTGTATTGAAGAATTCGGACATTGAATATGAATTCTACGATTATGCCCAAATTGATATTGAACTGCTGCCAGAAAGCATAAAGAAAGAATGTACAGACGGGCTTGGTTTAAATGGAGAACAGCAGCTGTATGATTTTATACAGGCATACAGCATAGAATAACAGTAATAAGGATAGTGATATATGAAAAGCAAATATGTGAAAAAGCACGAATGTGTCATAATCGGCGGCGGTGCGGCTGGAATGATGGCGGCAGTACAGCTTGCAGGTTATGGAATAGATAACTGCATAATAGAACACACAGGAAAGATTGGAAGCAAGATATTACAGACAGGCAATGGCAAGTGTAATTTTACTAATCTTAATATGAGCAGTGAAATGTATCAGAATAAAGATAACAGACTTGTTATGGAAGTTATTGATAAGTTTGATGTACAGCATACGCTTAAATTCTTTAAAAGTATAGGCGTATATTATACACAAAAGGATGGTTATGTATATCCACATTCTAAGACAGCCGCTTCATTACAGAATGCATTAAGATTGGCAATAAAGAACGCTGGCATTAAGGTTAATATGGATACTGTCATTAATAAGATTTATAAGAAAGAAGCTGATGGAAAGGATGTGTTCGTTCTTGAATGTGATGGTATAGACTTTATAGCAGATACAGTAATTATTGCAACAGGTTCTAAGGCTTCGCCAAAGACAGGCTCAGACGGTTCGGGTTATGAGCTTGTAAGACAGCTTGGAATTGATATTGTAAAGCCACTTCCCGCACTTGTACAGCTTGTATGCGGTGACAAAGCTGTATGTAAGCTTGGTGCAGGCGTAAGAAGCTATGGAAGCATAGAGCTTTGGGTTGACGGACAGTGCGTAGCAAATGATACAGGAGAAATCCAGTATACAGATTATGGAATATCAGGAATACCAGTATTTCAGGTAAGCAGATTTGCAGTAAAAGCTATAGATGAGAACAGGGAAGTCAAGGCTGTTATTAATATGATACCTGATATAACAGATAGTGATATAGAAGACATTTTCAACAGGCGAATTATAGCAGAAGGTTATAAAACGTTAGAGCAGTTCTTTGAAGGGCTTATTAATAAAAAGCTTGTTGCTATGATAGCGGCAAGATGCAAAATAAGCGAAAGTAAGCACATAGCAGATATTGATATTGAAAAAATGCGACATATTATTGAAACTATGACACATTTTGGATTTGTTATAACAGGTGATAAAGGATTTGATTATGGTCAGGTGTGTCAGGGCGGAGTTGCTCTTGATGACATTGACATAAGTAATATGGAATGTAAAAAGGTAAAGGGTGTGTTCTTTGCTGGTGAGGTTGTTGATGTTGACGGCAAATGCGGTGGCTATAACCTGCAATGGGCGTGGAGTTCGGCATACTTAGCGGCGGCAGGAGTAAAGGAAAGGATAAATAATTGAAACAGGAAAAAGTAATAAGAATTAATAATATAAAATTAAAACCAGACCACACAGAGGCTGAGCTTTTAAAGGCAGTTAAGAAAGCACTCAGGTTAAAGAATAACTGTGATATAAAGTCCGACATTATAAAGAGGTCTATAGATGCAAGACATAAGCCTGACATTATGTATGTATACAGTGTTGATGTGAAGAAGCTTGTTATCAATAATAAAGATACGGATTTGAAAGCGTTTGCAAAGAAAACAGCCAATAATAATATTACATATAATGAGAAGGTTATATATGAGTTTCCATATGGCAGAATTAATAATTATGAGGGCGCAGGAATTAAGGAAGAAGACAGGCCTGTTATAATCGGCTTTGGACCAGCGGGAATGTTTGCGGCACTTAAGCTTAGCGAGGCTGGACTTATGCCTGTTGTATATGAGCGTGGGGACAGTATTGAAGAAAGACACAGAAAGGTTGATGAGTTCTGGAATACAGGAAAGCTTGATACACAGTCAAATGTGCAGTTCGGTGAAGGCGGAGCAGGAACATTTTCAGACGGAAAGCTTAATACAGTAATAAAAGATCCTACAGGACGAATAAGAAATGTTCTTGAAATGTTCGTAAGATTTGGCGCTTCATCAGAGATATTATATTCTAACAAGCCGCATATCGGTACAGATGTGCTGATGAATGTTGTATACAATATACGAAAGTATTGTGAGAGTCTTGGCGCGCAGATTAATTTTAATCATAGAATAGATGACATTAATATAAGTGATAAGAAAGTAAGCTCAATAAAAGTGTACGATATCAAGAATGATATATATTTTGAAAGACAGTGCAGACAAGTATGCCTGTCAATCGGACACAGTGCAAGAGATACATTTAAAATGCTTGATAGCAAAGATATAATGATGGAGCCGAAGTCATTTGCAGTAGGGTTAAGAATAATGCACCCACAGGAATTCATCAATGAAAATGCGTATGGAAAGTGTGAGTACAAGCTTCCAACAGCAGATTATAAGGTTACATACAAATCAGTAAGCACAGGAAAAGAACGTGGTGTGTATTCGTTCTGTATGTGTCCTGGCGGATATGTTGTTAATGCAAGCTCAGAGGAGAATATGCTTGCAGTTAATGGTATGAGCTATTCTGGGCGTGACTCAGCTAACGCGAACAGTGCAATGATAGTAACAGTTACACCAGATGATTTCGGAAATGGAGTGCTTGACGGCGTGGAATTCCAAAGAAAGCTTGAAAGGGCTGCATATAAAGAAGGTGTTGGAAAGATACCTGTGCAGTTATTTGCTGATTTTAAGGAAAATGTTACATCAACAGGGTTAGGCAGGGTAACACCTTGCATTAAGGGACAGTACAAGCTTTCCAATATAAGAAATGTACTTCCTGAATATATATCAGAGGCTTTGTGTGAGGGAGTTACAGGCTGTTCTAGATACATAAAAGGCTTTGATATGGACGATGCTGTATTTGCAGGCGTTGAGAGCAGGACTTCAAGTCCTGTAAGAATAACACGTAATGATGAGCTGATGTCGGTTGGCTGTGCTGGTCTTTATCCTTGTGGAGAAGGCGCAGGATATGCTGGTGGAATAACTTCTGCGGCGGTTGACGGAATTAAGATTGCAGAGAAAATTGCGGCAAATATAGACTTTTTTAAAGAGGTATAGTACAATACCTTATTAGGTATTTAACCATATAGGAATGTCAGATAAGCTTATGCTAAGTCAGGCTGGCGGGAGTGAGGAATAATAATGAATATAAGAGAAGCAGTTAAGGATAAGAAGAGAATAGTAATTAAGATAGGTTCTTCTTCGCTTATGCACAATGAAACAGGCAGGCTTAATCTTGGAAAGATAGAAAAGCTGGTGCGTACAATAGTGGATATTAAGAATTCTGGCAAGGATGTTGTTCTTGTTTCATCAGGAGCTATCGCTGTTGGAAGAATGGCAATAGGGCTTAATGAGAAGCCTGATGAACTCCCTGTAAAGCAGGCGTGTGCGGCTATTGGACAGGCAAAGCTTATGATGGTATATCAGAAGATATTTGCTGAGTACAGTACTACAGCGGCACAGGTATTAATGACTAAGGCTACAGTTATGAATGATAAGAGCAGAAGAAATGCACAGAATACATTTAATGAGCTGTTAAATCTTGGTGCAGTTCCTATTGTTAATGAGAATGATACAGTATCTACATACGAGATTAAACAGGTTCAGACTTTTGGAGATAATGACAGGCTTTCAGCAATTGTTACTTCAATTATTGATGCAGACCTCCTTATATTGTTATCAGATATAGACGGATTGTATACAGACGACCCTAATTCTAACCCGGATGCAAGATTTATTAATCAGGTAGATGTCATAGATGACAAGCTTCTTAATATGGGCAAGAGTACATCAGGAAGCGGTGTTGGAACAGGTGGTATGGCAACTAAGCTTAAGGCAGCAGGAATAGCTGTAAGCTCAGGTGCAGATATGGTTATAGCAAATGGCAATGATATTGATAATATTGCTAAGATAATGTCAGGTGCAGATGTCGGTACACTTTTTGTAAGCTGTAAAGACGAGAATTTTGACCTTGTCAAATTCATAGGCTAAGGGGAGGTGCTGATGGACATAAAGCTTATAAGGAATACAGAAGATGCCGTGTTCAAACCAATCAATAACGGGCTTGTGTTACAGATGGTGGATGATAACTATAAGTTTCTTGATTTTATTGGTAAGAAATTGTATATCCTTAATTCTATTACGAATGAGAGGTATGAAATCTCACCAGAAATCAAGAAATATAATATAGCCAGTATTATTTATGCCCATAATACGCACGATTATGTGTTCTATGTATCTGCGGAACAGATTACAGACAGCAAGGCAGATATATTGCTGTACAGATATTCATTTGATGATAACGAGAGTACACTTGTGTATAGATATGAGATTGATGAACTTGAGAAAATCAGACAAAGTCATATACATATATATGTATTGGAATATGATTTTGCAATAATTGAAGAAATCGGACAAGATAATGAAGTGACTAATGTAGTGCTTCGGGATTTTAATTCTGACAGGGAAATATCAACAGAAGGGTCACTGCTTAAAAGACTTGGACTTTATAATATTATTCCGTTAGAGGGCAATAACAGTGTGTTAAAGCTCGGCAGTAGAAAAGACTTCGATGGCACAGATATTAATGAAGAAAAGCATAATCAGGAATATATAGGTATTGTTAATACCAAGCAGTTTGTATCTGAGATGATGTTAAATCCAGCAGAGATTACTATGGATATATTAGATACAGCGGATACGGACAAGACATTTGCATATATGAAGCGTTCTGAGAACCGGGTTATATATTCAAAGTTTAATATAAGTGCGATGTCAGAAGAAGTTGTACTTTATGATTTTGAGAATAAAGTAAAGCAGATAAGAATTAATAATGATATTAAGGAAGCATCAGACCTTAGTTATACATATGTTATTGAGGGCAATCCCTACACAATAAAGAAGGACAAGGATGTGACATATCTTATTAATCTTAATACGCAGAAAGAGGAATATCAGATTCCTTCTAATATGCAGATACAATATGTATGTAATGATGTAATTCTTGTCACCCATATAAAGCACAGAATACCATTTATCAAAAAAGGTTCAGAGTATATTGAAGCCTACAAGTTTCCAGATATACACCACGCACTTCTTAAGAAGAAAGCACAATTTAATACCTGTATGGTAAATGGAGATGACCTGCTTGTATTTACATTGTAGGAAGTTGATATAATAAGAATGGAGAAAATATGGTAACAGAGAATACAATTAAAAGAATAAATGAACTCTATCATAAGTCTAAGGGTGAAGGTCTTACAAAGGAAGAAGCCGAAGAACAGATTAGATTAAGAAAAGAATATGTTGCGGCATTCCGTAATAATTTAAGAGGCACATTAGAGACAATAAAGATACAAAATCCAGATGGTTCTATTATAGATGTAAAGCAAAGACATGATGAGAAGATGAAGAATAATGACAGTAAAGCAGAATAAGAAAGAAATCAGAACATTAATAACTAATAAGAAAAAGGCTATGTCTGTTGAAGAAATAACTGCAGGAAGCAGAATAATTACAGACAGACTTGAGTTGTCAAATGAATATCAGGACAATGATAATATACTTATATATGTAAGCTATAATCAGGAAGTCGAAACATCGGGTATTATTAATAAAAGCCTTGAACGTGGCAAAAAAGTGTATGTTCCTAAGGTTATAATTAATAAAGAAGACAGGTCAGATAAATATATGGAATTTGTAAGAATTAATTCTTATGATGACTTGCAGGATGGATATATGGGAATTAAAGAACCTGTATCTGACGACTATGAAATTCCACAGGATGGACTTCTTGTTATGCCGGGGCTTGCTTTTGATGTTACGCTTAACAGAATAGGTTACGGCGGTGGATTTTATGACAGATATCTTGTTAAGAATGGCGACAGATATTATAAGACAGCCATATGCTTTGATTATCAGGTGCTTGATGATATACCGGCAGAGGAATTCGACATAAGACCAGATATGATTATAACTGATAAAAGAATTATAACAGCTCAGGAGCTGTAATTAATAAAGAGATATGGATATTGAGGAGTTGTAAAAATACTTATAAATGATAATTAGTTATTAAGTATTAGTGCAGTTATGCACGGAAGTGAGGATTGATATGAAGACATTAACACAGATGGGCAGTGATGCAAAGAAAGCGTCCACATATCTTGCAAAGCTTGGCATTAAGGAAAGAAATAATGCTTTATTAAAGGTTGCTGATGCCCTTGTAAAAAGAAGTGATTACATAAGAGAAGCTAATGCTATTGACCTTGCTAATGGCAAGAAGAATAATATGAGCACAGCTCTTTTAGACAGACTTATGCTTACAGAGAGCAGAATAGAAGGAATGGCTGACGGCTTAAGAGTTCTTGCAGGACTTGACGATCCAATAGGCGAGGTCAAGTCAATGAAGACACGTCCTAATGGACTTATGATTGGTAAAAAGACTGTTCCATTAGGAGTTGTTGCGATTATATATGAATCAAGACCTAATGTTACAGCAGATGCTTTCGGACTTTGCTTTAAGTCAGCTAATGCCTGCATATTAAGAGGCGGGAGCGATTCTGTTAATTCTAATATAGCAATTGTGAATGTTATAACAGATGTATTAAAAGGACTTGGAATAGACCCTGATGTCATAAGTTACATTTCTGAAACAGATAGAAAGTATGTTGATGAGCTTATGCACCTTAATGAGTATGTAGATGTAATTATACCACGAGGTGGAGCAGGTCTTATTAAAAATGTTGTCAATAACAGCACAGTTCCTGTAATAGAGACAGGAACAGGAAACTGCCATATATATGTAGATGAATATGCAGATATAGATATGGCAGTGAATATAATATACAATGCCAAGACACAAAGAATTGGCGTATGCAATGCGTGCGAATCGCTTGTTATTCATAAGAATATTGCAGGTGAAGCTATTCCGGTAATAGTAGATAAGTTAAAGACCAAGAATGTAGAGATACGTGGTGATGAGAAAGCTTTAGCTATAGATGACAGAATAATAAAGGCAGATGATACGGATTGGGGACGTGAATATCTTGATTATATTATATCTGTTAAAGTAGTAGATAATATAGATGAGGCAATTGCACATATCAACAGGTACAATACGGGTCATTCAGAGTCAATAATAACTAAAGATTATAATAATGCACAGAAGTTTCTTAATGAGATAGATGCGGCTTGTGTATATGTAAATGCTTCTACAAGATTTACTGACGGCTTTGAATTTGGATTTGGAGCAGAGATAGGTATAAGTACACAGAAGATACACGCAAGAGGACCTATGGGACTTGAGGCGTTAACAACAAGTAAATATATAATATATGGCAATGGACAGGTTAGAGAATAGGGCTTGAATATTATGGGACAAATGGGAGAAGATATAGCAGACTGGAAATATTTTTTATCTATAATATCTAAATGCACAGATGATTATCTATACATATATGACTTAAGTAATGATTATGCGGTATACAGTAGTTCTATAACAAAGGATTTTGAACTCGATGTTGCAGAATTCAGTAATGCGGGAAGAAAGTTAAAGGATGTAATATATCCAGATGATTATGAAGCTGTATTTAATAATATTAGTGAACTTCAGAATGGACATATAAGCTGTCATAATATGGAATACCGCTGGAAATCAAGAAAGAACGGATATGTATTTATAAGCTGCCGCGGACAGCTGGTACGAAGAAATGGCATTAATTATATGATAGGCCGTGTATCAGAGATTGGAAAAAAGAACAGATATGATAATGTAACCGGCATATATACAGATTTAATTCTTGAAGACAGGTATGACGATATTGTAAAGAGCGATGGTCATACAGGCTGTATTATGCAGATAGGGATTGATAATTTCAAAGAGATTAATGAGAAATATGGCACTAAGACAGGCGATGAGGTGCTTGCAATATTGGCAGGCATTCTTGTCAGACAATCCAAAGAACAGACATTTTCTGTATATAGGACAAGAGGAGACGAGTTCATAATAGTATCCCTTGATATGAGCGGTGATATTAAGAAAAATGCCAAGATGTTATACAAGACTATAAGAGAAGATATAGACAGTGTTATTGATGACAGAGGATATGATGTATTCTTTAATATATCAGCAGGTGCGTATGCGTTTGATACTAATACAGATACCTATAAAGATATTATTAAGAATACCCGTTTTGCCCTGCATAAAGCAAAGCTTAACGGAAAGAACAGATTTGAATTTTTTGATAAGGCTGATTATGCTAATTATATAAAAAGGCTTGAAATTCAGGGCGAGTTAAGGTCTAGTGTTAATGATAATTTCAAAGGATTTGAATTGTTTTACCAGCCGATTGTTGATGCTGATACAGGTAGGATTGAGGGTGCAGAGGCACTTTTAAGATGGAAAAGTGACCAATATGGTTTTATGTCGCCTGTAGAGTTTATTCCACTGCTTGAAGAAAGCTCGCTTATTATACCATTGGGAAGATGGATTATAGATACAGCTGCTGCCCAATGCAACGAATGGGTAAAGATAATACCCCAGTTTGTTATGCATATTAATCTTTCGTTTGTACAGATTGCAAAGAGCAATGTTATAAAAGATGTAATTGAGAATATAAACAAATATGATGCTGGAAATGAACATTTTGTATTTGAGATTACTGAAAGCATACAGATGGATTCTAATATTGCGATAAAAAGGGTTCTTAAAGAATTCGTGGATAATGGCTTTTTACTTGCAATAGATGATTTTGGAACCGGATATTCTAATTTTGAATATATGAAGGATAAGATGTTTGGTATCTTAAAGATAGACAGGGCATTTATTACTGATATACATCTTACAGATAACAACAGAATACTTGTAAGCTTTATTATAAAAATGGCACACGAGATGGGTGTTAAAATATGCGTTGAGGGTGTTGAGACAAAAGATGAATTGATGGCTGTAACAAAGCTTGAGGCTGATTATATACAGGGGTATTATTACGGCAAACCTGTCAAAGACGTTGAATTTTGCAGAATGATTAAACAACAGGAAAGAATAAAGAGGTAATATATAAATAATGGATACAACAATTGAGAATATGATTAACAGCATAGATTTATCTGCTCCGGTTCCAGAATACGAGCCGATGAGACAGTATTACTATTTAAAGGCCTGCAGAAAGATTGTTAAGGAAAAGTCAGAAGCACTTAACAGACCACTTACTGCTGTAGTTTCAACATTTGGCTGTCAGATGAATGCAAGGGACTCAGAAAAGCTTCTTGGAATATTAAAGGATATCGGCTATCAGGAGTCAGATGATGAAGAAAATGCTGATTTTGTAATATACAATACCTGCACGGTGCGGGAGAACGCCAACTTAAGGGTATACGGACGTCTTGGACAGTTAAAAAAGGTTAAGAGAGCAAATGGCGAGATGATTATTGCAATGTGCGGTTGTATGATGCAGGAGCCGGAAGTTGTAGAAAAGATAAAGACATCTTACAAATTCGTAGATATTGTGTTTGGTACATTTAATATTTTCAAGCTTGCAGAGCTTATGTATATGTGCTTTACAGGTGATGAACAGGTTATTGATATATGGGATTCTACTAAGGAGGTTGTTGAGGAGCTTCCAACTTCAAGAAAGTATCCATTTAAGTCTGGTGTCAATATTATGTTTGGCTGTAATAACTTCTGTACATATTGTATTGTTCCATATGTGCGAGGCAGGGAGAAATCAAGAGAGCCAAAAGAGATAATAAGAGAGATTGAAAGACTTGTAAGTGACGGTGTAAAGGAAGTAATGCTTCTTGGACAGAATGTTAATTCTTATGGCAAGACACTTGACGATAATGTTACATTTGCCGAGCTTTTAAGAGAGATTGCCAAGATTGACGGACTTGAAAGAATAAGATTTATGACACCTCATCCAAAGGATTTATCAGATGAGCTTATAGAGGCAATAAGAGATAACAGCAAGATATGTAACCATATACATCTTCCATTACAGTCAGGAAGCAGCCGTCTTCTTAAGCTTATGAACAGACAGTACACTAAGGAGCATTATCTTGAACTGGTAGACAAGATAAGAAATACAATCCCGGATATATCTATTACAACAGATATAATTGTAGGCTTCCCAGGTGAAACAGAGGAAGACTTTGAGGATACACTTGATGTTGTAAGAAAAGCAAAGTATGACAGTGCTTACACATTTATATATTCTAAGAGAACTGGAACACCTGCTGCCAAGATGGACGGACAGGTTAGTGAAGATATAGTAAAAGACAGATTTAATAGATTGTTAGCAACTGTATCTGAGGTGAGCCACGAACATATCAAGAGATATGAAGGTATGGATATGGATGTATTGGTTGAGGATATAGATGACCACGATAATACATTTGTAACAGGACGAATGACTAATAATATTTTAGTCCATTTCAAGGGTGACAAAGAACTTATAGGAAGTATAGTCAATGTACATCTTGATGAATGTAAAGGCTTCTATTATATGGGAACAAAGAACGATTAATATTATAAGCAGGATGACTGGAGGATAAAGATGGCTGAGTATTCACCAATGATGCAGCATTACATTGCTACAAAGAATGAATATAAGGATTGTATACTGTTTTACAGACTTGGTGATTTTTATGAAATGTTCTTTGATGATGCTGTAGTTGCATCTAAGGAATTAGAGCTTACTCTCACAGGAAAAGATTGCGGACAAAAGGAACGTGCACCTATGTGCGGCGTTCCTTTTCATGCTGCGGAGACTTATATTAACAGATTGGTATCAGCAGGCTATAAAGTTGCAATATGTGAGCAGATGGAAGACCCTAAGCAGGCAAAGGGCATAGTAAAAAGAGAAGTAATAAAGGTGGTAACACCGGGAACTAATATTAATACACTTGGACTTGATGAAACAAGGAACAACTATATGATGAGTATAGTATATCTTGGTGATAATCTTGGAGTTTCAATAGCGGATTATTCAACGGGTGATTTCTTTGTGACAGAGTTAGCCGGTGGAAGTGAGCTTATAGATGAGATTAATAAGTTCGTGCCATCGGAGATAATTGTTAATGAATACTTCGCAATGAGTGGAATTAATCTTGATACTGTCAATACAAAACTTGGAATAGCTATGTCAACGCTTGATAACTGGTATTTTAACGAGGAGACCTGTAAGAAAAGGCTTCTGGAACATTTTCATATGGAGATGTTAGATGGACTTGGTTTAAAAGATTATACAGTTGGAATAATAGCTTCGGGTGCACTCCTGACTTATCTATATGAGACACAGAAAAGCAATATGCCTCATATCACAACACTTCTTCCTTATTCGTCAGGCAAATATATGCTTATTGACAGCTCATCAAGAAGAAATCTTGAGCTTGTTGAGACAATGAGAGAAAAGCAGAAGAAGGGTTCGCTTCTGTGGGTGCTTGATAAGACTAAGACAGCTATGGGTGCAAGAATGTTACGTTCTTATATTGAACAGCCGCTTATTAACAAAGATGATATAATTAAAAGACAGGACTGTATACAAGAATTGGGCGACAGCCTTATCGACAGGGAAGAATTAAGGGAATACCTTAATCCAGTGTATGACATAGAAAGAATTATGACTAAGATAAGCTGTAAGACAGCCAATCCAAGGGATTTAATAGCTTTCAGGAATACACTTGAAATGCTTCCACATATTAAGAGGGTTATAGGTAATTTCCATTCAGAGGAATTTGCAGCCTGCTATGATAAGCTTGATGACCTTGCTGATTTGTACGAGCTTATTAATTCAGCTATAGTTGAAGAACCACCAATATCAGTAAGAGATGGAGGTATTATAAAAGAGGGCTATTCAAAAGAGGCTGACGAGTTAAGAGATGCCAAGATAAAAGGAAAGGAATGGCTGTCTGAGCTTGAGATAAGAGAGAAAGAAAGAACAGGAATTAAGACATTAAAGGTTAAATATAACAAAGTGTTTGGCTATTATCTTGAGGTGACAAATTCATTTAAGGACAAAGTACCTCCTGAATGGGTAAGAAAGCAGACATTGACTAATGCAGAGCGTTATACAACAGATGAGCTTAAACATCTTGAAGATGTAATTCTTGGTGCAGAGGATAAGCTTTATTCTTTGGAATATGACCTTTTCAGCGAGGTAAGGGAGCGTATTGCCTCGCAGGTAGTCCGCATACAGGGTACAGCAAAAGCGGTTGCTATGATAGATGCATATGCTTCATTATCAGTTGTTGCGACACAGAATAATTATGTAAGGCCTAAGATTAACGATAAGGGTGTAATTGATATAAAGAATGGAAGGCATCCAGTAGTTGAGAAGATGATAAGCAATGATATGTTCATAGCCAATGATACATATCTTGATAATAATTCCAACAGGGTTGCGATAATAACAGGACCTAATATGGCTGGTAAGTCAACATATATGAGGCAGACAGCTCTTATTGTCCTTATGGCACAGACAGGAAGCTTTGTCCCTGCAGACTCTGCTAATATATGTATTGTAGACAGGATATTTACAAGAGTAGGTGCATCTGATGACCTGGCTTCCGGACAGTCTACATTTATGGTTGAGATGACAGAGGTTGCTAATATTCTCCGTAATGCGACATCTAATAGCCTTATAATTCTTGATGAGATAGGACGAGGCACAAGTACATTTGACGGTCTTAGTATAGCGTGGGCGGTTGTCGAACACATTGCAAACACTAAGATATTAGGAGCAAAGACATTGTTTGCAACTCATTACCATGAATTGACAGAACTTGAAGGAACACTTGACGGCGTTAATAATTACTGTATAGCAGTTAAAGAGTGCGGGGATGACATCGTATTTTTAAGAAAGATTATAAAAGGTGGTGCAGATAAGAGTTATGGAATACAGGTGGCCAAATTAGCAGGTGTTCCAGAAAATGTATTAAACAGGGCTAAGGAACTTGTTGTAGAACTCAGTGATGCAGATATATCACAAAAGGCAAAGGATATTGCACAGTATTCAAAGAAAGTGGAGAAGATGAATGACCGTTATAAGAAGGTCAATGAACTGGAAGTAAAGCAGATGACACTTTTTGATACTGTAAAGGACGATGATATAATAAAGGATATAAAAGAGCTTGATATAAGCAATATGACACCAATCGATGCGCTTAATATTCTTTATAAGCTTCAGGGCAAGGTTAAGAACAGATACTTTGTTAATGAGAATTAATGTGAAGTGAGGGTTAATATGGGAATTCAGTTACTTGATCAGAATACAATTAATAAAATAGCGGCAGGAGAAGTTATAGAAAGACCATCTTCTGTTGTAAAAGAGCTTGTTGAAAATGCAATAGATGCCGGGGCGACTGCTGTAACTGTCGAAGCAAAGGAAGGCGGAATTTCATTTATCAGGGTTACGGATAATGGTTCAGGTATTAAGAAAGATGAGATAGATATTGCATTTAAAAGACACGCCACAAGTAAGATTAAGTCAATTGAAGACCTTTTAACTGTATCCTCACTTGGTTTCAGGGGTGAGGCACTTGCGAGTATAGCGGCAGTATCGCAGATTGAATTAATAACCAAGACTAAGGATGATATAACAGGAACGAGGTATCAGTCAGAGGGCAGCGAGGTTATATCTGTTGAAGATATCGGTGCACCTGATGGAACAACATTTATTATAAGAAATTTGTTCTTTAATACACCAGTCAGAAGAAAGTTCTTAAAGTCAGCGATGACAGAGGCAGGATACATTAATGCGTTAATGCAGTATATGGCTTTATCACATCCTGAGGTTTCATTCAGATTTATTAATAATAACCAGAATAAGCTTCATACATCAGGAAATATGAAATTAAAGGATATTATATATAATGTGTATGGCCGTGATATAACTGCTAATCTGTATGATATTAATGCAAAGACACAGGATATTAAGATTGAGGGTTATATAGGGAAACCTTTTATTAACAGAGGTAACAGGACTTACGAGAATTATTACATTAACGGACGTTATATAAAGAGCAATATAATTAATAAGGCAATTGAGGAAGCTTATAAAGGTTTTATAATGCCTCATAATTATCCGTTCACTGTAATACATTTTACGATAAGTCCGGATATAATTGATGTGAATGTCCACCCTACCAAGATGGAATTGAGATTTCAGAATAACGAGTATGTATACAATTTCGTATATGATTCAATATTATCAACGCTTAAGGGAAAAGAACTTGTGGCAAAAGTTGAACCAGATGGACAGTTTATGAATAAAATTCATAATGATGAGCTGGAGCAAAAGAAGGCAGAAGAACAGAAGCAGATGGCTTGGTATAGTGCAACTGGAGTACAGCAAAATGTACCGTCAGATTCAGGTGCTGCGGCTACGCAACATAATATGTCGGCAGGCTCAGGTGCTACGGTCAAGCAATATGGTGTACCGGCAGGTTCAGGTGCTATAAATGAGAATAAGGTTATCGCTAATGAATCTTCGATTATGAATAAAACAAGGCTTCCAGAGCCATTTGAAACCGTGAGGTCTGATAAACTTATTAAAGAAGATATTGTACAGTACAATTCAAGAAAAGCAGAGGAGAGCAGGCAGATATCTTTATTTGAGGATAAGCTTCTAGATGAGAAGAATAAGAATAATTACAGGATAATAGGACAATTATTTGATACATACTGGCTTATAGAATTTGAGGACAGATTCTATATGATGGATCAGCACGCAGCACACGAAAAAGTTCTTTATGAGAAGACGATGAATAAATTAAGAACTCAAAAAATTGATACACAGATGCTTATGCCGCCTATTATTCTTACTCTTAATATGAATGAGGAAGAAGTACTTAAAAGGAATATGTCAATATTTAATAAGCTTGGATATGAGATAGAAGAATTTGGCGGCAATGAATATAAAGTAACAGGAATACCGGCAGGTTTTCCGAAGCTTGATTACAGGCAGATGTTAACTGACCTTATAGATGGTCTTATGCAGGATGGCAGAATGACAGATATGGATATACTTACAGAAAAGGTGGCATCTATGTCGTGCAAGGCGGCTATTAAGGGCAATAACGAAATATCATATGAAGAAGCAAAGGAACTTATGGAAGAACTTATGAAAGCTGACAATCCATATAACTGCCCACACGGCAGGCCAACGCTTATAGTTATGAGTAAATATGATATAGAAAAGAAATTTAAACGAATAGTGTAAAAGGGGAATAGTGTATGTGTAAACAACCTTTAATTATACTTACAGGGCCAACTGCTGTCGGAAAGACTTCTCTTTCTATAAAGCTTGCAAAAAAGATTGGGGCACAGATAATAAGTGCAGACTCTATGCAGGTATACAGGCATATGGACATAGGAACTGCTAAGATTACATCTTCTGAAATGCAAGGCGTAAAGCATTATCTTATAGACGAGATAGAACCTACAGAGGAGTTTAATGTCACAATATTTAAAGAAAAAGCACTAAAGGCTATAGAACAGATAAGAAATGACGGCTATATACCTATGATTGTAGGTGGTACAGGATTTTATATACAGGCTTTATTGTATGATATAGAATTTCAAGACAATGATGCGGATACATCTTACAGGCAGGAACTGTACCAGCTTGAGAAAGAAAAAGGTGCTATGTATCTTTATGAGATGTTAAAAAATGTAGACCCTAAATCAGCGGAGAGCATACATTACAGAAATGTAAAGAGAGTTGTAAGGGCACTGGAATATTACAAGCAGACTGGCAACAGAATATCTGAACACAACGAGGAGCAGAGAAAAAAAGATTCACCATATAATTATAAATATTTTGTTCTCAATGACATAAGGGATAATCTTTATGAGAGGATTAATAAAAGAGTTGATATTATGTTCGATGATGGTCTTATTGATGAAATGCAGTTGCTTACCAAAATGGGCATAGGCAGGGATAATACTTCTATGCAGGGCATAGGCTATAAAGAAATTCTTGATTACTGGGATACCTCAGGTAAGCCTTATGGAAGCACTATTGATGAAAATGGTATCGCCTTATTAAAGGAACAGATTAAAGGTGATACAAGACATTTTGCAAAAAGACAGCTTACGTGGTTCAGGAGAGAAAAAGTTATTGACTGGATTAATATTAACGAATATGATTATGATTGCGTTAAAATTATGGATTATATGCTTGATAAGCTTAAAGATAGTGGTATTATTAAGTAATGCAAAATTAACAATCAGGGAGAAAGATAATGAAGGAAATGTATTGCGGACAGCTTGGAATTGATGAAGCTGTATACAATTATGGCAATAATGTACTTGAAAATTTAAAGGAACGATTTGAAGCTATTGATGAAGTGGCTGAGTATAACCAGTTAAAGGTTATAGCGGCTATGCAGAAGAACAGGGTCGCTGAGATGCACCTTTCAGGTACTAGCGGATATGGATATAATGATGAGGGAAGAGATACTCTTGAGAGAGTATATGCAGATATATTCAAGACAGAGGACGCACTTGTAAGACCACAGATTATATGTGGAACACATGCTTTAAATGTAGCTATCTCATCTAATTTAAGACCAGGTGATGAGCTTTTATCGCCAGTTGGCAAGCCATATGATACTATGGATGAGATTATAGGAATAAGACCATCAAAGGGAAGTCTTGCAGAATACAATATATCATACAGACAGGTTGATCTGTTAGATGACGGAAGCTTTGATTATGATGGAATAAGAAAAGCTATTAATGAAAAGACTAAGCTTGTTACTATACAGCGTTCTAAGGGTTACGCAACGCGTCCGACATTATCTGTTGAAAGAATTGGCGAGCTTATACATTTTATTAAAGATATCAAACCAGACGTTATATGTATGGTAGATAACTGTTATGGTGAATTTGTTGAGAAGATTGAACCATCAGAAGTCGGTGCGGATATGGTTGTCGGTTCACTTATTAAAAATCCAGGTGGCGGACTTGCACCTTGTGGAGGATATATAGCAGGAAGAAAAGACTGCATTGAACAGGCAGCTTACAGATTATCTTCACCGGGTCTTGGAAAAGAGGTTGGTGCAACAATTGGTGTCAACAAAGATTTCTATCAGGGATTATTCCTTGCACCAACTGTAGTTGCCGGTGCACTTAAGGGTGCTGTATTTGCAGCAAATGTATATGAAAAGGCTGGATTTAAGTGCGTCCCTGATGCCACAGAGGAAAGATATGACATTATTCAGGCAGTTGAGTTAAAATCAGAGGAAGGCCTTATAGCTTTCTGTAAGGGCATTCAGGCAGCAGCACCAGTTGACAGCTTTGTAACACCTGAGCCTTGGGCAATGCCAGGTTATGATTCAGATGTTATTATGGCAGCAGGTGCATTTGTACAGGGGTCATCAATAGAGCTTAGTGCGGATGGTCCTGTAAAAGAACCATATGCTGTATATTTCCAGGGTGGTCTTACATGGTACCACGCTAAGCTTGGAATTATGATGAGTATGCAGAAAATGTATGAAAAAGGGCTTCTTAAGATTTAGTAATTGTGTTATACTACATTAGTCAGTTTTTTAATAATATTATAATATATTGAATAGTTAATATTGTATTCTTATAAAAAAGTTGATAAAATGTTAGCGTATTATTAATATTAATACGCAAGAATGGAGGAATATGAGTAGTATTTCCAAGTACAAGAATGGCTGGTTTCTTATACTGTTCATTCTTATAGGTATTGTGCTGGGTGGACTTATAGCTGAGATAACATCGGGCATACCAGCACTTAGTTGGCTTTCATATGGCCAGTCATTTGGGGCGGGGCTTATGGAGAGTCCTGTTATTCTTAATCTGGGATTTATTGTTCTTACATTTTCAATTCAGATTAAGATAACAATTGCCAGTATTATTGGCGTTATACTCGCAATTGTTATATATAAATTTATTTAGGGTAAATCTTATCTAAGATTTTATGAATGACAATTTAATATGTGACAAAGATTGTATTAAAGACTTAAGACCATACGAGAAATGTATATCATTGGGTGAACAATCGCTTACTGATACAGAACTTATTGCAGCGATAATAAAGACTGGCGTATCAGGAAAACCTGCGGGAGAGCTTGCAAAGGATATTCTTGACAAGTCCCATAACAAAGGACTGTTAGGACTATTTGATATGTCTATTGATGAACTTATGGATATCAAGGGAATAGGGCTTGCGAAGGCGGCACAGTTAAAGTGTATCTGTGAGTTGTCAAGAAGACTTGCCAAGCAGTCAGCAGGGGAAAGACTGGATTTTTCATCGCCATATGCTATTGCTGAGTATTATATGCAGGATATGAGACATTTAACCAAAGAACGTCTTGTTCTTGTAATGCTTGACAGCAGGCTTAATCTTATTAAGGACAGTGTTATATCAATCGGAACGGTGAACAGCTCACTTGTTTCAGTTAAAGAGGTGTTTAGTGAAGCTTGTAAGAACAAAGCGGTAAGCATAGTTCTTATTCACAACCACCCAAGCGGTGATCCAGCACCAAGTCCGCAGGATATAAGTGTTACAGAGCAGATAAGAAAGGCGGGTCTTATTCTTGGAATACATCTGATAGATCATATAATTATTGGAGATAATAATTTCACAAGTCTTAATGAATGTGGTTATTTGAGACAATAGAATTGTTGCTACAGGAAAGGAAGAAAATATGTCTAACGTATATGGAATTGATATTGGTACAAGTAATTTTAAAATGTGCTGTAAAGAAAAAGATACAATATTAAATGAGAAGAACATTATAGCCATTGCTAATAAGAAAGACCTTTTAGCATTTGGTGATGAAGCATATGAAATGTATGAGAAGGCACCAGAGAATATTGATGTTTCGTTCCCGGTTAAGTTTGGTGTGATTGCAGATATTGAGAATATGCAGACTTTGCTTCTTAATTTCTTTAATAAGGTTAATGGAGATAAGAAGAATACAGGCAATAATGATTTCTATATTGCAGTTCCTACTGATGTTACTGAAGTAGAAAAGAGAGCATTTTATGAACTTGTTGCTGATTCAAAGGTTAAAGCCAAGAATATATATATCGTTGATAAGCCAGTTGCAGATGCAATCGGTGCAGGTCTTGATGTAACTAAGTCAAGAGGTATTATGATGGTTAATATCGGTGCAGAGACAACAGAAATCTCTGTATTGTCATTAGGTGGTATTGTAATAAGCAAGTCAATCAAGATTGGTGGTAATAAGCTTGATGACTGCATTATCAATAATGTTAAAAAGGTATACAATCTTGTAATAGGAAGCAAGACAGCAGAAAGCTTAAAGAAGGAACTTGGAAGTGCGGTAAAGGTTGAAGAAACATTTGCACTCGGCTTTGGACGTAATGTACTTTCAGGACTTCCTGTAAGCGTAGATGTATCATCAGATGTTGTCTATAATGCAATTGTTGATGCACTTCACTCAATTATGGATGCAATCAAAGTTATACTTGAGAGAACTCCACCAGAACTTGCAGCTGATATTATTAAGAATGGTGTATATGTATCAGGTGGTACATCACAGATTAACAATCTTGAACAGTTTATAAAGCAGGAGACTAATCTTAATGTTAATATCGTAGACCAGCCTTCTGAAAGTGTTGTAAGAGGTCTTATAGGAGTAGTAAATAACCCACAGTTTTCTAAGGTTGCATATACTCCACAAGATAAAAATTATGATTAAGGACAGGTAATATGAGAAAAAAATTATCTTCATATATGACATCAAGATACATTCTTATTGCAGTGACGGTTGTATGTATAATATTTGTTTCAACAAGCTTCTTTACAGATAGTCTTGTAGCACCTTTAAGAAATGCTGTTTCTATGGTTGTTGTTCCGTTGCAGAAGGGAATGAATAATCTTGGACTTTGGACCTATGATAAAGTTACTACTTTACAGGAAATCTCAGTTGTATTAGACGAGAATAATGAGTTAAAGAACCAAATAGATAATCTGACAGAAGAGAACAACCAGTTAAGACAGGATTCCTATGAACTTACACGTCTTAGAGAGCTATATAAGCTTGACGAGAAGTATCCGGGCTATACTAAAGTAGGTGCAAGAGTTATCGGTGTTACAACAGATAACTGGTCTAAGGCATTTAAAGTAGATAAAGGCCTTGATGACGGAATTAAGAAAGATATGAATGTTATTGCAAGTGGTGGTCTTGTTGGAATAGTTGCTGAGGTAGGAAAGAATTATTCCATAGTCAAGACAATTATTGAAGATAATAATTCAGTAAGTGGAATGTTAATAGATACTAATGATACCTGTATAGTTGAGGGAGATATTGAGCTTTCTGACAGTGGTCTTGTACATCTTAACCATATTAAGGCTGATATAACAGTAAGAAATGGTGATAAGATAGTTACTTCCAATATCAGCGACAAATATCTTCAGGGAATTCTTATAGGATATGCAAAGGATGTAACAGCGGACTCTAATAATCTGACACAGTCAGGTTATCTTGTCCCAGCAGTTGATTTTAATAATCTTCAAGAGGTACTTATTATAACGGAAATGAAAAATCAGTGATTTAAAGCAGGAGTGTTATGAAAAGGAAAGTTGCAGAAATAATTTTAATATTATTATTTTATCTGATACAGGTTACATTTGGCAATGCTATCGGAATAGGTGGCATTACACCTAATCTGCTTATAATACTGCCGGTGCTGTTTGGCTTTTTTAAAGGCAGGAATGAAGGAATGTTAGTAGGCTTCTTATCAGGTGTTATGTATGATCTTTTCTTTTCTTCACTGTTTGGATTTTCAGCATTGGTTTTTGTATACATAGGATATTTTTCGGGAATATTTTATAAAGAATATGAGAAGGTTGAAGTCCTTATTCCATTGGCAATGATAATGGCATCTGATTTTGTTTTTGAATTTTTATCATATATAGGCAATTTCTTATTACACAACAGGCTGAATGTAGACTTCTTTTTAAGAAGATTTATTATGCCGGAGGTTGTGTATACATTAGTTGTAGCATTGGTATTGTATTATCCTTTGATGAAGTTCGATTCAATATTAGATATTCAATGGAAGAAAAGGAAAAAAGGTATATTAGATGAAGGAAGTATTTGAGTATATATTAAGTCTTTTCAAATCAAGAATTTTTCCACTTATATTGGTATTTGCCATATTGGTAGGCGTGCTTATTAACAGGCTGTTTGGATTGCAGATAATCAATGGAGAGTCTTATGTAAAAGATTTATCAAGTTCTATACAGAAAGATATGAGCGTTGCGGCGACAAGGGGAAGAATATTCGACAAGAATGGTGTGCTTCTTGCTTATAATGACCTTGCATATGCCGTAAGAATAAGTGACAGCGGTAAATATAACAATAACGCAGAGAAGAATGAAAAGCTTAATGCTTCAATAGATAAGACACTTGATATTATTGAGGCAAAGGGAGATACATATTCTAATGATTTTCCTATTGTATATGAAGACGGACAGTATGTATTCAATATAAAGGATAATGAACTTTTAAGATTTTTAAGGGATATATACGGCAAACGTTCAATAAGTGAGCTTAGTGATGAAGAAAGAAATGTAACAGCACAGGAGCTTTTCAGACAGTTATGTGAAAAGTATGAGGTTGTTGTTGCGTCTGATAGTTCAAAAAATCAGGCAACGGTTCTTTCATCAACAGTTAGTTTCCTTAAATCACAGGGGTATATGGTAGAAGCAGCAGGTTTTTCTGTTGACCATGCACTTATGATTGTTAATTTAAGAAGATATATGTCTGCTAATTCATATAACAGATACATTTCTTTTACAATTGCCAATGAGGTATCAGATGAAACTGTTGCGGCAATACTTGAGAGTTCAGATGATCTGACAGGTGTTACAGTAGAAGAACAATATATAAGAAGATATGTGGACAGTGTATACTGCTCACAGATATTAGGATACACAGGTACAGTATCTACAAGCGAGTTAGAAACACTTGGAGATAAGTACGACAGTAACGATACTGTAGGTAAGAGTGGCATTGAGAAGAGTATGGAATCAGTGCTTTCAGGTACTAAGGGTGAACGACAGGTTTATGTAGATACAGTAGGACGAATCACAGAGGTACTTGGTGAGACAGACCCAGAGACTGGCAATGATGTGTACCTTACAATCGATATTAATCTTCAGAAAAATCTATATAATGCAATTGAGGACAGACTTGTACAGATACTTCTTACTTATATGACAAGTGGTGATACCAAGTATTCATATACTTCTAACGGAAGTGTAGATACTGTATACATTCTTGCTAAAGAAGTATATTTTGCACTTATTGATAACAATATTGTGTCAATAAAGCATATCGCTGAACAGAGTACAGACACGGAGGCACAGGTTTATTCAGCTTTTCTTTCAAAACAGGACAGTACAATGGACTGGATACGAAGTGAGTTAGCTGACGGTGATACACCTTATGGAAAGCTCAGCGAAGAACAGCAGCTTTATATATGGTATGTGTATACAAGCCTTAAAGACAGAGGGGTATTTAATACATCTAATGTCGATACAACAGATGATGTATATAAGGACTGGACACAGGCAGATGGAACAAGTCTTAAAGAACTTCTGACACACGGAATAGCTAAGAATTGGATTAATCTTAATGTTTTCTCTACTGAACAGTACACAAGTTTACAAGAATCATATGATGCACTTCTTGATTATATTGATGGATATTTAAGGGAAGATACTTCATTTTATAAGAAAATGTATAAATATATGATTAATTCTGGTTCTATATCAGGAAGACAGGTATGTATGCTTTTGTATGAACAGGGAGTGCTTGATATGAATTCTGAGAATTCAAGATATTCAGCATTAGCAGCAGGAAGCCTTGGAGCATATGATTTTATGACATATGCGATATCTAATAAAATAATAACTCCTGCCCAGCTTGCATTAGAACCTTGTTCAGCATCTGCTGTTGTAACAAATCCTAAGAATGGTGATATCATAGCAATGGTATCTTATCCAAGCTATGATAATAACAAGCTGTCAGGAAGCGTTGATGCCAAGTATTTCAACAGTCTTATTAATGATAAGGCAAGTCCTATGTTAAACAGGGCAACACAGTCATTTACTGCACCCGGTTCAACATACAAGCCATGCACAACTATAGCAGGTATGGATACAGGTATAATATCATCTGGAACTACATTTTATTGTTCTGGTTCATTTGATAAAGTAACACCATCACCAAAATGCTGGAGATTATCAGGACATGGTGGCGAAGTGGCTGCAACAGCGATAAGAGATTCCTGTAATGTATTCTTCTATAATGTAGGTTATAATCTTGCGTGCAGTAAGAATGGCAATTATAACAGTACTTACGGAACAACTATATTACAGAAATACTCAGACCTTTTGGGTTTATCGACTAAAGCAGGTGTTGAAATTGAGGAAAGTGAGCCAATGGCTTCTAATACTAACTCAGTTGCTTCAGCTATCGGTCAGGGTAACCACAAATACAGTACATTAAACCTTGCAAGATATGTAACAACTATAGCTACATCAGGAACCTGCTATAATCTTACACTAGTAGATAAGATTACAGATTCTGATGGTAATCTTATTGAAGATAATCACGCTGATGTTGATCATCAGGTTGAACTAAGCAGTAATATATGGAGTACAGTACACGAGGGTATGATGCTCGCAGGTAATTCATATTCAACAATAGCCAAGCTTGGTTTAAAGATTGCAGCTAAGTCAGGTACTGCACAGGAAAATACTAACGAACCAGACCATTCATTACTTGTAACATATTCTCCATACGATGATCCGCAGATATGTGTATCAGTATGTATCCAGCACGGATACTCATCAACAACATCTATGGATTTGACAGCAGATGTGTATAAGATATATTATGGAATGGAATAGTTATAAATAATATTAAATAAGGGGTGAAGATAGTTGGATAACTCAGTAGTAATCAAGGGAAGTAAGAATGGAATTACTGTTAAACTCGATGATAATCTTGGATTTGACGAGCTCAAAGACAGAATAAGAACCAAATTTGCGGCGTCAGCCAAATTCTTTGAAAAAGCCAATCTTGCATTATCACTTGAAGGAAGAAATCTTACTGACAACGAGGAGCAGGAAATTCTTGATATTATATCTGAGGAGTCGGATATTAACATTGTGTGTCTGATGGAACACAACAAGGATAAAGATGAAGTGTACGCAAGAGCAATCGCCAAGGTTGCCGGAGATGGCATATTGCCAGATGTACCATATGATAATACAAATGAAGAGATTATGCACAGCCGTGTATTTTCCAGTGCCAGCATAGATGATGTATCGACAGATAATACACTTACACAGCCATTATGCCAGTTCTATAAAGGAACATTAAGATCAGGACAAGTTCTTGAAACAGAGAGTAGTGTAGTAATACTTGGAGATGTTAATCCGGGTGGCAAGGTTATAGCGTGTGGCAATGTTATCGTATTAGGAAGCTTAAGAGGCAATATATATGCAGGTGCCAATGGCAATGAGAATGCATTTGTTGTTGCTCTTGATATGGATCCTATGCAGATTAAGATTGCAGATGTTATAGCCAGAAGTTCAGATGCTCCTGTTGTTATAAAGAAGAGATTAAAGAGTAAGGTCAAAGGCGTACAGCCTAAGATAGCATATGTATTTGAAGGCAATATATATGTTGAAGATTTTGCACAGGATGTACTTGAAGATATTCATTTATAAATTTGAATGTGTAAACAGGTTTATTTTAGAATAAATGTTCATAAATTCAAAAAAAGTCTTGATTTAATGAGCAAAATTACGCATAATTATTTTATTGTGTATTTATTTACTTAGTATATTAATTTTGGAGGAAATAAAATGAGTGAAGTTATTGTTGTTACGTCAGGAAAAGGCGGCGTAGGTAAGACTACAACTACAGCTAATATAGGTACTGGTCTTGCTAAGCTTGGAAAAAAGGTTGTTATGATTGATACAGATACAGGCCTTAGAAACCTTGATGTAGTACTTGGACTTGAGAATAGAATTGTATACAATCTTGTAGATGTTGTAGAGGGTAACTGTCGTTTAAAGCAGGCTATGATTACAGATAAGAGATGTCCTTATCTGTATCTTCTTCCAACAGCACAGACAAGGGATAAGTCAGCTATTTCACCTGAACAGATGATTAAGCTTGTAGATGAGATTAAAGCAGATCCAGAGAACTTTGATTACATATTACTTGATTGCCCAGCCGGTATTGAGCAGGGCTTCCAGAATGCCATAGTTGCAGCTGACAGAGCTTTAGTTGTAACTACTCCAGAAGTCTCAGCTATCCGTGATGCTGACAGAATTGTAGGTTTATTAGATGCTAATGGCTTAAAAGACCGCGAGGATTTAATTGTCAACAGAATAAGAATGGATATGGTCAACAGAGGTGAGATGATGTCAATCGCAGATGTCAACGACATTTTACAGCTCAATGTAATAGGTGCTGTTCCAGATGATGAGAATATTGTAGTTGCTACTAACAAGGGTCAGCCTTTAGTAGGTGACAGCAGTATGGCTGGACAGGCATATATGAATATATGTCATAGAATTCTCGGTGAAGATGTACCTTTCCTTGATCTTAATGGCAAGGGTGGATTCTTTAAGAAGTTATCATCACTCTTTAAGGGTGATAAAAAGAACTAAGACCAATTCAGGCCTTAAGTATATGAGCCATATATGGCAGAATGGAAGAAGATATGAGTTTACTTGATTTATTTAAGAAGAAGGGTTCTGGTGATGTAGCAAAAGACAGACTTAAGCTTTTGCTCGTATCTGACAGGGCTAATTGCTCTCCTGAAGTTATGGAAATGATAAAAAATGACATAATTAAAGTTATTTCAAAATACATGGTAATAGATGCAGAAGGACTTGATATCCAGATAACATCTACAGAATCAGAAGGTGATAATGGTTCTGTACCTGCAATCTATGCTAATATTCCAATTAAGGATATGAGAAATAGTGACAAATAATCACGTGTAATCAAATAAGGATTATTGTGGTGGAGAATTTATGTTTAAAAAATATAAACTAAGATCGTATAATTTCAGGCTTATTGCTTTGATAACAATTACCTGTATATATGCGTTAATGGTTGTAAACAGTGCTAATTCAAGTTATACCATAAAGCAGGGTGCTGGTATGGCTGTAGCATATTTAATGATGATTTTTATATCATTTGTTGATTACAAATTTATAACTAAATATTACTGGCTTTGGTATGCAATAGGTAATATACTGCTTGTTCTTGTACTGCTTATAGGTAAATCAAGCCACGGTGCGAAAAGATGGCTTGGCATAGGTACATCTTTTCAGATACAGCCTTCAGAGTTTATGAAGCTTATTATAGCCATATTCTTAGCTAAGGTAATATCTATGTATAAGGACAGGCTTAATACGTGGAAGTTTCTTGTCATAATTGCACTTGTACTTTTAGTTCCTATACTGCTTATAGTTAAAGAACCAGATTTATCTACCACTGTTATGGTTGTTCTTATAGTAGTTACTATTATATTCTGTGCAGGGATAAGTTATAAGATAATTGGTATGGTGCTGCTTGTTGTAGTTCCACTTATAGCAGCATTTCTTGTATACATTATTGCTACACCGGATCCTATATTTATGGAACAATATCAGAGAAATCGTATTGTCGATTTCATATACGGAAGTGATTCTACTGATGGAACGGTAAGTGCTGGTGTATATCAGCAGAATTATGCGGTTCAGGCAATAGGTTCAGGACAGTTATCAGGTAAAGGCCTTAATAATGAAGATCCATCTTCACTTAAGAATGCCGGATATATAGCAGAAGCACAGAATGACTTTATATTTGCGGTTATAGGTGAAGAACTTGGATTTGTAGGCTGCTTAATTACAATTTTTTTGTTGTTTACTATCGTAATAGAGTGTATAATTACAGCAGTAAGGGCTAAGGACTTAGAAGGGCGGCTGATATGCTGCGGTGTAGCGGCGTATATAGCATTCCAGACGTTTATTAATATAGGCGTTGTTACAAAGCTTCTGCCTAATACAGGTTTGCCACTTCCATTTTTTAGTTGTGGCGTAACATCACTTGTTAATTTATTTGCGGCAATGGGAATTGTGTTGAATATCAATCTGCAAAGAAATGTCGACAGAGATGATGAGATATTTGCAGATGATTTCCGTGGATAATAGATAAGTATTAAAGATATTGGCTGTAACAAGCCATAGCATTAAAATGCAATCTTGATAAAATAACAGCATAAGATAGGGGGTTCTTATGAACATTGGTTTAATAGCACATAATTCAAAGAAGAAATTAATGCAGAATTTCTGTATTGCATACAAAGGAATTCTAAACAAGAATCAGTTATTTGCGACGGGTACAACAGGAAGACTTGTAGAAGAAGTTACTAATCTTTCTATACACAAGTTCCTTGCAGGACATCTTGGTGGTGACCAGCAGCTTTGTGCCCAGATTGAGCATAATCAGCTTGATCTTGTCATTTTCCTAAGAGATGTGGAATCACCAAATCTTCATGAACCAGATTCTAATAATATATGTATGCTGTGTGATATGTATAATATTCCATTAGCAACTAATCTTGCCACAGCAGAATTATTGATTAAGTCGCTGGAAAGAGGCGATATGGAATGGAGAGAAATATATCAATAATCAGTGAGAATTATTAAAATATAAGCTGCCGTTTGAACAAGAACGGTAGCTTTTGATGTATTATTAATGATTAAGGGAGGAGTTATGCCAGGTAATAAAGTAGTCAGGTATAAAAGAAGACCACGGGCTGTGGCATTTATATTTGCCCTTGTACTTATTTATATAATATGTTTTTTTGTGTTGTATACAACCAAAGCAAAGGTTCAGACATATGAAGTTAACGTAGGTTCATTAACGAATAATGCTGTATTTACAGCGTTAGCAGTAAGAGAGGAAAGTGTATACAATTCGCCTTATTCTGGCAATGTCAATTATTACCAGCGGGAAGGGACGAGAGTTAAGAAGGGCGATACCATTTATACTGTCGATGAAACCGGCAGGGTATCAGAGATACTTTCTTCATATAACAAATTAGGTGAGAATTCACTTTCAGAGAAGAATTTATCAGATATTAAGACGACACTCAATAATTATAAGACTGATTATGATGGAAGTGATTTTACATATGTATATGACCTGAAATCAGACCTTAATGTGACTGTATTACAGTCTATTAATGAAAATGTTGTTGCTAACCTTGATTCTATTGTAGAGAATACAGGAAGCCAGAACCTTTTCCAGACAGTAACAGCTGAAAGCAATGGTATTGTTGTATATGCGGTTGACGGATACGAACAGATTAATGACAACAATGTAACAACTAATGATTTCAATAAAGATAACTATAATAAGAATAATTTAAAAGGTGAATCACTTATTGTATCAGGTAATCCTGCTTATAAGATAGTTACAAGTGAAGACTGGTATATGCTTATCAGGTTATCTAAAGATGATATTGATGAGTATGGGCTGGCTTCTAAGAAAAGCCTTAATATTAAGATTAAGAAAGATAATATGACAGTAAAATGTGGTTTTTCTATTATAGAGAAGAGCGATGGCTATTATGGAAAGTTATCACTAGACAGCTATATGATAAGATATGCACAGGAAAGATTTCTTGATATTGAGCTTGTTACAACTGGTAAGAGTGGTATGAAGATACCTGTGTCAGCAGTTACAGAAAATGAATTCTACGAAATTCCAAGGTCTTACCTTACAAAAGGTGGTAACAGCAGTAATCAGGGATTTATATGTGAGAAATATGATAATGGTAATCTTATAACTACATTTGTTGAAGCAGATATATACAAGCTTACTGATGATTATGTGTATGTAAGCAAGTCAGACTGGGAATCAGGAATTGCGGTTGTAATGCCAGACTCTGCATCAAGGTATGTTATCGGGGCAACGAAGAAGTTAAAAGGTGTATATTGTGTTAATACCGGATATACAATATTCTGTCCGGTTGAGATTATTGATGAGAATAATGAATATTATATTGTCAAGCAAAATCTTACACACGGAATATCAGTGTATGACCGAATTATATTAGACGCATTGAAATACCAGCCAAATGAAATGATATATTAATCAGAATGGAGAATTGCTATGTTGGATAATCATAATGAAATGCTAAAATCTAATTATGAAGCTGTTAAGAAGAATATTAAAGCAGCTTGCGAGAGGAGCGGACGTGATAAGAGTGAAGTGTGCCTTATTGCAGTAAGCAAGACTAAGCCACAGGAAGATATAATGCAGATATATGAATGTGGTGAACACCAGTTTGGAGAGAATTATGTTCAGGAAATGGTAGATAAAGTTGATGCGCTTCCTAAAGATATAGTATGGCATATGATAGGACATTTACAGCGTAATAAAGTTAAATATGTTGTTGGCAGGGCTTCTATGATTCATTCGGTTGATTCATTAAGATTAGCAGAGGCTATTAATCAGGAGGCTGTTAAAAAAGGGATTGTAGCTGACATTTTAATTGAAGTAAATGTTGCAGGCGAACTTAATAAATTTGGTTTTAAACCAGAAGAAGTTGAAGCGTTTGTTAGAGCAATTAGTGGATTTAGTGGAATTAGAGTCCGTGGATTGATGACAAGTGCTCCATATGTAGAAAATCCCGAAGATAATAGGTGTTATTTCAGACAATTAAAGCAATTATGTGTTGACATTAATGCTAAAAACATTGATAATATCAATATGGATGTGCTTTCAATGGGTATGACTAATGATTATGTTATAGCTGTTGAAGAAGGTGCTACTCATATAAGAGTTGGTACTGCTATATTCGGACATAGAGATTATGGTAATGCGTAAGATAAAGACATATGTGTGTTGATACAGAAGGATAAGATTTTTAGTTACTATAATTAATGTAATATTATAATATATTAGGGAGAGATGTTATGAGTTTTGTTGATGGATTTTTGAATCTTTTCAAGGTTCAGGATGATGAATTTGATGATGATTACGATTACGATGAAGAGTTTGATGATGACGAAGATGATGATAAGCCTTCAGCAAGAAAGAAGCTTTTTTCAGGTTCTAAGAAGTCAGATGATGAAGATACATCAACTTCATTTACAATGAGCGACAAGCCTAAGAACTCAAGAGGAAAGGTTGTTCCAATTAAGCAGACAGCGAGAGGTCTTGAAGTAGTTGTTATCAGACCAGAGTCTATGGAAGATGCAAGTGAGATAACAGATACGCTTTTAAGTGGTAAGGCTGTTGTACTTAATCTTGAAGGAATTCACGTTGAGATTGCACAGAGAATAATTGATTACTCAGCAGGCTCATGTTATTCGATAAGAGGTAATTTACAGAAGATTACCAATTACATATTCCTTGTTACACCTCCTAATGTGGATATTTCAGGAGATATTCCTGAGATAGTAGCTGGTGGTATTGATCTTACATCATTTAAGAATGATACAAAGTTCTAGATAATTTATATTACTGCCACTCTTTGGTTTGCAAGGAGTGGCAGTTTAGTTATTACTAAGATTAGATTGGAGAATATTATGTCTAAGTGTATTAATGTTAAATACGAAGGAAAGCCTTTATATAATATTGTTATTGAACAGAGCTTCGATAAGTTAGCAGAAGAATTTGATAAGTTAGGAGTTACAGGAAGAAAACTCTGTATTGTGTCTGACAGCAATGTTGCACCTTTATATGCGAAGTATGTAGAGGATCAGTTATCAAAGACTGGCAATAAGGTATTTACATATGTATTTGAAGCTGGCGAGGCTAACAAGAATCTTGATACAGTTGAAGATGTCTATGAGTTTCTTATTAAGAACCATTTTGATAGAAAAGATATGCTTGTAGCACTTGGTGGTGGTGTTGTTGGAGATTTAACTGGATTTACAGCAGCTACATATCTTAGAGGAATAAGCTTTATACAGGTTCCCACATCTCTTCTTGCACAGGTTGATTCAAGTATTGGTGGAAAGACAGGTGTTGATTTCAGAGCATACAAGAATATGGTAGGAGCATTTTACCAGCCTAAGCTTGTATATATGAATATATCAGTGCTTAAGAGCCTCTCAGACAGATTATTCAATTCTGGTTTTGGTGAAATAATCAAGCACGGCCTTATTAAAGATGCCGCATATTATGAATGGTTAAGAGATAATATCAGTAATATTAAGAGCAGAAATTCAGATGCCTTAGAGCAGATGATATATGTAAGCTGCAATATAAAGAGAGAAGTTGTAGAAAAAGATCCTAAAGAAAAAGGCGACAGGGCACTTCTTAATTATGGACATACATTAGGACACGCAATAGAGAAGCTTATGGATTTCAAACTCTATCACGGCGAGTGTGTTACACTTGGAATGATTGCCGCATTAAGAATATCAGTCAACAGAGGCGATATTGATGAGAAGGCATATAATGATGCAATAGATATGTTCAAGTTATATGATTTCCCTCTTAATGTAACAGGAATTACAGCAGAAGATGTTGTCAAAGTGTCAAAGAGCGATAAGAAAATGGATGCAGGCAAGATTAAATTTATTCTTTTAAAAGAAATCGGTAATGCTTATATTGACTATGATGTAACAGATGAGGAGATGCTTGCAGCATTAAAAGATGTTATTTTATGTAATAGGTAATTTCAATAAAACACCATATTACATAAAAATACTATGTGACGATGATACACACTTGCACGAAGCTCTGGTTTAACGCTAACGACCGTGCTTGGCGTGTGAATGTGCAAAGCACATTCTGTTTTATAAAGAGAACATAATAATTGGAGAATAGAGTATATGTCAGATACAGATATTATCAACACAGCACAGCAGGATTTTAACTGCATTAGTAAGAAAAGACGAATATTAAGCCTTGTCTTATATATTGTTATAACAGCAGTGCTTACACAGATAGACCAGATAACTAAGTATATAGCTGAACAAAGGCTGTACAATAAGCCGGATTTTGTAATTATTAAAGATGTTCTTCATCTTACATATCTTAGAAATAACGGAAGTGCGTTTGGAATGTTTAGCGGAAAGATTAATGCCTTTCTGGTGCTTACAGTAATTATGATATGTTTAATTACATATGTAGTTCTTAAGATGCCATTAATCATAAAATATATACCTGTATACATAACCTGTATATTACTTGCTGCTGGAGCTATAGGAAACTTTATAGACAGGGTGAGATTGGGATATGTTCGTGATTTTATATATTTCAAAATAATTAATTTTCCGGTATTTAATGTAGCAGATTGTTATGTTACAGTGTCAGTTATTATATTTATAATACTTATTCTTTTTGTATATAAGAATGAAGATGATTTTGCGTTCTTATCTTTAAAGAAATAAGCAGGGCAATATATTAATTATATGAATCTTGGATTATTATTAGAATTGAGGAATAGAATGCAGAATAATATGGTTGACGAAATAATAAATACGGATAAAGAAAATTTGCTGGAAGATACTACATTTATTGTAGATATTGATGACAAGAATACACGAATTGACAAGTATCTTTCTGATGAACTGGCAGATGTATCACGTTCAAGAATACAGAAGCTGCTTGATGAGGGTATGATTACTGTCAATAATAACAAAGTCAAATCCAATTATAAGGTTGCGGCTGATGATATTATAAATGTACATATTCCTGAGCTTGTAGTTCCTGAAATTGTTCCTGAGGATATTTCGCTTGATATAGTATATGAAGATGACGACATAATAGTTATTAATAAGCCAAAAGGTATGGTTGTACATCCAGCTGCAGGGCACTATAGTGGAACGCTTGTTAATGCCCTGATGTATCATTGCCGTGATAATCTATCGGGAATTAATGGTGTATTAAGACCGGGAATAGTTCACAGAATTGATATGAATACAACAGGTGTTATCGTTGCCTGCAAGAATGATTATGCACATAATTTTATTGCACAGCAGTTAAGTGTTCATTCTATTACAAGAAAATATTATGCCATAGTACATAATCAATTTAATAACACTGAGGGTGTTGTAGATGCTCCGATTGGCCGCAATCCATCAGATAGAAAGAAGATGGCAGTTGATAAAAAGAATGGTAAAAGGGCAGTAACGCATTATAGAGTATTAGAACAATTTGGCAAATTCAGCTACATTGAATGTCAGTTAGAAACCGGACGGACACATCAGATAAGAGTTCATATGGCAAGCATAGGACATCCGTTGCTTGGAGATGATGTATATGGAAGCGGCAAATCTCCATTTAATCTGTGTGGACAGACCCTGCACGCAGGTGTTCTTGGTTTTATACATCCGACAACAAAAGAGTATGTGGAATATAGTGCAGATTTGCCAGAATATTTTCAAAAGGTTATTAGCCGGTTAAGGAACAGTTAAGTCATATTATACAGAAGCAGATAACAGTATATAATTATTTATATAGTAAATATCAAGTATTGTCTGGGCACTTCAATATGACAGATATCAGGATTTATAGCAGGTAGTAGGATTATGAGAAGGAAAGAGTTTATTGATACTATATTAAATGGTATTTCGGATACATTTGATATATATCATAATTATTGGTTTAACAATAGAAAATTTGTCATATACGCATATAATTACAAGAACAGGGATAAGTTCTCGACAACTGATTCTGCAAAATTATGGGATATGAAATGTTTTGAGCATTTATTCTTTATTAACAGTGATTCACTTGATGAAGAACAGTTAAAGGATCTTGTTAAGTTCACGATTGAGCAGATAGAACCGCATTTTGTCCGTAATGATAACAAACTTCCTTGTAAAAATCATATGTATTCGTATATTTCATTTATAATTATTACAAGAAATAAGCCTGATGATAATGTAAAGCTTATGATAGAGAAGACTAACATTGTAAAGAAATATATGTTTGGAGCAAGAGGGTACAGTAATATCCGCCTGGTCTGTGTTACCCCAAGCCAGTTCAGCGTTATTTCCAACCGATATGGCAAAGAAATATCCGATTATCTTAAGAAGATGATGTCCAGCGGTTATTAATAAATATCAAAAATATTGTGTAAAATGAATGAATTTTGCATAAAATAGCTGGATTTTATATACAATTTAATGTATAATACAACTAAATCAAAGAGCTGTTTGAAATATTTAGGTAACCGGGAGGTAATGTATTATGGATGAAAGAACAGTAATTACAATAGGTCGTGAATTTGGTAGTGGCGGACACGAGATAGGAATGAAGCTTGCTGAGAAGTTAGGAATTAAATGTTATGATAAGGAACTTCTTCAGGTTGCTGCAAAGGAAAGTGGATTGTGTGAGGAGTTATTTGCCTCTCAGGATGAAAAGCCTACTAACAGTTTCCTTTATTCTTTGGTTATGGATACATATTCACTTGGTTATTCTAATTCATATGTTGATATGCCAATTAATCACAAAGTATTCTTGGCACAGTTTGATGCAATAAAGAAGCTTGCAGCTAAAGAGTCTTGTGTGATTGTTGGACGTTGTGCAGACTATGCACTTGAAGATGATCCATTTGCAGTAAGTGTATGGATTAAAGCAAGTCTTGATGAAAGAATTAAGAGAATTAAGAAGTTATATGAACTAAATGATTCTAAGGCTGCTGATCTTATACAGAAGACAGATAAGAAGAGAGCAAGCTACTACAATTATTATTCAAGTAAGAAGTGGGGCGAAGCTAAGAGCTATGATTTATGTATAGATAGTGGTCTTGTAGGAATTGATGGAGCTATTGAGCTTATATTAAAGTTCATAGAACTTAAAGAGAAAAATCAGAATAATGGTTAATTGATATGGAAATTCGTGGTTATAAGCGCATAAAGAAGAAAGATATTAAAAGATGGTTCAAAGGCAGTAATTTAATAGTATATGTTTTAATTTTACTGTTGCTTTTATTGATATTGTTGTTTGCATTTAAGACGATAGTCAGTATGCATAATGATAATGTATCATCAGATAGTGATGAGTCTGCAGATACAACAGAGGAAGATACCGGTTCAACAACAGAGGAGTCTGCATATATAGCAAAGAACCAGTCGTATAAGATTAGAATTAATGTCAGCAGGAACATTGCTATTATATACAGTATAAATTCTAATAATGGGTTCGATAATGTTGTGAAGGCTTTTTATGTATCTGTTAACAGTAATATTAATACTGGTGACACATTTATATCAGAGAAGGCTGAGTGGCGTAAGCTTGATATTACTGGATATGGTCATTATAGTACAAGACTTAATAATTCAGAATATATATGTTCATCTGCATATTTTACCAAGACAGTTGGTAATATGAATATAGATGAATATAATAAAATGGGAACAAGTGCTTCAAGCGGTTCAATCTATATGACACCTGCCGATGCCAAATGGATATATAATAACTGCGGTGTTAATACACAGGTGCAGATAGAGAATGATTTCGATATCCCTTCTTCAGTTAATATAACAGAATTTAAAAAATATAACTATGTTGATAAACTCGAAGAATAAATATGAGTATCATATAATTTGTCTTAATATAAAGATGAATTATATGATACTTTTTTTGTGACAATTTTTGACTAAAGGTCATAATTTGTGATATACTTTATAAGTTATTATAAAAATTACATAAATTAACAAAAATTAACAAAGGGAGAAAATTATGTCACAGATTATTATTATGGCAACGATAATTATATATCTTGCCGCAGTTGTGTACATTGGTGTTCTATGTTCAAAGAAGAACAACGCTGTTGATGATTTTTATCTTGGTGGACGAAAGTTAGGACCATTTGTTACAGCTATGAGTGCAGAAGCGTCTGATATGAGTAGCTGGCTTTTAATGGGACTGCCAGGACTTGCTTATCTTACAGGTGTTGCGGATGCAGCGTGGACAGCTATAGGTCTTGCAATAGGAACATATGTGAACTGGCTGATTGTAGCTAAAAGAATACGTAAATATACACAAGCATATGATTCATTTACAATTCCTGATTTCTTTTCAAAGAGATTTGGAGATGAAAAGAGAATATTAACATTAATAGCTGCTATAGTTATTGTAGTATTCTTTATTCCATATACAGCTTCAGGATTTGCCGCCTGTGGTAAGCTGTTTTCAAGTCTTTTTGGATTTAATTATTTAACAGCAATGATAATAAGTGCAATTGTTATTGTTGCATATTGTACATTAGGTGGATTTCTTGCCGCTAGTATGACAGATTTAATTCAAAGTATAGTTATGACAATAGCACTGGTTGTAGTTGTTGTATATGGTGTTAATGTTGCAGGTGGCTTTGATATGGTTATGGAAAATTCCAAAGCACTTCCAGGATATCTTGGATTATTTGATACATATTCAGCAGCGACTAATTCAGCAGAGCCTTACAGCCTGCTTAAAATTGCATCTATGTTAGCGTGGGGACTTGGATACTTTGGTATGCCACATGTATTATTGAGATTTATGGCTATAGAGGACGAAGAAAAGCTTAAATTATCAAGAAGAGTTGCTTCTATATGGGTAGTTATTTCTTTATCTGTAGCTGTATTTATTGGTATTGTTGGTCTTAGTATGACTAAGGCAGGTGCTATTGAAACACTTACAGGAAGTAACTCTGAGACGATAATTGTAAAAATAGCACATTTATTATCTACACACGGAGTTGCCACAGCCATAATTTCTGGTGTTATATTAGCAGGAATTCTTGCAGCGACAATGTCTACAGCAGATTCACAGTTACTAGCAGCAGCTTCAAGTATTTCACAGAATATACTTACAGATGTGTTCCATATTAAAATATCTAAAAAGGCATCTATGAATGTAGCTAGAATTACAGTTGTAATTATATCTGTAATTTCAATTATTCTCGCATCAAATCCGGACAGTTCTGTATTTGAAATTGTATCATTTGCGTGGGCTGGATTTGGAGCTACATTTGGACCTGTTGTATTATGTGCATTATTCTGGAAAAAAGCTAATAAATATGGAATTACTGCTGGAATGATATCTGGTGGAATTATGATATTCGTATGGAAATATGGAATATCTAAGCTTGGAGGAATATTCTCAATATATGAATTGCTTCCAGCATTCATTGTTGCATTACTTGTTATACTTATTGTAAGTTATGCAACAGGCGGTCCATCAAAGGAAGTTATTGAAAAGTTTGAAGAAGTTAAAAATAAGTAATTAGATATAATAAATACAATATAACGCCGATAAACTGAGATTTATCGGCGTTATATGTTTAACTTATACTGCTCTTTTTATAGATTTTTATAGATAATAAAAGCTATTGTTAATTACTGTAGGCATTATACAACAATAATATAACAATAGCTTTGAATTATTTATTGATTATTTAGCAACAAGCCTTCCCTGATATAGCTTTTTCTGGAGCATATTAATATGGAATTCTTTCTGGTATTTCTTTATCTTGTTAGTTTCATTCTCGGTTATAATAGATAAAGCCAGTCCCTGATTGCCGTTACGTCCACATCGTCCAACACGGTGTATGTATTCTTTTGATTCCTCAGGCAGATTTACATTAATAACAACATCAATATCATCAATCTGAAGTCCTCTTGCAGCTATATCTGTGGCCAGTAATAACTGGAGCTTTCCTGAGCGGAATTTATCAAGTGTATTACGCTTGGTTGTTGCATCTGCATTGCTTGAAAGGTAACCCACATTATAATTATGATATAAGAGTTTTTGGAGTGATTCTTCAAGGTCATATTTGGTGTTAATAAAGATTATTGCCTTGGAAGGTTTAACCGCCTTAATAAGCTTTCTAAGAGTTTCTATGCGTTCACGTCTGTCTGTTATAACATAGTTATGCTTTATTGTTGAAGGAATTACACTTTCAGAAGCTTTGATAGAATTAATATCAATGTCTATAGGTTTAAATGTAAGGCTGTTAGCTTCTTTGCGTGTCTTCTTATCTATGCTTGCAGAAAAAAGAAGAACTTGAGTATACTTCATAAGTGACTTTCTTATCGAATGAACGTGTTCAATATAAGTCTTTCCAAGAAGCTTGTCAGCTTCATCTAATACGAGTGACTTTACTTCGTGTACCTTAATCTTCTTCATATTGATAAGCTGACATATTCTTGCAGGTGTTCCAATAAGAATTGAAGGCTTAGACTTAAGATTATCAATTTGTCTGTTAATATTACCCTCTCCAGTTACAAACATAGATGTATATGGACAACCCTCATATGAGAATAACTGTTCAGCCTGATGGTTTACCTGGGAAGCAAGTTCACCATTAGGAACAAGGATTATAGCCTGAATATTCTTTGAATGAGTAGGCTTATGTCCATTATAGGTGTTCTTATTATTCACAGTGCTTCCAGCGTTGTTATTCTTAGAGCTAATATCAGCATTGTTATTCTTGAAACTATTATTATTGCCTGTTATATGTGAAATTATAGGGCAAAGATAAGCTAAAGTCTTACCTGTTCCAGTTCCTGAGCATACAATTACATCTTTATTGTTAGATATATGCTTATAAGTCTTAGCCTGTACATCTGTCATATCTGTTATGCCGGACTGAGAAAGTATTGAAACAACATTAGTATCAATATTATCTATATCTTTAAATAACATATTTATATATCTCCATTCTGTATAGTATTATAATATATTATTCTATCAGATTAGATGTTAAAAGTCTAATTGTGTTCAGATGAATAATAATATAATAACAGATGATTACCAGTAATTATAGTATCAGATGTCATATTATTAAGCTGCATAATATTATTAATGTATGTATTACGGTCTTCCAGTCCATTATTATAATCAGCTTCTAATGACCATAATGTATCATCAGAAGTTACTTCTACACTTGTATAATACTTTTTTAAATATGGTCTGGTATCTGTCTCAGAGGCTTTAACCATAATAGAGCCAAGTGTTATTACAGCCAGAATAATTACTGGAATTATAAGCTTTAATAAAATATTATTACATATGCAATATCTATTATCAGAATTATTATGTCCTAAGCTGTTATGTTTAATATTTAATATGTTATCACTATTACGCTTATCAATATTGTATTGTCTATTATTAACACTTTCACTATAGTTATTACATTCATTATTATATATATTGATTAAATCTGTCTGGCTATGTACTGCTATTGAATTGTTCATAATATTACCTCCAACTGATGCATTTAAAACATATGTTCTTTATATTGGTAATTATAAATTGCGAACAGTTGTTTGTCAATATCAATCGAACATAAATTCAGAAAAAATGTTCTGAAAATACGTTTGCGTTATGGACAGATGTATGTTATTATATTGTATATAGTTATATGATTTGGAGGTAAATATATGGCATATGGCAGAATAACACAGAAACAGTCTGAGATACTTGAATATATAAAGTCACAGATATTGAATAAAGGATATCCACCATCAGTTAGAGATATATGTGCTGCTGTTAATTTAAAGTCAACATCATCAGTACACGCACATCTTGAATCTCTTGAGAAGAATGGTTACATAAGAAGAGATCCAACAAAGTCAAGAACAATAGAGATTATAGATGATAATTTTAATCTTGCCCGCAGAGAGGTAGTTAATGTACCTATTCTTGGCCGTGTAGCTGCCGGAGAGCCTTTGCTGGCAGTTGATAATATAACTGGCTACTTCCCTATTCCAGCAGAATTTATGCCTAATGAAGAGTGTTTTATGCTTACTGTTCAGGGTGAAAGTATGATTAATACAGGAATTTACAATGGCGACCACGTTATTGTTAAGAAGTGTAATACTGCTGAGAATTCAGATATTGTTGTAGCACTTATAGATGATTCTGCAACAGTAAAGAGATTTTACAAAGAAGACGGACATATAAGACTTCAGCCAGAGAATGATTTTATGGATCCTATTATAGTCGATGATTGTTCAATAGTCGGTAAGGTTATAGGTCTGATAAGATGGCAGGTTGATTAATTATCTGCACATAATATAGTACATAATACACACTGTATATAGTATCATAATTATAATGTATATAATATCATCAAGCGTAATACACTTGATGATATTATATATACTATAAAAGCTGTAAATTTATGAATGGTGATAGATAAATAATACCGACAATCATAAATTTACAGCTTTTATTATTGCTTTTTTATTTTTAGAGCGTATCTACATCAACTTCTTTGCCATCTCGCCATAATCTTTCAAGATTATAGAATGAACGGCTTTCTTCATCAAATATGTGAAGTACAACATCATTATAGTCAAGGAGAATCCAAGAAGCATTATTGTAACCCTCTACCTTAGGGTCATCAAAGCCAGCCTTGTACATCTGCTCTTCAACATTGTCAACCATAGCCTGCACCTGATTGGCATTGCTTCCGTTGGCAATTATGAAATAATCTGCAAGAATAGATATTTCACTTATATCTATTACTTTTACATCATATCCCTTTTTTTCCTTTAATGCTTCTACAGCTACTTTTGCCATCTGTTTTGAAGTATCTTTTATCATAATATTTAGTCCTTTCTGTTATCATTTTCTATTATTATTAAGGTTTATTTGCATTTATAAAAGTTATAGGTATCCAGAGTAATGCTGTCAATAGGATTGCCTTTTTTGTTAAGATAATTAATTGTATCATTTAATATCTGTAAAACAGCTTTGTCAATATCAGTAAATGCAAGATATCTGATTGTATCAAGATTAGCCGCTTTGTTGCGATATGGTTCAATATAGTCAGCTACAAATACGATTTTCTCAAGCATAGTCATATCAGGATGTCCGGTTGTGTGCCATTTGATAGCACCAAGTATATCTTCATCTTTAATACCATATTTTACATCTGCATAAAATGCACCAAGCTTTGAATGTAAAAGATAAGGGCTTTCGTATTCTGACTTAGTTATTTCTATATTATTCTGTTCACATTCGGTTATTTTTTGTTCGTCTGGAACACATTTTGCACAGTCATGTAACAGGCCGCTTATATATGCTTTCTGCATATCTACACCATATCTTGATGCAAGACAGGCAGATGTATCTGCAACACCAATAGTGTGTCTGAAACGCATTTTATCACTCTTTAAAGCACGTTTAACATCTTTTCTAAGGCTTTCAATATATGAATTATCCATACCATTTATCTCCATTCTAGTACACTAATAAAGAAGTAAAATAATTAAATGGTTTACTATGCATTGATATATAAATATATATTTATATTTATAAATTACCATTTTGCAGCAAAAATCTTTTTGATATTAGTATCTTTTATTTTTAAGCCGTAAAAAATTTTTTATTATACAATCCATTGTCGGCTATATATCCAGCAACCGCATTTCCAACAAACGGCGAAATATTGTGACCTGCCGCCGCTTCATCACGGATAAATGTTGAGCTGAATGGGTAATCATCGCAAGATATTAAGTCTATATGTGCATTATACTTATCTATAAGCCAGTCACGTCTTTTTATAAGCTCATCGAGTGGGTGTTCGTCCCTGTTAGCGGCAAGTATATGACAGTTGGCACATATATAATCAGGCTTATACCATGTATTAAGTGTAAATAATGAGTCTGCACCGATTATAAAGTATATCTTATCATAATCGTCTTTCAGCAGTTTTAATGTATCGGCTGTATAAGTTCTACCACCACGTTCTATCTCTAATGTTGATAATTCCATATAGTCATAATCTTTAATAGCAAGGCTGACCATATTACAGCGATGTGTGGCAGAAACTATATTGCTGTTGTCCTTATAAGCCGGCGAATATGATGGCATAACAAGAATATGTGGTATATTGAATTGTTCGTGTGCCGCTTTGGCAATCGCAATGTGTCCATTGTGGACAGGATTAAATGTACCGCCCATTATTCCAACTATGCCGGACATATAGCCTCCTTAAAAACTCATTATGTTAATTCTGTAATATGATTTATTTCATTTGATATTACTTCTTCTTATTATCCTTAGGAAGTTCAATTTTCTTGTTATCCTTAGACTCTTTATATAATACAATCTTCTTTCCGATAACCTGAACAACCTGTGAGTGTGTTCTCTCAGCTACAATCTGTGCGATTTCCTTAGGATCATCAGCACAGTTCTGAAGAACATTAATCTTTATTAACTCCCTTGCTTCCAATGCCTCGGCTATAGCCTTGGTATTTTCTGGTGTAAGACTATTCTTTCCAAACTGGAATATTGGATCCATAGTCATAGCAAGTCCCTTTAAATATGCACGCTGTTTGCTTGTCATAGTTAATTCCTTTCTTTTATGTGTTTCATTGCATAGTCAGTGATAAGATTATGCAATGAAATATTTATAGTGTCATACATTATTTCTATTAAGTAAGCTCTATAATAATAAAGTCTATTAAGCTCTATAATAATCAAATTCAAGATAATCGCCAACCCGTACTGTATCGCCCTCTTCAATTCCAAGTTCTTCAAGTCGGTCGATAGCACCAGAACTCTTCATAAACTTCTGGAAGAAGTTAAAGCCTTTTTCTGACTCAAGGTTAGTGTAACCAAGCATTTTATCAATACGTTCACCTTCAACGATGAATACGCCATTCTCGTCAATATATACATTGTAATTATCATCTGAGTTATCAAGAAGTTCGTCAACATCGAATTCCTTCTCAAATATAACTACATCATCAGGGAAGTTATCAAGAAGCTCTCTTACTGCGTATAAAAGTTCTTTAACGCCCTGTCCGGTTACGGCTGATATTGGGTATACCTTAATGCCTTCCGGCTCAAATGCGGCCTTTATAAGCTCTACAGGGTTAGTTCCTGAGCCGTCATCATATATGGCATCAATCTTATTGGCAGCTATTACCTGAGGCCTTTTAAGAAGATCAGGATTGTAAGCCTCTAATTCTGCATTGATAGCCTTAATATCAGCTATAGGATCTCGTCCCTCAGTAGAAGCTGCATCTACAATATGGATAATAACCTTAGTTCTCTCAATGTGTCTTAAGAACTGGTGTCCAAGACCAACGCCCTCAGAAGCACCCTCTATAAGACCTGGAATATCAGCTATTACAAAGCCCTTACCACCATCTATATCAACAACACCAAGATTAGGGTTAAGTGTTGTGAAATGATAGTTAGCTATCTTTGGACGTGCATTAGTTACTCTTGATAAAAATGTAGATTTACCCACGTTAGGGAAACCAACAAGACCTACATCAGCAATACATTTTAATTCAAGTCTTACCCAGAGCTCTTTAGCTTCCTGTCCTGGCTGTGCATACTGTGGAGCCTGCATTGTAGCTGTGGCATAGTTCATATTACCCTTTCCGCCGCGTCCACCTTTAAGGATAGTTTCTTTCATATTATCGCCTGACATATCAGCAATTACTTTGCCTGATTCGTCGTCATATATTACAGTACCTTCAGGAACTTTGATTATAAGGTCTTCTCCGTTCTTTCCAGTACATCTTTTCTTTCCGCCTTCTTCACCGCTCTGTGCGATATACTTGCTATTATGTCTGAAATCACCAAGTGTATTAAGTCCTTTATCTACCTGAAATATGATGTCACCACCGTGTCCACCATTACCGCCATCTGGTCCACCAGCAGGTACATAAAGCTCACGTCTGAAACTTACGTGTCCGTCCCCACCCTTACCAGATTTAATAAATATTCTTACTTTATCTGAAAACATATTAATCTCCATTCTAACGCTGCTAAAAGCCGCTTGTTATATTACATAAATATATAAATAAGCCAATCTGAAATATCATATCTGAAATATCGTATAGCAATATTTGTATTATATATTAAAAGAAATATTGCCTGTTTATAGGTTAAAACAATAATTAGATATTAATTAGTTAATTAATTATCCCCTCTAATTCACAAAAAGCCCCAAATCCGAAGATTTGGAGCTTATAAAAACTAATTAGTTCTCTGAGGCAACAGGATAAACAGAAACCTGCTTCTTATCTCTGCCCTTTCTTTCAAACTTAACAGTTCCATCAACAAGTGCGAATAATGTATCATCGCCACCACGACCAACATTAACACCTGGATGAATCTTTGTTCCACGCTGTCTGTAAAGAAGGTTCAAATTCAACATAACATTACACCTCCTTGACGGTAATCAATAAGTAATCAGGATTATCAGCAGCCATAGTTCTTAAACCAAGTTCTAAGGCATCTAACAATACCTGTGTTGTATCACTGATATTAGAAGTGACTATGTAATCAATACTAGCCTCCTCATCATCAACCGACATATCATATACGGCATCCGTGAATTGCTCAATCGAATTAATCGTATTGATAGTCAATACAGAAATTGCAGAACAGATAATATCACTACCTTCTTCTGCATAGCCAGCATGTCCTGCTGACTTAAAGCCTACAGTCCTGTTCGTAGCAGACGACTTGTAGATTGTTATATGAGTCATGGATAACACACCTCACATCCGATTAATAATTAAGCATTAATCTTTTCAATCTTAACCTTAGTGAAGAGCTGTCTGTGACCGTTCTTCTTGTGATATCCAGTTTTTCTCTTATACTTATACACGATGACTTTCTTGTCCTTACCTTCTTCAACAACGCTTGCTGTAACTGTTGCTCCTGCTACTGTAGGATCACCAACCTTAGCTTCACCGTTATTAACGAAAAGAACCTGGTCAAATGTAACAGTATCGCCAGCGTTAACACCAAGCTTTTCAACCTTGATTACATCGCCTTCTGAAACTGTGTACTGTTTACCACCTGTTGCAATAATTGCGTACATATGGCACCTCCTAAAATAATTACTCGCCAGTTTTGGAGAGGTAAAATACCTGCTTATGTCCTAACTGAGCGGCACACTAGAATATAATATAGTATCAGTAAACAAATGTCAATAGTCTTAAAAAAATAATTCTAAAAAAATTATAAAATCCACAATCCTATAAATCCGCATATAATTCCACATATAATTCCGGCAATAACATCTTTAATAAAATGCACACCCATAACAACTCTTAATACTGCAAGCACAAGTGTCATAACTAAAAGTATAATACCGACAGGCTGGTATATATATAACCAGCACATTGCAATAATAGTGATTGAGAATATATGTCTGCTTGGCATAGACTCTCCCTCTTTATCTTTTTTTACAATAGGTGTTATATTATATTTTGTATATGGTCTTGGTGAATCAAGACACTTTCTTATAAATGATACAAATATAAATGAAGTTAATGGTGCAAGTATAAGTTTAGCTGTAATAAATACATTAGATGTTTCAACATAACCTGTTGCATCTACGCTTAGAGCAATTGCAGGTGTTGCGATTGTTGATTTGGATCTGGCACATAATACAATAAGAACCATATACGATAGTGCAGTAACATACGGAAGCACTTTATATAATAAGAGCAGAATGTTCTTTAGTGCCTTATGCGTATCAAGGTAATTGTATACAGCATTATATCTTTTTTCATAGCCCGTTAAATTATTCTCTGACATAAACTCACTCTCCGGTTTTGATTAATTCTTTTAATGTCTTGCCATTATTCTTTCGTGTCATTTCAACAAGTCCAAGAGGTGTAATATCAACAACATTAGTCTGGATACTTTCTAATCGGGCGTATTCCTTAAGAACTGATAATAATTTATCCCTGCTTTCCTGCTGTGCCATATTAATAAAATCAATAATAATAATTCCAGAAATATTTCTTAAGCTGAGCTGTCTTATAATTTCAATTCCAGCTTCAATATTAGTCTTTAAAATGTTGTTCTCTTTATCAGCTTCTTTTTTTGCTTTTGTAACATTTTTGCCTGAATTGACATCGACAACACTCATAGCCTCTGTCTGTTCGATTATAATGTAGCCTCCGCATTTAAGCCATACTTTTCTGGATAATGCTTCTGATAGTGTCTTTTCGACAGAATAAAGCTTATATAGAGGCAGTAATTCATCTTCATATAATCGTAAACTTATATTGCTGTTATCTTTAAAATGCGTATTAAGCAAATCATAATAATATGGAATATCTGTGATGACTTCGATTGTATTATCAGCACTAAGATGCCTGAGTTCGCTTACCATAGGCGGCTCTTTTTCATAAAGCTTAGTGTAAAATGTTCCAAATACAGCATTCTGTATTATATGTTCGTACTGGTCTATAAGAGAGTAAGCCTCATTAAGTACTGTATTAATATCTGCATTAGCGGCACTGCTTCTTATAATTATTCCATAAGAAAATGTACCTGAAGCCTGAAGTTTATCATTAAAAGCTGTAAGATGTTCTTTAATATAGTCCTTTAGAACAGAAGAAGCTTCTATACATACAGAAGCTTTCTTGCATTTGTTAGATATTGACACACCTTTGACATCACTTGACACTACAATATACTGTCCTGATATATCTATCTTGGAAGTCGCTGTAGGAGGCTTTGTCTTATGGGCATCATTGCTTACCTGTACTAAAAGCTTATCACCAATGTTGATAGCTTTATTATTCTTTGTATTAAGAAATATATTATTCTTATTATTTTCAAGCTGGTAATAGCATTTAATTTTATTTTCAATTTCAACAAAAGCAGAGCTGATGTTTTTAACAACATTTTCAACTCTGCCAATGTATATATTACCAACCAGGCTGCTTTTGTCTACTATATTAAGACTAAGACAACCGTTGTTGTTATACTTTGAATATATTATATTATCGTTAATCTGTGTAATGATATATTTAATAGTCATATCCTGCTCTCATCTATGAATTATAAATCTCTAAGGTACAGATTACGATAGAAACAGCTTCTGTTGCCAGTGTGGCAGGCTGCACCTATCTGACGTACCTTTGCAAGTATTGTATCATTATCACAGTCAATGTCAAGTGAACTTACATACTGGTAATGACCAGAAGTTTCGCCCTTAATCCATAATTCCTGACGGCTTCTGCTGTAATAAGTCATAACCCCTGTATTAACAGTATGGTTATATGCTTCTTCGTTCATATATGCAACCATAAGCACTTCATTATTGACATAGTCCTGTACAACTACTGGAATTAAACCATCTGAGTTAAGCTTAAAATCAGAAAATGAAAGGCTTGTATTAAGCTTTTTAGAAGCTTCAATTACAGAACTTCCAGATTCAAACATATCAACAGCGTCTTTAAGGTTAATTCTGTTCTCATATAAGGCTTTTCCTATTATTGCTCCGTGGATACCTGCATCATTGATATTCTTTAAATCCTGCACACAGGACATTCCGCCAGAAGCGATTATATTAATTCCTGTCTTATCAGATAAAAGCTTAGTCTGTTCAATATTAGGACCCTGAAGCATACCATCTTTAGATATATCAGTATAGACAATTGTCTGGACACCCATATCTTTCATAGCCAAAGCTAAAGAAAGAGCAGTCTTGTCACTTACCTTTTCCCAGCCTTCAACGGCTACAAGCCCGTCCTTGGCATCAACACCAACAACAATATGTTCAGGTCCGAATTTATCAATTGCCTGCTTTATGAAATCAGGATTTTCAACTGCCTTAGTACCAATAATTACACGGTATACACCAAGGTCGAGAACTTCTTTAATATTCTCAAGTGTTCTTACTCCACCGCCCATCTGGACAGGTATATTGACACTTGATACTATCTTTCTGATTGTGTCAGCATTTACGCCACGCCCCTTTAATGCACCATCCAAGTCAACAGTATGTATGAATTTAGCGCCGTCCTGTTCAAAGCCCCTGGCTATTTCATAAGGCTTATCTGAATATACTGTTACATCATTAAAAAGACCTTTTTTTAATCTTACACACTGTCCGTCTTTAATATCAATAGCTGGGTATAATCTCATTGTATGCTCCAATCTTTACTTAATATTTATATTTACAGGCTTCCCTTTGTAGATAATACTGATTTAATTCTTGCATCTTTCATACAAGCTTCATCTAAAGCCTTGGCAAATGCCTTGAACATTCCCTCAATAATGTGGTGGTCATTCTCACCGGTTATCTTTCTTATATGAAGGTTCATTCCTGCACTGTATGATATGGCATAGAAGAATTCTTTAACCATCTGTGTATCAAAATATCCAACCATATCGGAAGTGAATTGTGACTCAAATACAAGATATGGTCTTCCTGATAAATCAATCGCACATAATATAAGTGCTTCATCCATAGGAAGAATAATATCGCCATATCTTCTTATGGACTTCTTATCACCAAGAGCTTTTTTAACAGCTTCTCCAAGCACGATACCAACATCTTCAATAGTATGGTGGCAGTCAACGATTAAGTCGCCTGTAACTTTTAAGTTAAGGTCGAACATACCATGCTTTGCGAAGCTTTTTAGCATATGGTCAAAAAATCCTATTCCTGTATCTACCTGTGCATTGCCATCTCCGTCTAGGCACAGAAAAAGTTCTATATCTGTCTCACTTGTCTTTCTATGAATTGTTGCCTGTCTTGCCTGCATATTTGACATATATACGTCCTCGATTCTGATATAATTATATATTAAAAATGTCAGGGCAAAAAAGATATTCTGCCCGTCACATCACATATAATGTCCGATTTATTCAAAACGAACTTTTATTGAATTAGCGTGTGCAGTAAGATGTTCTGCTGCCGCAAAGTTCTCAATATCATTATGTATAGCTTCAAGAGCTTCCCTTGAATAAGATATTATGCTTGATTTCTTAATAAAGTCATCAACACTTAATGCTGAGAAGAATTTAGCTGTACCATTAGTAGGAAGTACATGGTTAGGACCAGCAAAGTAATCTCCAAGAGGCTCTGAGCTGTATTCTCCAAGGAATATTGCACCTGCATTCTTAATCTTAGTCATTACATTAAATGGATCTTTAGTTACAATCTCAAGATGTTCTGATGCTATATCGTTGGCAACTGAAACAGCTTCATTGATATCGTCTACAAGAAGAATATAACCATAGTTATCAAGTGATTTAGATATAATCTCACTTCTTGATAGTTCCTTTAAGAAGCCGTCAATCTCAGCAGATACTTTATTGGCAAGCTCACTGCTTGTTGTAATAAGGATTGCTGATGCCATCTCATCGTGTTCAGCCTGAGATAAAAGATCTGCGGCTACATATCTTGGGTTAGCTGTCTCATCAGCAATTACAAGAATTTCACTAGGACCTGCAACAGAGTCTATACTTACATAACCAAACACAGCTTTTTTAGCAAGGGCAACATAGATATTACCCGGACCACATATTTTATCAACTTTTGGAATAGACTCTGTACCATAAGCCATAGCTGCAATTGCCTGAGCACCGCCTGCCTTGTATACAACATCAACGCCAGCCTCATTAGCTGCTACAAGTGTTGTAGGATATACCTTCCCTTCGTGGTCTGGAGGTGTACACATAATAATCTGTTCAACACCTGCTACTTTAGCAGGTACTACGTTCATAAGAACTGATGATGGATAAGCAGCTTTTCCGCCAGGTACATATACACCAGCTCTTGCTAATGGAGTTACTTTCTGTCCAAGAATAGTTCCGTCCGGTTTAGAGTCAAACCAGCTGTACTGCTTCTGCTTTTCGTGGTATTCCTTAATATTCTTAAGAGATTTTCTTATTACATCAACTAAAGCTGGGTCAACCTTTGTGTAGGCTTCCTCAATCTCCTCTTTAGTTACAACGATATTAGAAGCATTAATGTCAGCCTTATCAAAGTCTTTAGTATACTTAAAAAGAGCCTCGTCTTTGTTAGTTCTTACATTTAAAAGAATATCATTAACTGCTGCTTCAAACTTTCCGTAGCTGTTAGGACTTCTTTTTAATAAATCCTCAAGGATATTATTCTTAGTTTCATCTGTTAATTTAACTATTCTCATATAGTCCTCCATCCCATTCGTTGAATGTATATTTTATTATTTAATATAAACAATTATTAGTGATTATTTATTCTCAAGGTAATTCTTTATATCATTAATAAGCTTTGTAATTCTTTCGTTCTCCATTTTCATACTTACCTGGTTAACAACAATACGTGCTGATAATGGGCATACTTCTTCAAGAACTTCAAGACCATTTTCCCTAAGTGTTGCACCAGTCTCTACAATATCAACAATAACTTCTGAAAGCCCTACAATAGGTGCCAGCTCAACTGAACCGTTAAGCTTTATGATTTCTACTGTCTGGTGCTTCTTGTTATAGAAATAGTCTTTGGCAATATTAGGATACTTGGAAGCAACTCTTATAAGTTCGTGGTGCTGTAATTTCTCCCTGGCTGAGGCTGGACCACATACACACATTTTACATTGCCCGATTTTAAGGTCATATACTTCATATAATGAACGTCCCTCCTCAAGCAGTGTATCCTTGCCTACAATACCAATATCAGCCGCACCATATTCTACATATGTTGGAACATCTGAAGGCTTTGCAAGGAAAAATCTTATACCTAACTCTTCATTAGTGAATATTAACTTTCTTGTGTTCTCGTCTTTCATCTCATCACAAGTTACACCGATATGTTCAAATATCTCAAGTGCTTTTTTAGCTAAACGGCCTTTAGCCAGTGCAATAGTTATGTATCTCATACTAATCTCCATTCTTGTTCTTTATAGAGCAGATTAAATCTGTGCATGTTAAATATAAACAACATCTGAAAGCTGTGAAGCCTTTGCATATTCAATATACTGGCTTTCAGACTTATTATCATTCTTTCTTATCATACATACATTAATGCCGTCTTTTCTTAATTCGTTAGCTCGTTTGACAGCATCCTGAAGCTTATCCTCACTGTATACAAGAAGCACACCGCTGTATTCAACTTCAATCTCTATATTCTGTCTGTTAATTGCAGCCATAAGTCTGTCAATTATAAGAGAGAAACCAATAGAAGCCTTGTCACAGCCGAACTGTCCAAGAAGCTTGTCATATCGTCCACCACTTGCAATTGGTTCGCCCGTTCCAAATGTAAATGCGTGAAATATAATTCCTGTGTAATATGTATGGTTACTTAATTCACCAAGGTCAAAGGATACATACTTATCGTAGCCATTAATCTTAAGAAGCTCATAAAGATTGGTAAGTCTGTCAACAGCCTCGATGCATTCTGGAATATTAGTAAGGCTTCTGGCTTTATCAAGCACCTCTGCCTGTCCAAAAAGCTGTGGAAGTTCTAATAATACCTTAGCTGTATTCTTATCAATATTAAGATTATTAAGAATTTCTTCTACACCGATATAATTCTTCTCATTAATAAGATTAAGAAGTTCTTCGTATGTATCTCCTTTAATTCCTGCATCTTTTAATAATCCGTTAAAGAAGGCTACATTGCCGAGCTCTACCTGAAACTCAGTAAGCCCAGCATTCTTCATACAGTCAATTACCATACAGATTATTTCGTAATCCGCATCAATTGAAGCATCATCTATTAATTCAGCACCGATAACTGTATTCTCTTTTAATCTGCCCTGATAATACTTGCTGACATTAATAAATGTATTGCTGACATAGCAGAGTTTAATAGGAAGAATATGATCCTCAAAGTATTTAGCTGCTGCCCTTGCTATAGAAGGTGTCATATCAGGTCTTAACACAAGAGTATTGCCATATCTGTCGAATAACTTGAACATTTCATTAGAAGGTACACTGCCTCGTTCCTTGCTAAATACATCAAAATATTCAATAGATGGTGTCTGTATATCGTTATATCCGTAAAGACGGCATACATCGTGGAGCTTGTTTTCTATTATTTTCTTCTCAACACATTCAGTGCTGTATATATCGCGTACACCTTCAGGTGTATGAAGCAGATCTTTTTTCATAATCATCCTCGATTCGTGTAAAATTTATATCAGTGTCACTTTACTAAAGTAACGTGATAATATGTTAAAGAGATTATACATAATGACTTTTAGGCTGTCAAGCCTGATTGTATACAATATTATAGTTCTCCGTGAATATCTTCCTTGTAGATTATATATCTGTTACCGCCCTTTGATATAGCAATGTCTGTGGCTTTTATTAGTTTATCAGTTATAACCTTAAAATCTGTTCCGTTATCAGGATATCGTCCAATTCCTATAGAGAATAATGGCATAAATGAGACATCAAATGCTTTACATTCCCATATAATACGTGACCTCATATATTCGATAAATGCCCTTAGCTCTGATTCATTATAAAGATCTTTAACTATAACAACATATTCTGTTTCATTATCAGGATTACCTGCTACACCACGGTATTCTACAACCTTTAATAATGTTTCTTTGATTATGTCAAGAATTGTATTATAAGCCTTTTCGCCATGGGTATCCTTGAATTCAGTAATATTATCAATATGAACCTTGATAAATGCAAATCTATAATTTTTATTATAAGAAATATTGTTAAGCGTATATTTCTCAAGTCCCTCACGTCCAAGCATTTTATTACAGTCTTCATAATCATATGTAGTCTTTGAAAATACATTATTGGCATCTGGAAGCTTAAGTGTTCCAACTGAACGTATTGGCTTTCTTTGTGCGTATATTGTTGAGCCATTTATATATGAGCCAGTAGGCTTTAATCCGTCACCATAATTAACATTTATACTAAAATGGTGATCGTACACACTCTTAGCATTTTTTATATTATTAAAATATGCAGTATATTCTTTTATTGACTCATTTGGTATAAGTCCTTTTTTTAGAATTCTTTCATATACATCATCAATAGTTGAAGATATTACAGCTATGGCATCGTCATTAACATAATTATATATGGTAAATAAATCTTTATCATATTCATAGGTGTAGACTAATTTATCATTTATTGATAGCACTCTCCTATATATTCCTATATCTTCATTAAGATGATTAGTATGATTTTTAAGACCAATGACATCAGATATATTAAGTTCAAGGTATTCTTTCTTGTGGTTATTGGACATATAAAGTCTTTTTATATCCATAAGAACCCATCTGTATGAGTTATCAACTCTTTTCATACGCAGAACCATACTTTTACTTTGCCCAATACGCAGGTTATTAGACACATTAATAAAATCATCAATATCTACCTGATGAATTGCATCAGAGATTGCTGCCTTTCGCACAGCACCAAGAAATTTGTACATTTTCTCGTTAGCTGTGATAATCGAAAAATCCGTGTCAATAAGTGCATATCCATTGACTAATTCATAATTGTCAAGATAATTATGTTTCATAATTACTGCTCCCGTCTGTCTAAGTCTTTTTGAATCGTTTCCAGATAGTGAATCATAATGCCTTTGCCAGAATTGATTCTAAAGCTTTTATCAATCTCATCATAAGTAAAACTTTTTCTTTCACCAGCTTTAGCTCTTTCCCAAAATTTTATTATATCAGAAAATGGCAAATAATAGAACTCATCTCTTGCTGAAAAAAATAATATTATAAAAGCAATTCCGTCCTGCCTTTCAAATTCTTTCATAAATTCAACCTGATGTTCATGTATATTATGTATTGGAAATGTATCTGCAGCACATTCCTTAGCATCAAAACATACAGGTATTCCCTGTATAACACCTATATAATCAACAGTACTCTTCTGTTCAAAGTACGCAAGTGTAATCTGTCTTGTCTCCTGATTAATCTTAATAGGCGTTATAGGTGTTGGTATCTTCTGTATAAGTCCTAAATGGTTCAGAAGATATTTCTCATTGGTCATATTAATATATTCTTCTAATGAAGAGCCTCTAAGACCTCTTGAATTCCAGGCTGCCATATATTTTCTCCTTTTAATATATTTAAAAATATATCTGGAATATCCGTATGTATATGGATATCCATATCAGGTATATTAAGCTCATAAGAATGTAATAACTGGCTTTTACAATTGTATTTGTCAGTGAACCTTCTGTTAAAAGAAGCTTTTCCGTACTTATAATCACCTGCCAGCGGATGATTGATACTTGCAAGGTGGGCACGTATCTGGTGGCTTCGTCCGGTTATAAGATGAACCTTTAGAAGCGTGGCATTATCAGAATATGCAACAGGGATATATTCCGTTTCGATTGGAAGATATTCACTTGTATCCCTGCCCTTTGGCAGCGTCTGGCATATTGTAACTTTGTTAAGCTTTTTATCCTTGTAAAGATAGCCTTTAATCAGTTGTCTTTTATCAATCTTTCCAGCCACGATACATATATAATATTTGGTAAGTGTTCTTTCCTTAAAATGTGATGAAAGCTCCTGCAAGCCTTTCATCGTCTTACCTGCCGCAATTATGCCGCTTGTATTTCTGTCAAGGCGGTTGCATATTGACGGCGTGAACATAGCAAGGTCTTCATATGTAAGAGAATTATTATGAAGCAGGTATGCTGTTATATATTCTACTAAAGAGCAGTCATTTTTATCAGCCTTTTGTGACAGCATACCGACAGGCTTATTAATAAACAGGACATTCTCATCTTCATACACAATATCAAGCGGTCTGTATATTTTTTCATAATCAACAGAAAGACCTTTTTTAGAAGCTGTGTAGGAATATTTATCAGCCGTGCTGTCTGTATATTTGCCATCTGTTTTTACAGCAGGTTCATTAGCAGTGTTATCAGCAGCTTTGTCTGTCATATTATTGGTCTGTCTGCTGCCAGCATTAGATATGCAGCTTTTGCCCTCACTGAACTTATCAAGTGTTTCATCAGAAAAAAATATTTTGACAGAGTCGCCTGATTGTAATTTCTCGCTTCCATCAGCCTTCTTGTCATTAAGTGTAATATTCTTTTTTCTAAGCATTTTATATATAAAGCTTTTGCTTGCGGCAGACAGATACTTTGAAAGATACTTATCAAGCCTCTGATTGTCGCCTAATTTATCTATTATTAATTCTTTCATTCAACGCTCCACTATTATAAGCACATATTAAGGCAGCTTTCAGTTACATACTTCATACGGTTGTTCTTAGTTGTATCACTGTTGTCATAGTTAGCCGCCATATTAGCTGCTCTTTTAATAAATGTATCCTTTTCTGTATAAAGAGTGACAGTCACATTTAACTTATCATTCTTTAAGAATTCTTTAAGGCTTGTCTCAAATAATGCCTTATCCGGAGCTTTATCATGGCTTAATGCAATTATTGTGTTGTCAGATATGACCATAGCACATACGCCAATGGGCTTTTTGTTATTGCTGACAATTACATCATATAAAGCTGATAACTCTCCCTTTGCAGCTTCAACGCTTGTATATAGTTCCTTATCACATACCTTATGTGGCAGTAATATAAAATAAGAAACTGCTATTTTAGCACCGGGAAGAACAAGAACAGTTGCCACAAGTGTCATATAATTATTTCTTGATTTAAAGATTATTAAACCTGTTACAAATACTGCGGCAATTATTAAAAATGCAATAATAGTAAGAAGCAGGTTAAAACTTCTTTTGTATTTAAGATAACCAAACTCACCTTTTTCTTTTTTACTCATAACTTATGTCCTTTTTTAGTAGATTTTGATTTATTATTGGAACTTCTTTTACCCGCACCAGCACTATTATGTTTTCCCTTATTGTTATAAGCTGTGGTATTTTTAACAGTCTTATGTTTGCGTGATGAAAAGTTCTTTCCTCCTGTGTTATGGGATATTTTTCTTGGTGGAATAAGGCATTTTGGTCCAAATCCTATAAGGTCTGTACGTCCATTTTTAATAAGGGCTTCCTTAACAAGATCGTAATTATCTGGATTACGGTATTGTATAAGGGCTCTCTGCATTTCCTTTTCGTGGTGGCTTACAGGAGTATATACCTTCTCCATAGTAGCAGGATCTAAGCCTGTATAATACATACAGGTAGACAGCGTTGATGGTGTTGGATAGAAATCCTGCACCTGTTCGGGCATATAACCAAGATCCCTTATATATTCTGCAAGCTCAATCGCCTCCTTCATAGTCGAACCGGGGTGGCTTGACATAAGATATGGGACAACGAACTGCTGCTTGCCTGTCTTATTATTAATGCGCTTATAACGTTGTAAGAACTTTTCATATACATCATTGGAAGGCTTGCCCATTTTCGTAAGGACATTATCTGATATATGCTCAGGTGCAACCCTTAACTGTCCGCTTATATGATGTTCGCATAACTCTCTAATAAATGTATCATCAGCATCACACATACAGTAGTCAAAACGTATTCCCGAACGGATAAACACCTTCTTAACGCCAGGCACTTTACGAAGCTTTCTTAAAAGCTTAATATAATCAGAATGGTCAACTGTAAGATTCTTGCATGGAGCCGGAAAAAGGCACTGTCTGTTCATACATACGCCCTTAGTAAGCTGCTTTTCGCAGGAAGTATGCCTGAAATTAGCTGTAGGTCCTCCGACATCGTGTATATACCCCTTGAAATCTCTATCTTTAGTCATAGTAACAGCTTCATCAACAATGGATTCGTGGCTTCTTACCTGAATTATCCTTCCCTGATGAAATGTTAAGGCACAGAATGAACAGCCTCCAAAACACCCTCTGTTGCTTGTTATTGAGAATTTAATCTCTGATAAAGCCGGTATTCCGCCATCTGCTTTATACATTGGGTGATAATCTCTCATATACGGAAGTGCATATACATCGTCCATCTCCATAGTAGTAAGCGGTTTTGCTGGTGGATTCTGTACGACATATAGTTTTTCTTTGGCTTTTTCTACAAGTATCTTTGCAGTAAATGGATCAGTATTTTTATACTGTGTATAAAAACTTTCAGCATATATTCTTTTATCTTTTACAATCTCATCATAGGATGGAAGATTTATATAGTCAGATAAATTATCCAATGTCTTAGTCTTGTATACAGTTCCATTGATATAAGTTATATCTTTTACATCAATTCCTGCATTAAGTGCATCAGCTATCTCAACAATAGAATGTTCGCCCATTCCGTAAGAGATTATATCTGCACCCGAATCTATAAGAACGGAATGTTTTACTTTGTCAGACCAGTAATCATAGTGCGACAGTCTTCTTAATGAAGCTTCAATTCCACCTAATATAATAGGAGTTGATTTGTATACCTGCTTAATTAAGTTACAGTATACAATTGTCGCATAATCAGGTCTTAATCCCATAACTCCGCCAGGTGAAAAGGCATCTGAATGACGTCTTTTCTTATTGACGGTATAATGGTTTACCATAGAGTCCATATTCCCCGCAGACACTAAAAATCCAAGACGTGGTTCACCAAGTATTGTTATGGAGTCTTTATTCTTCCAGTCTGGCTGTGCTATTATTCCAACTTTATATCCAAAGGATTCCAATACCCTTGATATGATAGCAGGTCCAAACGATGGGTGGTCTACATAAGCATCACCTGAAACATAGACGAAATCACATTGCTCCCACCCTCTTTTTTCCATATCTTCCCTACAAACGGGGAGAAAATCGTGTATCATATATATCCTCATTTCTGTGCACACTTTAATGCAGTATAACTGCAATGTATCTAACAGGTATCTGGTTGATTTGTGTCAAGTGCACACAGACACAAATGTTAATTCCAGCTTTTTAATAAATCAATTTCACTACCGGTTAATGGCCTGAACTTTCCAGGTTCAAGTGTTTCATCAAGCTGTAACTTTCCCATTGATAATCTTTTAAGATAAAGCACCTCTGAACCGGCTGCCTTAAACATTCTTTTTATCTGATGAAACTTTCCTTCTTGAATTGTTATATTTAAAAATGTTGTATCATCCTGATTGTTATATTGAAGTATCTCAAGCTTTGCTGGCATTGCTGTAAAATCTTTATCAACAACAAGCCCATTTTTAAACTCATCAATATATTTATTGTCTATACTGCCTTTTGCTACAACATAATAAGTCTTATCAATATGGTGTTTTGGTGATAACAGCCTGTGTGCCATATCACCATCATTAGTTATGATAAGAAGTCCTTCTGTATCCTTATCCAGTCTTCCAACTGGAAATAAATCCTTACGTTTGTTATCAGTTATAAGTTCAACGACAGTCTTAAAATCCTTATCAGATACAGCAGACACAACGCCTGCTGGCTTATTAAGCATATAATATTCGTATTCTGAATAGCCTAACACGTTATTATCAACAGCTACAACATCCTTGTCTATATCGACTTTAATCTCTGGACGAGTGATAACTTCGCCATTGATTGTAACCCTTTTCTTTCTGATTATGTCTTTTACGGCACTTCTTGTTCCAGCCTGCATATCACAAAGATATTTGTCTAATCTAATAACCATTAAAGTCCTTTCCTTCTACATCCATCTCCAGCCGGCAAGATATTTATTCTTAAGCTGCGAGCCATTAGATTTACCCCAGCCTAAAGGATATCCGTCAACGCAAAGCAATGCCCAGCCCTTGCTGTCAGCAAAATCATCAACGTCAATTGTCTCGCCCTTTAAATATCTTACAACACGCTCATCGTCTACGCTAAGGTTAATGCAGTTATTATACTGTCTCATTGTAAGTGCCATAGCAAGTGCCTGACTTGGCTCAAAGCGGTTCTTTTTAAGTTCACCAAGCAAAAGACCATTTCTTATTATTCTAAGGCCCTTTTCATCAGCCATATACCTGGAAATATAGTACACACGGTTATCTCTTATATTAATATATTTAGTGTCGATATCCATTGATACATTTGCAAGGAAATCCTTTAACTCATCTGGAATTTTAGTATTAAATGATCCTCTTGTATAATGTGCATTATTAATGTCATCTGGATTATCCTTTTTAAGAAGTGCAACAAAATGTCCTTCGCCATGCATTTTATGTGGGAATATTCTCACACATTTGTCAAGATTATACTTATTATCATTATCAATATCAGTAAAGCCCTTAGTAAATCCTTCGTATGGTTTAATATCAACAAGTTTCATATCTGGACAGTTATCAAGAAGATATTTAATGCTCTCTTCATCTTCCAGAGAAGAAAATGTACAGGTTGAATAAAGCATCATTCCACCTGGGCGGAGCATTTTCGCACCATGTATTATAATGCTTTTCTGTATTGCAGAATATACTTCTGGTCCGCTCTGTTCCCACGCCTTGATAAGTTTATTATCTTTTCTGAACATACCCTCACCAGAACAAGGTGCATCTATAAGAACCTTATCAAAGAATTCTGTGAATCTTCCTGATATCTTAGCTGGGTCTTCATTAAGCACACAAAGGTTATAAATACCAGATACTTCAACATTCTTAAGCAGTGCCTTGGTTCTTGAATTGCTTATGTCATTAGTTATAAGAAGTCCTGTTCCATTAAGCTTTGCTGCAAGCTCTGTCGATTTTCCTCCTGGTGCGGCACACATATCAAATACAACATCGCCCTCATCAATAGGTAGTACATTAGCTGGTGTCATTGCACTAGGCTCCTGAATATAGTAAAGTCCGGCGTAATAATATGGGTGCTTTGCTGGTTTATCTGTTTCTTCATAGTAAAAGCCATTCTCAATCCAAGGTATGGGTGTAAGCTTAAATGGACTTATCTTAAGAAAATCTTCTGTTGAAATCTTAAGGTTGTTAACACGAAGTCCATATAATCTTTTATCATTAAAGCTTTCAAGATAATCATCAAAATCATCTTTAAGCATATCTTTCATTGAATTAAGATATTTCTCTGGTAAATTCATAAAATCCTCTTTCTTTATACATTTTATATACTCTGTGCTTTATAATTCTCTGCAATCATATCTACCTGCCTGCTGAATCTTTGCAGTCTGGCAACATCATCAGTCTGGTATATCTCATAGAATTCATCCTGAATTCTGATGATTTCCTGCTTGTTAGCAACTTTATAAAGGCTTTGTATATTATTAAGTATGTCGGATACAATGTTAGCTTTGGTAGATACATAATTCTGTGCATCAATAATTTCATCGTGAATACTCATCATCTCGTTATCAAGCGTATATATGGCATCGGCGGCTGATGTAAGTCGTTCCCTTACATGTCTTGGAATATTGCCGTTATATTTGTACTGGAGAGAGTGTTCAATTATAGCCCAGAAGTTCATTCCAAGTGTTCGTATCTGGATTTCTACTGGAATTATCTTAGTCCCCTTTACAGTTTCAACTTTATACTGGACTATAATATGATAGCTTCGATATCCGCTTTCCTTGATATTCTTGACATAATCTTTCTCAGTTATGACTTCCATATCGCTTCTTGCCCTTATAAGGTCAGCTACATTATATATGTCATCAGTAAACTGGCATATAAGCCTTATACCAGCGATGTCAAGAATATGTCCTTCAATTTCATTAAGGTCTATATTATGCTTCTGGGCTTTTAATAAGATACTGGATATAGATTTAACCCTTCCTAAAACCTGTTCAATTGGAGAATATATGCCTGCCTGTCGGTATTCTTTAACCATATGATTAAACTTAACCTGAAGCTCCTCTACCGCAAGCTCGTATGGGTTAAGGATTTCTTTCCACATCTGTATTTCCATATAAGTCCTCGTTTCTATTATATATTTTCATAAATTCTTTAAATCTTTTCACTATTAGCCGACGATAATTATAGCACATAACGATACTAATAACCATAAATTAAAGTCTTATTTTGATTAGATTTTAGTATCCAATATGGGTTGATTGACACTTCATTGCCTGAATTATCAGTTATGTACATCCCAAAATGTAAATGTGTCTGAAATTTGCCAGATGTACCCTCTACTTTGCTGTATCCTGTACTTCCCATATAGCCAAGCAGCTCTCCCTTATGAATTATATCACCTGCTTTATAAGCTTTGGCATAGGAATCAAGGTGGGCATAATAGTAATATATTTTATTAGCAGACGTTATGCCTATCCGGTAACCGCCAAGCTCTAACCAGCCGACGTTAGTTACTGTTCCGTCACATACAGACACAACAGGATATAATCCATCTTTATTAATATCAGCACATATATCAGTCCCCTCGTGTGTTCTGTTACCTTTGTAGGTTCTTTCATAATTCCACGAATTAACATAGTTAACCCACTGCTCTGTCTTTGAAGAGTGTGGCACAGGAAAATATTCCATATCATATAGTATGCCTGTTGCGGTTTGTTTTAAAAGCTTGAATTCAGCAGCATTTTCCTTACAGAAGATTGTTTTGACCTTGTCAAAATCAGACACGGTAAGCCGCTTAACAGCATTGTCCGTTATATGACATTCATTCATACAACACAGCACAATAAATAACTCAGCAGAGTTTACATTCATCTGTTCTGCCTTATTAATAATATCCTGCAAATCACATTCCACCTGCATTGCACGGAAGTTATCATCTGATACGGTTAATGTCGTATATGCCGCAATGCGCGTATAGTGTCTTATAATATTAAGATGAATACTGCATATTAAGGCACAGCATATTGTGATAATAAGCAGATTCGTTTTATTATTTATAATGTCCGTTTTATTCATATTTTCCATTTTCACTTTATTATTCACTAAATAATATGTCTAACAGGCTGTTGTAATGAATAGAATAAATTATATTAAACGGACAAATAAGACTTTCTTATCAGGAAATAAATATATGGGTAAAATCAAGAATTCTGCTTATTCTCCACAATTAAATAATAATCACAATAACACATATACACTTTCATTAATCAATAGATGTGATAATAGTTATTCGTCTAAAATAAACCATAAGAAATACAGCCATAATGTGATATTTCTTATAATGCTTATAATATTTCTTGTAACTGTCTGTTCACCACACATTATTATTAATGCAACGCTTAAAGGTATCAAATTATGGGCTTTGAGTGTTATGCCGGGATTGCTGGTGGCTATGATTATCACCGGCTGTATTAATTATTATATGCCAGTGAACAGCCGTCTGGGACTTGTATTTATTATATTTATAAGTGTGCTCTGTGGATTTCCAATAGGTGCTATTAACTGCATTAATTATAAGAAACAATCAGACAGCAGAATAATTGATAATATAACAGGATACTGTAATATATCAAGCCCCGGATTCGTTATCGGATACATATATTATGGCACCATAAATAACTCCATAACAATAATAAAATTCCTTATTGCTGTATATCTTCCTGTAATAATTCTGTGTGCTGTACAGCTTATTAAATATCCAGTGAATAACAATAATAATAAAAATAGTAATAAAGAACCAATTAATAATTGCACAGCAAAAATATTTTATAATAGGACATCTAATACCAGATACAAAGTTAACTTAAATTCATATAATATCCAACATACGGATAATATATGTAATAACGGCAGACAACACACTATAAATTCACATAAGAATTTCTTCAATGTATTAGACAATGTCATAATAAAATCAATTGATAATGTATTAAAAATGTGTGGATATATTGTTATATTTTCCTGCATATGCTCTATGATAGATGTACTTTTTGGAAGATTTAATTATATCAATATGATTATATGTTCTCTGTTAGAGATAACTAACGGCATATATCTTATCGCTTCAAGTGATATCAGTGCTTCAGTTAAGGCTGCATTTATATTGACAGCCAATGCATTTGGCGGAATATCTACATTAATGCAGACAATCGGAATCGCTGGAACATCTAATAACAATAACGGGATAAACATAAAAAAATACATATACCAGAAAATAATGTTAAGCCTCGCAACAGCCGGCATATCATTATTACTGATATATGTATTCTGATTAGCATTATATAAATTCATTAATATAATCTATACAGCAAATTATATTTCTTACATAAGCCTTATATTGTTACTATATATATTATATTTTGTATTGGTATTATATTTTTGTATTTATATTATAATTATTCAAGGATATCCTTATCCTCAAATTCTTCTTCATAACCATAGTCATCTGTGCTGTCTTCAGGCTGGTCAGGTGCGTTATCTACAGCTTCCTCTTCTTCCTGTACAACAGGTGCTTTTAATTCATTACGATTATTATTGACAATCGAAAGAACATTTTCAAGACCAGACAATAAAGAGTCGTACTTCTCGCGGTTGTCACGGATAGACTTTTCGATTATATACTGAAGCTTCTCAAGCATATCATCTGTATAGTCCATAGCACCCTGACGTATGCTGTTGGCATCTTCTGTCGCACTGTCAAGAATAGCCTGTGCCTGTGCACTTGCCTGCTCTATAAGGGCATTAGCCTGTGCATATGCACGCTGCATAATCTCGTGTTCATTAATAAGTTCCTCTGTCTGTATCTGTGCAGCATTAATAATAGATTCTGCCTGCTCTTTTGCATCGGCAATTATGGCATCTTTGTTGTTAAGAATTTTCTGGTATTTCTTAACTTCTTCAGGTGTCTTTAATCTTAATTCAGCCAGCATATCTTCAAGCTGCTCTTTATTTACAATAATCTTAGTATTAGATAATGGCTGAAATTTACAATTATCTATGTAGCTTTCTATATCGCTTATAAGCTGTTCGATTCTACTCATTTTATATCTCCCTTTTCATTTGCCTTAATATTATAACTACTGCTGTATCGTTCTCTCACTATATCTACAATAGACTCTGGTACGAATTTACTTATATCGCCGCCATACATAGCCATTTCTTTAACGATACTTGAACTTAAATAAGCATATTTAAGACTTGTATTAAGGAATATTGTATCAATATCGGGAGCGGCTACTCTGTTAGTCTGAGACATAGCAAGTTCATATTCAAAATCAGTTACGGCTCTAAGTCCCCTTATTATAGCCTGTACATTATGCTCTCTTGCAAAATCTACAAGGAGTCCACTGAAACTTAAAATCTCGACATTAGGAATGTCTTTCGTAACTTCTTTTAACATATTAACACGTTCATCAACTGAAAACAATGGTGTTTTGGTACTGTTGTTTAACACACCCACGATAAGGTGGTCAACAAGTGCTGCTGAACGCTTTATTATATCAAGATGTCCTAATGTAACAGGGTCAAAGCTTCCAGGATATATAGCCTTTTTCATTTAGTCTGCACTTCCCTTCAGTCTTAAGAATAAATGTTTATTAGTCTTATATTTTTTTACCCGGTAAATATCAAAACCACATTCGTCAGCATAGTCAAGGTCAGCATCAAGCTTTTCCTCAACAATTATAATTGTATATTCATCTATAATATCTGAATTTCTAAGGGCTGCTAATACATCACGCTCATAATCATTAGAGTATGGTGGATCCATATAGACGATTGAGAATACATCTTTGCCCTTAAGCCTGTTGATTGCAGATAATACATCCATTTCCATAACATCTGCTTTATCAGCAAGCTTGGTAAACGTAAGATTATCCTTAATACATTCAACTGCCTTTTTTGAATTCTCAACAAGCACAGCCTTAGCCGCTCCACGACTTAAGGCTTCAATTCCAATTGCACCGCTTCCAGAATATAAATCAAGAAATTTACATCCTGGAATATCTGACTGGAGCATATTAAATAATGTCTCTTTAATTCTATCCTGAGTTGGTCTGGTATCTGTTCCTTCAATAGTTTTTAAAGGAAGACTTCTGGCCGAACCTGCAATAACTCGCATATGATTAACCTCTCGTATATTAATAATTTAGTGCCATTCAACATTGCCGGCTTCGATTTTCTTATCTCTTAACATAAGGTCTTTAACGCCATCTGCTGGAGATTTGCCATCAAATAACACCTGATTTACCTGTTCAACTATTGGCATTTCTACGTTGTACTTTTCAGCAAGCTTCTTAGCTGCCTTAGCTGCATATACACCCTCTACAACCATCTGTACTTCATCCATAGCTTCTTTAGTTGTATAGCCTTTGCCGATAAGAATTCCGGCACGTCTGTTACGGCTGTGCATACTCGCACAGGTAACAATAAGGTCGCCTATTCCAGACAAGCCTGAAAATGTAGCAAAATCCGCACCCATAGCAAGACCAAGTCGTGTTATCTCAGCAATCCCCCTTGTTATAAGTGCAGCCTTAGTATTATCTCCATATCCTAAGCCGTCAGCAATACCAGCAGCAAGCGCGATTACATTTTTCAATGCACCACCTATACATATTCCAAGAACATCAGGACTTATGTATACACGGAATACATTACTCATAAACATATTCTGCAAATATTCTGCATCTTTCTTGTTAGCTGTACCAATTACGCAGGTTGTAGGAATTCCCCTTCCAACCTCCTCAGCGTGGCTTGGACCTGATAACACAGCAACTACAGCCTGTGGAATTTCTTCCTTTGTTACCTCACATAATGTCTTTAAAGACTCCTCCTCAATACCCTTGCCGACATTAACGATATACTGTCCTTCTTTAACATATGGTGCGACGATTTTAGCTGTTGACCTTGTATAAGGAGAAGCAACCGCAAGTATAAGCACATCACTTTCAGTTACAACTTTTTCTGTGTCAGCACAGAATTTTACGCTTTCTGGGAATATTACACCTGGAAGACATTTTTTATTCTCTCGTGTGGCGTTAAGCTCATTAATCTCGTCTGGAAATACTGACCAGACTGTTACATCATGTCCATTATTATGAAGAAGCATAGCAAGACCAAGTCCCCAGCTTCCAGCTCCTAATACACCTATCTTTACCATTAATAATCCTCCATTACTGCATTACTTTTTTTCTCCAATTTTACGTTCTGTTCCATTAATAAGTCTTTTAATATTACCACTGTGACGTGCAACACCAAGAATAACGAATAATAACACAACTATAGAAGCCTCTATGAATTCATTATTGTTAAGTGGAAGCCATCCAACAAGCCCCCATATTACAAATTCTATAAAGAAACCAATTATGCCGGTAATAGAACCTAATGATACATATCTTGAGAACTTGGTTACTAATCCAAATGTTACCATTCCAAATATTGTAAACATAAAGCAATATTTAGGAAAAAGTATAAGACTTATTACTAATCCTGATGTAGCAGCAATACCTTTTCCACCTTTAAATCCAAGGTAGAACGGAAAGTTATGTCCAAGGACAACTCCAAATCCGCCATAAAGGATAAGAAGCATTTCTGATATATCTGAATTACTGCCATATATAAAATGTATGATTATGGCAGTAATGCAGGATTTAAAAGCATCCATAAAATATGTTATAAATCCGGCTTTCTTTCCAAGTGTACGCATAGTATTAGTTGTTCCAGCATTGCCACTGCCATAATCTCTTATATCAATATGATTAAACTTGCCAATCCAGAAACCTGTCTGGATAATTGCACCAATAAAATATCCTAGAATAAGACATATCAATCTGTTAAGCATTATTCTTTCTCCTTACGTTCCCTGTTAATAAACCTTATTGAAGTACCTCTGAAACCAAACGCTTCTCTTATACGGTTCTCAATATACCTTGTATAAGAGAAATGTGTTAATTCCTTATCATTAACGAACATTACGAATGTCGGTGGTTTAACAGAAACCTGTGTCATATAGTATATTCTTAATCTCTTACCCTTATCTGAAGGCGGCTGTTTCATAGCAACAGCTTCTGTAAGAATTTCATTAAGAACACCAGTTGGGATTCTCATAGTCTGGCTGTCGATTATAGTATCAATCAGCTCATATATCTTTCCAAGACGCTGTCCTGTCTGTGCTGATATAAATATAATCTCTGCATATGACATAAATGAAAGAGTATCTTTTATCTTGCTTGTGAATTCATATATTGTCTTGTCGTTCTTCTCTATGGCATCCCACTTATTGACAGCAATAATTATACCTTTGCCACGCTCGTGGGCTATTCCCGCAATCTTAGCATCCTGTTCAGTAACACCTTCTGTTGCATCAATTACAAGAATGGCTATATCACATCTTTCAACAGCTGCAACAGTTCTTATAATACTGTATCTTTCAAGATCTTCTTTTATCTTGCTCTTACGTCTAAGACCAGCAGTATCAATGAATACATATTCTTTCTTGTTATATGTTATAGTTGTATCTATCGCATCTCTTGTTGTTCCCGCAATATTAGATACAATTACCCTGTTCTTTCCAAGGAGCTTATTAATAATTGATGACTTACCAACATTGGGTTTACCAATAATGGCAACCTTTGGACGCTCATCTTCTTCCTCAGTTTCAGACTCTTGCGGAAAATGCTTGATAACCTCATCAAGCATATCACCAAGACCGAGCTTTGATGCTGCTGATATTGGATGCGGGTCACCAATTCCAAGGTTATAGAATTCGTATACATCAGGCATAAGCTTATCAAAGTTATCAACCTTATTAACTGCCAGAATAACAGGCTTTCTTGAACGGCGTAACATATCTGCTACTTTAGCATCTGAATCAACAAGTCCCTGCTTAACATCAGTAAGGAATATAATTACATCTGCCGTTTCAATAGCTATCTCAGCCTGCTCTCTCATCTGTGCAAGAATTACATCACTTGTATCTGGTTCAATACCACCTGTATCAATTAAAGTAAATGATTTATCAAGCCATGTAACTTCAGCGTATATTCTATCTCTGGTTACACCAGGGGTATCTTTTACAATAGAAATCTGCTGTCCAGCAAGATCGTTGAATAATGTTGACTTACCAACATTGGGACGTCCTACTACAGCGACTATTGGTTTACTCATATATCTGCCTCCGATTTAATTTCTTATTTTATGAAAAATTAACATACATAATCTAAAATATAATAACAGTTTAATTGCTTTTTGTAAAGCACTATGCTATTATACGGAATATTGAAAATGCTTAATTTATGGGAGGTTTTTCGTGTTTAATAAAGGTTTAATAAAAAAGCTGGCAGCAGTTGTTATTTCGGCAGTCACTCTGTTTTCAGTATCAGGATTATCTTCGGCATATGTTAGTGCCGCAGATACCAATCATTTTAAATTTGCTGATATAGATTTAGTCGTAGATGTTCCAAAAGAACTTATATGTTTTACAAGAACAACAACTAACAATAATTCATACCTCGAAAAGCTTGGGGTTGATGAGGCTGCTGTATTAACTAATAATATGATAGCCAATAAGATCTATCTTGAAGCTGTTCCAGAAGATGTTAATTATGAAGTTGTTATATATGGCAATACAGCTTCCAACAGTCTTAGCAGCTTTAATGAATTAGACGAAGATTCACTTGATTCATTATATAAAGAATATGTTGCCTCCCAGTCATCTATCAACAATGATAATATTAAAGAGGAACTGCTTAATTCCAGCATTGTCACAATCAATGATATTCCATATTTTGTGACAGATGTTTATTCATTATCTAATGATGTTACTGTATACACCAGAAAATATTATACGGTTGTCAGAGGGTATATATACACTTATGCAATACAGTCCAAGACTGATAAAGTAAGCGATGATATGAATAATAACCTTGTAAGCATAATTAACTCAGCCAAATACCAGAAAGTAAAGAATTCACCTTTGCAGAATGCCGTATTTACAGAAACTCTCTCTAATATTATTACGGTTGGTGTTCCGATACTTATACTTCTTGTAATATTACTGGTAATTACCAAGGTGGGTCCTAAGGGACGGGCTAAGAGAGTTAATGAGGAAGCACGATTAAGGGAAGAATATAAGAGAACACATAATAAATAAGCCTGAATTATAAAAATGAGCTGATACGCTGAATGATTAGTTAATATTAAATGATTAGCATTTAATAAATCATCTGCTTGGCAGCTCATTTTTTATAATCAATATTTATAATTTGTAATCGTTTATATTATATAATTCCTTATGAATGGAAAGTTTTTTAATTAACCATTTTTATATCAGATTAATCGCATATATATAAAATTACACATAATACCACGTCTTCCACCACTCGCCCTGTGTGAAAAAAGCAGCTCTTTATTACAGCTTGTACATACATCAGCTACATATATATTGTGTGGGAGAAGTCCTGCATTAATAAGGTTGATATAATTAGCAGCTATCAAATCCAGATGGTATTTGCCTGTATATTTATTGTCATCATCTGGTGTTAATATCAGCTCTGTCTCTTCGGCAGAATATACCTTCATAAATTCTATGGCAACATCTTCACTTACCTGATAGCAGTTCTTACATATTCCAGGACCAACAAATGCAATAATATCAGCTTCATTACAGCCAAAGCTTTCCTTCATACATTCAATGCCATTCTGTGATATATTGCCAACTGTTCCTTTCCAGCCAGAATGAAGTGCTGCTATAACACCTTTTTTAGCATCAACAAGAGTAACAGGAATACAATCTGCAAATGATGATACAAGACAGAGATTATTAGTATTAGTTATAATTCCATCTATATTATCGTAATCACGTTCTTTTATAATACCCATTCCTTTATTGGAATTATCGACAATTTTGATGTTTGTAGTATGTGTCTGCTTGGTATACACCATATTTTCAACAGGTATATCAATAGTATCAGCCATTAATTTAAAGTTGGCAAGTACATTTTCATAGCTGTCAGCACTATACTGTCCTACTGGATTGAAAGTCAGATTCATACTTTCATACATACCTCTGCTAACACCGCCAAGACGTGTAGAGAATGCCTGCCTTATATAAGGATTGTTCACAAAAGGCTTAAATGTAAGGTATGGCACATTATCAGCAGAAACATTCGTTATAATTGTATCCGTAAAATTATCTTCATTACCATATTTTTCTATAAGTTTATGATACAACTCTTTTGTATTTAATCTTTTTAAATTGAATATGCTGTAAGGCATAGACACCTCCATTAATTCATTAATCATAAAATTCAAGAGTATTCAAACGCATTTTTTATATGTTTTATTGTTCCATCTTTATATATTGCTATTACATCGAAGCGGCACGGATAATTGACATACCCGTATTTTACACAGAAATTCATAGCTGTATGACATATCTTTTGCTGTTTGTGAAGATTAACAGCCTCCAGCGGGTCGCCGAATTTTGAAGAACTTCTGTATTTACATTCTGTAAACACAAGCGTTGAATTACATTTTGATATTATATCAATCTCACCATATCTGGTTCTATAGTTTCTTGTAATAATTGTATGTCCGTTTTGTTCAAGAAATGCAGCAGCTAATGTTTCATATTCAGAGCCTGTAGCCCTGCTGTTTTTAGGTTTGTTTATATTATGCGATGCACTTATATCATCAAGTGTGCTGCTACTCTTAAACTTACTATTGTTCTTAGACTTATCAGCCATTAATTTTGCCTCGTAATTTATCTGTCTTGTCCACGAATACAAGTATTTCAGCAACTACTGTATATAATTCAGGTGGTATCATATCTCCTACTTCAAGATTAGACAATGTGTTGGCAAGCTTGCTGTCCTCATATGTTGGAACATCAGTTTCCTTAGCTTTTTCAATAATCTTATCAGCAAGATACCCTTTTCCTGTGGCTAGGATTTTAGGTGCCTGCTCACCTTTTTCATATTGAAGTGCAACCGCAATCTTTGGTTTGTTGTTATCCTTATCCATCCTAATCCTCATTTCTGCACAAAAATAAATTTTCACGCCCCTCTTTCATAGACTTTTATGACTTTATAGATATTTATGACTATATATATGATTATATATATTTATACTTTTATATATCTAAGCCTTTATATCAAATACATACTGTCCGCCATTGTCCGAATGTACATCTTTTTCTATAAAGTCTGTATTAAAATCAAAGTCATTTTCTTTATTAGACAAGGTCATCTCAAAATGTGTTGAATAACCAAGCTGTTCAAGATGTTCATTTAATTCATTAATATGAGCATATACAAAATCAAGCAATTCCTCTGTTTCAAGAATAAAATTCGTAGATACATTAGTATGATTAAGCTTTACATATACATCAACAGATCCAAGATTAGGCATATCCAGATGAAGCATAGCGCTTACTTCATCCGGATTGTTAGCAAGTGATTTTTTGTTAGTAAATACATACAAATCCCCATTGCCTTCGCTATCAGAGAATTTAAGCGGCATCTGGAAAAATGTCATATTCTTATTAAGGTCATTCATAAAATCAATATTGCTTTTTATGTCAGACATATTTTTAGCCAGATCATTATCTGCTTTACTGCTCTTTAATACATTTTCGACATCTTCCATTACTTTCTTGGTACGCTTGTAATAATTGGTGAGCGTATCAGGAGTGTCTGCAACATCTTTAGGTGTTATACGCATAGTTTCATTGATAAACTGATGTAAAAGCTTGTCAAATGTCGCTTTATTGGTTGGAAGAAATGCAGGGTCAGTTATTTTATTATTATTAAGAATAGCGTTGAGCATGTCTTTAGTAGTCGTTGAAGGGTCATTTAATTTCTCTGCAATATCACCGTTAGAGCTTTCTGTTAATTGTCTTGATAATTCGTTAATAAAATCCTTGGAAAAGCTTTCTGTTACCAGTTTTGATGTAACATTTGTGTTATCATCTGCATTTCCATACATACTATTAATGACAGTATTAAGCTGTTGTATATCATCACGGGAGAAATCGCTAAATGCACGCATTATATTATCAGACAGTGCATTCTCCATAGTACTAAGCTGTCCGTCAAGCTTGGCATTAAATGTTTCATATGCCTTATAAAGATTGATATTCTCCTCTGTTACAGGCATATCAAGACGTACAAGATTGGCAATTGTCTTAATGTCACTATCCGGAAACTGTGCCATATATTTATTGACAGTATTAAGCATATCTGTATTAACCGGCATATTAAGGGATAACAGTTCTTTGACCATAGCTGTATTCTCCTCAGTAGGATACAGACCTGCCGCTTCAAGTGCTTTATCAATGAACATATTCTGTTGTTCATCAGCAGGCAGTACTTTTAATGAAATCTGATTATCCTTTACCTGATTGACTATAAATGTAACAACTTCTCCCTGCTTAACTGCCCCCTGATTGGCTAAAGTTGCAGAAAGAAGCGAACCATCATTAAGGCTTATAACAGCATCAGAGTCATTTAATTCACTTATAAAGCCTGTCAGTACGCTTCCAGCGATAAGATTTTTAATAAGTGAACTGTTATTGTTAATATTTTGTGCCTGATTAATATTAGAGGCAGTATTCTGCCCAACCCTGTTGTTATTAACATCATATGACTGGCTCGTCTGTCCCAGAGTTGTTTTTAGTAATTGTTGTATATTAATATCCATAAGCCAGCCTCCATTTTATTTTAAGGACATATTTTTGTAATAAATGTTTTTCTATGTATAGGACAAGGTCCGATTTCTTTAAGAACATCTGTGTGAAGTTTTGTTCCATAACCCTTATGCTTGGCAAATCCATACTCAGGATATAACTCATCATAATGGTACATAAGCCTGTCCCTTGTAACCTTGGCAATTATACTGGCACTTGCAATTGAAAGACTTTTTGCATCACCCTTGATAATAGGTACTTGTTCAATGTCAACACCCGGTATTGTAACTGCATCATTAAGTAATATATCGGGTTTAACTGTGAGATTATTAATGGCTTCCCTCATAGCTTCATAAGTTGCATTTAATATATTTATCTCATCAATTCTTTCTGGTGATACAATTCCAACTCCTACACTCACAGCTTCATTAAGTATTACGTCATATAACATCTCTCTTTTTTTCTCACTTAATTTCTTGGAATCATTCACATATAATATTCTGCAACCCTTTGGAAGAACTACTGCACCAGCAACAACTGGTCCTGCAAGCGGACCTCTGCCAGCCTCATCGATACCACATATATAAGAAAATGCTTCATATTCTTTCTCATATACGCACATATTTTCAACGCGTTCTTTTTCCTGTGCAAGCTTTAATGCTTTTTTAGCTTCACGTTCTTCACTGGTTGTCTTAATCTTATCTGACATTGTTCTCTCCATTATCTTCTAAGTATCTTCTAAGTATCTTCTAAGCATCTTTTAAGGGGTTTCTAATGATATTCGTCCTAATCGTCCACTTCTGAAATCATCCAGAATAATATTAGATATTTTCTCGTAATCAATATTATTGCCCTTCTTGATACAGCCTCGCTTAACAGCCGCCTGTTCCATAATATATAACGCTACTGAATTATCTGGATTGATAGCATTTTCATCATAACTTGCGGCAGTCTTTTCTTTATCAAGACCGTAGCGTTCAATAACATTATCAGAATATTCACTATATATATATTTTATTGTATCGATAGCAAGCTCCTCGACATTAAGTATCTCATCATTCATAGAACCTATCATAGCAAGTCTTTTGCCGACTTCCTGATTGTCAAACTTAGGCCATAAAATACCCGGAGTATCTAAAAGCTCAACATTCTTATTAAGCTTTATCCATTGTTTTCCCTTAGTAACGCCCGGCTTATTGCCTGTCTTGGCACTAGCTTTTCCAGCATAGGAATTAATAAATGTTGACTTTCCGACATTAGGTATTCCAACAACCATTGCCCTTATTGGTCTGTTTAATATTCCTCTCTGCTTATTACGCTCTATCTTATCTGCACAGGCTGTCATTATAAGACCGTTGACCTGCTTAATGCCTGAATTATTTCTTGAATTAAGCTTAAGGCAGTATATATTATTTTCATTAAAATAATTAATCCACTGGTTAGTTATTTTATCATCTGCAAGGTCTGATTTGTTAAGAAGAATAATTCTTGCTTTATTGACCGCGAGGCTGTCTATATCAGGGTTACGGCTGCTTATAGGTATTCTTGCATCTACAATCTCAATAACCAGATCTATAAGTTTAATATTTTCTTCCATCATTCTTTTGGCTTTGGTCATATGACCGGGATACCATTGATAGTTCATTTTATACCTCATTTCTACAATTAATACGAATAATTAGTGTTAATATCATATCAATATCGATACTTTGATTAGTATCCATACTTTAATCTTAATAAATGCTATTTAATAAATTTAATATCTTCAAATGGACTAAGCACCATCCACGTCTTTCCTATAATATGCTTTCTTTTAACCATTCCTATACTTGAAAAACGGCTGTCCTCACTGTTGTTACGATTATCTCCAAGGCAGAAATATTCATCATCTCCAAGTTTTACAGGATTAATTGTCATACCTGCTGTTACAATATATGTATCAGTAATATCATTCTCAAGTAATTCTCCATTAATATAAATGTGTCCTTCTTTAATCTGGACAGTTTCTCCAGGAAGTCCGATAACTCTTTTAACATATAACTTGGAAGAGCCGATAGAATCTGGTTCAAATGCTATGCAGTCAAAACGCTTAGGACCTTTTATTGCATATGCAAATTTATTAACAAGCACAGTATCATCGTTATTAATCGAAGGTTCCATAGAACCTCCAAGTATAGTCGTTCTTGTGCAGCTGAATGAAACAAGCACATAAGCTGTTAATATAACCATTAAAATATCAAATATATATTTTAAAAGGTTAAGTAAAGTAGTATTTTCCTGATATCTTCTATGATATGAAATCATATTCTCCTCCAATCTATGATTTAGTATACAAATATACATTTCTATTCATTATACAAAATACATCTTTATGTGTCAAAAAAAGAATGTCACCTGTTACTATTAACATAACAAGTGACATTCTTTATAATGAGATAATAATAATTATCTAACTAATTCCTTAACCTTAGCAGCCTTACCTGTTCTCTGACGTAAGTAGAATAACTTAGCACGTCTAGCTTTACCGCGTCTTACAACTTCAACCTTCTCTACGATAGGTGAATGTAATGGCCAAGTCTTCTCAACACCGATACCATTAGAAATCTTTCTAACTGTGAATGTAGAACGAACTCCTGTACCCTGCTTCTTTAAAACAGTTCCTTCAAATACCTGAATTCTTTCACGGTTTCCTTCCTTAATCTTAGCTGATACTCTAACTGTATCACCTACATTAAATGCTGGTACCTCAGCCTTAAGCTGAGCATCTTCGATGTTCTTAATAATTGTATTCATGTGTGACCTCCTTATTATTCCGACGTTCTTAATGTGATATACACAACAGAGGACCATCTCTCTTTTCACAACTTGATAAGGATAACATATATACTAATAATATGCAAGACCAAAATTTAATTAATTTATAAAATTTTAGTTATCTGACTTGTCATTATCAAACGGACTACCATAAGGTGCGTTATTCACTGAACCTGTATAACTGTTACCTGGTTCTTCACTGGCAGAGCTTCCATATGATGAACTGTCATTATTGGCATTGTTAAATACATTATCAGCATAACTGCTATCTGATGAGTAATTATCTGTATTACCGCTGTATGAGCTATCAGAAGCTGCATTGTAATTGTTGAATGAATTATTATCAGAATTATAGTTGTTATTGCTGTAACCGCCATTAAATCCATTATAACCATTGCCGTTGAATGAATCATAATCTGAGATTTTATTGAGCTTATCCTGTGCAATAAGGTAGTTAACTATTCCCAGTCCCAAAAGCTGTAATACAATAAAAAGAATTTTGGAATTGCTTGAGCCATCTCCTATTCCTCTTGAATTAGCAGCGTAGTCAACTCTGTCACCAAGCTTGTAAGCCCAGTACCAGCTGTATATTCCACAGGTTACAATTGTTAACAAGAACGCTACCGGACCAGAAGCACTCTCATTATCATTGGCTGCCAGCTTAGAGTCGTCAGTAAGACATATAAACCAGTAAATGCCAAAAATTCCACAAGTAACAATCGAGAGAATGATGTACATTGCAATGTTTCGTTTCTGAATCATATAGTGATTCCTCCTCATATATAAATTATTGTGGGTTACTATATGTATATATTATGTCAATTCATATTAACCCACTTGTGCTTATTGTAGCATATATATCTCAAAAGTAAAATATGTATTATATTATTAATCAATATACTGTTAATTAATATCAAGCAGTCCTTTTAATATATGAACTGTAACTGTCCTGTTAGTCATATCATGGCTTAATATACACTGGTCTATTACTGGCAGATAATATATTTTGCCTGTATCAGAAGTAACCTCGTATACGTTGTTAGCTCCTGTTTCAATTACGTCTGTCAGATTGCCTAATTCTTCACCCTCATCTGTAATTACACGAAGTCCTATTAAATCACATATAAAATATTCGCCTGGTTCACATTTTACAGCATTATCACGTGTTACGAGCAGATCACATTTTGTATAGATTTCAATATCATTAATGTTGTCAAATTCTTTAAATTTCACAATTACATACTGTTTAAAGAACTTTACTGACTGCACTGTAACATTGACATTGCCACGCTTGCCCGCTATTATACATTCCTTTAATTTCTTAAATCTGTCAGGGTCATCTGTTGTAGGGAATACCTTAACTTCCCCTCTTATTCCGTGTGTCGATGTTATAACACCAACTCTTAATAAATCTTGCATATACACCTCTTAAATCGTAATTATTCATTTCATAGTTCTGCTGTTATGACAGGTAAAATATAATATCTGATACTTCTTCGCAAGCTTTTCAATCAGCCTGTGTGCATTATTAATAGAAAATGTATCCATATTTACAAATGGATCGTCCAATATTATAAACGGTTTTTTATCTTTATACATTGAATCAATAAATGCAAAACGCATACATATTCCAGCCAAATCCTTACAGCCTGAACTTAAGAACCTAATCTCCCTGTACTGCCCAGCTTCATTCTTTAAAAGATTATTATGTATATCAAAACTATACATATTGCTGTCTGTATTATCAGACACAATATCAAAATACTCTTTAAACTTAGCATTTACAGGTGCCTGATACTTCTTTGCATATGAAATCCTTGCTTTTTCAAGATAATCTTTAGCTTTTAACAGATTATTATAGTTGGCAAGGAGTGTTTCATAGTCTGCTTCAAGTCCATTTAACTGACTCTCATACGAACTCAGCTCATCAAGCTCATTTTCCTTGGAATTAAGCCTGCTGTTATATTCGTTAATAGTATTACTGCACAATTCCATACCAGACCTTATATTATTAAGCTGTGCATTAAGTTCAGTAATATCATAATCAGGCATATCATCTAGTTCACGAAGCATACTTAACTGCTGTTCATAATTAACATTATTCTGCCTGAAACGCTTAAATGCATTGTCAGCATCCATATAAGACTTTCTGTACTGTTCAATATAATTAATCCGTTGTCTTATACTGTTAAGCTTTGATATACATTCATTAATAGCATTATCAAAGCCCTGAATATCAGGTATTGCGGTATGTTCCATATAATCAGACATAAATGTATTAATACTTCCAATTATAGCTGTTACATTATACTCTTTCAACCTTTTATTATATTGAAGTTCTCTGTCCCTAAGCATTGAAAGTTCTTTCTTCTGCTGGCTTAACTGCATAAGTTCATAATATGTATCATCAATATTATGTTCTGGCACTATCGCTGATATCCATTCATCAATATCGTGCTGAAGCTTGTTATACTGTTTAGTAAGAGTATCCAGCTTTTCTTTTATAATATCATATTGTTCATTACGGATATTATAGGTACGCATATTATTCTTGTATCGGTCTTTGTTAACAAGACCATAAGCAATACCTCCCATTATACATACAATACCAAGTAAAAAAGTAATAACTGCCAGCGAAGGAATTATAATACCTGCAGCAATTAATATAATTCCAATAATAGCTGCCGCAATAGTAATAGCAGGCGAAGATTTCTTCGGCTTATCATATACAGCTTCATAATTAGCAGTAAGGTGTGCTCTTGTATCTTTAATATCCTGATATAGTGAAGACATTTTATTATATGCTTTCATATAATAATCAATCTCTTTGTCTGTAACATTAGAAAGTTTCTCTTCAAGGCTGTCAAGACGTTCTTTTTCTGACGAACTCAACTCAATGTGCTTTAACTGGATGGATATTTTATTAAGCTCATCTAAGTTGCTGAACTGTATACTTAACTTTTCAACAGACGGAAGTTTGCTATATTCTTCCTCATACTGCTTATAAGCTGTATAGCGTTCTGCAAGCTGCGAATTATATATATCATATTGTTCTTTAAAGGCTAAAAGATCTTTCCGTCTGGAAGCTTTATCAAGAATATCTGAAACAGACGTCTGCTCTTTATCAAGCCTGTTATATTCCTTCTTCTGTTCAGTGATTAATGAAATTGTCTGTTGTAGTGCCTGTTCAAGCTCATTCTTTCCCATAAGCTTTGCCTTAAGCCGTTCAATATCCTCTTTCATCTTGTAAAGCTGCCCGGTCTTTCTTTTGGGACTAAGCGAGTTAATCTTATCATTCATATGTCCGATTACTTTATCATAATTATTAACATCTACATCATCTACGGCGTCACAGCCAAGAAGTGCCGCTATATCGCCTGTACTGCCGCTTTCACAATTATTCTGAAAAATGTAAGCTGTTTTTTCAAAAGAATCACTGTCAATTTCAAATATCTCTTTACCAATATCAGAAGTATAATCAAATGAATCTAATTTCGTTATAGTATCTACAAGCTTAAAGGTATCGTCCTTATCTTTAGCTTCAAAGGTACGGTATATTGTATACTGCTTATTATCAATCTCAAATGCAAGACTTCCACCATATAAGCCGCCCTGCCAAGGCTTAAACCGCCTTTTTTCATTAACATAATCATCTCTTTTACTGGTGTTATCAAAACCAAAAAACATAACCTTGATAAATGCCGCAAGCGTACTTTTACCCCAGCCATTTTCTTCTACAATCTGATTAATGCCATCTTCAAATACATAGTCAAAATTATTAAATTGTCCAAAATTATCAATATGTAAACTGATTAATTTCATATAAATTCCTCTCCTGATAACGCATCAATGCCTATCTTTATTATTGAAGCTTTCGTAATATCATCAAGTGTATCGTCACTTTCTACCAGTCTTACAAACTCCCCTTTTAATGACTTGTCATACTGGTATGAGCTGTAATCTACTTTTATTGAAGTATGGTCATATAATTTAAAATAATAATAGTCATTCTTAAAATTCTCAGTAATATATGTAAGATTCTTCTCTGCGTTAATATCAATCTGTCCTGTAAGCACAACTTTGATAAGGCTTGCAGACGCATAATCTTTCTTATAAAGAACCTCTCTTACTTTTTCTGCCATCTCTACTGAATTCATACATTCAGATATATCAACATCTTCTTCATACAAATTCCTGTAGGAAACACTGATAAATTCATTACCTACAAGCTTGTTATCCTTAATATCAAGAAGTACAAAACCGTGTTCACCACATTCATCAAAGCCTCGTCCTTCAAGGCATCCTGGATAACAATATACTCCCCTTGAATCAAGCTGTTCCATCTTGTATGAATGGATATGTCCCAGTGCGAGATAATCAATTGCCTTATTCTTAAGTTCCTTTAATGAAATTACCTCAGTCTTATCCTTTGACGATGACATAGCTTCCTGTCCGTGCAAAGTAACAATATTATAATTATTACTGTCAAGTACAAGTGAGTTATATATAACATTGGAATTATCTGCTGTTAATTCCACACCATTAATAGTAATTACTGAATTATCCTCTGGTGCTTCAATCTTATATGAAGTCCAGCTGTCATTAAACATCTTAATATTATCCGGTATTGTATCACAATCTATAAAAAGACTTTCTGCATCGTGATTACCTCTTAGATAATAAAATGTTATATCTGGATTGTTATTAATTGCAGACAGAAAAACATTTCTTGCATTAGCCGATATATTCTTCTTGTCATACAAATCCCCTGCAATAATAACAGCCTTCACAGAGTTATCTTTAGCATACACAATCATTCTCTCAAATGTAGCAAGAAGCTCAGCCTTTCGCTGCTTAGCCTGTTCCCTGCTTAGATTGCTTGTCATATTAGAATCAAGGTGCAAGTCTGCACAATGTATTATCTTCATAATGCTTCCCCACTTTTATCTTACTTAATTAATCTATATAATAATGCTGCAGCAATAATCTTATTATCCTGCGATTAATTATTTTATAATTATTGGCATTATATAATCATCAATTACATATATAATACACTATGTCGAACATATTTTCTATTGGTAAATATATACAAAATAAGCCATTATGCTTATACATTAAGCATAATGGCTCATTAACAGTGCATTAATTGTCTATCTCTACAATAACCTTTTTGTCGGTATTCGATGCGGCTGCAGATACAACAGCTCTAATAGACTTTGCAATTCTTCCGGATTTACCGATTACCTTACCAATATCTGAGGAAGCAACCTTTAAATTTACGATAATTGCTTTATCTTTCTGTGTTTCTGTCACTACAACCTCATCCGGATTATCAACTAGTGCTTTAGCGATAACTTCCACTAACTGTTTCATAGCTAAATACCTCCACTAGTCTTATTTTTCGATACCTGCCATCTTGAAAAGCTTTCCAACTACTTCTGTAGGCTGAGCTCCGTTTGATAACCACTTCTTAGCAAGTTCAGCATCAATGTTAAGCTTGCATGGATCGTAATTAGGATCATAAGTACCGATTTCTTCAATAAATCTACCATTTCTTGGAGATCTTGAATCTGCTACGATAATTCTATAGAAAGGAGACTTCTTCTCACCTAATCTCTTTAATCTGATCTTTACTGCCATTATTGTTTCACCTCCTGTAATTAATTATATCTATGTTAAAAAGGCAACTTAAAACGTCCCTTTTTAGCACCTTTCATCATACCAGGCATCTGTTTCATCATCTTCTTCATCTGCTCAAATTGTTTAACAAGCCTGTTTACTTCACTGATATCAACACCAGCTCCTCGTGCTATTCTGTTCTTTCTTGATGGATTAAGAATATCTGGATTCTTACGTTCCTTAGCAGTCATAGAATGTATGATTGCTTCTGTACGCTTAAGATTAGCTTCTGCCTCATCTTCATCTGGCATCTGGATATTCTTCATATTACCGCCAAGTCCCATACCTGGAAGCATACTCATAATAGAACCTATACCACCCATATTACGAATCTGTCCCATATATTCAAGGAAATCGTCAAAATCAAATTCAGCTTTTTTAATCTTAGCTTCCATCTCTTTGGCTTTATCTGCATCAATCTGTGCCTCAGCCTTCTCAATGAGTGTAAGAACATCACCCATTCCAAGAATTCTTGATGCCATACGATCAGGATAGAACTGTTCAAGGTCTGACAGTTTCTCTCCCATACCAACATAAAGAATAGGCTTACCTGTGACAGCCTTAATTGAAAGTGCTGCACCACCTCTTGTATCACCATCTAACTTAGTAAGGATAACTCCGTCAATTCCAACCTTTTCATTAAATGAAGATGCTACATTTACCGCATCCTGTCCAGTCATAGAATCAACAACAAGAATAGTCTGGTCAACATTAACCTCACTCTTTATATTAATAAGCTCATCCATCATATTCTCATCAATATGAAGTCGTCCGGCTGTATCAAGAATTACTATGTTGTAATTATTCTCCTTGGCGTGTGCTATCGAAGCCTTAGCAATATCTACAGGGTTATGTCCTGTTCCCATAGAAAATACTTCAACGCCCTGCTTATTACCATTGATAGTAAGCTGTTCTATAGCTGCTGGTCTGTATACATCACAAGCTACGAGCAAAGGCTTCTTGCCCTTGGCTTTGAACTTTCCTGCAAGCTTGGCTGTAGTAGTTGTCTTACCAGCACCCTGAAGACCCGCCATCATAATGACAGTAATTTCATTCCCCGGCTTAATAGCAATCTCTGTTGTCTCAGAGCCCATAAGGGAAATCATCTCTTCATTAACTATCTTAATAACCATCTGTCCCGGTGTAAGACTTGACATAACATCCTGACCAATCGCACGTTCTTCTACTGACTTAATAAAGTTCTTAACAACCTTAAAATTAACATCAGCTTCTAACAGTGCCATCTTAACCTCTTTAAGTGCTGCCTTTACGTCAGCTTCAGAAAGGCGTCCTTTGCCGCGAAGATTCTTAAATATGTTTTGAAGTTTATCTGAAAGACTGTCAAATGCCATTATGTATCCTCCTAAAATGTTTAATAATCTTCGATAATTTCGTTAGACAGGTCTTTGATCTCTAATATCAGCTTCATATCTGGTGAAGCAATATAAGAATCAACAAGCTCGTCTATCTTGGTTACTTTGGCTTTAGTATCCATAAATTTCTCAATAAGATGAAGCTTAGACTCATATCCTTCTAATGTATTGGATACCCTCTTGATAAGGTCGTGAACACCCTGTCTTGATATATTATATTCATCAGCAATCTCACTTAAAGATAAATCGTTAAATACGGCATCTTCATATACATTGCGCTGATGTTCATTAAGCAGTTCGCCATAAAAATCATATAATAATGTCTGTTCTACAATACGTTCCACAACACACCTTAACTTTCTGGTTCAAATGATTTATAAGCCTTGAGTATAATATCATAGCAAATAAAAAGTGTCAAGCTTTTTTACTTGACACTTTTTAATATTTTTTGATTTAATTTTTAAACCACAAAACACCTTGGTTATTCATGTTAAAACATATTTACTATTTATCTGGTTATTTACTATTTATCCGGATATTACATTCTGTTATTCATCTGTGGTGCACTGCCATTAGAGCTTCCATTATTCATATTAGGCATATTACCACCATTGTTAGATGAATTGCCGCCCATTGATGGCATATCACCAGAGCTGTTTCCATTCATATCAGGTGCTCCATTGCCTGACATATCTGGCATTGAGCCGTTAGAATTACCATTCATACCATTATCTGATGAACCGTTATTAGGCATACCTGAGCCGCCATTGCCAGGCTTATTCATTCCACCAGCTCCGCCAAATCCGCTTGAAACATTACTTGTGACATCAGATGTAACTTCAATTGATAATGTAGTGCTTCCTGCTGTAATGTTATAAGTATTACCTGTTGTTATCTTATCTGAATATACAATTGCTGCGGCATAAGCCTTTGATGGTGTATATGATAATATTTCATTGCCATTCGAGTCGCTTAATGTATACTTGCTGCCTCCACTTACAGATGTAAATGCAGTAACTATACAGGCTCCATTACTTGCACCTTTTGGAATTTCAAGCATTCCGCTTGAGCCAAATGCCATAACTGTTCCACCATTAATTGTACAACTGTCATCATAGTCAATCGCTGTATCGCCGTCCGAGGTTGGACCAAGTACAACGATATATCCACCATTTATTATAATGGAACCATTGGCATCAAGTCCGTCACCACTTGCATTTATCAAAAGATTACCGCCATTAATTGTTATACTTCCGTCAGATGAATTAATGCCATCATCACTTGAAACAACGCTTATATCTCCATCATTAATAACTATGTCATCAGCTTCAAGCCCTTCATAGCACTGTGTTATATTTATTGTTCCACCATTGACAGTAAGCAAGTCATCTGCATGTACTCCGTCATCACCTGTAGCTGCATTTATAGTACCACCATATATATATATTACTGAATTGCAATGTACAGAGTCATCATCAGAGTCTATTGTTATGTCTCCGTCATTGATTATAAGCATATTGCCAGCTTTAATACCTTTTCTGCTCTCAGATGTATCATCTGTGGTAGTTGTTGTCTTATTGTTATTAAAGCCAAAACCACCGCGGCCCATATCCATATTATCTATATGTGTCTGTGTTGTATCAGCCGCACAATTATTAGTCTTTATATTAATAGTACCATCATTAATAACAAGTATATTTTCAGCCTGTATGCCATCATTAGAAGCCTTAATAGTTATATTACCACCTTCAATGATAACATTTCCTTTAGTAGTGTCTGTATCATAAGTTGACTTAATCCCGTCTGAACCTGCATTAATATTAATATCACCCGCTACAATTCCGCATAGGTCTTTACCAATTATACCATCCTCAGTACTTGTTATGTTTAATGTACCAGATACGATAATGCAGTCATCTGTACTCTTAATACCATTGCGGTATCCAGCATTGACATTTAATGTACCATTTCCATTGATTATTAAATCCTCTTTAGAATATATAACGGCTGAATAATCTTCTTCTGTAGATAAACGACTGCTGTCTGTAATTGTATTAGTTGTGTTATCGGCAAGTGTAAGTATAACTTTCTTGGCATCTAACACCTTAATTGGTGCTGTTGTTGTATTGCTTATAGAAGCATTATTAAGAATTAATCTTACAGTTCCCTTATCTGTCGTATTAACGATTATATTTCCTTCTGTTACATTTCCTGATATAACATATGTTCCTGCTTTAGTGATTGTAACTGTTGAACCTGATATTTCAACCGATGAACTATCAGAACTAATCTGGCTTCCAAGTGTAATATGTGAAGCTGATGAATCATCCCATGATGATACCTTATCTTCATCATCTAATTCGATTGATAAATCTGAATCCGCACTTGAGGCAAGTTCCTCGAGTGATACAATGCTCTGGCTCTCTGTTGTTGTATTGTTATTATGAGTATTAGAACAGCCTGTAAATACAGCCCCCATTAACATAGCTGCTATTGTTGCATATAATAATTTATTCTTTACCATATGAGTCATCTCCTTTGTTGTTTATGCGATTATCATAATGGCAAATAGTGGTTTAAATATGTAAATTGTGTGTAAAAAATGTGAAACCAGCCACAAAACTGATTTCACATCTATACTTGTATATTATATACATTTTATGTAAGCCTGTTAAAATAAAACTTTTATGTATCAGCGTAACATATCAGTGTCACTTTGATAAATTAGATATTAACCTTAACAAGACGTGGTCTTAAACCGTTCTTTTCAAGCTCAGATACAATCTGGTCTTTGTGTTCATGTCCGAAAGCTTCAATAGTTATTCTCAATTCAACTGTAGCCTTTCTGTTAATGCTTACAAACTGGTTATGATCAAGCTTGATTACATTACCATTAGCGTTGGCAATTATCTGTGCAACTCTTACAAGTTCACCCGGCTTATCTGGAAGAAGTACAGATACAGTAAATATTCTGCTTCTCTGAACAAGACCCTGCTGAACAACAGATGACATTGTTATTACGTCCATATTACCACCTGAAAGAATTGAAACAACCTTCTTATCTTTAACCTTAAGCTGTTTAAGTGCTGCAACTGTAAGAAGACCTGAGTTCTCTACTATCATTTTATGATTTTCAACCATATCAAGGAAAGATACAATTAAGTCTTCATCAGGAACTGTTATTATATCATCAAGATTCTTCTGAAGATATGGGAATACCTTTGTACCCGGTGTCTTAACTGCTGTACCATCAGCTATTGTGCTTACAGTTGGAAGTGTTGTAACCTTTCCATTCTTTAAAGAAGCCTGCAGACAATTAGCACCGGCTGGTTCAACACCGATTACTTTAATATTAGGATTAAGAAGCTTGGCAAGTGTAGATACACCTGTTGCAAGTCCGCCGCCGCCAACTGGAACGAGGATATAATCAACTGTTGGGAGTTCTTTAATAATCTCCATAGCAATTGAGCCCTGTCCTGTAGCAACATCAAGGTCATCAAATGGATGAACAAATGTAAGTCCCTTTTCTTCTGCTAACTTAAGAGCATATTCACAGGCTTCATCATATACATCTCCGTAAAGTACAACTTCAGCACCATAACCCTTAGTTCTGTTAACCTTTATAAGTGGTGTTGTTGTTGGCATAACAACAGTAGCCTTTACGCCATACTTCTTTGCCGCAAATGCAACACCCTGTGCGTGGTTACCAGCAGATGCTGTTATAAGACCTTTCTTTCTTGCCTCTTCTGACATTGTGCTTATCTTGTAATATGCACCTCTTACCTTGTAAGCACCTGTATACTGCATATTCTCAGGCTTAAGATATACTTTATTGCCTGTCTGGTTGCTGAAATATTCGCTGAATATAAGGTTAGTTGGTAATGTAGCTTCCTTTACTTTCTCAGCAGCTTCTTCAAATTTCTTTAAAGTTAATTCTTCCATTGTAAATCTACTCTCCTTTAGGTTACTTTATATTATTAAATCAATTATTAACAATAATATACATCATTAATCTAATTATCAATATAAAATATAATTAATTGAATTAAAATATTACATTAATCATCATCATCTTCATTATCTGATGTATCAAATAATGCGTTGACAAATGTATCTGAGTCAAATTTCTGTAAGTCTTTAACCTGCTCACCTACACCAATGTACTTAACAGGTATTCCAAATTCTGCCTGAATAGCAACGGCGATACCACCCTTAGCTGTTCCGTCCATCTTAGTAAGAATAATTCCTGTTATATTAGTTACATCATTGAATTCGCGTAACTGTGAAAGTGCGTTCTGACCAGTTGTCGCATCAAGGACTATAAGATTTTCCCTATACGCATCAGCATACTCTCTTTCAATAACTCTGTCAATCTTGCGTAATTCTTCCATAAGATTTTTCTTATTCTGAAGCCTTCCGGCTGTATCACATAAAAGAACATCTGCGTGCCTTGCTTTTGCCGCTGCTATAGAATCATATATTACAGCCGCTGGGTCAGAGCCCTCATTCTGTGCAATTATATCTGCACCTACCCTGTTAGCCCATTCTGTAAGCTGTTCAATGGCAGCAGCCCTGAATGTATCAGCCGCAGCAAGGACAACCTTTTTGTTCTGCTCTTTTAAATGGCCTGCAAGCTTTCCTACAGAGGTAGTCTTTCCAACACCATTAACACCAATAAGCATAACAATTGACTTAGTATTCTCAAATTCATATGCATTGGGCCCAAGGTTCATCTTCTCTTTGATTGTATCAATCAATAACTGCTTGCAATCTTTAGGGTCTTTTATTTTATTCTCTTTAACCTTAGCCTTAAGGTCTTCAATAATCTCATCAGTTGCCCTGACACCAATATCTCCCATAATAAGAGTCTCTTCAAGTTCTTCGTAGAAATCATCATCAATTGAAGAAAAGCCATTAAATATATTATCAATGCCCGATACGATATTATCTCTGGTCTTTGTAAGACCTTCTTTAAGTTTACTAAAAAGTCCCATATTAACTCTTCCTTTCTTTAGGCTCATTCAGATCATTGGCAATAAGGTCTACAGAAACAAGAGTTGATACACCCTTCTCCTGCATAGTAATACCATATAATCTGTCTGCCGCAGCCATAGTTCCACGTCTGTGGGTAATTACAATAAACTGTGTATACTTTGTAAGCTTATGAAGATAATTAGCATATCTTCCAACATTAGAATCATCAAGTGCAGCTTCAATTTCATCAAGAAGACAGAATGGTGATGGCTTTAAGTTCTGTATGGCAAATAATAACGCTATTGCTGTGAGAGCCTTTTCTCCACCTGATAACTGCATCATATTCTGAAGCTTCTTTCCTGGTGGCTGGGATACAATTATAATTCCTGCTTCAAGTATATCTTCATCTTCCACAAGTTCAATTGTACCACGTCCGCCGCCGAATAATTCCTTGAATACCTTATCAAATTCTACTTTTATCTCTTCAAATTTGACAGTAAACTGTGTTCTCATTCCATTATCAAGTTCTGTTATAACCTTCATAAGCGACTGTTCAGCCTCAATCATATCATCGTGCTGTGTCTTTAAGAAAGTATAACGCCCGCTTACTTCTTTATATTCTTCAATGGCATTAACATTTACATCACCAAGTTTCTTAATAGAAGCTTTAAGTATATTAATCTGCTTTCTTAAATCATTAAGATTAGTTAATTCATCACTCTTTAATTCCAATGCATAGCTGTATGTAAGCTCATACTCATTCCACATATAATCAACAAGTGAATCATTAGATTCATCAAGCTTATCGTGCTGGTTATGAAGACGCATGCTTTCTTTTTCAAGAAGGATAATCTGCTCATTAAGGGTTTCTCTTTTCTTAAAGAACTCCTTATGGCTTGCAGTAACCTTTTCTTTGTCAGCCTTTAGCTTGGACAGCTTATCGTTGTTAGCTTCAAGCCCTTTAACTGTCTTTTCAATATTATCCTTAACATCAGTTATTTCCTGCTGTTTAGTCTTTATTAATTCTGCTGTCTGTTTTATCTTATCGTTAATACTCTCTTTTTCATCATCAAGACTATTAATCTCATCAGAAAGTCTTTGAATATTTTCATTAATAAATGCAGCTTTCTGTTCAACTGATGAATGTGATATCTTTAAATTCTCAAGCTTAAGTGATACTGCCGCCTCATTCGCTTTCTTTTCTTCAAGCAGCTTATTAAGGTTCTCAATCTCTTTTCTTGAAGCCTCATTCTCGCTGTCAAGCACATTAAGGCTTCCACTTACCTGCTGTTTATCACTGTTGACCTTTGATATCTCAGCATCTATTCCAGCCTGTTCATTTACTGCATTTGAATATCCATCAATTATCTCTTTTAACTTGTTATCAGCCTGCTTAAGAGTTACATCTAAAGTATTCTTCTTAATGTGTGTCTCTCTTTGCTGTTTATTTAACTGGTCAAGATTATCCCTGTTCTTACCGACTTCACTTCTAAGCTCTGATATAGAAGCTTTGGTTTCTGTAATAGTCTTGCTTATGCTTGAAACCTCTGTCTTAAGTTCTTCAATCTCTCTCCTTCGTCCAAGAAGGTTGCTTGAATTCTTAAAAGCACCACCTGTCATTGAACCGCCTGGATTAAGCTGCTCACCTTCAAGTGTTACAATTCTTAATGAATATTTATACTTTCTTGCAATTACCAGAGCATTTTCTATATTATCAACTACAAGAATACGTCCAAGCAGATACTTTGCAAGTCCTTCATATTCAAAAGACACCCTTACAAGATTGCTGGCAACTCCAACAACACCCTTCTCATTAATGCAGTTATCGTTCTCTAATGTATTTCTTGAATGAATAGCATTGAGTGGTAAAAATGTTGCACGGCCAAGCTTATTTACTTTAAGGTAATTAATAAGTTCCTTAGCAGTATTCTCTTTATCAGTAACTATGTTCTGGATTGTTCCGCCAAGTGCTGTTTCAATAGCAGTTTCATACTGCTTCTCCACTTTAATAATATCTGCAATAACACCAAGAATACCAGGGTTGCTGTCCTTTAATTCCATTATCTTACGGATACTGTTGCCATATCCGTCATATCTTTCAGTTATATTAACTAAAGATTCAAGTCTTGACTTGCTTCTATGATAATTCTGTGTAAGCTTGTCAAGTTCCTGTGTCTTCTCAGTTATTACACCCTTAATAGATGTTACATTGGCATTGGCTTGTGCAATTGAAGCATTAATACTGCTTATATTAACATCACATTCTTTTAACTGTGAAGTAATAGAAGCTATTACCTGTCTTTGTGCTGTTTCATCACTTTTTCCAGTTATTATCCTGCTGTTTAATTGCGATTTACGGATTTCAAGCTGTTCAAGCATTGTAATGAACTTCTGGTTCTCTGCTTTGATAGATGACTGTTCTGTCAGATTATCATATATAAGTGTCTGACGGTTCTCTATCTGTCCTGATATTCCGTCTATCTCAGCCTTTACAGCCTCAGCTTCCTCATTAATGGCATTAAGCTTTGTGTTATATTCATTAATCTCTGTATTAATCACCTCTGCCTGCTTCTTTAATTCATTAATCGAAGCTGTCTTGGCAGTCTTATCCTTCTCAATGTCATTAATTCTCTCAGAATGAAGCTGCTTGTTAGCGTTAAATGTCTTAACCTGTTCCTCAAACAGATTAATCTCACCCTTGAACTTCTGGTTATCAAGCTCTAATGCAGAAGATACCTGATTAGTCTGCTCAATTGTAAGATTAAGCTCATTAAGCTGGTTCTCAGCCGCTTCATATTCTGCCTTAGTAGCATCATATTCATTTCTTGAGCCAGCCAGATCATTATCAGCAATCTCTATTTTATTATCAAGCTCAGCAATTTCTTTTCTTATACGGTCAGTTTCTAATAAAAATGCGTTGACATCATATTTTTTCAAATCTGACTTTAAATTAAGATATTCCTTGGCTTTCTCAGACTGTACCTGTAATGGTCCAACCTGCTTTTCAAGCTCTGATAAAATATCATTAACACGGACAAGATTATTTCTTTCATTGTCAAGCTTCTTAATAGCCGCAGCTTTACGGCGTTTAAATTTAACAATACCTGCCGCCTCGTCAAAAAGCTCCCTGCGCTCCTCAGGTTTACCACTAAGAATTTTATCAATCTGTCCCTGTCCGATAATTGAATAACCTTCTTTACCGATACCCGTATCATAGAACATCTCTGTTACATCTTTTAATCGACAGGTATGTCCGTTAATCTTGTATTCACTTTCCCCTGAACGGTACACTCTTCTTGATACCGTAACTTCATCATATTCAACAGGAAGCGCATGGTCACTATTATCAAGTGTTATTGCAACATACGCAAAACCAACAGGTTTACGGTTCTGTGTTCCTGCAAATATGACATCTTCCATTTTCGCCCCACGAAGCTGCTTCGCACTTTGTTCACCAAGAACCCATCTTACAGCATCGGCAACATTACTTTTCCCAGAGCCATTAGGACCTACAATGCCTGTAATTCCGTTATGAAAGTCAAATACTATCTTATTGGCAAATGACTTAAAACCCTGAACCTCTATACTCTTTAAATACATATATACAATTCCTTTGCTATTTTCTTATAGGAAATTCATATCCCTGCTTCTTTAATTCCACAAGTGCCTCATATGCCGCGTGCTGTTCAGCGTGCTTCTTGGTATGACCCTTGGCTGTAACGTGGAACATTCCATCGACCTTCGCACTTGCAATAAAGTCTTTATCGTGCTCTGGTCCTGATTCTCCTATAATCTCGTATACAACTTCCTTATGTGCCGCCTGTACGACTTCCTGTAAAATGGTTTTGCTATCATAAAAGAGTTGCTTGCTTTCCAAATCATTAAGAATAAATGATTTAACGAATTCTTTTGCATTAGCAAAACCACCATCCAGATATATTGCTCCTATTACCGCTTCACAGGCATCTGATACTATAGAATCTCTCTTTCTTCCGCCTGTTAATTCCTCACCTTTACCTAACATTATGAAATTATCAATTCCAATAGCTCTTGCACATATAGCAAGTGTAGGTTCACATACAATACTTGCACGAAGTCTTGTCATCTGGCCCTCATTCATATTGCTGTAATTCTTATAAATGTAATCGCTTGATGTAAGTTCCAGAACTGCATCACCAAGGAACTCAAGTCTTTCATTATCCTTATACTTCTTAATCGTCTTCTCATTAGCATAAGAGCTGTGAGTAAGTGCATTTTTTAAAAGATTAATATCTTTAAACTGATAATTAATTTTATCCATTAACTCAGATAAATTCTTATTATACATTCAATCTCCAATCTGGTGTCAATCTTATAATTATGTCCAATTTATTCAAAAAAGAAAATACAGTCAGATAAAATCCTGCCAGATTACTTTATATGTAACAGGGAATTCTATCAAAATTTCCTGTTACATAAAAAAGCATTAATTTATCCGTGTAATATGCACACTTATAAATTAATGCTCTATTGACACATATTATAGACCCCTGCTATATCAACACCAATATTCTTTATATTAATTATTTAGCAAGTGCATTCTGAATCTGAGTTGCTGCATCTCCTACAGTAACAATATTCTCAATTGCATCGTCTGGAATCTGAATACCGAACTGGTCTTCAATCTCTGTTATAATCTGGAATACATCTAAAGAATCTGCCTTAAGGTCATCAACAAATGCTGATTCTTTAGTAATCTTATCCTCGCTTATATTAAGTACATCTGCAATAATTCTCTGTAACTTCTGAAATTCCATATAAATCCTCCATTCTGACCTGATATCTTAATTATATGAATATCAATATATATCAGGCGTTATACACAATTCTAAATCTGATATTCTTATTATAAATATAATATCTATTCTTGTATTACTATTATAAATATAACATCCGTTCTTGTACTACCATAAATATTATATCTATTCTTCTGTTAATTCCGGCATATGCGAAAGTGACTCAACAATCTGCTCATTAATATTGCTTTTTGAAAATGTCACGCATTGAAGAATTGAATTCTTTACCTCTTTAGCTTTGGCACTTCCGTGTGTCTTAACAACAAGACCATTAAGACCTATAAGTGGTGCTCCACCATACTCTGATGCATCCATAGTCTTAAGTGTACTCTTAATTGAGTCCTTAACAAGCATTGCTCCAATCTTTGACTTAAGATTAGAATAAAATGCACCCTTAATCTTTGATATAATTGTACCAGCAAGACCCTCGTAAAGCTTTAATATAACATTACCAACAAATGCATCACACACGATAACATCTGCACCGCTTCTTGGTATCTCTCTTGCTTCAATGCTTCCTATAAAGTTAATATCATCACACGCTTTAAGAAGTGGAAATGTCTCCTTAACAAGCTGGTTGCCTTTCTCCTCTTCAAGACCAACATTAACTATCGCTACTCTTGGCTTCTTAATCCCAAGACAGTTCTCCATATATATAGAACCCATCTTAGCCCACTGCACAAGAAAAGCTGGTCTGGCATCAACATTAGCCCCACTGTCAACTATCAGCACACAGCCTTTATCAGTAGGAACAATCGCACCTATTGGTGGTCTTTCAACGCCTGGAAGACGTCCAACAATAACCTGTCCACCAACTAATATAGCACCAGAACTTCCTGCTGATACGAAAGCATCAGCTTCCTTATTCTTAACCATATTAAGAGCCTTAACCAAAGATGAATCTTTCTTATGTCTTATAGCCATAACAGGTGGCTCACCTGTTTCTATAACCTCTGTAGCATTAACAACTTCTATCTGTTCTTTGCTATAAGTATATTTGGAAAGTTCGTTATTAACAACATCTTCTTTTCCAACAAGATATACAAAACATTCTTTGCTTGTATTTACGGCATCTACCGCACCTTTAACAATCTCGCCAGGGGCATTATCTCCACCCATAGCATCAAGTGCAACTTTTATCATAAATATACCATTCCTTATATAAATTATGCCTTTTAAATATACTACTAAAATGCTATTTATGCAAGCAAAGCTTAAAAGAAAGCATATGCTAAGAATGTATTTTACCTATATTCTTAATAAGGATCCAAAAAGAATATATCTATGAACAGGAACACCTTTGGTCTTAGCCGTATCCGTCCCACCATCCAGGCAGATTAGAAACTTTCATTTATTAGAAACGTACACGAAAGGCATAAAAAATGAGCCTGCCCTCTAAAGGACAGACTCATTAAATAAGTTACTCTATAGAAATTAATCTACAGTAACGATTTCTTTCTTGTTGTATGTTTTAAGAGTTTTTATAAGTCTATATATGTCTTTATATCCTTACAAAATAAGGATTCTTCTTTATATAACTCTTTATAACTCTATATAAAATACAGTTCAATTGGGTTAAAAATTGGGTTAAAGTGCTATAATGGGTTATTTTATAATCCTATAACATTTTGAATCTTGTTCATTTCATTAATTGCTCTGTCATTACTTACATGATTATAAACTTGCATTGTAACAGCTATATTACTATGTCCCATAATTTCTTGTAATACTTTTACATCCATACCATTTTCAGCCATTCTAGTACAAAATGTATGTCTAAGAACGTGAAATGTAAAATCAGGAATGAGAACTGGTTCTCTTTCTTCCCATTGTGCAGCTTCAATTTCTTCTTTATTGCAGCTTTCTCGTAACGAATGACAAGTCCTTGTTAATGTATTAGGGGTAAACAATCCTTCTTCTCTGTTTAAAAATACAAAATTGGTGTACCCATCAATATTGATATTTGAAGATACGCTAATAAAATATGTTTCATTTTTGTATTTTTGTAAGAGTTTTTCAATATCTTTTTGCATAGGAATATGTCTAGTCTTTTTATTCTTGGGTACTGAAGCATAATGCTTAATTACACCATCTTTTTTTCTATATAATATTTGATGGTCAATAGTTATATAGTGATTTTTAAAATCAATATTGTTCCATGTTAACCCCATTGCTTCACTAATTCTTAGTCCAGTACATAGGACTGTTGCAAGCATTGGGTAATATCGTTTATATATATTGCTGTTTTTTACAAAAGACAATAACCTTTTTTGTTGTTCTTTAGTTAAAGCAATTCTTGGAGAATCCATCGAACCACGAACATATTCCTTCATACAATTTTTACAAGGGTTGAGCCTAATTGTAGAATCATCGACAGCTAATTGAAAAGCTGGATACAAAAGATTTTGATATAATTGTATAGTACCAATTGACAGTTTTTTATCAATATATAAATATTTATAGAATTTTAATATGTCAGATTTCTTAACTGAGCATATCTGCATATTACCTAGCAAAGAATTTTTTATATTCACCTCATACATATTCTTATAATTATTTAATGTACTGTTTGCTAAGTTCACTTTTGTATCTAGGTACATATTAATCAAATCATTAACTTGTGACTGAGCTTTATATGTGTTTATGTTATCATTAAGATCTTTTTCTATCTGTTTAATTTTTGCACGTAAACACAAATCATCTTTTTTGCCAGAAGGGGTTTTATCGGTAGTTACAAGTTTCCACGAATATATGGCTTTTCTTTTCCCATACTTATCTGTAAATCTATAACGATACCTACCATCTTTTAACTGGTCTTCACCTTCTTTTAATACTCTTCCTTTAATATCTTTTTTGTCCATAAAATATCACCTTTATTTCTTTATTAAAAACAAAGGATTGAGTGATATATTTTACACCTAAATAATATCACTCAACCATAATAATTTCAACAACATTAAATCATATTTATATTTTCTATAAATTCATCAAATAACTTTCTTTTAATTAATCTTTTATTTCCTACATATAATACAAAATTACAAGTAGGTTCTTTAATCAACATAGTTAATCTATTTATTCCAATATTGGAGTATTCAGCAGCTTCTTCAAGTGTAAGGTTCTGTTTTTGATAAATCGGAACTTTTTCTTTCATAATCACGCCTTTCCAGTACTTCCAAAGCCACCTTCACCTCTTACAGTATCAGACAATTCATTCACTTCTTCAAAATCAACATGAAGATAAGGTATTATAACCAACTGAGCTATCCTTTCTCCTGGAGTAACAGTTCTAGGGGTATCTGAGTCATTATGTAATGCCACTATACATTCACCCCTATAATCACTATCTACTACACCTACTGCATTAGCAGGTCTTAAGCCTTCTTTAGTTGCTAACCCACTTCTTGCGAATACAGCACCAAAATAACCATTAGGAATTTCTACTGCTATGCCAGTACCAATTTTAACAGTTGTATGTGGTGTTATTATCACAGGAGATGTAATAGCAGCGTATAAATCATATCCTGCCGCATATTCACTTCCTCTTGTTGGAATCTGTACATTATCTCTAAGTTTCTTAAGTTTAATTGTTGTGCTATTAACTACTGTACCTTTTATGTTTTCTATACTTATCATCTTTATAATACCTGCCTTTACTAATTTTCTTGTTTCCTTTTCAACACAATTCTTAAGTATCTTATACAAAGTATCACTTTGACGACTATCATCATAATAAGGATAATATGTGCCTGTGGTATCAGATACTCTGCTGTTAAATGTTCTCTCTTCGAGATTAATATAGAATGTCAGGAATATTACAGGTCTTTTCCCATCTTGATATATAACAGTTCTATATGTATAATCTCCGTCTGATTTATATCTAAAGCCATATTCTTTAAGCTTCTTATCGGTTGCACACTTTTTTACTTCATACATAAGTTATTTTTACTCCTTAATTGTCTACATATTTTTAATGTTATTTTTAAGATATACAAGATACTCGTTCCACTTACCAATGCAGTAAATATATTCTTTACCTTTAAGGCATTTTAATCTCATATCTGATTTAATATTCTCCCAAGTGTTCTTTTTTGTAACTAAAGTTTGCAAGAATGAATTGGTTATTCTACTTAGGGTTAAAAGCTTCTCAGGAGGAATTTTAGACACGATTTGTTTATACTGTGTCAATTTATCATCTGGGATTTTAAAATTAGATTTTGGGAGATTTTTAGGCGAAAAAGGGCTTGTCTGAGAACCACTTGTTTTAGGTTTTAACAATGGGATAATTTTGTCAGAGTTGATGAATTTGAATTTAAACAGAATTTCAGCGTCCGTTTCTTCAATGTCAAATATCAAAGATTTATCCGTTTCTTCAAGATTTTTAAGAATGTTATGTCCTCTTCCAAGAGAAGGAATATATGCTTGTAAAATATTGTGTCCATAATAGAATACTTTATTACCAAACTGGCAATCTATGTAACAATCTATATCTTCTAATGTGCCATTGAGCTTTCTATTAAAATCATTTGTTATTTGATTAATTGGAGCACGTATTCTATATTTTCCTTTAAATTTATCATATAGGTAATTTGCCGTACTTAATCACTCCTTTACTTTATTATTCTGTATATATCGCACTAATATGGGAGATGCAGATAAAATTTTGTTATAATTTATTATCATATCTAAATCTATTAATGTATTAATGTGTTCTATTATTAATGTGTGTTTTTCGGATGATTCATTTTCAAGCGTAATATCAAGATCATTAATTAATTTTATTAAATGTATGTCAGGGTTATTATATATTTTTAGAATTATTTTCTTCTTATTATCATCTTGCAATAACTCTTTTATTATATTATTTGTGTTGTATTCATTGTATAAATGATTATATTGATGTTTACAAATTTCAATTGTCGAAACACATAGTCCAATTGTATATATTAATTCTGTATTGTTACAATCATTAAAATATCTTCTTTTTAAAAATTGAATAAATCGTTCATATTTAAACAAATTATGCGATATCTGAGAGTTTACTATCTTTGAAAAAATATAATCAGATACATATTCATAAAATGCTTCATTGGTTTCATTTAACTCTTTAGCCAAAGTGCTATAAGTTGTTATTTTAGTTAAATCTTTAATTTCATATATCATTTTATCATTGTGCCTTACTAATATTCTTCATATTCTTTTTCGCTACTTATTTTAGGTGCATTCTTTTCACTGTCTAATACAGTATCTAAACATTTTTGTCTATCGTTAAATATTAATTGGTTAAGATTATTATATGAAAATAAATATACATGTTTATCACGCTTATCAACACCAACAAAATAATCATCTTCTACTGTTCTTATAAGCAACTCACTTACTTCGTATATGCCTACAGCTTTTAATATTCGGGCATAGTATAAAACCATGCCCTTCCTTACATCTTCTTTAGTCATTGTTATTCTTCCTTTTATTTAGCGTTATAAAAACTTATTATAAGTCCTATAATTATTGCTAGAATTGTTGTCCATGAGTTCATTTTATTTATCCTCTATTTTTTTTCTAATATAGATTTAATTTGTGCTTCATATAAAGTTGTTGCACTAATAATTTCATTACAACGTCCTTCCATTTTGTGAAAGCTATTTTCCCATTGGTTACACATTCTAATTATTGTTGCAATATCTTCATCATATCCATACTTGTTTTCAAGGTTACGTAATGCAACATAATAATCTTCACCATCAATCTGAAAATCAGACAGTTCTTCATTTGCAATATCTACATAAGACATATTAGTTACCTCCTAATCGCAATATAAAACCATTTTGTTTTGAGCAAGAGATTGTTTGACATCAATTACATGCTGATTCTTACTTCCTCGCCATTTTAATGTAAGGTCTTTCTGCTCATCTATATATTCTCCGTCAACAAGCACATCTATATTATAAATTATCTTCCATCGTTTTGACCAAACACTAGGTATTCCACTAACTTTCTCGTATTGTTCTTGCTTTATAATCTCTGATAATTCATATCCTGTATACAACCAAATAGTTTTGTCAGGAAAAGAAATACGGATTTCTTTGGAATTTTCATCTTCTAAAACCCTTGATTTTCCTATATTTTCTGAATTGGGATTTTGAGAAATTGGATATTTTTCTCGAATTTCCTTGATTAAAGACAAAACACCATCCAAATTTTGTTCCGCAAGTGGTTCACCGCCTAATATGGAAATTCGCTTAATATATGGTCTGTCAATAAGTTCCATAAATTTATTTTTTGTTTCTTCTGTCCACTCTTTCCCACCATTAAAATCCCATGTTTCAGAATTGAAGCAGTTGAAACAATGTCTATCACATCCTTGGACGAAGAGGGAGACTCCAACTCCCTCACCATTAGAAATATCCATAGAACGAATCTGTGCGTATCTCATTATAAGTCCTCCGCAATATCTGTCATATGAACATATCTCTCTTTAATCTCTTGAGTACGCCCCTTTCCCCAGTAATTAGTGCCAATATATCCGCAAGTCCTTCTAGCTACATTCATCTTGTCTTTATCTCTATTGTGGCAATTTGGGCATTCCCAAATAAGTTCGCCACATTCATCAATAATTTTGATTTCACCGTCGTAACCACAAACCTGACAGTAATCAGACTTTGTATTTTCTTCTGCATACATGATATGGTCGTAGATGAATTTGTTCATTTCCAAAATAGCATCTACATTATTTACCAATCCATCTGTTTCAACATAAGATATTGCACCTCCAAGTGATAACGCCTGAAATTCTGATTCTTTAGCAAGTTTATCAAATGCATTAATTGGTTCTTTTACAAATGTATGATAACTGTTTGTGATATAATTTCTATCTGTAATACCTTTAATAATTCCAAAGCGTTTCTGTAGACACTTCGCAAATTTATACGTTGTGTTTTCGATTGGAGATCCGTAAATTGAAAATCCAATATAATGTTCTTTATTCCACTGGTCACATTTATCGTTCATAAACTGCATTACTTTAATGCCAAAATCATGACCTTCCTGTGAATCAATATGTGATTTACCAGTCATATATTTTACACATTCATATAAACCTGCATATCCAAGAGAAATACTTGCGTATCCATTATGAAGCAACTTATCAATCTTTTCACCTTTTTTAAGTCTTGCAAATGCTCCATACTGCCATAATATAGGTGCGACATCAGATAATGTTCCTTCTAATCGTTTATGCCTGCAAAGTAATGCTTTATGACATAATTCTGTTCTCTGTTCCATCAAATCCCAAAACTTTTCATAATCGCCTTCAGATGATAACGCTACATCAACAAGATTCAATGTTACAACACCTTGATTGAATCTTCCGTAGAATTTAGGCTTATCATTCTCATCTTTATAAGGTGAAAGAAAACTACGGCAGCCCATACATGGAAAACAGTTACCTTCTTTATATTTCTTCATAATCTTCTCTGAAATATAATCAGGGTTCATTCTTTTTGCAGTACACTTAGCTGCAAGTTTTGTTAAATACCAATAAGGGGAATTTTCATGAATATTATCTTCTTCTAAGACATAGAGAAGTTTTGGAAATGCCTGTGTGACATATACGCCAACTTCATTTTTAAGACCAAGTAATCTCTGATTAAGAAACTCTTCAATAATCATTGCGAGTTCTTTCTTATACTCTGTAGTCTCTCCAAGATACATGAATACACTCAAAAAAGGAGACTGCCCATTTGAGTTAGACATAGAATTGCACTGATAGTTAAAAGTCTGAACACCATCTGCTACTTCTTTTTTAGTATCAGATTCTGCATATCTCTTACAATCTTCGTCAGAAAATCCCCATGACTTATATTTCTCATAGTATTTGTTGTAACTATCTCTTACAAATGGTGCTAAATGTGTAAGAGTAATTGTAGCTCCTCCATACTGAAGTGATGTAACACCAAGAATAATCTGAGTGGCGATTGTACAAGCAGTAATAAATCTATGTGGTTTTTCAATCATTACCTTGTTAATACAAGTACCATTCTGTAGCATATCTTCGAGATTAATAAGTGAGCAGTTACTCATCGCATTCATACCAAAATAATCAATATCATGGAAATGAATAATTCCTTCATCGTGCGCTTGTACAACTTCTGGTGGAAGTAAAAATCTACGAGAAATATCTTTGCTAACAATTCCTGCCATATAATCACGCTGAGTATTTAATACTTTTGAGTTTTTATTGGAATTTTCAGTATTCCAATATTCGCTTTCACCATCTAACAGTTCATCAATCTCGGAATCTGTTGTATTCTCATTTTCTCTCTGAAACTCACGAATACTTCTATATCCTTCATATGCTTTTGCAGTAAGTCTCTGCTTTTTGGTAATTAATTTATCATAAACCATTGATTCAATGTCAGAGATGCTTACTTCTTCTTTATCCTTACACTCATTTTCGATTTCATCTGCAATGTCTTCAGCAATCTTTGGTTTTACAATGCCTGAACCATTTTTCATTGCTTTAAAAATTGCTGCTGAAATTTTTGATTTATCAAAATTAACTTCTGAACAATCTCTTTTAATTACCTTCAATATTTATTCCTCCTCAAATTCAACAACATTACCATCACTAATAACGACTCTTGTATTCTTACATTCAAACAATTCTATACAATCGCTAACAGTAATATTATTCATATTAATTTCTGTAGTCTCTATTAACATAATCAATCCTCCAATCGCTTAATTTGTATTTACATTCACCATTTTTATCTAAGCTATAATTTTCTCTAAGGAATTGGACATTAAACGGTGTGTTCTTATTATGTCTTACACAATCTATATATGGACAATTACGATTTCCACAATAAATTCTTTCTATGTTTTCTTTTTTCAATTTCATCTAACTCCTTACAGATATGAGCAGTATCGTAAGCATCCCTTAATTCATTATTCACTACATAATCAACATACTTCTTAATATGCTTGAAATCTTTCTTATCAGCTTTATATCTACGCTTGTTTTCTTTGGTGTCTTCAATAGAACCATTGGAACGCATGAACATTCTCTTTTTAAGTTCTTTATTAGATACCTCAAGGTATATAGAAACAATAGGTAAATAAGGATATTTCTTCTTAATATTTTCAAGACCTTTAGGGGTTAAAATAATGACCTTATTAGATGCATATTTATAATCATCTAAACGACTGCCATATAACCACATTCCTTTTTCAGTTTCGTATTCTCTATATTCTGCAAAATCGCCTTTTTCGATCATATTCATAAATTCAGACTGAGTAACGAAATAATAATCTACACCATCAGTCTCTCCTATTCTCATAGGTCTTGTTGTACAGGTGGCAACTCTTGAATATCCCATAGAACATAATATTTTTGCAACGCTGTCTTTTCCTGAACAACTTTTTCCAATTAATACAATCACTCGAAACCCTCCATATCTTTTATAAATTTTTCAATTACATTACTATCATCACAATACAGACAAACATTTACTAACTCTAATAGGTTAAGTGAAAATATTGCCATGATAGATTTTGCATTAACTTCATACCTATGTGATTTAATTGTTATTTCTTCATCATATTTAGATACAATATCAACAAAATCCTTTATTCTTTTAATATTGTCTAATCTAATAACCGCTGTTGTTTCTAGCATGTTTCGTTCCTTTCTAATCAAAATACATTCTTATATAAGATATCTCACCTTCAAAAATGCCACCTAAAGTAGATACATCACCTGTATTTCCCCAACGATTTGAAATATTAGGGATTAATGTAGGACTATGAACAATAAACTCCACAATCGAATCATTACTTATAGTGTATTGTCCTAAATTATCAGTATGTTCATCTGCCTTGCAATCAGCAAGAATACAAGGAATTACCTCGCCTGATTTCATAACAACATCAAATTTTGTGCCTATTTCAGTAGTGTAATAAGAACCGATAGCACAAGCATAACGTCCATCAATCATATAGATACCTGAATCATCAAGCTCATACTCAGACTTAAGCTTATATTGTGCTGAATTTGTACTTGTTATCAACCTTGCATCCATATATGATTTGAATGGTTTACTTCCTGGCACATCCATATCAATATAGTAAGTTTCTTCTATAATGACAGGAGTTTTATCGTCCACTTCATTATTCTCTGTTGCTATATCTTTTTGACATTTATTTATTTCTAATTGTCGTTGAAGCATTTTTTCTCTGGTTTTTACATAAAAATGCGATTCATAATAGTTAATCTGTGCTGCACTAGCAGTTATAGCTTGTATGTTTTCTGCCCTCAAAGGGGCGACAAGTGTACTTACTAATACAAGAGATATAGCCATATTACTTATCTTGTAAATCTTAAACACCCACTTCCATCATATTTATTTGTATATAACTTGATATATACTTCGTTAGAATTACTAGAATCAAATCCGACAGATTTTATGCTCATATCAACAATGCCAGATTCTTGTCTAATTTCTTCTATTTCATTATTCTCTCTTGTACCTACAGCAACATAAGAATTCGAAGGTACGTTTTCAAGAAAACTTCTTAGTTTACCTGCGTTTATATAATTCACGTTTCTTTGTCACCTCCCTTCTATAATGGACAAAATCTACTGGATCATAGAAAAAAATTCTTCTTCTGAAATAATTGGAATATTAAGCGATTTTGCTTTCTGATTTTTAGATGAAGTTGAATTGATATCATTATTAATAAGATAAGATGTTTTAGAACTTACAGATCCTACTACTGTACCTCCATGAGCAACTATATTAGCCTTTAATTCATCACGATTCTTATAATGATGAACCGAACCAGTTACTACAAATGTTTTTCCTTGTAATGTATTTGGAATTTCATCTAAGATTACATAAGGTGATTCAAAATTAAATTCTTTTGATAATTCGTAAACTATATTAGAATATTTATACCAATAAGAATCAATCGAGGATATCTTTTTGTCACTTATACCGTCAAGAGAAGAAAAATAAACAGCTCTTTTTGTTTCCATAGTTGTAATAAATTCTCTGATGCTATAATTAACCTTTTCTGCAATTAATTTACTTACTGTCTTTCCAATCATAGGAATTGAAAGTGAGTAAATAAATCTATCGAGTGTTGTGTTACGGGATTTTTCGATAGATGAAAGAAGCTTCTCAACAGACTTCTTACCAAATCCTTCTAAAGTTTTCATTTCATTTTCATGACATTTTAAATAATAAATGTCTTTAATTGATGTCAACCAACCAAGATTAATGAATTTCTCTATTGTAGATTTTGAAAGATTTTCAATATCCAATGCGTTTCGACTTGTTGCGTGAACCAATTTACCCAAAAGCTTTCCTTTACAATCTGGATTTTCGCACATAAGAACTTCTGAGTCATTCTCTTTGACAATTTTTGTAGGTTGACCGCAAATAGGACACTTGTTAGGAATTTTAAAATTACCACTCTTATCAATGCTATCGTGTACTTTAGGAATAACCATATTAGAACGGTAGACTCTAATTCTATCTCCTACGCCAAGCATCATATCTTTAATATATGTAATGTTGTGAAGCGTTGCTCTTGTAGTAATTGCTCCATTTAAGTCAACTGGCTCGAAGATTGCTACAGGATTAATTAAACCTGTCTTTGAAGTATTCCATTCAATATCTGTAAGCACAGTTTCAAATAATTCGTCTTCATATTTGTATGCCATTGAATGTCGGAAGAATTTATCTGTACGTCCCATAGAATCAGCAATTTTATAATCATCAACTGCCATAACAGCTCCATCATAAGGGATATTATGTGAGTTTGCTGATTCTCTTATTTGATTTAATAAGATTACTAACTCTTTTTTCTGATTAATTCTAGGCGATTTTAATATCGGTATAATCTCAAATCCAATATCTTTAGCCTTGAACAAATCTTTACTTGGTATTTTATGTTCAAAACCTTTAATAACTCTCCAAGCAACAAATCTCATATTTCTAATTGCAGCTTCTTTACTATTAAGTAACTGCAATGAACCAGATACAAGATTTCTCGGATGTTTATATTTCTTATCTTCTGGAAGTTTATCATTAATCTCTCTGAAAGTGTCCCATCTAATAATTGTTTCGCCATCAATAATAAGCTCATCCTTATATGGAATTTCTTTTGGAACATTCTTCATTGTTAATACGTTCTGAAGACATTCAATACCTCTTACTCCATCGCCCCTAGTTTCTGCGCCTATTAACTTGCCATCAATATAATGAAGCGAAGTTGTAAGACCGTCTGCTTTTACAGACAAGAAACAATCTTTATCTCCAATAAACTCAACCAACTCATCTACTGATTTTCTTTTATCAAGTGAAAGCATTGGATGATTATGTTTTACTTCCTTTAGTTCATCTGCGACTGAATAACCAACATTATGTGTTGGGCTATTTGCTAACACAATACCTGTAACATATTCAAGTGTCTCTAACTCATCATACATTTTATCCCATTCATAATCAGACATAATTGGAACTTGATTATAATAAGCATACGAAGCATTATTCAACTCTTTAATGAGTTGTTTCATCCTTTCTAATTTATCCATTTACTTCCTCCTTTCTAATTCTTATAAAATGAACATTTATTTACAGTCATACATAATCAGCTCTTCTGCATATGGAAGTGATTCTACCCACTTTATAAACGACTCTGACCACTCTGTAAGCTTATGATTTTTACGCTGAAAATACATATTACGGATATTTTCATAATTCATTGTAATTGTACGCTTCTGTAACCAAGATTCAGGTAAAAATCTAATCAATTCTTTCCAATATCTTTTATCCTTTGTCTCAAGATATTTCTGACGTAAGTTCTCAAGAACCATGATTACGTCTTCTTCAAATGCTGAAATATGGTTAAGTTCATTATCGTCCTCTGGATTATCAGCAAGAGATAAATTCCTATCATAATCATCAATCTCAAAACAATCTAATGTAATTGGTGTCGTGGCAAGCTTGTGCATTGTACTCGTTGAGTTCGCAACCGTCCCTACCTTATATGTATCAAATTCTTTCCACCAGTAAAGTGGTGCTGTAATATCCACTGATACAAAAATCTGTCGCATAAACTTTCTATGCTCATTTCCTGCTTTAATTAATCTCTGTGCAAGTCCAAAATCATTTTCACCGATAACATAATTATCATTATCATAATAACTGTCACTTTTAATGTGACTATTCAACGGATTTCTCATTCCACGGAGACTGTGTTCAAATCCCCATACTTCTGTATTCTCAAATTTCATTATTTATTTCCTCCTATTGAAACTCTGATTTAGTTGTCTTATTCTTCGTTCTGAGTTGTTGCATTAATTAGTCCTAATACACCTGCAACATATCCAACATAATATTTACCATCACATTCTTCTGCCCATTCAAGTGATTCGTTTAATATAACAATACCTTCTTTATAAATATCGTTCTTATCTATAGTCATATTCTTTTTGATAAAATCTTTTTTTCATCAACAGTAATCCCGTCTCTTGTTGATTTGATGTGATTTATTTCTCTGAGTGAAACTAATTGAGAATATTCGCTGGTAAAATCTAATTCTTCTACATTTATAGTAATTTTCTGTCCGCAGAATGGACAGAAGTTGATTGCATAATTGTGCTCTTTCGTATAAGAGTCAAAACCGTTAGCTACTCTTTCTGTTGTAGTTAAACATAAGTGAGGTATGTTTAAATCTGTGTTTGATGCTTCGTCTTCATTACGCCACATCGGCATAAATTCATCTCTAAATTTTATAAACTTGTCGAATTTTTCTCCAAATGCTTCTTTCATATTTTCACAACAGAAGTCAATAGGTCTGTACTTCCAACTCCTTCTCAATACAGAAAGTCCGCATATCCCACCGTGAGGATTGTTTAACTTAAGTTTCAATAAGTTTATCTCCATTACCCATTTCTCCTTTTTACATTATTAATTCTTCCATAATTATTTGTTTAGGTAAAAAATTCCAACAATAATAACTACTACTAAATGTTATTTTGTTTTGAACTTCTCCGTTATTCATAAATTTCATCCTTTTATCGAACATTAAAAGTTGTAAATCCTTATTTTTAAACAACTGTTTAGGAGCAGAATCATTTAACCAAGTATTACTCATTATTAGTGCAAATGGCTTATTAAAAGATAAAGCTCTTTCAAATATTTTTCTCTTATTAGTAAAAGGTGGATTACTTATAATACAATCCCAATGTTCATTGGGTTCATATGTATAAAAATTTTCTCCGTTATCAATATGAGTAGCAATTACTTTATGACCTGATTGCCTTATTTGTTTAACAAATTCACTATCTTCTTTATCAAACGGACACCAAACTACTGCATTTTTTGGTATATATTTTAAAATTGGTTCAACTCCATAATTTGGAGTCATACACTCATCATTATTGCCTTTGCTATATAAGACTTCTTTACTGTTAATCATTTTTTAAACAGAAAGGCACAACGTTGTTTATCTTGCAAGACCTTACTTTATCCTTTCTATTTATTTTTATTCTTTTTACTTATTATTTTTTGGGGATTTTTATAAAAATTTAGATTTTTAAGACATAAGTTTTTACATATTATATTTTTATTACAAATATGTGGGTAGGGATTTTCACCCTACATATACATTACTGTACAAACAGAGGTATTATTAACGTGACCGCTATGGGAAAAGAACTTCCGTACTCCTGGTTAACAGCCAGGCGCATGTTCAGTCGTACACTTAAATACATTTCTCGCTACACAACGGATATTTTGTGTCTACATATTCCACCACCACATATGTATTCTCTATTGCTGCATAGTTGTTTGATTGTTTTAAAAATATTTATATTAACAAATGTAATTTAATGGTTTTTCATCTTTACATTTAACGACTCTAATAAACATTAATCGTTTTGCACTCTGTGCCATTTTATTCTCCTATTTTTTTATATTTTAATACAGTTCCATCTTTTATCTTTTTATCCATATCTAGCAATGCATCCTCTATTGATGGAAAACGACATGGACAAATATGTTCTTTTGTTAGATTAATAAAAGAATATGTTCCATCAGATTTATTCTTCATTATCGTCACAATAACTTCATCATATGGGCGTTTCACCAACCACTTTCTCATAGATTCATCTCCTAATATTGTTATAAAATAATGGTTTCTTATTATTTTAATTTCTCCAAGGATCGTGTTTACTTAAAACTTCTCTTATTTCATCAATCATATCGTTCATATATCCGTCAGACTTAGCTTGGATATAATCTTTTACCGAATCAACATCTAAACCTATATCAATTGCATCATTATGATAAGGTTCACCAGTTAATTCTTCTCCATAACTAATTTCATCAAATGGAATATCATACCATTCACCTGAATTCCCATCTACACAGCTAAAAGTCAGCTCTGTGTTTTCGTCATATCCAATTTCATTTAATTTATTAATCAGATTTACTACTTTCATTTCTACCTCCTCAATTTTCGTAAGAATTTATCGCTTAACCTATCTCTCATCAACCAATTCTTCTAACACACCACCAACCTCAGCAACAATAATTCCTACTGCTAATGGAATAATCGAACCATTCACTAATGCTACAATTCCACCAATTACTCTGACACCTGATTTTCCTAAACTAATAAATAAATGTCCTTTACTGTTCATCTCTAATTTCCTCCATAACTTCTTCCACTATGTATTCACAATTTAATTCTGTAGAAGCAATCTCTTCATATTTAATATTGTACTGATTTAACTTATCAATAATTTCTTTTCTCACTTCTTTTGCTTCGTCTTCATTCTGGAATCTTCCTTCGTTCTCATAAGAATGGTGTCTTGTGAGTAGATAATTCCTATTATTATATGAATTAAATACATTCAGTACAGTCTTATTAAAGTCTTCTCCCAACACTTCATCAGTGTTATATACGGTACATAAGATTAATGGTGAATCAACAACCATAACCTGTACCTTATTCTTAACTCTACCCATCTTGAATGATTGTTTGCCAAATAAATATTCCTGGTGTTTAAATACTTCACCATTATTTTCATATACCTTATCCTTAGCAAACTCCGAAACATATTCAGCATTGATACCGTGTCTTTTTAATTGTGCTGTAATATCCATTGCACAGGTACTCTTACCTACTGATGGTTCTCCAAACAAATTTACAACAATTGTGTCCATTTTTTGTTCTCCTTTTTTGTTATTACTCTCCTTATCTTCTACATCTCACACTTCCACCAGCATCTATATCACCTGATACGTTACCACAAGTTACAGAACCACCTGCGTCTATATCTCCTTTGACATCCCCACTGACTTCACAACTACCACCGCAATCAATACTTCCTGAATTGCCGTGAACTTCTACTGATCCACCACAATCAATTTTGTTTACATCTCCTTCGATAGTGACTTTAATATCACCACTATTACACTCTTGAATTGTTTTACCATCTACAATAACCATTCCATTGTTGATGACAACATTAGTTCCTGAACATGTGATTGTTTTACCATTAATAGTTATTCTGTTCATTTTTACCTCCTTAATTTTCACAAGAATCTACAGCTTAATTGTTCTTTTTACTCTTTAACTTATTGAATATTTTTGAAAGATATTTCTTCTGCCATTTTGAAAAATTAACATTGTACATTTTTTCAAATAGTTCTACACCATCTCTTTCAAACATTCTTTGATAAGACCATAATTTATCTTTTGCGTTTACATTCTTGTTATCTTTAAAATCATCACGCATTACTACTCCATCTTCACGAATAATTTTTATTCTTGAATTTGGACAACTCATACAATCGTCTACATAACATAATCCAAACGGATCATATTCTGCACATTTTTTTTGGTCACAAATTTTTATAATTAGCTTATATTCTGTACTTGCTCTATCGTCCATCATATATAACCTCCAAATCTTCCAAAGAAACTGTCGTTTAATTTGCTTTAATATCGTATTTCTTTAATAGTGTATTTTTCTTTTTCAAATCAGCTTTACAAGACTTAATATTGCTTTGGTACATATCAATTCTATTTTCTAATGCATCAATTTCCTTTTTAAGACAGTCAATACAATATTGCTTTGCTTCCTCCCTTGTCTCAAATGAATGATATTTTGAACAAGCTATATCCATATCATCCATGTCCATTTTTGAAATTTTATATAAAGAATCAACCTGATACATTGTTTTCTTTACAAGACTATCCTTAAATTTCTGAAGCATTAAATCTGCTAACTTATATTCTTTTGTTGTATATCCATAAAAACCACTATTATGTTTTTCGACTGAATTTTCCACATCAAAATGTAAGACTTCTATTGATGGGTATGTTTCATTGATATAATCTGTAACCTTTTCTTCGTCATACCAAATATATACAAAGCGTGGCAATTCTTCCATTTGAGCCAATACCTTAATGTAGTTTCTTTTATCTAAATTAATAAAATCAACGTCAAGACCTTTTGCCATATTCATATTTTGCAATTTATGCCTTGTTGAAGATATAATTGCATTTGTATATTCTCTTGACCGATAAAACACAAGCATTTTCATTTACTTATTCTCTCCTTTCTTTTCAATGAATGACTAACAGGAAATCCGTCTTTCCTTGGCTTTTTGAGTCTCTGAAACGCCCTATTGATGGGCATTCCAGAAATCTAAATTACTCTTCTACTGTATTATTCTCTGTTTCTAACATCATCCAAGTGTTTCTATTATTGTGACTTGTTCTAATACATTGTAAAAATGCTTCTGGTTCAGCTAATAATAAACATCTCTTTTTTGCTCTCGTAAGCAATGTATAAAGCATACAGTTATCAAGAAGCTGATGATGTGTATTGTCAATAATACCAATTACTGTCTTTCGACCAGCTCCCTGTAATTTATGTACTGTCATAGCATAAGCAAGATCCAAAGCAGCTAACTCTTTCTTTGTGTATTCAATGATTTTGTCTTTTCCAAAAATATCAGTGTAAGTTACTTCACAATATTCTTCTTTTTTCTTACCATCATATCTTTCACTGATTTTTGTCACATAACCAATCTCACCATTAAATACATTTTTGTCATAATCATTAACTGTTTGCATGACTTTTGCACCAAGTTTGAAAGTTGTATCAAAACCTTCAATACTCTCTAAAACATCACCAAGTAATTCATTTTGAATAACCTTATTAATTTCATTGGTGCTATTCAAACAATCTTTTCTACGAGGTACTGCAATAACCACATTGTCGATTCCATCTGATTCAACAGATTTAATAAATGTCTTAACAGCAATATTAAATAATGACTGTCGATTTGTACGGAACATATAATACATATCCTGTAACTCGCCATGAATAATTCGTGGCTGTAACTTCTCAGATATAGGATTTATATTCTCACGAATCTTATTTGCATCAACAAGAATACCTGATTTTTCTGCCTGTCTCATAGGTTTTACTAACTTGCTCACAACTGAATCATCAAACATTTCAATTAAATCTGAAAACACATTACCAAATCCGATAGGTGGTAACTGTTTATGATCTCCTGAAATAATAATTCTTGTATTATCTCCAATTGCCTCAAGCCAATGTAAAAATAAACTGGCATTAACCATACTTCCCTCATCGAGAAATGCAACATCTGTAATCAAATGATTGTCTTTATTGTATGTAAAATCATTTAAACCTTGGCATCCAAGTGTTCTATGAATAGTCATTGCAGGAAATTCTGTTGCTTCTGTAATTCTTTGAGCTGCCATTGCTGAAAGTGCTGAAGCTGTCATCATATAATTATTCTCCATATAAGCCTTAACAATTGCTCGCATTATTGACGTTTTACCAGTTCCTGCTTTTCCAGTTATCAAACTAACAGTTCTATGTAAACTCTTATGAATCGTGTCTAGCTGCTCTACTACATAATCAAATCCTTGTTCTTCTTCCGCATGTTTAATTGCTTTATCAATCGCTTCATCAGAAATATTGATTGTTGTTTCAATTTGAGATTTATTCAGAATCAAATGATAAATCTGCATCTCAATATCGTAATAATATTTCAGACCAATTCGACCATTATCAATATGAAGAAAGTCATTATTTTCTAATAACCAATCAACCTTATTACAACACTCGTATATGTTATTACTTATGGCTGCTCTTAAAATCTTTTCAGAACACCATGTATGACCTTTACTTTCTCCTAGATCTTTGAAATAGTATTGGATAAAAGCTACAAGTCTTTGTGTAGAATCAATTAGTTCAGGTTTTAACTTCAGTGCTAAATCATCACATTTACGAAACCCAATTCCATCAATTTTTGTCATGATGTATGGATTTTTTTCTAACTCTTGCTTTAATAAAACTGGATTTGGTTCTTCTGAAAGCAATTTTTTAATCATTGCATAAGTGACACCAATTGGTTTTAGCATTGAGATAATGTCAGAAATGAGATAGTTATTGATGATTTTTTCCTTGATTTTATTCCAAGTAATTTCTCTAACACCTTTCACAAGACTGTAATCAATAGTTTTTAATGTACCATTCGCTACATCATTAACTACATTTGGATATGCATTTATTAAATTATCAGCCATCCATTCAGGAATCATTGACTTCAAAAATAATAGCTGCGTTTCTCTGCTTTGTGGAATAATGGCATATATGGCAATCGGTGTATATTGATCGCCATATTTTTTATCCTTTTTGTATCTCGCCTTAACTACATATTCTCCACCCACAACTAAATGTTGCATCTTTCCTGCCAACTTACTCATCTTTTTATCATCAATATCATTTGCAGAATTATTATCACCAAACGGATCGAATGTTTTTGTAGGTTTTGTAAAGAATGGAATATCATCTTTCGTTGAAAACCCAAACACGCCCCATGTTGAATCATCCGAGTAGTATTGCTCATATGTAATTATTGCTGTGAATTTATAAATCTCATCTTCATCCAATTTAGACTGATACTCCTTTCTTTCTCACATATTCAAGCCATTTGCTATATGGCTTTAATTTTTCTACAATTACCTTTTCTTCACTATCTTTCTTACAAAGAATTGCTACTTGCTGTCCTTTTTTTACTAAATCTTCATATTCTTTTAATTGGCTATGCCATACAATTCCTTCAACAAGTCCAAAACTTGAATAGATGTTTATATATGCGAACTGCTTACCATTCTTATCTTTTTTCTTTTGAACTTTTGCTATAATTCCAACTAAAGTACATTTTTCACCATCAGGTACATCCTCAAATGGTGTCAAGAATGTATAAGCTGCATCAAATGGATTATCATTGATAAATACCTGTAATGTTTGGAATTCCCAAAACTGTTCGTCTTCAAGATATTTTTTGTTATCATCTATGTACTTTTGGAATCTTACCTTCTGATTTTCTTCAAACTGTATCTTTTTTAATTTGTTATATTCAGTAAGTAGTGCTTCCTTATCATATACAATTCGTTTTCCAGATGAAGAAATCACGTACTTCTTTAAGTTAATGTTCCAATCTGATTCGAGTTTCTTATAGGTAGGCAATGATTGAACTTCTGAGAATTTTAATGGTTGATACTCTGATTTAAGATATGATATAAGTTTTTCACGCTTATTTTTACAAGGAATTGCACCAGATTTTATCAGTGCAATAACAGATGCCTTACCTAAAGAAAGTCTCTGAATCAAATCATCAAACGATTTGTATATACCATTATTCTCTCTTTCTTCGATAATTTGCTTAGAAAGTGATTCACCAATTCCACCAATAGCAGATAATCCAAAAAGAACCTTATCTTTATCAACTGTGAAATTCATTCCAGAATGATTGATATTCGGTGGCATAATATCCACATTAAAATACCTTGCATCAAGAATATACTTATTAATTGCACCTGCTTTATCTTTATTCTGATTGAACAATGCTTTGAAAAAGTAAGTTGGGTAATGAGCTTTGAACCAAGCTGTCTCGAAACAAAGAACTGCATAACTGTATGAATGCGACTTATTGAATAGATAACCGCCTTTTTGTGATAATTCATTCGCAATTTTATCAGCAATTTCTTTAGAATATCCGTTTGCTACAATTTCACCACGAAGAATTTCTGACTCTTTCTGTACTAATTCAACTATCTTTTTTCCGATTGCTTTACGGAATAAGTCAGCACCACCATATGTTCTTCCACCAAACTTCTTAACAATATCAAGAAGCTGTTCCTGATAAATCATACAGTAATTTGTGTCTTTTAAAATTTCGTCCATATCTGGATGAATTGATGGTGGTCTACTTCCACCTGTTGCCATTTCAACATACTCATCAAGTGCTCCCATACTATCAGGTCTATATAATGCCAAGATGACAGATATAACCTCAAAGTCTAGTTGTTCAAGCTTTGGTTTTAATCGAATAAGCAAATCTTTCATTCCTGCCGATTCAACCTGGAACACACCATTGGTCTTACCACTTGCTAATAACTCATATGTAGGTCTATCATTCTCAAACTCTGGATTATTAATATCATAATCCCAAGGATCTAAATGTAAATCATCCTTAATTTCCTTCACAAGATTAAGTGTTGCAACTCCAAGAAGGTCAAACTTTACAATTCCAATATCTTCTACATAATGTTTATCAACCTGAATTACATGCTCACCCTTAGTTCCTATCTTCATTGGCATATAATCATTAATTGTTGTATCAACGATTCCAACACCACCAGCATGAATAGAAACTGTTTTAACACGACCACTTAAATGCTTTGCAATATCGAACAAGTCAGCATATTGCGGATTGTCTGCGAGTAAGTTTGGATTTGCTTTCATACAGTCATCCCATTTATCGAATGTAAATTTCTGTGAAAGTTTTTGCATCTGATTATATGGAAATCCAAGTATCTTACCAACATCAGTAATTGCTACCGTTGGAGTAATATAAGAGTAGTTAATAATCTGGCATACTCTTTCTTCTCCATATTTGTCTACAAGGTAATCAATAATTGCATCTCTATTACCAACATCTGTATCAATATCAGGAAGTCCTACTCGTTCAGGATTTAAGAATCTCTCAAAAATGAGTCCATATTTAATTGGATCAATATCTGTAATATGACAACAATAACAAACTAAAGAACCTGCTGCACTTCCTCTTCCTTTACCAACTTCAATTCCAAGTTTCTCAGCAGCCTTGATAAAGTCCCATACAAACAAGAAATAACCATCGAACCCCATTGAATGAATAATACCCATCTCGTAGTTCAACCTAGTTCTTCTTACTTGCTGTTCATCTTCACTGAGATTATCATATCCTCTATCTTTCCAACCTTGTTTAACTAAATGCCATAAGAATTCATTGTTATCTCTATATCCATCAGGTAATGGGAATGTAGGTAACTGTGGTTTCTGAAATGGCATATCCACATTTTCAATTAAATCTGCTACCTTATTAGTGTTCTCCAATCCAAGACATACATTTTCATATCCAATCTGACTATCCATAATTTCATGGATTTCATCTTCAGATTGCATATAGCAACCTTCATATACCTCACTATTTTCGATAGCATTTTTGTCGTTGTTGCTACTTTTTCTACCAATCTGAATAAGCTTGTCCTGATAATACAAATCTTCTTTTTTAGGTGCATGACTATCTGTTGTAATAATAAATGGGGTATTTGTTCTTTTTGAAAGTTCTAAGATTTTCTGGTTATACAAGCACTGATCCTGATGAGAATGTGACTGCATCTCAAGGAAGAAATATGGAAAGGCTTCTTTATACTCATTGACATATTCAATGCACTTTTCAAAATCTGACTCTCTCGCTAATTTACTTGCTAAACAAGCAGAAGAAATAACAAAATTCTCAGCATAAGGTTTAATATCTTCCACTGTGCATCGTGGCTTAAAATAAAACCCTTCAAAGTTACTTTTTGTAATAACCTTGTTTAAGTCTTTTCTACCCTGTTCATTTCTTATCAAACAAATCAAATGAAAATATTTATTGTCTTTATCCTTAACAGTAATATCTTCACATTCATATAACTCACATCCATATATCATTTTAATATCTGGATAGTCTTTTTTAATAAGATCAAAATAAATATGGGAATATACATTTCCGTGTTCTGTTATAGCAAATGCCTTTAACCCTATTTCTTTTGCTCTGTCCAACATTTCTTTTGGGCTACCATATCCATCAAGTAATGAATAATATGTATGGTTATGTAATGAACTATACATAACTCACCTCCTACCAATCATCGTCTTCATCGTTACTATTTGTACTAATAACAGCTACATCTTCGATAATAATCTGTGGTGTTCTAATACCGTTATATTCGTTTATTGAAGGTTTTCCGACAATATTAAATGTAATACTATCGTTATCATCCCATGCGTTTTGAAGAAAATCATATAACTGATTACCTTCTTTACATTTGAACTGAATGTATTTAATATCATTCACCATAAAGCTGATAGTATCTTCGTTCTTGCCAAATACTTTAAAACAATCTATTGTCAATGATATATTCTCTATTGCAAGCATAGGTTCATCAATTCCTTGACAAATAATATCTTCAAACTGTGATAACTTAATAATTAAAGGGATTGTGACATGATTAATGTCTAAGATAAAATCTACACGATATGTAGAATCATATTCAGTATTTCTAAGAATACTGTTCATCATATTAATTGCTTTTTCTTTATCATCAATTGGTAAATTTACAATACCAAAAGCATTTGCATGACCTTTACCATTAACGAACCCTGTTGAATTAACAATATCTTTAAAACTATCAATTGGACTATTATCAATATTTCTTGCACTACCGCCAAATACAGTTGTTTTTGTCTTTTTATCAAAATGTTTCTTTAGCAGAATACAAGGTTTATTATATTGTTCTGCAATTTTAATTGCTACAACACCAGTTAATCTTCCATCAAGTAGGTCAGACACATCAACTATAATGACTTTATCGTCAATTGGAAGATTATCTACAACTTCTGAAATGGCTTTTACGCCTTTTTCTTTCATTTTATCTTGTCGTGATTTTGCATTTTTACAAAGTCTAGCAACTCTATCATAAATGCTTTCCTGAATTGTTTCTGCTGGTTTATCCTTTGTGGCTCTTTTTTTATATTCAAAGAACTCATCTTTTTCAATAAAAGCTCTAAATAACAATTCCTTTTCATCACTTGAACCGATACGAATCATTCCGTTTAAAATAGGTGTTATATACCATTGGATATTGTGAATATTAACCTTACCATTTATACTGTAATCTTGTGCTTTAATAAGTGCCTGAATACATTTATTTGTAATATTGAGTAATCCAAGATTTGTAATATATCTTGTCTCAAATGAACGCATATCCATAACATCGCTAATATTTGCTAATGCACATAAATCTAAATAGTCATCTGCAAACTCATTCCATGTCTCAGTATCTAATGCTTGTAAAAACTTATATACAACACCTGCTCCACAAAAATCCTTATTGAAATAATTGTCACTCATTTGATTATTTACAATCAATGCATATGAATTTTCTTCTTCTGACTCATGGTGATCAAGAATAAGTATATCAATACCCTTTTCTGAAAGCTCTCTACACTGTTCTGTGTCATTTGTACCAGCATCAGGGATAATCAATAATTTTGTATCATCAGATATCACAATGTCATCATCTAGTCCATGTGCCTTTGCTCTTGCGTGTAATATGTAATTAACTGGATAATCAGCATTCATTTTCTTAATATAAGAATACATCATAGCTGCTGAACAAAAACCGTCTGGATCTTCATCGACAAGTATTTCAATTTTACCCTTGTTATTAAAATGTTTCATAAACAACTCTACTGCTGCATGTATGTTATTCAAATTTTCGTATGGAATTAAAACACTTCCATCTAAGTTGAGATATTTCTCATAATCATCAATTCCTCTATTTCTCAAAACTTCCTCTAATACATTGGAAGTGTTATTGTCGCTATTTTCATATAATCTGTACTTCAAATACACACCTTCCTATCTTAATCTGTATATATTATTCTCTACCAAGTGCTTCCATTTAATAGGATCGTCTGTTGGGGATTCTTTTTCATCAAGAATATTATCTTCATCAAACATATAATAAAGTGGAACACCATCAGGAAATCTTTCTGCTAATTCCTCTAATTCTTCTTTTTTTACATCTTTGTCCAAACATAAAACTATATCAACACCAAGTCTAACTAGCATATCAATTTGATATTGTGAAAGTTCCTTCCCACCTGTACCACCAGTGTTTTGATAACCATAACTCCATGCTTGTTCAACAAATTTTTCAGATTCACCAACATAAATCCTTCCTGTTCTTTTTATATAAGGAAGAGTTTTATACAATCCATATATAATTTTTGATTTTGCACATGGTTCTAAATAAATATATTTATTCATTCCATCAGGTACTTTTCTATCAAAATATCTTGCTTTTACACCGACTAAATCTCCTAATTCAGAACGAATAGGAATTGTGTATCGGTTTGTTTCTTCATCAAAACCTATCTCAAACTCTCTTTGTGTTTCATAATCTATATGGTCTTCGTAGAATAAATCATTTACATAAGGCTTATAATACGAAAGTATTTTCTCCGAAATAGGTTGTAATGGTTTTTCTTTTTCTTCTGATATATTAGAATCCATATCTTCTAACATTTTCAGTATTTTAAAACTATCTGGAATATCCTCTTCAAAATCGTGATAATAAGACATTCCTATTTCTGAGCATATTTCCTTTAATCCCTCTGGAAATGTAAGGTCTTTGACATAACACACAAGATCAATAATATCTGTTTGTCTGTTACCCTTTATCATTTGTCGAGTTTTATTCAAGCAGATAAGGGACTCATTATTGTATAAAATAATTGCTCCTTTATTATCTCCATCAGGATTACCAGCAGTCCAATATGCTCCAACTGAATGATATTTGATATGGTGGCAACCAACGGATTCTAATATCTGTTCACAATAATTATTTTCATATATATAATTCTTCAACTCTTTTACATCCAAGCTGCCACCCTCCAATTAGTCACTATTTTTTGGTTTTTTAATGATATAACCTATATTTCTCCAAATATTTAAGTTCAAATCAATCTCAAATAACATAATCTTGTCCTTACTACCTGCTCTGTTTTTATCTGGTTTGATACAAAAATATTGTTTACTTAAATCCAAATCTTCCGTCACTGGCTCACCCCAAGAATCACATTCTAAAACAACTTGATATTTATGGTATTCTTCCTTATTTAACTTTTTACCAATATTCAGAATATCAGCTACATGTTTTATCTGCTTTGCATTGGCAATGTTATTACTACTCAAACTAAAAATATCAGTAAACACCGTATCATCACTTAACTGGAATACTGCATATCCACTCATACGAAGTTCTTTTGTTAATTCTTTCAATTTAGTTGCAAACTGTTTAATCTGTGACCAATCATCAGTGTTATAACCTTTTAACGTGTCATAACCATAATATTTAATATTCTGAACCATCTTTGCCTTACGCAATTCAAATTCAATTCTCTCAGGGCTATAATCATCTCCAACATCTTTAAACATAACTTTGCCCTTATGATCACTACTATCAATCCAATCTGTAACTTTTTTTACATTCCAATATTCCTCTGACGTATCTTTTATTCTCTTTATATAATCCTCATTGCTTTCAAGATAAACACCATTATCGTCAATTTTTCTTCTGATAATGTCACCATTTTTATCATGATAAACACCTAATACAATCTCTTTCTCAGGCTTTGTAATATGTACGCCATGCAGTTCTTGAAACTCTTTATTATTAATAACAGTCGTAATAAGACAACTACGAAGATCTTCTTCATCCATCTCGTTGCTCATAAGAAAAAAGTTCTCATTTTGTACAAGTGCCACATAAGCTGCTAAAAGTACAAGTTTTCTTGTTTTACCCTCATTAGAAAGGAAGCCTTCAAAGAGAACTTTTGTCTCTCTAAGACCAAGAAAAAATTCGTTATACATATACCAAGGGAAAGGTAAGCCGAAATTTGGCTTTTCAAGATATTTGTCGATTTGAGATGAGTTTTTATCAGTAAGCTCAACAGCTTCTTCACCAGCATTAATTACTGTATTTATCTTATCTGCTTTTGTACGGATAATTCTATAAATGTCATTTGGTGACATTTTATCAAAGTTCCTATGAGATAATATCTTCTCAACTGGAAACCCATTTCTTCCATACTCTCTTACTAATGAATATTTCTTAACAGTATCAAAATAATTTTTCACATCATTTTCATCTGCCAATGTCATAAACCTTTGAAGTGTTTTCCAACCTTTATACTGTTTATATAATTTAAGTCGTTCTTCATTCTGACTCATAAACACATTCATTTTTGTTTCATCTAATGTTTGTGAAAATGTAAGAAAATAAGTTTCAAGATTATCATAAAAGAATTTTGTCGCAGGATCAGAGAAGTCATACTTACTTCTCATAAATGTACTGTAATTTACAATCAAGTCTAAATCCTTTGCTATAGAACCAACAAATAGAATTTCTGCTTGCACGTTACAATCTTTTAATTCATGTTCATTATCCAATATTATCTCCTATCCAAAAATATCATCCACCAAGTCTGAAATATCATCTGTATCAACTTTACTATCTTTGGACACATTAGTATAACCAATTGATTGACTGACAATATTCTGTGATTTTTCTGTTTCTTTCTCGGCTTCTAGTATTTTCTGTTTTTCTTTCCACCTTAAATAACTGTCATATTTATTAATCAGAATGGATAAATCATATGAAAGTCGTTGTTCTGGCTGCATATGAATACCTTTTACTTCATTCTTCTTTGCAATACCATTAAGCATATCTATTTTTCTTTGCCACATATCAAGTAAGTCTGAAGGTGGAATACCTACTGACATCCCTTTAAAAGTTCCATTGTAAATGTTACCCAATTTCTGCCATACGGTAGTAGGGATAATTGTCAAATCATATGCTTCTTTAATAAACTCAAATATCTCGTTTTGTTCTATCGCTACTGCGAGATGCGAATATGTATCTTTTTTTATAGAATCAATGTGGTCATATACCCAAGTCCATTTTGCTGATACGTCTGCCCTTTTATTAGCAATACGCTTCTGACATATATTGATAAAGCAACTACTATGATATGTTTTTTTATCATAGTAGATTGCATCGTCAATATTATTCTTGTTTATATAAAGGTTTTCTCCGCAACAACCACATTTTCTTTTAACACCATTTTTATTGTTACCTGTGTATCTTGCCATAATCCTACCTTTACATAAGCCAAATTTAATCAAACATTGCTAATACTTTATTAAGAGTCTCAACATCAGTTACATTCTTGTATGCTGTAGGAAGTCCTGCTGCTTCAAGCTTTTCCTTCATTGCTTTCTTCTCTGTAGGTGGAAGTGCATTTCTCTTAGCAATAATCTCTTTCTTGATGGCTTCAATGTTTACATCGTCTGAAGTAGTTTCACTTGTAGTTGTTGAATCACCCTTTAATGACTTATGAAGTTCCATAGCTTCTTTTTCATACATCTCTTGCTCTGTCTCCACAGCCTTATCTAAGTCATTCTTTAAGACAAATTCCTTCTTATCAACATTCTTATCAATAACTGTCTGCCAATCAAGAAGAGTTGGATCTTCAAGAATATCACCAGCTTTATGCACTCTAGTTCTATCCTTAACAACTTCTGCACAAATCTGACCTGTTTCTGAATCCTGATACATGTGAAGAATAGTCTTTACATTATAATCAAGTCCCTTGAAACTATCATGTACTTTTCTTCCTGTAGAAACTGATACCTGCTGACCATTTTTATCCATCTTCTGTACTGTCTCATCCTTCTCTCTTGCGGTAAGGACTACATTAATACCGATTGCCATTAAATCAAGTACAAGATTCTGTCCAGAATAATTCAGTTTCTTATAATCTTTAAACTCAAGATCTGCTCCCTGAATCTTAACAAATCTCTCAGCACCAACTAGACCATCCTTATCTGCCTTGATTGTATTTCTCTTTTTAGATAACTCTAATAGTCCCTGTTCGCTTGTTAAACGAAAAATTGTTGTACCATCAATAAGGATTGCATCTGGGAAAAACTCTTCTCCATCAGCGTCTACGATAGGCTCGTCTGTCTCATTACCATCCTCATCAAACTCATAAAATGTGTCATGATTCTTAATTTTATCAAGAATTGTAGTAAGCTCCTGGAGACTCTGTGTATAGAAGATATGAATATTTCTTGTATCAATGCCTCTATCTTCTAACTCATCTACTGCATCATCTACACCGCCACCCTCTGCATCTACGACTGCAACTCTAAATGGCTTTCCATCATTTCTCTTAAAATCCGCAAGCTGTAAACCAAGTGTTGTTTTTCCACTGAATGTTGCACCATATAATAATGTAACTAATTTTGTCTGAATTTTGTTTGCTGCTCTTGTCTTCAATTTTAATTCCTCCATAATTCTGTAATATCTGATTTATTGGAACGTCATTTCTGACGTTCCGCTTAGTTATTCTCTAGTTGCTAAATGATTAATCCCAAGCCTCGTCCTCGTCTGATCCGTCAAGACCATCAGCACTTCCCCAATCGTCATTAGAGTCAGAACCAAAACTCTCCTCTGCCTTATTTGCATTCTTAATCTTTGCAATAGCCTCTGTTACATTCTCCTCTGTGTAAAGTTCCTTATCAATTGAAGAACCCTTTGCTCCTGTGATAATAAACTCTCTCTTTGTAGGTGCAGATACTTTATCCATACTGTCCTCTTCACCCCAATTGTCATCATCATCTGTTGTAACTGTCTCTGTCTGAGTAGAAGAAACCATATGTCCACTTACCTTAATTGCATTGTAAGGTTTAAGTGACTTATTAAACTTATTAGCGAGAGCCTTATCCTCAATGATAAACTGAACATCCTCAATATTGCTGTATGTAACAATCTTTGCAAGGACAATAAATCTACCTGTTGGCTTATCGTTATCATCCTTTTCCTGCTCGATACCCATGAAAATAATTACCTGGTTAAAATCGTTCTGCTTCTCAAACTTCTCATCATCAAAGTTGACCTCTGAACAAAGTGAAATCTGATTTGGAACAAGCTTTGTAGATGTTCTCTTATTACCCTTGTCATCTGTAAAGCTGCTATAATCAAGATTTCCACGAACAAATACACTTGCACCGTCCTTCAGATTCTCCTTAACTTCCTTGCAAGCATCAAAATCTGTAAGAACCTTCTTGTCATTAACTGTCTTGCCCTCAGAATCAACCTTCTTCTTTACACCAATATTCTTACCAATCATACGGTAGCCTTCACGGTTATAAGAAAATCTATCAGCCCAAGGTACTTTTACAGTATCAGCCTTTTCGCCCTTCTTCTCAGCTCTCTTAGAGAAATAAACATTCTCCTGCTCCATTCCCTGAAGATTAACATATAATGTCTCTCCATCAAGGTAGCTTGTACCAAAGTTAAGCATTCTCATAGGCTTGCCACTCTTGGTCTTAATCTCCTTAAATGCTGTATCCTTTTCCATACCAGATACAACTCCCTTTAACTGGAATGCACCCTTTGTCTCAGGTAAATCAAATAATCTTCCTTTTTTCTTTGTCTCTGCCATTTAAAAAATGTCCTCCTTATAATATGTAATAAAATTTTTTGATAACTATATTTGAACAGTCTTACGACTGGAACACAGAAAATAAATTTATGTAAAAATCTATCTTCAAAAGTGATTTTTGAGCGCAAAAGCCCAAGGGTATGCTGTTCTTCCACCCATATTTATATTCTCTATTCAGTTTTGATTTTTGGAATTTTTGAACTGAATTGTTCAAGACTAATTACTAAGCAGTAATCTTTACTTTGATAAGCCTATATGGCTGATAAGCGTTTGGATATTTCTCTCTATCCACTTTACTGATAAACATATCATATGGTCTAGTCCATACTCTCTGATCCTTTAAGCTCTGATATACAACCATCTTTTCTTCTGTTTCTGTATTAGTTCCAATGGCAACAATCTTATAGAAATCACCTTTGAAATGTTGTACTGTGTCTCCTGGTTGAAAATCTCTATCATATGTAAACGTCAAATCACCTTTTTCACCTTGCTTAATATGTCCCAATATCTGAACATTCATTGTGATAAATTCACCATGCTTTAAAAGTTCGTCCTTTTTAATAAGTGCCACCTTATCAACTAAGTAACCATCCTGTTTTTCTTCACAAGTAACTGTCTGACCTGACTTCCAATTATTTCCAAAATCTTCATTAAATCTAAATTCTGTCACTTTCTCACCTCCACTTGTACATTCTTTTCTTATTTTTTACTCGCTTCCCATAAACATTCCAATATATTTGTTTTGCTTTTATCCTGTAACTTACAACTCATTTCATAATCTGTGAAACTAATTGTTGCTTTTTTCTTACGCTCCATTTTCCCAGTTATAGGATTTCTTTCATCCCAACATGTAATTTCCATTTCTGCATTATTTAAATCTGAAATATCAATTCCAATGTTTATACTTTTAGGTTCTCCTAAGACAGTGCCTTTCGCATCTATATGCATATTTTCTAATTTATCAAGAATAATATCTGATAAGTTTATAAGATCCTCTATCTTTCTCACCTCCTCAGTATTTTATTCTCTTACCACCTTGGGAATTTTCCATTATGTTCTAATCTGATTTTATTAAGCATATCAGCCAATCCAAGCATAAGCGTTTCAATTTCTTCTACGCTATCAAAATCATAAAACTCTTTTGTGCAAATCCCACGTTTTGTACCAGTTGATAGTCCATATTTTGTGCCATCAACTAATCTATATGTAAAAATAATTTCTGCATCTTTGCTATCTTTCTGCATTGATATTCACCTCCTCAAAATCCGAATGAAACAGTGATTTATTTATATGGTAATGTTTCTAGCCATTGGTTAATATCTTCTATACCCATTTCTTCTGTTGTAGCTGCGTTTGGATAATAAAATGTAATGCTATCTCTACTTAACCCTTCATCAAGCAACTGTTTCAATACAGACAATGTATTTTCTACACCAAGATGATAAGCTTGTTTCTGATCTTCATTATCAAATGATTTGTCTACACTTTCATTTGCTGAATCTATAACCATTTTCACTTCATTCGGAATATTGCATCCCCAAAACTGTATATCATCTTCAAATTCTGCAAACATAATTTTCCTCCTTTATATGTTTATTCTCTATTCGATTTTCATTTTTATTGGAAATTGTTTGGTTGATTAACCAATAAGATAAAGCATTCCGATTATATAATGTAATGCTTGGTCTGAAGTATATGTAATCTTATTCCATCTTGCCTTTAACGGATCAATAATCAGATGCGAAATAAAGATTACTGCCAACTGCCATGTCCAACCGAATACTATTAAGAATGGATACAAATAAATGATACCAATTCTTTCCTTTTGTCTGTGCAATAAAATCACATTGTAATACATAATCACCAATTAAATGACATAACACAATCAATACAATTGTGTGTAAATTTAAATTCACCATACTCACATTTCTCACCTCCAACTAGATATTCTCTGTTTACTGTAACATTTCTGGATAAAAGTCATAAAGATAATCTCCAAAATCTCCACTTCTCTCTGAACCTGTTTGACTCTGCCAAAAATATTTCCACTCTTTACCTCTCTCAGTCTGAATAAACTGTTCGTATTTAGGTCTTAAAGCTTCTCTATCTTTACAAATATCGCTCATTTTATAATTCTCCTTTAAAATTGCACCAAGAAATGTCAGTTTCATGTACTCTTACTTTACCGATTACCATTGATACCAACATAACCAGGAAGTACAGTTGTAATTGTTGAGTAATTTCCTGCAATATCGTTATTCATCATATGATATAACTTCAAATAATCATTTACAGATAATTTCTTAATCTTGGCATACAAACTATCCATATTATTCCATGTTTCGTCATGCTGCTTAACCGTAACTTTCATATCTGAAATCTGTTCCATGAGTTTCTGTCTTTCTTCCTTACGGTTTGCAATCTCTTTATCTTTCTGAACACAAAATTCAGCAAGTTTCTGTTCTTTATAATTATTTAAATACTCATCTACTGGATTAACTTCTTCTACTTCGTCATTCTTAATTTCTTCATTCATATGTATATTCTCCTTTCATTCGCAAGAAATCGAAATTTCTTGGTACTTTTTGCTTCCAGAAAGCCTTATTTTATAGGCTTTTTGAAAAGTCAACATAAATGATTTCATGCTCACCTTTGATTTTTGATTCAATTTCTTCAAGTGAATGATTATATTTATTACCAACAACAATAATATCTGCTTCAATGGTGTCTAATTCTTTGTGAGCATCAGTCTCATATACTGTTTTCGCTCGATCTGAATTAGCAATAATTCCTGCAATATAGCTCTTACCTAATCCACTATCACCTTTGAAAATCCAAACAGGTCTTTTATCCATTGCACGATTTGTTTCTGTAAATAATTCTTCCGTAATTCCAACATCACCATTTGGATACCAACAGTCATCACCATCGTCATCTACATAGAAAATATCATTCTCGGCATTGTAAATAGTATCTTCAAAGTCTCCTTCTTTTGTCTCGATTTCAAACGATAAATCTTTGATTGGCTTATGTGTTGAGCCAATAAACGAATCTACAAGTCTGACTTCGCAATGTCCCCATGATGCACTACACCAACCACTAGGACAATCACCGTATTCAGTCCAAAGCGATACTTCATATTTTAAATTATTCTCCGAAATACAATTTAAGATATATTTAGAATTGTCTTCAAACTCATCATCTCTATTATTGTATGTACGAATATGTTCTATTCTTAATGAATGTACTTTTAATTTCATATCTACCTCTCTTTCTAATCTCCAAGGAAACCGATATTTCTTGTTCATTTCGTTACTATATATAGTAGTTTTAATTTATATAACCACTATATATAGTGTACTATTTTTTGACTTTTCTATATATTGTTATTCTCTTATTCCCAATCGTAAGCAATGTAATATCCTTCATCAGATAAATGTTTGAACCACTCAAATCTACTTCTCATATCAATATTATCAACTTCCGTATTGCTCAAAATTTTTTCGCAATATTTTGACATGTCGATTGGTTCAATGAGTTTTAATTTATAATCCTTTGAGTCGATCCATTCCTCATTTGGTAGTTTAGGAAACGGAATACCAATCGTCTTTTCAAACAATTCTCTTACCAAACTTACATTATGATAAGAATGAGATGTAGAGTCGCAGTCGATATATTTAATTGAATATTCATCATAATAACAATGTCCAAACGCCTGATAAGTTTCACCAGAATCTAATATTTTATAATCTTTAAACCATCTAAATCCTAAACCCATAAACTACCTCCTGTTATTATATTCTCTGTTTAATTTTCATAAGAACCGATAATTCGTACTTATTTATTTTCTGTTCTTAGAATCCCATTTAATAAAATCTTCTAAATCATATTCACCAGATTCTTCTTCCTTAATCTCAGGAACAAATACGTTATAATTACCTTCGTTGTGGTCATGTTCAATAATTTGTTTCAACATTTCATACATATTTGTAATTCCTAACTGATATGCTCTCTTCTCGCCTTCAGTCATTCCATCACAAATTTCATCATTCTTGTTTTCTAATAGATCCTTATATTTTTCTAAGCTTTCTACGATTAATAAAAATTCTTCGTTCATTTATATATTCTCCTATTCATTAATTTTTCTGTCCAAAATCATAGTAATCTCCAAAGGTTTTTCAAAAAATTTTGCACAGTTCTTTACCAGCAATATATTTATTCTCCTCTCACAGTCACATCAGTTCGTCTATCATAAGCCCAATCAACATCAAATGAAGTCATATTGTCTGTACTGACTACTTCGCCATTTTTAATTACAACTGGCTTACCTCTATATGGAACAAACACCATACATTCCATATCTTTGTTACTTGTCTGTGATTTTAATAGTGACTGAATAATTCTGTCCTGTTCCTGAATAATACCTCTGTAATTGTCGTATGTTCTGATCACTTCATCATGTTCTCTTTTATAACAATCAATTAAATGTACAATGTTGTTATTAAGACTGCTAATTGCATCAAAAATTCTGTCAAATACTTTCATATACTTATTCTCTCCTTTTTACTCAATATTTAATTTTACTCTTTCTTTATCATATAAAATTCCACCGTTTTTCAACATTTCACATATGTTGATGTTAAGACTTGCAGACTGAGACTTTTTAAATCTATGCAGGGGTATTTCCATCTGCATCTTTAACATCCGTATATTCTGGTTCGTCTAACTTAAATTCACAAGATGACATCATATTTTCAAACTTATTTGACTGTTCTTTCATAGTTAAATAATCCGATTCAGACATCCTCACTCGTTCAAAAATTATGTACTTTTCTTGCAATCGTTTTTAATTTTCTTCTCATTCAGCACACACCTTTCTTAGTCTTATTTTCAAAAGAAACGATATTTACCCATTCTTCGATTCAAATTCTTCAAGCACTTTATAAAATTCGCTGCCTTTAATTTCTGTAAAACTTGTATCATCATCTGGTGTAATAGTTTCATATTTTGTTGTAGAAATTTTTAAATATAACTTATTCTCATACTCAAACCTTGAAACTGAATACCCACCTAAATATAGTTCCTTAAAATAATCTCCTTCACGAATCGAATGATTGTTAATGACAATATTCTTTTCGATGCATAAATTCTGAAACTCTTTTAAAGTCTTGCTGTTAGCTCTAAACTTTCTCATTAACACATCAGAATCACTGAATAGTTTCGTTGGCTTCAGTAACTCTTTTCCAAATTTCTGATCATTTTCATTACAATCAGATATATATAATCTGATATTATTCTTTTCATGCTCTTTAAATGGGCGATTTACAAATCCATCTCCACTAATATAATATTCTTCCCCTACAATACCTTTGTTCTCAAAAAAATTATTTGCTAATATTCTTCTTTCTTCCTCATGTTTTCTATAATCATCAATCTCTTTGAGGAATTTCTCATTTGTTACAATATAAAACTTCTCCATTGTTTTACCTCCATTGACACCATTCTTATTTATTCTCTGCGCTCGGAATGCAGATTTCAAAATCTCCATTCTCATTCATATGATAAGGAAATGCATTAGCTGGAATTGTAACCTTATATGCTTCCACCACATAGTCGTACATAATAAGAAACTTTCCTTTTGAAAAGTATGGTTTAACACGAAATCCATTTTCACCTGCTACTTGAATATCAAATGGAATATTTTTAAAGTGTTTATCATCATATAATACTGCTACTCTAATTGAATTTAAGATAATGTTTTTCTGTTCAAAATTATAGTAATCTTCAAAGGTTTTCATAAATTTCACTCTGCATAATTCTTTTTTCTTTGTCATTTTTACCTCCATATTTCCAAAAGAAACGAATCTTTCCTGTTCTCAGTTCACATCATTATGTGTTTCGCCATCTGAGTAATAAATGTTCCAATCCTTGAATAACTCAATTAACTTATCATTGTCCCAATCATATTCGTTACAATGTGTAATGGCGATTGATTTTTTATCTCCAAAGTTTTCTATATCTTTTGAGCATCTACTATATAATTCTCCTAAATCAAGTGTTCCATATCTCAATGTATCCTGGAATGGATTTGGTACATTTGTTTTATCAAACATATACTCATTGATAAATCTCTTATTACATTCAGATGGGAATTTACCAGCACCATGTCTTGTTAAATAAGTACGAGATACATAACAAGTTTCAATATTTATCTCATTATTCCATTCAACATTTTCAATTATTCTCTTGGGATTTTTAATACCTGTATTAGACGGTGTTAGATGTGGAAAATATTCTATGTTGTTCTGATCAAGCAATAAACCTTGTGCAGCTTCAAATACAATATTATCAAACTGATTTAAGAAATAATTATCTGATATAGCCAATGAGTGATTATTCATAAAATCCCAATCATCTAAAAAGTGTTCAAATATACCATTATCAAAGAATATTCTTGACCATTCATCTGTTAATACAATATTCTCTCTTTCAAATTGTTCTAAGTAATATTCCCTGATATGACTATCTACATCAGTTATGCCAGCTTTATATCTTTTGATAGTTTCAAAAATTCCCAAGCCACAACTACCATGTTTATTTTTCCCACGATTTTCTTCTATAATCTGATTTGCCATCATATCAAAAGGTGTAGTCAACATACAGTTTTGATTAATATAAACATTCGGAATATATCCTAATTTCATCAATTCATCATATTCCTGCTTAAAAATAATTGGATTAACAATAAAATCCTCAGATAAATATGTACTTGCATGATTGAATGTTCCAGATCCAAAATGATGAAAGACATGTCTGATTCCATCAGGCGTTGTTACGGTATGTCCTCTTTGAGCACCACCATTTGAACAAACAACAATACTATTAGGTTTCTGTGAGAAATAATCTGTCATTAATCCTTTTCCACAATCTCCAAAATTAGCACCTATCACAATCTTAATGTCTTTCATCTCTTAAATCTCCTATCCTACCAAGTAATTCCTTCTGAGTTAGAAGGTGTAGTAACTGTATCTGTAACATTATTCTCTGCTTCACTAACAATAATATCTACAATCTCATTTGTAATACTGTCCATATTTACTCTTCTAAAATGAGTATCATCAAGATACTTCTTATAAGACTTTTCAATCTCATCCTCATCCCATCTATGACGATGAGCAACATCTAAATGATAGATGTTAAACTTCTGAGAAGCTTCACTATATAAATCTTTTGTCTCCACATCTGCCTGAAGATTATCACCTGTTGCTTCAATTAAGCCACTTCTATAACCTTTTAATGGAAGATATGGATTTAACTGCTCATCACCCATTGTAATAATAATTCCTTTTCTTCCACGGTTTAAACAATCAAGCTTTGTGTGACGAGAACCGAAATACCATGCTGCTGTGTAGGATTCATAACTGTTTCCACCACCACCAAACTCAAAATAAATCTTATCAAGCTGTTCAGCAATACGAATATCTGACTCAAACTGTGAAGCTTGGATTGGACAGCTATCACAAGCTAAATCACCAATACCCATGATAAGGAACTCAACATCTGTAACCTTTTCATATAACTTAGTCATAATTACATTTAACTTCTTTGCCACTTCAACGGCAGCCTGTCCCATAGAACCAGTTACATCAAGTGCAAGAATAACTGGAATTGTGTTTGGATGTTCCTCTGTATCGCAACACTCTCTAATAACATTCTTAGGATCAAGTGCAGAATCAATATTTCTCGCCTTAAACATATCTTGATTAGAATAAGAACCGCTAATCATACCATCCGTTGAAACACTCATACCCTTTGTTGTTGAATAACTTACATAACTATCTCTTGTCCATGAACCGCATCCCATATTATGCTTCCTCCTCTTCGTCTACTTCTGTATCATCGTCATCATTGCCACTCATATCAAAGTCGAACATTCCGTCAAACATGTCACCCATATTTCCACCCATCATCATAAATGGTAACATAGAACTCATTCCACCATTTCCATTCATCATGCCAGTAGATCCATTGTCACCTTTCATCATCTGAGAAAGCATCATATACTTTAAGATATTGTTTGTGCCTTTCTTACCCTTGATAATGTCACTACCAAACATTGAAACAATCTTTCCATAAAAATATGTATTACCCATAAATACATGTCTTTCAGGAAGTACAGTTTCGATTGTTGAGTCCTCATAATTGATTACTGTGATCTTTGTTTTATCAGCTTCAATAACACATCTAGGCTTACCATTTACAAGAATAATGTCACCCTTCTCTACCTTATTAGTTGGAATAATAAAGAAGAATTCCTCACCAATATCAAATACAAAGTTACTACAGTTTGTGAGCTTGCCAGTCTTGATGTTATATGTCTTATAACCACCATTTGTCTTAACTGCAATACCACCATTCATAGAAAGTCTACACATTCCACTTCCTACCTTGCCAAACATACCATTTAAAAAATTGTTCATCATATTTATTTCCTCCTATGATATAAAATTATTGTTTACAATTACTTATTCTCTCAATCTATCCAACACTCTCATCAAAACATGCCTTGTAAGATTCTTAACATCACCACTGTACAATCCACATTCAATGTCACAAGCCTTTAGTACTTCATCAAGTGTTTTATTTCTCTCTTCACTTATCAAGCTCTCTATTTTATCTGCTACTTTTGCTTCACATATGCCACAAATACAGCCATTTTTCTCATCGTACTTTTCAAGTTCACTAATAAGATTGCTACAACACCAATTTGATTCATTAAGATGAAATTCAATCATGTCGTCATCCCAATCCGAAGGAAAGTTCATTGGAAGATTTATTGTCCACTGTATAGTTTTGGTCTGTCTATCTGCCATATTATTCTCCTACTCTTTCGCAATTCCAATACCATGCACATGAAAACTTGTAACCTTATCATTAACCATCTCAACACTTTCTTCTGTACCACCATGCCAAACAAGACCAACGCCTGTAATATACATACCATTTTCATCTTCAATCAATTCAACTTCTTGTGCTACTCCAATAGGAAGAAACTGACCTTCACTACATGGTATTTCAATTGGAATATCCTTTACATTTTTATAAGCGTTTCTAATTACTTCTTTTGAATATATGACACCATTTAAATCAGGTGTATCAACTGGAATTGGAATTTTAAATGTTACTTTTATATTCTCTGTTCTCATATAATTATTCTCCAATTTCTATCTTCTGACCAATGAACTTCTGAAGCTGTTCATTTACATTATCAGGATAAGTTTTCACAACATAATCAGTGCAAACATGAATTCTTGTAATAATCTTATTTTCGTCATACTCAATACTTCCAAGTGTTCCACCTGGAATTCTGATAGGCAAACAACCATCCTCATAATCACAAAGCACATAATGTTTCCAGTGTCCATTAGGATCAAGTCCAGCAAGTTTATCCAATTCTGTTGTAATCCCACAATAATATTCATTCATTTTTGAATATTTTGAATTTGCATATTTGTTAATCAGCTTCATAATGTTATTCTCCTATTCGTAATTTTCTGGATGTTCTTTATAATCATCTACTACACTTTTCATATAACTAAAATAATCTCTTACAGAATCATTGCTTTCAGAAAATCCACTTATCACTTCGTATCCATCATCGAATACTGCAAAGGTTAAGAAACCTGAACTATCTAGTCCTACTTCTATATCACAGCCTTTATATTTACCTTTCATGATGTTATTCTCCTATTCAGAATTATATATTTATTATTTACATCTTGATTTTATATACCCTAATTGGTTGTCCTTTGCTTTTATCACTTTTTCGTGGGTAATATGTATTACCAATCCATTCAAATTTTAAATATACTAATTCAAAATCATTTTTTTCAATACTGCATTTTTTAGGCAATCCATGAAAATTTTTACTAAGGTTAAAACAAGTCTCTACATCATTATCCTTGTACCAATTCATATTTATCAAAAATTGTTTTTTATCATTACTAATACCGCTATAAAAGTTTCTCATTCACGCCTCCAATCTGTCCAAAGGAAAGAAAAATTTCATTCTTTACATATTATCTGGTTCTAACCACCTAACAATTGGCTCAGATGTACTACCTTTCTCCCACACGAACCATGCGTGACACATTGTAGTTGCCCATTTCTTTCCTGTTTTTGGATCTTTTTCTAAACCACTATTCCAAGTTGCCATTCTATTCCTGAATACATATATGTACTTAGGTGGATATTTTTCGAACAATTCTTTTCTTTTTACACCCTCAAGAAATTGAATTTTAAGAAACATTGCCATCTGACCATCATCTGTTAGCAAATCCATTCCCTTTTCAACAAACTCTTTTGCTAATGAGTAAGGTGGATTTGTGATTATTCCTTCATATTTTTGATCTGTCTTATATGTAAGAAAATCTGCAACTATTGTATTTGGATAACCTCTATCCACTAAATCAAGTCCCGTAATATCCCTTTTGTTCTTATAAAATTCATTTACTGTATTAGCAATATGACCACCACCAACACAAGGCTCTAATATTGTCTGTGCAAAAAAATCATATTTTGAAAGCAACATCTTTACCGCTTCGGGGTTGGTTGCATAATAATCATTTTTTACTCTTTCATTTTCTGGATTACCACCAGCCAATTTAGCACCTGCTAATACTTTTTTCTCCATTTTGTTTTACCAGAAAGCTCATATGATTTACAGTAGCTACACTTTACATTCCTTTCTGATATTTTATTCTCTTATTTACTGGGATTCCCATAGCCGAATGGCTTAGATATGATTAAAAATTTTCCAAAGAAAGATTGGTTTACTGCGAATTAACTTATTCGTCATGAATTCTTTTAAAATCATTCAACTCATATGATGTTTTAAATTTAGTACATTTTGCTAAAGTAATAATATGTTTGCAATTTGGACAAGGCACATAACATTCGTTTGGTTTAGGATTAATATGTCTTGGATAAGCAGCTTCCGAACTCTCAAAAATAAAAGTTGTTCCACAATTATCACAAGTACACCCATATCCATAATCCTTCTTTTCCACTTCTTTAAGATGATTGTTCATTACTGAAAGAATTTTCATTTATATTTTTACCTCCAATATATTATTCTCCAAACTCACAAGTGTCACATGTTGAAAAATACTTATCGTGGTCTATGCAGCATTGTGGTCTGTTATCTTCTTCATCAGTTTCTTCATTAAATTTGATATAAAATGGAGTACAATCACAGACCAACATTGATGCGATCGACATTCCGTAAATAATGGCAGATTTACACTCTTGATTATCCTTGAATATTGAACAATTGACCATCTTATTAAATTCTTCAGAACCAATGAAATTCAATACTGTTTTCTGTAATTCAGTTGAATCAATTAGCTTTTTATAATCATCCATTTGATACCTCTTTTCTATAATCCAATGATATGTTGCTTTCCTGTGAAGTTACCTCAACTAATTACAATATTTCTCAATACCTTGTGCCATAATATCTCTTAATTCATCTTCCTCATATGTAGAGCCAAACTGCGACCAACTACAACTATATTCTGTATTATTGTGTACTAACGCAAGTTTAAATACACTGCCACCATAATTCTTATATGCATCTAATTTGATAGCTTTAATATGAGGAATTTCTAAATACCAATTATGCTCTTTATATTCAAACTGGATATTAGTAGCTTGACCAAAATTATAATCAATGAATTTAACGTTATTCATATACTCAATATCAAGAAGCTTTTTAATATAATCAATATACCAATCATATGTTTCCTTTTCTTTATATTTCTTTCTCTTATCAAGCTTGTTACCATCTGCATCCTGATTCTTTGATAACATATTTAACCATTCTCTACACGTTTTAATCGTAGAAGGTTGATCAAGCAGTATATACTGAATATTCTCTTTATAAGTGCGAAATGCCTGTTGTTCAATAAGATTATATTCATTCTTCATATCATCTAATGCTTGTTTCTTTGCTGACAATCTTCTTTCTACTTGTGCAAATTTATTTAATGAACCCATTTCATATTCACCATTATAGTTATATGTGTCATTTTTATATACTAAAGACATTAATCGTTCACCTCTTTTATTTTTTCTTAGTTCATAAAAATCATTGATTTTATCCTTACTTTAATATTCTCTCTTTGTTACCAAAGAAACCTGAAATTCTTATTACTCTACTTTCTATTAATCCATTCCTTAAATTCTTTGAAATCATCCTTTGTAAGCACAATATCAGAATAATAAAAATCCTTATTCATAATAATCGCCCAAATCTTCTTCAATTTTTCAAAGAATGGTCTTTGCTGAGTGTAAAAGTTACCATTTGTATATGATAAGAAAGCATAGTCGCCATCTCCATAATCATGAATTTTAAAATGAATACCTTCGTCACATCCACACTTACAACTTACAATCAATTCATCATCTTTAAAATTTTTAAATACTGCCATAATAATATTCTCCTTTCCACTCATCCAACCAATAGAAACTGTCAATCTGCTTATCAAGCTTTCCAACCTGCTCTCTTAGTTCAGATTCTTTCTTCTTACTATCTGTTCTCTGACACCTCTCCCATAATTCATCACGCTGCTTAGTTAATTCTTCATATTTATCAGATACATCAATCTTATCTACAACTGAAATCTCAATCTTTTCACCGCAATGAGGGCAGAATTTAATTGGAAAATTGTCTGTCTGCTCCCATTCGTCCTCCCAAGAACCAACTGTTTGTGTATAGGAAGTACAAAATTGTGGAATATAGATGCCATCATCTTCATATTCTCCACCAATATCATTTATATCTTCACCTGTAAATACAATAGTTTTATCCTTCTGAATTTCATCACAGCAATGCTTAAATGGATTATACTTGTACGAATGAGTGCCATTAAATTTTAATCTAATCAATTCTATTTTCATATCTTTATCCTTCTAAACATCTTCCACATAAACAGTAATACAACTTCCAATCTCACCACTCACTTTTGGGAATACCATTGTAATACTATCTATGTAATATTCTTCTCCGTCTGTATCAATGACATCATTAGTATTGATTATTAATGGAATTTCGTTCTTTCTCATATAATCTAGCGTCTTAAAAACTTCTGATATATTCTCTACTTCTGTATATCCAAGAAGTTTATAATCATCATATCTGTCGCTAAAACCAACAATTCTTATATGCAAGTTCTATACCTCCTTATATTTAGTTATTCTCTCTTTTTTATTTTGGAAAACCGTGTGTAGAAATGCTCTTAGACAAAATTAACAGGAAATGCTTCTTTCCTGCTAACCATGAATATCCATATAAGGATACTTAATTCCTCTATATTCCTTATAACCTTTTGTCAAAAGTTTGAAATTCACATTCTGTTTATAATACCCTTTGTATCTCTTTACTAAAAACAAATGAGTACAACTGCATTGAACACAAAATTTGCTATTTTGTTTGGCTTCATTTTTTGAATAATAATATCCTTGAATTCCACCACAACAAGGGCAGGTTGATACCCATACTTCTCTTGTTAAGTTGTGTATTTCTTCAAATGGAATTTCATGGAATATTAGACCTTCAGGAGTTACAAGATAATATTTCTTTTCACCAACATCTATGCTTTCTGACTCAATTGACCTCATACTTTTATTCTCCCATCTGATCTACAATACTCTGTAACTTATCAACATATATTTGAGCTTCTTCCTTGTTGAAAATTTTAAAGTTACATGGAACAATAGCAGCTCCGCATTTATCAAAGATTCCTGCATTCTCCCATGCTTTATAGAACTCAACAATGGTGTCAAAATCTATATATTCACTATCTGGATTCCACCGAAGAACTATAATATCACCTTCGCTTGGATGTATCTTCCTTAGCTTAGTCATATTCTTCTTAATGAATTTCTTTTTCTGTCTCTTATTCATACTATTATTCTCCTAATTACTCAGTCTATCTTTGTCATATTCATACATTGAACAATCTTCACAGTATAAATCTTGTTCTTTGCAATCTTCACAATCGAAACATCCACCATAAATGCCACCATTTTCATTCATCTTACAGGTATTACATTTACAAGTTTCACATGATGTATCCACTCAATCACCTCCTCAAATGAAACGTGGTTTTCCTTGGCTTTTTCAACCTCTGAAAGCCTTGATTTTAGGGCATTTCAGAGATTGAGATTTTAATAATTTGTGATTAATACCTCGCAATCGGCACTCTTGTCCTTTTTCTGATAATTGCAGTTGCTATAATCATGTTTTAAATAATGAACTATGTATTTATCTTTCCATTTATCAAGTAATGGATTATCATATTTGAGATTATTACTTAATGCAAACTTAACGCCTTTATCATTCAAAGTATCAAGAGTCTCTAGTAATTTATTCTCCATTTCTTCTGTCCAACCACCATTTTCATTGTATGTAGCAACAGAATTAAAATATGGTGGATCTGCATAAACAAAATCACCTTCCATAAAATCAGAAAAATCAAATCTCTCAAATGGAATATTTAAGAAACTACAATCTATTTCATTTAGTCGCTTGTGAAAATCTATAAATTTTTGTCTAAGAGTGGGATTAAAACTTGATCTATCTTTGCCAAAAGGCATATTATATTCACCTTTGGAATTGAATCTGATTTGATTATTGAACATTTCAATAAGATATTTATGATTGTCAGAAGCGATTTTTGTGTCACACTGAACTTTGTCGATTACATTACAACCACCGCAAAATGGCTCTATGTATGTTTTGATATTATAATCTCGCAATCTTTCTTGAATAATTGGTAAAATATTATCAACTATACGAGACTTTGAACCCATATATTTCATAAATTACTTGGAGTAAGGAATTCCTTCTTGTGTACACGAACCTCGTCTCCTTTCATTATTCTTATTCTCTTAATTGTGATAGGTTACATCAATATGTTCCATACACCATTTCCAATATGGAATTACTTTAACACCACCAGCTTCATTCCAATCTTTCTTTAACTGCGTTTGTATATCTTTGTCTAAACAAGAAACTAAATACAAAGAACACTCCATTGGTGCTGTTTTTCTGTATTCCTCACTAAAATCTTCTAAATTTAAATTCGCCATTTCTACCTCCTAACTCCAAAGAAACTTCGGATTCTTGTGCTTCTTAATCTTTGTCCAAATTTAAGATTACAACCCCATTTTCATAGTCAATATTATAATCTCTTACCCAATATCCTTCTTTCAAATTGATAGTAATATCATCAAAGATAAAATCATCATGACTACTTGTAGTGATTGTTTCATGTTTATTCGCACATCCAGTCATTCCAAAACATAATGTTAATCCTAATACAACTGCTAAAATTTTCTTCTTCATATGATTTATTCTCCTATCTCCCGTACATAATATACTCATCACCAAGTTCAAGATTCATTTTGTAATTTCCATTGTTATAAACCTGAACTCTCATATTGTAAAACTTACTATCCTGCTCATGAGAATTTGGATCATAAGGATAACTAAAACCTGCTCTTGTTAGATGTCTAAGAACACGTCTCTCTGTTGTCGCACGACTACATCTTTCTTCAAAAGCTAATTGTCCATTGTCGAGATTTACCAAACTACAATATGTTGATGTACTGTCACCACCATATTTGTTTTTATTATCTCTGAACGAAATCACTAAATAAACACCTATTACATTGTTATTTTCTTTCTGCACTACGACTGCACCATTTGTTAATTTGATATTTCTGTCTAAGTCTACACAATCGCAAACTCCTTTAATACTAATATTCTGCATTTATTTGCACCTCCTGTTATATTATTCTCCTACTAAAATCCACAGTCTTCGTTTTTTACTGACTTTCAAGTTATCAATAAAATCAACATTATCTAAACTTACCATAAGATTAGGCTTATTTCGTCTAATTTCACTGATTGACGGATAAATGCCTAATTCCACAAGAATTCTCGGAAGAAATCTTTCATTTGTATAATAAGTTTTTTCTTGCTCAATTCTGTTCCAATCATTTTCATCTAGTGCAAACATCTGCTGTGGCTCGACTATTGGATTTCCTATTACAATATTCTCTATATAAGCCATAATTCACCTCCTAAAAGTTCAAAAGAAATCTATGTTTCTTGGTAAAAATATTACTATATATAGTGTCTAAATTTTCTATAAACACTATATATAGTATTTCATTTACGCCTGATACACAAAACTTGGCATTGGCTGTAATTTAAACAGATTTTTCTCATGCATTGAATCAATCTTTCTTATAATTCCAAACAAATCCTTTACAAGTTTTCTGCTTTCCTGAACAACACGCTTGAATACCTTGATGACTTACTCCCAAAGAATGTGCTGCTTCTGTTATACTTTGCCACTCTTTTATAATATTTCCATTTTTATCTTTTTGGAAAATCACAACTGCATTTGTTCTATTTGGAATTGTTGCACGTTTAATTACTTCTTCAATATTAACGTTTCCGTTATTATATGCCCAAGCATATCCACCTGCTGTTTTACAATTACCCTTACAACAATCCGAAATCTGTCCAGATGATATTCCAGTTATCTTATATGCCTCTTCCATACTATTATATTCTCTTATAATATTCTTGTTGGGTATATCTATTTGGACTACTTTTCTTTTATAGACACGTTTATGCTTTACTTGTAAATCATCCTTTATTTGTTTTGATGAAAATATATAATCATCAAATGTAATATTCTTTTGCAAGAGCTTTTCATAAAACCCTTTTACAATTTTTTCTTTTGTTTGAAAATTTGTATATCTAATAATTAACAATGGAATATTATTTTCACTACAATAATCTTCTTTTAATTTATCCAAATGTTTTCTATGCAAAAAATTTTCCTTCTTTTGCATATCAGACTCACTATTAAATGTAAACGGAAAATAATGCTGTTCTCCATGTAGTTCAATTAAAAATAAGAGTTTCTTATTTTGTGGATGAAAAATTGCAAAATCGAATGGCAATCTTCTTTTATATTTACAATCATCAAACTTATATTGCGTATCAAATATAATTTGTTCATCTGTCAAGAACTGGCTTAATTCGAACTCAGCTACAGAAGATAAACATCCACATGACTTAAGTTTTCCAGAAGTTAAAGACGATGATAAAGCGTTAATTTTCTTACCACAATCACAATCACAACTCCATAATGATCTATGATTTTTTATACCAAGAAATTCTTTTACAATTAATTTCCCAAATCTTTTTCCTTCTAAATTCTTTTGTGGTTTAATATTATCTCTTCTTATACATCCACATGATTGAGTATGTCCTGATTTTAAATGTCCTGCGGCAACTAAAATCAATTTAGGGTTGCCACAGTCACATTTACACCACCATCTCACATGTCCGCTTTTATCGTTGTCTCCACGTTTGATGACTGTTAATTTTCCAAATTGTAAATTAGTTAAGTCTTCTGCCATTTTAGTCTACATATCTTTCCATACCTGTTTTATAATAAGGAATAGGCATTCTCTTAAACCGATATTTTTCTACTCGATTATCAATTTTCTTTTTAATATCTTTGTCGTCAATCTCGCCTGTTCTAATATATCTATCCATAACAGAGTATTTAAATCCCAATGCATCTTCATCTGTACTTCCACACAGTCCATCAGACGGAATTTTTTCGATTAATTCATTTGGCAATCCAAGTTCATATCCAATAGCTTTCACTTCTTTTACTGTTAAGTCGCTAATTGGTGCAAAATCTCCAACTGCATCACCCCATCTGGTTTCCCAAGATAGTAATGTTTCTGAAAGATTACACGTATTAGCGACACGACCATTTACTGTCTGCGATACTGCATAAAGTGTAGCCATACGAATACGAGCAGGAAGATTTGTAGAAGTCTGTTTTGACCAACGATCTCCCAACTGTGGTTTAATCTCATGCTTTAAAGTACGAACTGTATTGCCTATATTTACAACACAACTGTTGATTCCAAGATGGTCTACAAGTATTCGAGAATAATCAATATCTGGCTGTTCTCCCTGTGGCATTAATACACCAAAAACTCTATCCTTACCAAGAGCTTCTACACATAATGCTGCCACAACGCTTGAATCCTTACCGCCTGAGATACCAACGACTGCCATACAATCTTTGCCGTTCTTCTCAAAAAAATCCTTAATCCACTGAACGCAATCATTAGTTACTTTTTTTACATCAAAATTACTCATGTCTAATCTCCTCTCTAACTCTCATAAGAATTTTTCCTAAATTATTTTCTCCAACACCATTCACAGTTCCCCAAATTTTATCACCCCAAGTATTACCTTCTTCGAGATACTGATTGTCAGTCTCAAGTAACTTTGCTTTGAGCTTTAAATTTTGAGTAAATTTCGCTTTTACAATTTCGTACATAACGTTATACTTCACATCTTCCCAATCAGATCGAAGCTGAACTCTTCTACCAAGCTTCTTTGCAGATGATGGATCTAAATTTGTGAAACATTCTCTATCCGAAAATGTTTTTGCTGACTGAAAAGCAGCTTCATTATTCAAATATGTAAGTCCTTCATATGTTACAGGAGAAGAATAAAAGTTACTTAAAAAATAGTATTTACCTCTAAATTCATTTATCATCCTTTGTCAAGCCTCCATAATTCAACATTGCAATCATAAAAAATATTCTCTATCATTTGGTGTACTTCCTCCCAATTTGCACCGCCACGAACACATCCAATTTTATATGGCATTGCAATACTCATATTTTCTAAAACTGCATATGATTTCAAATTTTCAAAACATTTTCTTAAAGCATCAATATCTGTATACTGTTTTCCGTCATAGCCATATGATTTTTGTGCAAATAAATTTGCATATATTCTTGCGTCAATATTAGACTGAAAATATCTAACAGAACCCAATAATTGTTCAGGTGTATTAATCGAACAAAAACTATGATAATCTTTATATACTTGCGCATCATAATCACGGATCGCTTTTGCAACACCAGAATTAAAAGCACCTTTGCAATTAACCTGGTGCGCAATAATATCAGTGTTCGAAGTGAGCAAGTCTCCATCAATAATTTTAATCATTACTTACCTCCGTACATTCTGTTTCTGATATCCGCAAATGTATCTTCTCTTACTAACTCTCCATCTTTAAATACGGTAGTAAGTAAACTGTTATCACTCATTTCAAGTAACTGATCTTGACACTTTAATTCACCGTTATCATCGTATACTCTACAACATCCTTTATGAGATTTCTTTAAGTGACTCGTATCTGTCTTAGGATCTTTGAAAATCATTAACTTCTTACCATCAATTACTCCATATGTAGCTTTCATTGCAATACCAAAAGTATCTCTTGTAACAACAATCATCTTGCCATTTTCAACGATTGCAGTGAAGCAAAAAGCTCCTACACCATAAGCAATATTATTAGCTGCGAAACCACGCTTTTCTAATTCTTTCCAAATAGTTTCTACATTAGAAAGTGTGCAGCCATCACCATAAATAATACCGATATGCGGATTTAATACCTTATAACCTTTACCATTTACAGAACCACCAAAAATCTCCCATAACCTTTCAACTGTCTTAACTGAAATCTCTACAATATCACCACTATCAGGACGAACCAAGAGCTTTCCATTATGATTCATAATCTCTTCTTTACACTGTGGAAGAATATTATTTACCATATTCCAATAATCATAAGTATCTGAAACCATACTAAATGATGTATTTGGATATAACTCTGTTAAAAGTCTCTTAACGAACGTAATCTCATCTCCATCAATTGAGAAATTAGCCCCCATTACAGAATGCTCAGTTGAGACAGCACCGATTCCAATACCATTATTCTTACAATCGGCATTGTAATATCTATCAATATAATTAATTGCTGGAATTGTAGATGTCTTATTAAATGAAAGCAACCATGATGCTGAACATCTTGTAGCTTCATCCATACAAGACATTCCTCTCATGCCAAAATCTGCACAAGCCATATTTCCAGGCAACCCGTCTGTTGTCTTGTTATACCAATAATCTGCAATCTCACGATACATATGACCGATAGTTGCATGACAACAAGGCTTCCATAATTCTACCTGAAGAATACATTCGATCCACTGAACAAGCCAAGCAAATTTATCATCCGTATTTGTAATCTCAATACAAGGAACACCCATAGGAACAAGTGTACCTTCTGGTAATGCTCTAATCTCAAGTGGTAAATATCTTAATCTGTGAAGCTCTACAATTTTATCTAAATCATAGTTGTCTCTACCAATCTGTACGTCCATCGAATCTGTATAAAGAGTTAGCATCTCATCTTCCGATAAATCGAAGAAATTTTTCTGAAAATATCCCATTAAATATTCTTTGATAAATGCCTGTAATCCAAAGAAAACCATTTCATTCTGATTCTCTAACATTGATTTTCTAGGCACCCAATACGACACCAATTTAGTCAAACCATTTGGGTACATGCGATCATGACACTGTTTATAAGTATCTGATAATAATAAAGCCATTGTGTTATCCATAATTTTAAACCTCCATAACTGTAATTTTTTCATGACTACCATTAAATAAACTGTTTGTCGTAAATAATCTGTTCACTGTATTATTCTCCAAAGACTTGATCAACGTTCCTTTTTCTTTATCAAGAATTGAATTCTCTGTATGTGTTGCATACGCATAAATCTCAGTTACACCATGTTTCTTTAATTCTTCTGCACTATAATAAAGTGAACCGCCATATGCGATAATATCATCAATCATTAACACAGCTTTATCCTTCAAATCAATACCATTTGTTCTAATGTCTAATCCAAGGATTTTACCAGTCTTCCAATCTCTCTTCTTTTCACCATAACAATACGGTAACTCAGGGAATAAATCTGAATATCTCTTAGCTGCACCTGCATCTGGAAAATAAAGTACAAGATTTCTCATACCAATCTTTGAAATAGCTTTATCAACATACTCTTTTGGATTTTCTTTTACACAATTATTGAGTAATGCAGTAGAAACATCGCTATGAGCATCTAAAACATAAACTGATGAAAATCCTAACCAATTGATAAAATCGCAAAAATACTTCAATGTGAATACTTCATCATCATTTTTTACTCTATCCATTCGTGCATTAGGAATATATGGAAGAGACAAATAATAATCCACATTAGTAAAAAATCTTTCAAGATGTTTCTTTACTAACATCAGATAAAATATCTCATCGTTACTCTCATAAATCCATTCAATCCAAATACAAGGAGAGCCATCATAAGAGTCTTCCTCAATGTTGTTTATATCAATATTTACTCTTGGTGTTCCATCTGGGAACTTATTGATTGTTACAATATCGCCATTAATTTTAATCATATTCTACTCTCCAATCACTTCGATCTGGCACATCTTCATAGTTGCTAATGCAGCCTTGTGAGTATCAGGTGTGACACCTGCACAACAGCTTGCATCTACTGTAATATCAATCTCAGGATAGTTTGCTCTAATAATAAGTGCATTTGAAATCACGCAGATATCGGTGCATAATCCGCAAATCTCAACGCTTTCAAATCTAAAATCATCCCAATGAGTCCATCCAAAAGTAATTTTGTCAATCAGAATGTCATTATCAATATCAAAATCTAACTTATCTGAAATCTGCCAACCAGCAGTATTCTTTACACAGTGAGTAACAGGAAGATGTATACCTTCATATGTCTCTAAATAATTCTCGGGATGTGTGTCTCTTGTAAAGATTACCTGTTTACCAGCATCCTTGTACTCCTTAATTTTCTTTGCTACATTTGATACAATCGCCTGTGCTTCCTTTGTACCAAGTGTTCCATCAATAAAATCATTCTGCATATCTACAACAATTAATGTTTCTCTCATTCTGTTACCTCTTTTCTTTGTTCTTTCATTACCAAATGGCTAACGTTTACTGCTTCTCTCATAGCTTCTGCAAACTCATAAGCACAATCAGAAGTAAATCTTTCCTGCACTTTTGCAATATCATTTGTATCAACTTCACTATGAATTCTTGCGTCAATAATATATTTTCCGTCTTTACATTGAATATCTACCATTGTCTCATCCGTTCCTTTCCATATCATAAAAGCAGCATAGACTGAGCAATTCATGATTTCTATCAGTCAAATAATTTACCTTTTCAGTTAATTCTTTATTCTCTTTTTCAAGTGCAGCTATTTTATTTTTCAATATATCTTCTGTTGAAAACTTCTGAGTTCCAATCTGCTTATAATCAGACGAAACAGTTTTAACAGAATAATTGCTAATGTAATCTGTTGTTCCATCGGAATATTTAATAGTTGGTTCAAAGAATCCACGCCTCTTGCACTCATCACAATGACAAATGGATGAAATATATCCAACTTTGCCATCACTATTTTCTACATAATCACCTTCATGAAATTGAATATCTGTTGTATTATTCTCTTCTGGAACAATTGGATCTCTGAAGTTAAGTTTTAAATATCCTTCACCCACATTTTCTTCACTAACAAATCTATACCCAAGGTTTTCGTATTTCTTAATTGTATCTTTTGCTTCACATATTTTTACACCAACTGTCATCTATTTATTCTCCTCATCTTCGCCTAAAATTTCCTTTCTTAATGAGTTCCAACCATCATCATAACCATCGCAATATTCATCCATATATACATCATTGTGTGTCTCATCTGGCAATTCTTTTAATGGACACCAATTTGGTTTTTCTTGACAATATCCATTTTCACTATCAACTATTCTACAAAGAGTATTATCATTTGGCTCATCCATTAATTCACAACATGCTTCAATACCTTCTTGTATTTCTCTACAAAAATTACAATCACAACAAGTTTCAGGCATATCTAACACTAAAATAGCTTTACTCATACATTTAATCCTCTTTTCTTTGTTTTTATATGTATTTATTCTCTGAAAACTCAGAAGAAATTCCGCTTTACTTGAAACTTTTATTTTTATACACAAACAGCTTTTCTCTTCGAAAATCCTTAATGTTATTACACTCTCTATTGCTATCAAATGTAATCTTAACTTGTTTCTCCCAAATGCAATCAAAGTCATCTGGCATTGAATATTCACTTATAATAACAACATTATCTTTAGACATTTCTCTACACCATTGATAAAATTGTTCATATGGAAATTCACCTGTTTTATATTTTGTTGTATTTTTATACGGTGGATCGCAATATATTACATACCCATGTAAATTAGAATAATCTAAAAATGAAGCCGTTCTAAAATGAATATCTTTAAGATTTGGGGCTTGCTTCATACATGATTTGTAAGAATAAATATCTCCACGATGTTTAGCATCATCACGCTTTGCATAACCCCCAAACCACTTTGCTCCAAAACTAAGTTCATATCCTATATACCCTGTTATAAAATCAGAATACTTATCAGGATTATTTTTTACATCAATATAAAATTCTTTCGATACTTCTTTTGGTGGTTCAATTCCTTGCTGCAAACCAATAAGCACAGAGATTACATATTTATCAATATCACTTCCTATCTTATTGTCACATTCAATTTTATCAATAATATTTGCACCACCTACGAATGGTTCTAAATAACCATTGCATCCCTTGTCTATGTAATTCTGTATAATCGGTACAATTTGTTTTGATAACCGATTTTTGCTTCCCATGTAAATCATTATGTATTAGGAGTAAACGCTGCGTTTTCGGTATACCAAACCTCTTGCTCCTTTCTTTTATTCTCTTAACCCACTCAAAATCCATTCAACGGTAGGTTCATTCCATCCATTGCCCATCAAACTACATCTTTTTGAGTATGATAACCAACGATTGTTAAGCTGAATTTTTGTAAAATTATCAGGCAATCCCTGCAATCTTTCATATTCAACTTCTGTAAGTTTTCGTGGTCTACCACTATCTAATACTTTCTTTTCATGATATCCACCATTTATACAAGTCAATGTGCAGCACTTAAAATCTGGATTATAAATTCTTCTATTCATTTCCATAGAATTGACTTTTAACTCTGCACATACACGTTTGCTCATATCCAAGATTTCAAAATCTTTCTTATAGAAATATTTCTCATCTACACTATTCTCCATAATATCTTTCAAAACTAATGGAGATTCACCAGGTAATTTACCTAATGGTATGTTTGTCCAATAATATCTTTCTCGATTTTGAGAACCAAATAGAGAAGAGTCTATCAATCTTACTGAAAAAGTTTGAATTTCACCTGTCTTTCTATTTCGAAATTTTATAATTCTTTGTTGTCTCATATAACCTCCGTATATATATCAAAAATTTATCATATGGGGTATTGTTTTTTACAAAATTACATTTACTACAACACGGAACACAATTTTCATAAATATAACCTATGTCACTATTTTTTCTATCTATTCCATTACCTCTGCTATTTTTATTCCACTCTGATGAAAATCCTCCACAATAATGACAAGGTTGTTTTACTATATTTTTAAACTCTTCAACTGACAGTTTAAACTCTATTCCCCTATTTCGTGCGTTACTTCTATATTCAGAATACCTTTGTTCTCCATGTTTATATTGAGGATTATTTTGTCCAGAATTTCTATGATTAGAACAATAAATACATAACGTTTCACCATTTTTCTTAAAACGACTATTTTTTCTATATGCTAAATCAGAATAATGTACTGTATGTATTGAACCGCAATCATCACATTGATATTCAACTATTGCGTTGCTCCCTTCTGGTAAATCCTCTATTTTAACCATGATGGTAGCATTAGGGACTACACGAGTTCTTCCTCGATCATCTTTGTCTCTTGGAATCTTATACCCCAAACTCTCGAATAATTTTGTATTTCTACTTCTTGCTTTTACTTTAACTTCTTTAGTAAGTAATATCTTCCACCATCTCCCATTCATCATCATTGTAATAATTATGTATAATTTCATCTGTCATTGTCTTCAGATCTTCGTCACTACTTGGTATTACATTTTCAAACATGAAATATTGGGGCTGAATTGCCCTGAGACACTCAATTGCTTTAAAGAAAATTCCTGACTTACCATCAAACCCATTATTGACCTCTTTGCTTTCAATTCGCACTCTTGAAAGTGACTGGCAACAAGTTCCTGCCAACAGTAAATCAAATCCTTTGAACTGTTCAAAATCCGCTTCATATAAATCGCCATGATGTACCACAAACGGAAAATGGTACTGAGAAACTGCTATGGCTTCTGGCAAAATTTCATATGTATGATATTCTCTTATAGATATTCCGAGCTGCTGTAACGCATACAATCCTGTTTCAACGCCACCACATAAACTTAATACTCGTAGCCCTTGAGAATTATTTTTTTTATTATTCTCTGTCAAAATACACTATTTTACAGAGGTTACGTAACCATAATTACCTAGGAGTTACTGCTTAATTCCTTTCTTCTTAATTATTTTGTTGTAAAATCCTATGGAATTAACACGTCTGCTAAAACCATAAGAAAAAAATATTTCTTGTTACTTTTATTTGGAAAATTTGGCTGACCAGCCTTTGAATAGAATTACTTCTATATTAGATTATTCTCTACTTTACAAATGGATTATCCATAATATGGTCATTAATCATATTTTTAAATGCAAAAGGGGAATCAATTACTCTATCTGAATATTTGAATTGTTGTAAAAATCTGATTACATCACGAGCATCACCAGATGATAATGGCATAAATGATACGTACTCTGGGTGACCTTTAATACATACAACAGCCCAAGAATAGTCGCTATGTAAATGAATATCAGTTCCGACATCCATCATTGAATTTATTAATTGATGACAATCATTGACTAATCTATATGCGTCTGAATATTGGTTTCGTGCCATTTGCATCTGTATAGTAGATTTTTGCAAGTCCTTTAATTCAGTCTCAAAGAACCAAGTTCTTAATTTATTTCGTATTTTATCTTTTATTTTCACATTCTCACCTCACTTTACAATATCCTAACAATCTGTTCATACAAACAAATATCTCTGTCATTGATTGCCTTATTTAAATGCATATGACCAAACAGATGTTTTTTGTATTCAGTTGTAGCTTTCACTTCTTCCAAATAATTAGTCAATATATCTGATTCATATAATCCTTTACCACCCATAAGATACAAATCTGATGTAGAAGGGCTATGTGTAATAATATAATCAACTATATTGTTATTTTCTTTTAAAACCTCTAGTCCATACTGCATTTCTTCATCTGTTGGCAATTCCTCTTTCCACCAAGATAAATCCTTGATACGATACATATACTTACCTTGCTTATCAAGCTTCTTGGCTTCTTCTCTCCAATCTTCGTCATTGTAATCAAGAATGCCATCCTGAATATCATGACTTGATGCACCACCAAATGCAAAGAATTTCTTATTTTTAATGGTAAACACTTCGCCACGCATTAAATGTAATACATTGGATCTAATTTCATGAACCTTACCACCACGCCACTCTTTTATAGGATAACTATAGATTCTTGGAAAACATTCGTGATTTCCGTCAACAAATATAGTTGTGAATGATTTCTGATTTAACCAATCCAACCAATATTTTTCCTGTTTGCTTTCACCATCTCTGTTCCATACAAGACCAAAATCGCCAAGAATAATTACAATGTTCTCATCTTTATTTCCAGAGAAATCTTTCTGTTCATAGAAACTATCTTTACTTAATCTTACAGGATTTCCATGTATATCGCCTGTTACAAATACTGCCATAATTCACCTCTTACACACTAAAATCTCAATATCCGTATCTGCAAAAACATTTTTAATTTGTTCTGAGACATCATTCCAGTTCAGCCTATCTAAACCACAACCAATTACAGGCATTGTAATCTTTTTGATATTATTCTCCAAACAAATCTGTTTCATCTTTTCAAGTGCAAGTCTCATTGTAACGATTGTTGGCTTGTGAAAATATCTCTCTTTTGTAATAAGATTTAATACTCTACCTTCTAATAGACAGTCACCACCAATTCTCTTATGAGTATACTGATTAAGATAATCTGGATATTTTGTCTGTAATTTTCGTTTCATATCAAATCTTTTATTGAATTCAACTACAATCCCTTTACCCATTCCAAAATCAGCACTAATACAATGTGCTAAATAATAATCTTCTGGTACTGTAAACAAGTCTTTATTTTCTTCTCTATATTTCATCAATTTTACCTCACTTATTCGTTATCATATCCAAAAACAACAGCCCATCTTTCTTTAATGTAATATCATAACCTTTCCACTTTTCCATAAGTTTTCTTGTATCAAAACCATGCGGAACTACAATAGTATAGCCATGAGGAGTCTTATGACATTTCATATCAATGAGCTTAATTCCCGAAAAATGGTTAATATCAGAAAGAAAATTAGCCGCCATTTCTCTATCATCCACATCAAAATCAAACAGCCATTTACTCTCATCACGATTTTGTACCTGCTGTGCAACGGATGCTAATGTACGATTAAGCTGTGTCATACTTGGTTTGTCTCTCAACAGACGGATAATAAATTCTTCTCTGATTTTTTCTTCATTTCTTGAATTAACTGACCTGTATAACCTTGTCTGTTCGCCAGTAAGTCCTTTGACTGCAAAACTCTTAAAAGCATCAATTACCTTATCTTCATTTTCTCTATATTCAAGGATTGTCTCGGCTCGTTCCTTGAAATTTGGAATATCCTTATTATCCTTGTTACGAGAGCATATTAGATATACATATAAGTTTGACATTGTATTATTCTCCTTAAATCCATCCAATATCTCTTGGTGTAATCTCAATATAACAATTTGGTCTATATGATTTTCCAAAATTTACACCAATTAAAATACTTGTATCTCTCAATGATATTTCTGTACTTGAAATCTTACAAAATTTTGTAATATACCATGGTAATTTATTCTTAATCCATGTCATTCTCATAGAATCGCTTTCAGAAATTTTCTCATACAGTGAATACATTTCATTTTTCTTTGTCACATATTCTTTTCTATCCTCAATAATTTCATCCATACATTCCTGACGCATCTTGCAATACTGTTCGTCAAGACTCTTTGACAATTCAGATAACGATGTCTGAATGCGTTTTAATCGTTCATAACTATTTCTATTTTTCATGTCTTAACCTCCAAAATTTCTCAAGAAATGTGCGTTTCTTTCTAGCGTAAAATATATACCATATATAGTATATATTGCTTATTAATACTATATATGGTATATTTGTAACAATTACTCACTTAATTCTGCAAGTGCCTTATCCAGATCCTCATCAGACATGTTCTCAAGTGCTGCATCCTGTCTCTTAGCCTTGATTTCAAGCAATCTTTGTCTCATCTCAGCATTTTTCTTAGCGTCTTCTCTCTTCTTTTTCTCATCCAACTTCACGCCAACAATATACTTAACAATTTCAATCTTGTTAGAAATCTCCTCATCTTCCTTTGACTTAGTATTCAGAAGACTCTCTTCCTCAGACTTCTTTACTTCCGCATTGAGTGTCTTAAATACTGAGTCCAGATTTGTGAGAGATAAATCCCACAAATCAATTACGTTAATCATTCCTCTGAATGGGAACTGATAGTTTGCTCTTGTTGCATTGATAAATAATTCGTTGTTTGTCATAATAATAATCTCCTTTTCTAATTCTAATTAAAACTTAATCTTCATTACACGCTCTGTTGCGCCCTTAACCTTAATAATTAAATCTTCTCTCTTTGTCATAGAGAATCCAATTCCTGAAAGCTGATCATCAGTATCTTCTACATGACACTTAGCACCTAAAGCCTCGAACACTCTCTTATGCTTCATTAAATCATTATCAAGGAACTCAAGATAGAATCCATTAGGCTCTTCGCTATTTACACAATCCTTCAAGAAAAAGAATAAATGTCTATGACCAATTCCATCCTGCTCGTCAAAATAGTTTGGACTGTAACTAATTACTGATACAGGAACAAACTGATTTGTATTTACACCCCAAATCTCACGGCTTGAAATAGATGAATTTCCTGCTAATTTCTCCTTAATTGAGAAGTTTCCATTCTCATCGAGTGTTACTTCTGCAACCTGAACTTTTTCATCAGTTCTCATCGACTTATCGTAATCAAACTTGTAAATTTCTCCATTAAATTCAATCTCAGCTCTAAATCCATGCCTTACGCTTCCTGAATACTGATGTACAAAGAACTTATAAACACCTGGTTTCATTCTTGACAGGTCTTCCCAAGTAATATTCTCTACTGCAACCTTTCCATCTGGATGAATAATATCAACGTCTAACTGACCACCCATTCTTGAAACACTTGGCTTTCTACAATTACTAAAGAAAATTTCATTCTTATCTGGCTCAATACAATGTGCATCAAGATCGTAATTATCATGACCATCTTCATTCCACTGAATAGAAAATCTGAGTACACCATCGACATTACCGCCAGCAGCTTTTACATTCTGCTTCATATCAGAATCAGTAATGTTTCCTGAATAAGCCCAAGATAATCCATTATTCCACTTGAACATTGTCTTAGCGTCTGGATTAACAGGTGCAATCATAGAAACAAAGTTCTTCTCATGCTTATTCTCTACAAAAGCTTCAATCTCCTTTGCAGTTGGAAGTACCTTATTAATGAAATCCTGTGCTGAAATCTCTTCAACCTTAGAAAACTTCTTAGGACTTACAGCAACATCTTTTTCCATCTGTCCAAAGATATCATCTGCACTAACCATTCTTCTTGCAGCACTCTTATTTGAAAACAGTACATTATTTACAGTAATATCATTAAGATTAGCAAATCTTCTCTGTAATGAATCCATGTATCCAAGTTCTGTAATGGTCTTCTTTGCATCCTCAAGCATTTTCTTTGTAAAAATAGCCTTTGGTCTTTTATAGTTGCTCGGTGCTGTAATCTGCTCATACTTCTTAACTGCTGTGTCAAGATCCATATCCTCACTTACATTAATAAGAAGTGTTCCAATAGAATGATTTCTAATTCTACCAATAGCCATACCTGCTGTTACCGACTTCTCCCAAGCATATAAATCCTTTTCAGTATCAGAAGTCAGCTTATCGTATTCCTTCTTATACTTCTTGAACTCTGCGAGTACACCTTTCCACTCTTCGCCCTTGTAAAGCGTATTTGAATTGATAAGTTCAAGAATTGTATCAAGTGCTTCCATAGTAATCTCATCGAGAGAACGCTTAAATACATTTCTTGTATCTCTGAACTGTCCTTTAACTTCCTCGTTAGAACGACTACTTCTATTTACGAACTTGTTTGGAAGCTCTAAGAAGAAATGATCCCACTGATGAGATTTTTCATTGATTTCCTCAAAGTTAAAATCTGTACCAATTTTGGGGAACTTAGTTGTATAAATATCTGTAACTGTATGAGCTTTTACAAAAGTATCAAGTGCATCACATACTGGCTGATATGTTGTATCACCAAGATTCAGTTCCCAAATCGTATGAATCTGGTTATCCTTGATAGTGACAGCAGAACCAATATTCTTAATAAACTGTCTACAACAACTACAATCATGCTCTCTACGCTCTCTGAAAATCTCATTTGTACCAGCAGGGAAGCTATCAAGATATGTATTCCATAATTCATCCTTATCTACATTTACCTCAAATAAATGTGTTGCCTCTTTCTGCATTTCATCGAAGTGCTTCTGTAAAGCCTTCTTAAACATCATAAATCCATCCATGTTTTGTACCTCTTCTTTCTTATATTTATTTTTTGTTAATTGCTTCTATTATTATATTCTCCGTTTATATCAAACCAGTCGCTTTATCTGGATTTTCATTAGCCCATTTTATCCATCTTTCAGCATAAGGTTCAGTCTTATTATTTAACCCAAACACTTCTCTTACGATGATATATCCTTCACAAATCGACTCTTCCATATCTTTTGTATTGTTATCTACATCATCTGCATCTAATGGTCGAAACACTGTTTTGGTAAAATATCTTCTACCATATTTCTTTGTTGTAGTGATTTTATTTATCTTATCCTTATATAACTTCCATACACCAGATGAATCTTTGTTAATCTGTCCTACATAATCTCCTACGTTTAACATATTGTCTCCTTTCTTAATTTCGCATGAAACGAAGTTTTACTTGGCTTTATCTTCCATTTTCATAATCTAAATCATCAGTAATAACATATGTTCCGTCTCTATTTTCTTTGATAATTTTGTATTGTTCGTTAAATTCCAATAAACTACATTCATTAGAAATTTTTACAGTGTATTTATAATAGCCTGTTGGCTTATCAAACAATCCTAAAAATAAAATCGTTATAATTATAATTCCATATATTATTCCAGATATTATTTCAAACTTAAATGCCAACTTCCAATTATTCGTTTTATTTCCAATACGGAATGTTATTGGTAAGATTATAAACATTGATAATACCAATAAGATAGCTGGTATAACTCTGAGTGTTGTCATTGCTTCTTGCGATATAATTTGTATACCATTCATAAATTATTTTCTCCTCACTTTCCTATGAAATCGAACTTTCTTGTTATTCAAATTTCTTATTAACCCAATGTCCTGTTGGATCAATTCTGTATTCTTCAACCAAATTTACTTTTTCCAACCATGCACAATCACCATTCTCACATCTAATTGGCAACCATGCAAATACAGTAGAATATCTTAAATCTCCATGATAAGGTTTTCTTTGTACTACTTGTTTCCATCTCATAGTTTTACCTCTCTTCCAAAAAAATTCTACTTAGATATTTCTATTTTAATTTCAGTTCCTTCATAATTACCTGTTATGTACCTTTTTGCTACAGATATTCCCTCTTGATATTCATTAATAACATTCTCTAAAGATTCCATAATGTCATAAAAGTCTTTAAGTAGCCAAGGATGTGTATAAGATATATGAATTCCATCACATAAAAATCTCCAAAGAAAATCTTTTGCTTCGCTTTTACAACGCCACTCCTCTTCATATTTAAATTCCATAGAACCAACATAATCATAATACTCAAAATCATCAACTACTACGTCTCTATTAGTACAACCAAACTCTTCGGCATTCCTCAAACTGTAATCCCCATCTGTATATAATGTATAACTAATATTTATTTGCATCTTTTCACCTTTCTTCCTATGAAACCTAACATTAATATGGCAATAAATACTCTCTTTCCTCTATATAAAATTCTTTTTGCCATCTATCCATTAAGTCATAATGATTTTGTTCCATATAACAAGATGAACCATTATATCCATCATAATCTTTCCAGATTATTTCTTCTGCCAAGATATGTAATTCCTTATGTGATAACGATGATAAAAAATCTCTAAATGTCACATAATTTATTCTCTTGTCTAATATTTTCTCAAGTTTTGTTTTTCTTCTAAACATCTTTTTCTACCTCTCTTCCAAAAAAAATCGGACATTTAATTCTTGTTATCATTTACCTATTTTCATCCAACCATTTAAAAAAATTCTTGTCATATAAATTCGGAATATCATTTCTGTTTCCTTCTACAAAATTAATAATATCCTGAATTAATTCTTGCATTCCACGAACGTTTAATTCAAATTTGTAATACTCTATGCAAAAAATAATATACTCTTTAATTTTTCTGCTTCCATATTTTCTATTTTGGTTTATTAAACTATGATATTCGTCCTCTGTTAAGATATATTTTTTACTGTTTGATGTACTTCCATTTCTTGTATCTCCATATTTCACCTCATAATTCAAAGAAAAGAATTTTACTCTTTAAATGCATAGTCGCTTGCTACCCATTTATATCCACCAAATTCAAAATGCCAAAGATTATCTTTTCCTAATTCTGCATCAACGACCTTTCCTTCGACTTGTTTCGCAATTCCACAATGTTTTCCGTATTCCATATAGCTTTTAATTATCTTTTTCATACAATTCTACCTCCTGAAATGCTACGTTACTTTCATCTTGATTAGTTTCTTTGCATTTCTGTCTTCCAACATCTTAAAAATCAAATGCTCTACCAACTGATTTAATGATTCAAGACTAGGCTGGTGGGACTTGAATCCACGAATGACAGAATCAAAATCTGTTGTGTTGACCACTTCACCACAGCCCATTGTCAGGTGCGGAATTTCACCACACCCTTATTTACTTTATAATTACTTAACTACAGTATTGACACCCTGAATTTCGACCCAGCCATGTTCAACTCTTGCTTCTGCTTCCTTCATTCTTATAAGTTCATCAGTGATTGAAGAACTTAATTTACTATTAGCTTCTGCCTGTGCCTGAGCTTCTATGAGCTGTGCATCAGCTTTAGCCTTTGCTTCTGCCTTAGTTACTTCTGCATCTGCCTTTGCCTTATTAATAGCTGTCTGATTGTTAATTTCCTGAGTTTCAGCTGCCTGCTGTGCTGTAATCTTTGCATTAATAGCTTCTTGTGTCTTCTCATCCACAGAAATGTTAATTAATGATACATTGCTAATTGCAATTCCATAAGGTTCAAACTTCTTATTAAGATAATCAGTTAATGCTGTATTAACGTTTGCTCTCTCAGAACCAAGAATGTCTGATACCTTATAATTTGCAACAACTTCCTTAGTCCAGCTAATAATGTTTGGTTTGATGAAACTATCTCTTACTTCCTTACCAGACTGACCTCTGAATCTTGTAAATAAATCAGCTACCTTATCAGGACTATACTGATATGTAAAAGTAAGATCTATCTGCATAGCCTTACCTTCAGATGAACTTGCTGAAAAGCTGTCATCGTCTTTAGAGTCTCCGTCCTTACTAGACGTTAAATAACTCTGTTCAAGACTCACCGAGTAAAGTGTCGTTTTTACAGTTGGTGACTTTAAATGCCATCCTTGTGTAAGAATATCGCCCTTTACGCCACCCGACATACTGTACTGTACAGCAATATACCCTGCTGGTACACGCACCGTTGATATTAATAATAATATTACCGCCACAATAATAACTACCACTGTTACTACTCCTCCAATTGCTTTCTTCATCTTTTTGTCTCCTTTTCTTCATTATTATTTATTTCATCTGTCGAAAACACCTTATTTATAATGTTGATAACAAACTCACCAATTTTTACAAATAAAGGCGACAGTAGAAACCATAAAATTATTAATCCTATTAGAACTAATATAAAAAATACTGACATTTATATATTCTCCTTTTAAATCTAGTTAACCAAAGGTATTTTATACAACTTTTAAAACGTTTCTTATTATATTATTTCTTTATTATTATATGAAATAATATGTTTAAAACACAAATAATTAACCAAATACTTGTTGCAATATACCATTTAAATGAAAACCCTAAACATAGTGTAATCAATTTAACAATTATACAAGTTATAATCCAACTTAATCCAAAAACAAATAACAAAACTATAGCGCCTGCAATCATACTTGCTATAACACTTGCTATAACACTTGCGGTAGTGTCTATAATTTCATCAGTTTCATCATTCTTTTCTAAATCATCAAAAGTTTCTCTCTCTTTAAATTCTTTAAATAAATCTCTTAAATTACTCATTTTATATAACTCCTTTTTCTTATTTAATATCTTCCCAATCAGTTTCATCCTTATCATTAACAAAATTCATGAATAAGTGAATATATAATTCAATAATTCTCTCCTTTGATAATGCTTGTAACTGTTTTCTAAGTTCATTTCGCTTATTTATATCTTTATCCATTTTATTATTCTCCTTACTTAACATCTTACTAACAAGCTACTAATATCATCAGCAAGTACTTCTCTATCAGTAACAATCCATTGACATCTAAAATCTCTATCTGCACATAACGAAGTAAAATCAGCATAACTTTGTATCTTATCTGGTTTTGCGGTTACTCTATAACATTCTCCTCTTCTTTCACAAGTCTGGCTTGTACACATCGTAATATCAGGCATTGGCTATTTCCTCCTTTTTCATATTGTCTAAATAATGTATGTAATTGTCGAAATCCATCTTAATATACTTATAATTAACATCTTGTGATGGACTATAATTCTTATCAATAGCATTCTTCTGATAATTTTCTAACCAAGTTGCCAACTCAGTATCTTTTTCGGTTCTATAAGCATATGCCGTTAGTGCCATCAATGCAGCCTTACATTGTATATAGAGAGGGTTGTCTATTTTTAAATACACATCCACGAAATCCTGGTATTCCTTTATATCAATCTCCTCTATATCATCAGCAACATTTTTTTTAACAAATGATAATATTTCATCATTGCAACCCATATTCTGTTCAGATTCATTATCATTTATTACCTTATTATCAGAAGACTCTATATTATTCTCTGTTTCAGTTGTATCAATATGTAAAAAATCATTCATAAGCCTTATAAGTAAATCAATCTTACCTACAATAGTTGTCTTTTTCTTGGTCTGTTGATCCTTAAAGTCAGCCATTGATATACCATTGATTTCTTTGTCTTTGAGTTCTATGTTATATGCATTTAAGAAATCTACGAAACGACTATCTTCTATATTATATGTAGTAAATTTATCAAACACTGAAATCCACATTGGCATTGTTGTAGGTGTAAATAATTCCTTTGATAAATCTTTGTTATTATCACCTAATGCTAGTTCCAATCTGTTAAACTGTGAATTCAATTTTAAAAATTGCTGTTCTGTTGTATTTTCATTGACGAATTTATAAATCGAATCTAAACTCGCTCTCCACGATTCACGAAAGAATAACAACATAATTGATTCAACAACAACTCTTTCAAGTTTTCCTTTAATTGAATTATTATTTGTAAACTTACCGCAGTTTTTGAAAAATGAATTTTTTTGAGAAATCTTTTTAATATGTCCAGCAATATCGGCTGATACGTTGAGTAATCCACCCTGTTCTTTATTCATACTTGCATGATTATTGTAATCACGAATATGATCGGCAATCTGCTCATCGGTACAATCAAAAAACTTTGTTACATTAATATTAAAATTATTAAATCTTTTCTTTAACTCATCTGGTAAATCTTTATAATATTTTCCAATAACATCAAAAACTTTCATTTCATACTCAGGAAATCCTTCTTCATCAGGCACACGATTTCCATTATCATCTAAAACATAATCTCTATACTGAATTAAGTGTCTTTCCGCTCCTGCCGAACCAATCTTAATTCGATTCTCCTTAAAAGCTTCTGCATATGAAAGTCTCTGCAATCCATCAATCAAATGTGATATAGTTAATCCCTTTTTCTTCTGTTCACAAAGTATAATTTCAGGAATTGGAAGATTGCTAAGAATACGACAGAAATATCTATTTGCTTCTTCCTTACTCCATTGAAACGGTTCACGCTGCAAGATATAGTTGCAATTCATATCCCCATTTTTTTTATCTTGTAACAACGAGTACATACTATATTTATCCATTCTGTAATTTTCAGATTCGCTAATTTCAATAATTCTATCTTCCATATTTACCTCCATATTATAACCACCATCATTTTTATTTATTGAGAACATCGAAAGCCCTTTGTTCATTTTTATTGCTTTCATTGCACTGTTATATTCTCCATTAGAAATACCTAATTCTTCTTTGATTTTCTCAGAAGGAAAATCCTCCATCCGCATAAGCAAGATTTTTTTTTGTATTTTAGATAATGAATTGAGAAACTTTTCTACTTTTTCATCAGAATCAAAATTAAATTTACATTCATCTTCTATATTTATTCCTGAATCTAATTTCTCTATTAAGTTATTATCATCTTCCGTATGTGCATCTAATGAGATATTTTTAATTATCGTTGGAGTGCCGTTTTCGTCATAAATTATTTTTCCTTTTTCATCCGTGACAAGATTATTTCTTTTTAGTCGAAATCTATTATCTCGCATCCATGTATCAAATTTTCTTTTAATGTTTCCTGTTAAATATGTTTCAAAATTTGCTTTCTCTGAATTAAAACTATACACAGATTCCATTAAGCATTGTATAGCGACATCATATAAATCATCATATTCATACATATCAATCTTCCCACGCCAAATCTTGTGACATAATTTTTTTAATTTTTTGTTTTCATCATCTGAATAATCATTAATGATTTTCATCATCTCAGGATTACTATTAATAATCCTCATCATCTCTTTATTAATCATTTCATCTACCTGCCTTTCGCAATTCTTTATTCATATATTCACCGAAAGACAATTCAGAATTCATAACTTTAATATGTTTAGTTTCTCTTTTACATTTTGGACACTTACAATATCTATCATGTCGATTTCTTTCTCCTTGTTGAAAACTCATAGTCTCTACCATAGGAATTAAACAGTTTTTACATATCACCATAATCAATCCTCCAATATATCATTAGCCATTTTCCAATATTCCGTTCTTCCCTTGTAATCATCGCTAGTGACTTTACTAAGTTCTAATTTTATCTTCTCAATGTTATATCCTTTGACTATCGCATCTTGCATAACCTGAACATACCTTATACACTGCTTTATTCGTTTATGTTTATCTCGTATGTCATCAAGTAAATATCCTATCTTTGCTACCTTATGAGCTTGTGGCTTCTTACCATTATGTACTTTCTTATACTTCTCTAATGCATGATTAATATCACTTTCTGCGCTATCGCACTTTGATAGTTCAGTATTTAATAAATTTTTATATGTAATAAGTTGATTGTCGTCCCAACCTGCTAACCCTAAGATAGAATTGGCTTCTGATTCAATCTTATCTAATAAAGCATAATCGAAATTACCTTCATCTCCTGTATAAACATTTGCATTTCCTCTATAATAAAGAGATTTATCAGATTTCTGTCCTGTATCAACATCAATAAGATTATATTTCTTAATCCATGAATATTTCTTTCTACTGTTCTGCACTAACGACCTCGCTTGTTTGTAAGTAAACTCCTTTGCCATAGAACTTGAAGTCGTTATCATATACTCACCTGACTTCATAGGATTTTCCATAACATAATTAATTCCATCTGTTAATATAAACAAAAAATCACTCCTTTCTGATTTTTGACGCACTTTAATAAGCCTTGGATATACCAAAGAAATTAAAATGCTATTAAATTGTGATAAAAAATTGGAAATTTTGCTGATATGCAATTGACTTTTATAACTATTACTATGTATAATTTGAATGCATACTGATTATTTCCCCCAAGAAATAGATTTTGTATGTTGCTTGACTAGCCAGCTACCAACTTTCTAGTCAAGCATTTTTTATTTCCTCTTCCATTATATTACTCCAAACATACGTTTGTGTCAATATAAAACCAAACAAATATTCGAATAAATTATCTTAACAGAATGTCATGCATAATTCCTCTTTTAATAATATTCTCTATATCCTGTTCGGTATTGAATAGCTGCATATGAGGAAGATAAGTATCTTCATTCATAATAATTGTTTTTGATTTCCTTACTAATAAACATCCATCATCGGGTGTAGCAATCTTTTTTGTCGAAGTATTGTTGTCAAAATTCATTGTTAAGATAACTATATTTTTAGGATTTTTACCTTCGGCTTTTAATTTTTGCAACCTGTCAATGGCTTCGTCAATACTTGTATAATCATAGGTTTCTGTCTTCATGATATTCTCTCCTCTCATTTATATCATAGCCAAACTAATTTTCATCGCTTCCATAACCTTTAAATTATCTTCGTTTGATAATTCACCAATTTTAAATTGAATCCGATCTTTATCAATCGTTGTAATCTGCTCTAATGCCACAACAGAATCATATTTCAACCCATTAAGTTCATCCTTATGTATTAGTACATGAGTTGGTAATTCTCTTTTGGACTTTGTAGTTACAATAGCAATTATAGTGGTAGGGCTAAACTTATTACCAATATCATTCTGTAATATAAGTACTGGTCTTCTACCACTCTGTTCTGAACCTTTAGAATCATATTTAGTTATATCAGCGAAATATATTTCACCACGTTTAATTTCCACTATGTTAGCCCTCCTTTCTCTGTTTGTTCCTTTGATATTTTGTATTATATACTTCACTATATATATTGTCAAGTATTATTACAATTATTTTTTATATTTATTTTTTCTTTTATATATGGTACTCTATGTATATAGGAGGATTACATTCATGAAATTATCTATTCAAAACAAATTAAAAGAAAAAAATATGACACGTTACGAACTGGCTAAAAAAATAGGCGTAACATATCCAACGATTGACAAAATCTACAAAGGTGAATCAACTTCAATTAAATTTGATATTTTAGAGGCAATTTGTAAAGAACTTAATTGTTCGCCACTCGAAATATTAGATACTGATGACTATCAAATGAAGCGATTACTAACCTATGCAACTGAAATTAATAAAGCAAGTAAGAATAAGGACGACACAAATTAATCTGTATCGTCCTTTACATATTACATACTTTCTAACACATCTTTCATTCCCACTGCACCATTAGCATAATTATTAACTGTTGTATTCACACTACTATGTCCAAGCTGTTGCTGCACGAATGCAAGATTTCCATTCTGATTCATTACACTGGCATAATAATGTCGCATCATATGTGGAGTAATACCATTTCCATAATTTTCAAATATCTGTTTAATATTTCTTTCTGTTGTACGAGTTCCGTTTTTATTTACAAACACAGCTTCCGTATCTACAATATTATCTAAGGTGCTTCTATATTCTAGCCATTCTCTTAATGCTTTTAAAGCAGATCCACTAAGATATACCGTTCTATTTTGCATTTCTCTGTACACACCTTTACCAAGAATGGTAATGTATGGCATTTCTTCATCTAAATGTAAATCAGATAAATCTAAGCCAGCAAGTTCAGATTCTCTTATTCCAGTTCCTCTTAACACACGAAAGATAACAATATTCCTATTCCTTACTGGAATATCCTTTTTCCACATTATTTTTTCTTCCATATCATTAAGCTGTTTTTCTGTTGGAAATTTTTTAGTTAAATTGTTTCCAGATGGAATCCCCTTATATGTTACATCTTTGAAGAATTTATCTTTAATTTCAGTTCCCTTTACTCTACTCATATAATCCCAAAAGCTACTTATCATATGTTTTCTGGTTTCCAATGTAGTTGGTGACATACCATTCTGTTCTTTAGTTTTCAAATATAATGTAATATCCTCTGCCATAATATCGGTAAAATCCGATGGCTCAATATCTGAAATATTTGTTTTGTCAATAAGTTTTTCTTCAATAAACCAATTGAGTAAATCTACAATAACTCCAAGATAATTCAACGCACCTGCCTTACTATCTATTTTAACAGTGAAATATTTTCTCATATATATAGGAAGATTTAACTCATCCAACTTCCTATTAAGCTTTTCAGCATTTTTGTTTTGTACTTCTATTTTGTAACACATGTTCATCAACCTCTCTTTCATATTTGTCTATGTAATAATTCTCTCTTTTTATCTTCGCAGCCTCAAAAATTTCTTCATAAGAGTCACAAAATCTTACTTCGATACACTTCGTTACCTCTCCACACTTCAAACAATATAAATCTTTAACATGTTTTTGTTCTCTTTGTTTTTGTCTTTGGATTCCTCTAGCCAACATATTTTCATTCATACATTTCATACATATGAATCTGCTTGCATGTTTTGGATTTCCATTCTTATATCTACTCAAAAATTATTCACCTCATTTCCGCAATAAAAAAGAAGCAGACAATTTCTGCTTCCTTATAATTAATATTTATTATTTCTTTCTTTTACTTTATCAATTATTTCTTCTCTATGATCTTTATAGTATTGATCTGAAATTTCCTTTACATGTATTTTATGTGCTTTCTCAGAACACTCTTCTGAACAATATGTTCTTCTAAGTGTTTCAAATTTTTCCCCACAAATAGGACAGATTTTAATTATTGGTGTATTCGATTCCTTACTATATCTTCTTTTATTCGAATTTTCATCTTGTCGTTTCTTTTTTTCTATTTTACATTGTTCACTACATACATTTATTCCATGGTAACTTGTAAACCTCTTACCACAAATAATACAATCTCTAATTCTTGGCATTTTTCCTTCCTTTCAAATCAGTCTTTTTTATACTTATCTATAATCGGTTTAAAAAATCTATCTTCTGCATCTTTTCTAGCTTTTTCTGCATCTTCAATTTTTTTAAATTTACCGAGACTATAATTCTTTCCTTGAAATCCAATTTGAGCAACCCATAATTTTCTGGTTTTGTCAAAAGAAACTCCTTTTATACCTGAAGTATTATTTTTTGAAACTTTTTGAGTTAAAGTTTGTACAATCGTTCCATCGACCTGTGTACGCTTTTTTCTATTTTCATTTAATGTTTTCCCATCTCTATGATTTCCACAAGTACCAACCTTTTTTGCCTCAGATACCGTTCTGTAGCACATTCTTCCACATTTTAGACATTTACATTTCCATATAACTTTTCCATTTTCATAGCCAAAAGGCTCTAAAAACAATAAATCTTTTACGATTTTCCTAGTCATATCTAATTTTCTTTTACAACCACAAGACTTAGACTTGCCTGAAATTAATTTTCCTTTGTTAATTGCTCTAATTGTTCCACAAACACATTGACATGTGTAATACTTATTATGTGACGAATCTGTTTTATCTGACAAAGCAAGCACAGTCCAATCACCAAATTTATCACCTATATTTATTTCCATATAATTACTTTCCTCTTAAAAACAATCTTCAACTGTCTTTATTTTACCACTATAGTATCAACTTGGAAAGGAGCTTCTTCTAAGCTATCCAAAAACTAATTCATCAACTGTTTGTCCATGAAACAAATCTTCGTCATCAACCGTTATTGTCATTTCTACAGTGTACTGTCTTTCCATTTTTATCATTCTCCGTTCTGCTATTGAAAGCAATTTTTCATTTGATTAATGAATCTACATCAATATCTGTTTTAAAAATAACAAACGATCCTGGTTTCATTAATTTATCAGTTTTCTTAGTAGCTTCTCTCCAATCTAATCCTTCATAATCTCTGTTTGAAATTTCAATAAAATCAGTTTCATAAATTTTCTTATGAGTTTTTTCTATATCAACACATCCGCTGTTATTCAGTTCAGGTCTTCGTATTTTTACAACATATGCATCATATTTTGTGTCGATTATAAGTACACTTGCCATTTCACAGATTCTTTTATCTGACAATCTACTTATAAGTTTTGTTCTAATATCTCCAATATCCTCTTTATATAAATGTGACTCATAAACACAATCTACAAAGCTTCCAAGTACCTTCATATTATTATCTCCAAAATCTAAAGAAATCGTCATTTAATCAGCTAACGATAAAATATCATTTCTATCAAAGCCAATCAATTCATCAGATTCTATAATATCAGCCAATATATTAACAATTTCTTTTTGTGCTTCAGAATCCCATTCCATAAGCTCCTCTTTTATTATCTTTGCACCATTTGATTTTGCAATATAATAATCTTCCAGTGTAGCAAAGAAAAATTCATATTGACTGTCAAATGGTGGCATTTTACTATTCTTCATATCATTTAAATATTTTAATGTTTTTTTATTTTCCATCTACATTACCTCATTTCATCAATTCTTCAATTAAATCTAATACTTCACATACAAAATTTCTGCCCACATTGAGGACAATATGTATTTGTAGAATATACATTACTACCACAAATACTACACCGATGTACAATTTTTGATTTTCCCAATAAGCCAAATTCTCTTTCGTTAGTTGTTGGGATTCTCTTTTGCTTTCTTACACATTCTTCTATAGTATCTATATTAGCCATTAAATCTTTAATATCACCAACAGTTATAACTCCATTTTCATTACTATATGCAATTTTAAATTGTTGTATGGAGATCAATGCCGCATTTATTTCTTCTTCATACATTTATATCACCTCAATCTCCTATTAGCCAATCTTTTCCATCACAAGATTTGTGTTCTTGGACAATTTCATCAGTTAATTTTATATTTTCAAAAAATCCACTACCAATTGCTGCACAACCATATGAACAATATTTATCTGTAAACCCAGTTCTTACAACAATAATTGAATTTTCAAGTAATGACTTGCCACATGTAGAACATTCCATATATCTTACCATTTATATCACCTCTTCAAATCTTCCCAATAAATCATTCTTTACTTCGATTATTGCATTCAACCTACCTTTAATCTGTAAATCATATGGACTATCAGTATTTTTTAATGAATTCTCAAGCCTGTCAATTTCTGTGTCAAGTTCACTAATATATTCTTTTATCTTTTCTCTCATATCTGGCTTTTTATATTTATTGTTATTATATCTTAATTCAAACTCATTTTTATATTCCTCTTCAGTTACAAACATAATTCTTTTCATTACGTGATCTACCATTACACATCTGTAAATATTTTCTGTATAAAAAGCATCACCTACATTAAAATTATTCCAATTTATGATGGCTCGTTTATCGTTCATCGTTTTATTCACATCGCCAAGCATTTCATCTGGGCAATTTAATAAATATCCATAGCTATCTAAATTTTTATTTTCCATTTTTCTACCCCCAATCATCAAAAGAAAGTTAAATTTCCTTACCAAATGCTACTTTTATCTTGAGGTTTTCCAGTTTTAATTTCTAGTTTTCTGGTTTCACAACATTTTTCTACGCTTGCTTTGATATTCTCTTTAACGCATAAACAGCTGTTCTCATTATCGCATGTTGTAAAAATATCATTAAGTATAACATGAATACCCTCGATTGAATTAATATCTATTTTGTTTCCAAATTCATCTGTATATATAATTTTCTTTGCCATATCTTCCTCCTTAATTTGATAGTAAACTTAGATTTCATTTAAATTACACTTCACTTTCTAAATACTTTATAAATCGCTCATCGCATTCTTCTGTTCGTTCAGATTCAACGCATTTTCCATATAATCTCCTACAATCTTCACAAGTAAATATTGCAGCTTTATTAACATACCCATGATTAAAGTCATATTCTTCACACAATATATCGTTTAATCTTTCAAATTGTTCTGTTGTCATATTTGTAATCTGATCTATAAGAGCCAGCTTCATTCTATCAATATTCTTCATACTAAATTCTCCTTGTGTTTTTAATTAACTATAACACATCAGAGATTTTCTGCCTACGGACATCGTTACCGTTTTATGAAAACTTGGATTCTTGTTACCCTATATCCCGACAATATTCATACTTTCCATTTTCAAAATCATTAACAAAAGTATTTGTAATATCATTGCCATAATTTAATTCGTCAATCGTTGTTCCGTCCCCACTACGAAGTTCATCAATATCATATCCTTTACTTTCAAAATAATCATTGATTTCTTTATCAAACATAGCTGCTTGTGAAGTCAGTTGTGCTAATTTATGCATTTTTCTTTGTATATCTTTAGATATTCTCATAATTTCTCAACTCCCATCTTCCAATGAAACTATTATTTCTTCCTATGTGCTTCATCCCATCCTTCAGGCTTTCTCGTGTCAAATCCATCCCAAATCTTGTTTCCGAATACCATACCACTGTGAGATTTACCTAATATTCTATCATATAACTCAGCTTCCTCTTTAGTAATCTCAATTCCTTTGTCGTATTCTCCTGGTGTATCATATTCATACTCTTTTGCATCAGATTTAACATAAAACTTAACCCAATGATTTTCCTGAGTAAATATATTATGAAACCATACTACGGCAGCTACCACTTTGCCTGTTTCAAATTCAGTTGTTACTTTTCTTTTAAATCGTGGATTATAAGCTGGATATGCGGGGAATCCATTTTTACGGCAATATTCTTTATCTTCTTCATCATATTTCTTTTTTAGCTGTTCAGATGGACACACATAATCTGTATATACTTTGTTACTATTTAAACCTGTCTCCGTTCTATGATAAATACCTTTAGTATCTGTATAACCACCACTTATAATTTTTTCTCCGTTAATATAATCAGTACCAAGTCTATCAAAATAGTGACGATTTCCATTCTCATCATACCTTGTAGAATATTTCTTCATATCATAATTATCATAAGCTGCTTTTGCAGCAGCTCCACCAAAAATTCCTAATGCTAATAATGCACCTAACATTTTACATCAACCTCCTTTCTACATATTTTTATATCTTTCTTCTCTCTTCTTAGCTTCTGATTTACTTAGAAATCTGTTTGGAATTGTGAATACAACAATCCAAGCTATAATTACACTAATTAATTCTATCATAATATTTACCTCCGTTTTTAAATTCCGTTCCCACAGTTACTATATTTTAATTCTATCATACAATTTTAAATCTTGCACTATATATCCAAGTGTTAAAATGATGCATATAAATAAGTCTTAATTCATGCTCAAATCCTTTAATGACATCTGATGCATATAAAAATCCTTTATTATATCCTTCATAATTATTATTGGGTTCAATAGTTATATAATCTCCATGTTTATGTACTTCATGTCCTCTTTTGCACATTTCCTTCTTAAATTCTTTGTAATCAAACATAGTAATCACCGTTCTTTCCATAAAAATAAGAGACTTGCTTTTACAAGTCTCTTACTATATTCTCTATTATTCTATTTGTTACTTTAACTCATTAACATTGCCATTTGTCTTAATATAATTATAGATAGGCATTTGTATCTTTAGCATAATTTCCTTTAATTTTTCTTTTGACAAATTATCATCTTGAGCTTTAATTAACTCTGCCGCCTCCCTTGGTATCTGAACACCATACTCAACAGAAAATATTATTAAAGCTTCTTCAAATTTTGTAACATTTACTGTTTCGACAGCATATTGAAACGCTTCTAATAACCCCAATTTTGTCATATTGTACCTCCAAAAATAATTATATACATATTATATCGCCAATGATAATATTTGTACAGCCTTTTCTCTTCCTTCAGAGATAGTTGCACAACTACACAACCTAATCCAACCATTATATTTTTGTGAAAAACACCTAACTTCATATTTTTGATTATATTTGTTAATTTCCAGATTGCCAGTATTACGATTTACTATCGCACATTTTGTTTTATTTACTTTAAATTCTCTTCTCATAATATCACTCCAATCCAATAAAAAAGACAGATAATATATAATTATCCGTCTCAATTTAATTAATATTATATTTTATTCTTAATTACAAAATTTCATTTTGTTTTTCTAGTAATATTAATAATGCACTCATTGTCATTTTTTGTATGTATTCATCTTTGTCTACTTCTTTTTCAGTTATTGGCTGTTCTTCATTAATAAAATCATAATTTACATATAATGTAACTCCTGAATTATCCTTACACCAAACAGCAACAACTGTGTCGCCACCAAATTCAGTAATATCTTCTTTAAGTTCTTTGATTAAATCTGAACATTCAAAACTAATTTTTATTCCTTGTTCGTTTATAAATGCCATTATTATCATTCCTCCAATTTTTTAATAAATTCAAACCCATTTGCTGTTGTTTTCTTTTTAGTTCCATTTTTACGATAGAACCAATCGCCTTTTACAATACCCTCTTCGACTATTTCTTTTGCAACTGGATGTTTTCTAGTTCCAGACCATTCTAAAAAAGCACATCTCCATTTCTCTTCAGTAGGCTTTTCTTCATTCTTTTTCTCTGCCTTGTAATCTGCAAGTAATCTATCAATTTTTTCATCTGTTAAATTTTCTATTCTGCTTATATCCAAAGAATAAAAATCTGTCTGATTATAATGATTACTTGTATGATGCCACGAAGAATACCTCAAACAAACTTCTTTTAAAACTTTCACAGGTAGTTTCTTAAATTTTTCCATTGAGCATTTTAATTCAATTTCCTGTTCTTCTATTGTATCAAAAATATCTGCCTTTGTCCATTTACTTAATGGTTTCTCCCCATTTGAATAAGCATCAACCGCATTGTTACTCATTGACCATCCGCTATATCCTGCCATATTCATCAACCTTCTTTCTTACATATTATATCACACTTTATTTCTCATCCTCAATATCTTCTAAGCTGTCAATTCCTAATTCTTCCATAATATCATCACAAAGACAACTTCCATCACATTCAGTTCCATCGTATATAACAGTCATCTCTTCAATATTTAAAACATAACGACTTTCTTTTTGTTGCTTAAATAACTTTAGTACCTGTCTTAATAAATATTCTTTCCTATCCATAAATTTTACCACCATTTCTAATAGTATCTAATTGTTTACTTAATCATAACACATAATACTTTTGCATATTTATCACCATACCAATCTTCAAAATCTGCATAAATATCACAATTTGCCATTATAGTATTATTGTATTCTTCTTCATCCATCAGCTCATATAGACCTACTTCCATATCCTCAGTATAATTTCCATGTGGCGAATCATCACCAAGACTTACACAATTATCTCCATGAAAACAATTCGGATAATAGTGTCCTCTACTTAAAGGCTTATAAACTTCTAAATCTACATATTCTCCCTTATATAATTCTTTTACTTCACCAACAGTCATATTCTAATTCCTCCTTAAATATAAAATATTTTATTGATTTTTTCTGTCAGTTGTTCATTCTCAGAATCCAAATGAGCATAAATTGCTAAAATTGTATTAACATTTGAATGCCCCATAAGTTTTGCTGCTTGTTTTAAAGATACATCAGAATAATATAAGATAGTGGCATAATTGTGTCTAAATATATGAGCTGTTAATTTTGAATTTCCATTTATGTTTTTATCTATTATTCTCACTATATATTTCCACATCTTTGTATACTCACTATCTTTAAGATAATCTCCATCAACATTAAAAAAGAGCTTATCGTCAATTGTTTTTACATATGAAGTAAGCTCATTTAATAAAAAATCAGGTATAGGTATTTTTCTATTACTTGAATGTGTTTTAGGTTCTCCACATATCGGCTTTCCTTTAACAAAGTGGATTGATTTATTTACAATTAATTCATTATTTACAATATCATCTTTTGTTAAAGCTAATGCCTCTCCTTTCCTTAATCCACATCCATATAATATATGAACAAAAATTTTACTCATTGAATCACAATTAATATTCTTAACCGCTTTTTTCTCTTCTTTTGTTAATGCTCTTTTTTCGTTTGCCACATAATATGGAGTTTGAATAAAAGTATAGAGATTCCTACCAATAACTCCTTCCTCTTTAGCCAACTTAAATATTTGTTTGAGCGTTAATAAAATATGTTTGCATGTAGCTGGATTAGAAGCTCTATTATTAATAATCTGCTGAAGATCTGAAACAGAAATATAATTCATTTCCATTTCACCAATTTCAGGAATAAGATGATTTTCAATTATATTTTTATATAATCTCTTTGTATTATAAGATTTCATACTTTTAAATGTATTAAACCATTCTATTGAATACTCTTTAAATAACATATCATCCCTTCCTTCCATAATCTCAGTAAATCATCGTTTCATTGTATTATTCCATCCAATATCTTTCGGCGTGATTTTAATATAACAATTAGCTGACTTGGATTTTCCAATATTCACGCCAATAAGAATGTCTGTGCTTCTTAGTTCCATTTCTGTGCTAGAAATTTTACAAAATTTTGTAATATACCAAGGAAGTTTATTTTTAATCCATGTCATTCTCATTGATGTATTACTCTCAAGTTTTTCGTACAAAGAATACATTTCATTTTTCTGTGTGACATATTTTTGTTTATCGTCAACAATTTCTTTCATACATTCGTTCCTCATTGCACCATACATATTTCCAAGACTGTCTGATAATGATGTAAGTTGTTCTTGGATATTTTTTAATTGTTCATAGCTTGTCATTTTATCTACCTCACTTCCTTGTAAATCCTCATTTCATCCAGTTAATGAATTTGTGGTGTTACTTTTGCTATGCCAAGTTCAATACTTATCAATTTTTCATTGTTATCAACATCCAAAACTTCACAAATTGTTTTCCATTTTTCCTCTGAATATTCATCTTTAAATAATCTAATATATTTTAATTTTGAATAATCCATAATATCCACCATTGCCTTTCTAAAACTTGAAACTCTTGATTCATTTTCTTTCAGCTAAACATATTTCTTCTGGATATGCAGCCATTATATCTCCGTTTTCAAGTTGAATATTCCACATAGGCAAGCACTCCAAATCAGCACCATTTTCTTTGTCTTCCGTAATCTCTTTTACTCTACCAAGTACCGTGAATTTCATACCTTTGTACTTCTTTTCTCCTGTATATGGAGTTCCAAATGTATCTGCAAATCCGACATGTTCATATGTATCAAAGCAATCCTTGATAAAATTGCGTTCTTCATCTTCTGATAAATCATCCCTTGATTTATTCGGATTGTCAAATCCGTATTTTTTATATAATTCATTAAATTCTTTTTCCATTATTTATCACTCCATTTCTGTAAATCCATTTCTCTTTAAATACTCTATATAATCTTCAATATCTGATTTCTTTTTGACCTCAATATCTTCTGGCTTATAATATCCATAAAAAGCATTTGTATATACCTTATATGTTTTATTTTTCATATCAATAATGAGATTATAATTGTTTGCACAATCGCCACGTTTCTTCCAATTTTTATCAAGATAAAATAGATGTAATCTCATATAATCAGTCCCTTTCTACAAGCTATTCCATACCCAAGTCAAACACTTCTCAAAAGATTCACTTGCGTATAACTCTTCTGCTTCTGTTGTATCTGTTCCACAACTATATACTTCATATCCGCTTAAACCATCTGTAATAAAATATTCATCGTTTATGATCCAGTTGTCCATTTCCAATCTTATATTCATAACATCACCTTCCTTAATCAATTATATTTCCGTTTTCATCCTCTGTATGGGCATATTCCCAATCACCAATTCCATCCTCAACAAATTCTCCACCATCTGTATTTTCTGCAATTTCCCTTGCTTCTTCTAATGAATCAGCTTCTATATCTAAATATACATAGCCTATTGACTTATACATAACTCTAAATTTTGCCATATTTATTCCTCCAATCTTCGTAATAAATTGCTATTTACTGTGTTTCTTCAATATTCTTTTCCAACATAAATACAAGTCCATCCTTATATGTAATTCTGAACTTATACGTTTCTTCAAGCCAATCATTAAAACCATCATCAAAATATGTTTTTTCTGTTCCTCTTCTTGACTTAATATCATCTAATAATTCTATAAAACAACCTGTAATCCCAGATACAGACTCTGCGATTACTATTGGATTTTCCATAAATGCAAGTGTTGATGGAACTGCTATGAATCTGCACCTATTGATATTCGGGTTACTACTTTCTGTTTTTTCAACTACAATAGCTACCTGATTGCAATTACTATTCATAAACATATTATAAAATCTATTTGCATTTTCTTTTCGTTCTTTTTTAGTTGTTCTTCTCATTTTCATCACTCCAATCTATGTTTCATAATCAAATTCACTTAATCCACCACTTGCAAATACATATTCTGCTACATCTGGAACAAATATCATAAGATTATCAGGATATTTTCTTTCATCCTTAATTGCAAAATATCCTCTTTCTTTTACATCATTATTTTCAAAGTAATAACCAAAAATCATTCCTATTAAATTTTTCATTGATGTTTCTGGTTCGTATTTCTGTTCTCTGATCCATGCAGCCATATAATCGTAATCGCACCATTTTTCTTTTGGATATGTACTATAATCTTTTTCTTCCGTCCATTCACCTGTCCACTGATCTACCATATTAATCACTCCAACCTTCTAATAACTCATATACTTCGTCTTTATTGTCATACATATACTGATTAAACGCTTCATAATTTCCATCTTTATCAGGAAATTCTTCAATAAATCTTTCCCACATTACATCTGACACCACATTTTCATTGAATAATTTTCCCTTGTATTCAAGTTCTGCGTCTGCCCATTCTCCGTGTGAAATATATCCAATATCTTCAATTCCGCAATAGTTTGGATATTCTTTCATCGGAAAACTTGCTACACCATCTTTTACTATAAAATCTCTTTCTATTGTGCTTATCATATTTATCTCCTTTTAACTAATCTAAAAAGAACTTAGCATCTGTCATTTCCATACATTGTTCTAATGTATATCCATTTTCTTGTGCTAAAGCATCAGAACCATCTGCAAATTCGATACAAATGGCTTTTGTTTTCCAATACTTAGGTAGTTCTTCTTGCTTAATGTATTCCATATTTCCATTTACTACTTTATCAAGCGCCCATTTCATTGCGTGTCCCGGATCTTCAAAACTTTCTTTTCTTTCAATTCTTGAAATCTTACATTCACATCTTCCTAGTTCATATTCCTTTGGCATCTCAATCAGCTTATAAATCTCTGCAATGCTTCCCTTATGGCAATGTTCCCAAACTGCAATAGTATAATTTCCATAATCTACTATTGCCGAACCCATACATCCCAAAAGTTCTGTTGCTAAATTTTCTGTTGTAGTAATTTTCTCTTCCATATTTATCACTCTCCAATCTCTTCTACGATTTCTTTTGGTGTCCCTCTCAAAGAACAACCTTCTGAATCATGTTTACTAAGGATATTCCAGATTGCATTTTCTTCGGCTTCAGTAAGATTAAATCCTTCCCAATAACCAACATCATTCTTTCCATGTTTGATTACAATTCCTAATATTTTTACACATATCATACCTACACCTCCACAATCTCAATACAGAAATCATCAGGATCATATTCACTGCCTTCAACGTCCCAGTCATTCATATATTCTTCTTTTGCATCATTGGCAGCTTCTTCTGCTTCACCATAGGAATTAAATAATCCCCATTCAAAATCTCCACTGTCTCTTAACTGACCACCATCATAACTGATAATATATTTAAACATCTTAATCACTCTCCCTTCAGATTAGGACATAAACCAAGTCCACCATCAATCTCAGGCACTCTTCTATATGCTCCTCTATGTGGACATTCTTCTCTTTTGCATTCAGTACAATCGCATTTCTGATATTCCTCATAACTCATTTTCCAGCTTGTTTCTGCAAATCTTTCTCTTGTCATCATAATTTTTTACCTCACTTTCTTTTCAAGAAACAGTTCTTTCCTTTGGTTTTATGCAACCTCTTTTATTTCCTTTACTGTTTCTTTCCAACAACTATCAATCAGTCCATAAACTTCATCAATATCATATCCATGCATCTTACATCCCTCTACACAAAAGATTGCATATTTAATAGGAAGTTTAACATCCTTATCCAGTTCTACTTCTAATACAGAACCACCACCAGACCAAGAATCATACAACCCACACATTGTTTCTTTTCCAAGAACTATATAAGATTTTGATTTTTCATTCTTTCGTGGATCATATTTTCCTTTTTCGTCATATTCTTTATTCTGTAATTCGATTAAATCAAACAAATCAAATAACGGCATTTTTACAAGAAATGTTACAGTTGCCATATGTGATGGAAGATTTTCAAATTCCTGTATGCAGCTTTCTATAAATTTGTCTTTGTTTTTATCTCTATCTACATAATATCCATCATCCCTATGTACTTGTTTACATGCCTTTCTTAATGCAGTTGCTTTACCTTGTGTTTTTGCTAACCATAGCATAGATGATTCTTTGTCAATACTTCCATCTCCTGAATTTCCATACCAATTCAGAACATTATCGCAAACGCAATCGTAATTCCAATTACCACAATCCACCATAATATTTACTTTGACTTCATTATTAAAATCCTCGGCGTTGTAATAAAAATATGTATTTTCTCTTACATACTCCCATATCTCATTAAAATTATCTGTAAAATACTCTTCCTCTTCATCCGTCATTTCTTCACGAATATCCTTTTCAAACTCATCTTCTCCATACTCCATTGCATAATCCATAGCCCAATCAGCTAATTCATCATTAAATGCCTCTCTTGGATTATCATGCTCAAATATCTCTTTTAAGAAACTATCAGAAAGTTCTCTTTCTCTGTAGTCAGTATAAATTTCGATGCCACCATCTTCATTTACACCCCACATTTTCTTTAATATTTCATCTATTCTGGTTTTTAATATTTCTATTGTCATATCAATCAACCTCGCTTTCTTCCCATAAATCAATTAAACCAGGTAATACATAACCTAAATCTATCCAACTAAATTCATCAAACTCTTCAAGTTCTTTTAGTTCATCTTCTGTTGGAATTTCAGCACCCATAATTCGCTTTACATCATCTTCTGTTCCACCAGCTTCAAGTATTCTATGTAATGTCATTTCTAATGCACCAGAAATATCATCATTTCCTTTTACTGTGATTGCATTCCGTGACCAATATTCATTGCAAAGATGAAATGTTACAAGTGTTTCATTTTCTTCCAATAAATCTTTTAACTCAATCATTTCGCTTACCTCCTAATTTTTTATATTTCTCAAACACTTCTTCGCATCTCGCTTTATCACTGCTCCAAAATACTAAATGCCAGGAATAAACCCATTCTCCATTTTCAAAATATTTATATTTCTCTTGGATTTCCCATCGTTTATTCCAATGACTTCCAATTCCTTCAACCATTTTGTATTGCCGTAATTGTACCATTTCGCTTACCTCCTACATATCCTGATTCGCTATACTATCTAATTCTTCAACAATACTATTCATATCTGTATTAGTAAGTTCTCCAACCGCATATAAGATTTCTGTCAATTTTTCATATGCTTTAGCACCGCCTTTGGTGAATGGCTGCCTTCCACCATCTTCACCAATTATTATCTTGTCTAAGAATGGTTTTTTACTTCCTAATGCTACTAAAATATCTTCTAATGTATTCATAGTCACACCTCCATATTGTTGTTAATCCATGCATTAATTTTTGCTGTAATAGCCTCTGTATTATCAAAGAAAATACCTTTATATCTGCCAACAAAAATTAAATCCCAATTTGAACAAATTGAAATATAAACTTCTGTTTGAATTTCATCGTTAGGACAACAAAAAATATATAAATCTTTTATATCTTCATCCGTGATTTCTCCGTAATCTTCCCAATCATCAAATGTAGTTTTATATCCAATTCGCTTTATTGGTGTAATTAAGTCACCTGATTTTACTTTAAACACACAATCAGGATCACCCATCTCATACCGTGAATCTCTTTGCAATATAATCATTTTACATTCTCCTTCCAATAAAATAAGACAGACACATATGTTTGCGTCTGCCTTATTATTCTCTGTATTATGCCTCTTTGACTTCTAAAATCTCGTATTCAACATCGCCATTGTCAAGTCCGTAAATTCGCTTACATTCTTCAATAGATGATACTGTACAGCTTTGTGTTCTCCATTCCCAATTACTCATTGCATCTCTGTACTTAAATGTTATATTAAGCATCTGCATTTTCCTCCTTTGGGGTAATTAAACTCCTTAGATTATCTCTAATATAGTCACAGAAAGCATCAATACTTCCATTTCCAATAGTCCAACAACTATCCTCGTCATAGTTCCAATGAATAATTACTTCATGCCCTGGTGTGATATTAGGTAAGTCAACGTCTGCTTTATTTGCATATGAACTATTTGAAAGTGCTTTGAGATATACATATCTTCTGATATTCTCAATATCTCTTTCTGTTTCTGCATTGAAAATCTCTACCAGACATTCATCAGAACATTCATTATAAATATCATATTCAGAAGCTCCATTTTTCTCATTATCAAGCTTCTTCAACTCTTTACTAATTGCAAATAGTGCTGATTCCTCATATTTCTTACACTCTTCTTCGCTTCTAAATATAGTTCCATCCTCTGCAATGTACTCTGTTCTTACAAGTTTCTCGATTGTTTCTGTTTTTCTAATTTCGTTTACTTTCATAATATTTACCTAACCTTTCTTATTTTATATGCTTTTCAAATTTCTTTTTTATCAGTTTCCAAAATCCTTTGTCGGTCAATGGCATTTTAGATACATTACATACCTTGCCACCGTCAAGATAGTTTGGATTTCCATTTGGCTTGTACACATCATAATCAATACACCAGTTTCCATCATAATCTCTTAATGTAACATCTACGCTGTATCCATCTGTATTGTATTGACCGATACTATCATTCATTAAATCATATTGTTTTGACTTTAACTTTTTTCGTAACTTTGCATAATCTTCATAGCATTTTATTATTTTCACATCAATCACACTCCTTTGGAAATTACAATTTCATGCTAATTTTCAATGCCACTCCATTCCAATTGATTCTTACCATTCAGCCAATCTTCTATATAATTTAATGATGCAGATATAATTCTATCAATAAAATCTTCTGCCTTAATTTGATAAAATCCACACATAGTATCCCATGTTAATGCATCATCTGCATATTTTCTTAACCATTTATATTTAGGATGATTTTTAAAATGCTCTATTTTTTCATTAAATATTTCTTGTCTCTTAATATAATCACGCTCCTATCTGCTCCATTGACCAACTTTATTTCCGTTTATGTCAATGATGCTTCCGCTTGTTGCACCATCTTCAAGTTCTCTACAAATACCTTCAAGTAATCTTTTGCATTCTATAGCTTCATCAAATTCACTTGGTTCACCTGTAAATGGATCACAAAATGCTGCATTGCCTGTTTTAATTTCAATTTTCAGCATAATTTTTCACTTCCTTCCAATCCGAGTACATAACGATCCCTGTACCCATTCCAAAAATATGATTTCAAATCTGCAAGAGTTTTTGTACCATTTTTCAATTCTTCGTAATCTGCCTTTAACATATCTGATGTATAATTTTTATAGCAACAAATACATGAATGAAATTCTTTTCCTTTCTGTGCATACCATCCTTTATTGGGTGGGAATGTTTTCTTTGCAATTGTATGAAAAACAATTTCCATTCCATCATAATCTGGCAGTTTATGTTCTCCACTTAAATCTCTAAGTTCAATTTCTATTCCGTCTGGTGTAATGGCTTTATCTATAACTTGCATACTATTACACCTCCTTATGTTTTGAAATTTCAATTCCAGACTTTATTTCTTCTCTTGCAACAATATATGTTGGAGTTTTTCTATCAAGTGTATAATATTTTTCTCTTATTTTATTCTGTTCCGCACTTGCCTCAAAGAAGTCTTTAGTTGGATCATCCCAATACCAAACATAATATGTGTGTACAGTATGAGTAATTTCATCATATTTTCTTTTACATCTCATGATGTCACCATTCATCAGGAATGTATCTTCTACTAATTTAAGACTATCAAATTCTGTTGGTGATACATGATGCTGTTTCTCTTTCCAAGTCCATACAATAAACTGATTCTGCCAATGTCCTTCGAAAATCTCTGCTCTGTATGTTCTTAGATAAGCATATAAATCTGTTTTGCTTTTCCATGCATTACTATCTCCAAAATATACATAAGGTGAATTATCTTCAGGATTGAATGATATATACTGTTTATCAAAATCCTTTGTTGTGAACTTATATCCATTTTCACTTACAAAAGGATTTTTACTATCTACATATTCCCATAAACTTACTTCTGCTATAAAATCAATAGCACCATCTGCACAGCCTCCACAATTACCCCAATCACAAAATCTCTTTTCAATTTTACCTATATATTTCAGTTCTCTTGTTGGTAAATGTGTCCATGCTCCACCACTTGTATTACAATTAATTCTGCCTTCGTATTCATGGATAAAAGGTGTATATGGTCGTTCACAGATATAAATTTCATTCGCATCTGCTTTTTCAATATGAGCTGCTCCATAGTAATCTCCATATTCATTTGTATATCTAACGCAATCACCTACACTTGGACTCTTTTCAGACCTTGTATTTTCTATAAGTTCAACATACATATTTGCCTTATCTACATCGTAATTCATAAGTATATGCGAACCACAAAATCTTGCGTTAATCTCTCTTAATGTATCTATTGTATATTTCATACTAATCAACCTGCCTTTCCATGTATAACAAACTTGTCATAATTCCCTTCAATGCATACCAACATTGTTCTACGTTCATATATCCAATCAATGAACCAGTATCTTTCTTTATGTGGAATTGATTGCCACCTTCAATACTGATTACTACAGATATTTCCGCTTTGCTTACTGCATTGATAGCACTGATTTCTCTATCAATCTTTTCACACAGTTCTTTTTCGCTTTTGCTTAAATATCCTGTAACTCCGTTATCCCATTTGATATTTAACATCTATACCATCTCCTTATCTCACATATGGAATATCTTTTCCATGCATATAATTTTCACCTCTAAAACAATCACCACAGTATTCCCAAATTCCTTCATCTACCTTTTTAAATGTGGAATATGTTGTTCTGCTCTCTCCGTTTTCATCAATTCTGCTTGAACATGGCTCGCCAATCTGTAAACAATCACTTCTCATACAAGTTGGTGGTAATAAATCCATAAAGGAATCAATCATATCCTCTGTGAAATACTCACCAACTTCATGTACATCAAGTCCAAAGTAATGTTCTTTATCTACAATTTCCTTTCCGTTGTACATTTTAGATTCACTTAATGGAACACCATCATATTCGACTTCTTCAATTACCAAGGTATCATTGAACCATGTATATGATTCATAATGCTTTTTATAAACTTCTGCTGCTTTGCGTGTTGGGAAGATTTGCGGATTACCTGCTGATAATCTATATTTTCCTTTGTGATAATACACAACTTTATATCCTTTGAGTCCTTTTATCCATCCTGGAATATCAGTTTCGATTACATAACCTTTATCAACTGACCATTCGGTTGCTTCATAATCATATTCATCTACAGGCTCACCAACTGTTTTATGCTTGTAACTTGCACACTCTTCTTTGCCTTTTTCTGTAAGTACAAAATGTTTTCCCTTGTCTGCTTTGTACCAATTATTCCGTAATTCCATAATTCATTTCCTCTCTTTCTTGTAATAAAATAGGCAGCTAGTAGATTATTCTCCTAACTGCCTTGCGGTTACTATAAATTTATTGCTTTTCCGTTCTCATCATATTCAATCGGTGCAATGTGAACTGCATAACCGATTTCTTTTTCTTTGTCGTAAATCTCCATTGTGCCACCTGCACAAAATTTAAATGAGAACCGCTTGTCATCCGATTCAAGCAGCTTAATCAGATGATCCGTGAGTTCATTTAAGATCCGTGCATCCTCTTTTGACTTTTCAATAGTTGTCATTTCGCTTCACTCCTTTTCATAAATTTCTAACTTATGTAACAAATCAAACATTGCTACATATCTACCCTGATTCCGTTCTTTGAGTTTATCATTGTCGTTCTGCATTGCATCATCATAATCCTTATTTACTTTTCTAAATTCCTCTGCAATAATTTCAAGAATTTCATCCTTTGTCTTGCTACATGTATATTTTGCCATTTCCCTTCACTCCTTCCTAAAAAATCTTAGTTTAGTTTGCTTATTCTCCGTCATAAAACACCATCGGCATTTCAAAATCCATATCAAAATGATGCGTTCTAATCCACTCATGAGCTTCCTCACTTGTTTTAAAGCCCCTCATTACTTTTTGTTCTCCATCAATATCTAACCATTCAACTCTATACATATTTATCCACCATCCTTTCTAAGCAAATGACTATTTTCATCAGTCAATCTAATTTTACACACTCTCTAAATTCATCAATGTCCCATACCGTAACAACAAATGATGATAAGTCCTCTGACCTATATAAATCAGCACTCCATTTGAATGTAATATTTGTTTCTCTCAAGTATATCCTATCTCCAACTTTAAAACCCCAATAAGGTTTTACAACTATACCACTATACATATTTATCTACTATCCTTTCCAAAGTAAATGCGAATTTCTTTTACAACTGAATTATTTTATCTTGAATCACTAACTGATCTAATCTTAAATTACTTTGTTCAACCTCAAGCATATCTTCAAAACCGTTTTCTTCAAGAATTTGCATTGCCTTTTCTGCCTTTTCTTTGGTAGAACACTGTGCAAAACAAGTGCCTTCTAAATCATCAATTCCATTTACTTCCCATATCTGCATTCCGTTCATCTTTTTTACCTACCTTTCTAATCCAAGAAAATACGCATTTATTTACTTTTCATAAGCTCTTGTATTCCAATAATCAATAGTTTTTTCTATCGGATTTTTAGCTTTATTAGTAAAATTCTTATATCCACTTAGCCCACAATCAGCACATTGTATCTTTACAGAAAACATCAAATCATAATTCGGTTCGTCCATATAAATCCTTTTTGAGCCACACATCGGACATGGTTTTGCCTTACTTGATATATCTCTTGTCATAAAATTGACCATCCTTTCTTTTAAGAGAACACACATTTATTTACTTCGAAATCTCTTTATATGCTTCTACTAAACTACAAGACAAATCCTGCATTATCTCTTTGCACATATCCACAATATTCTGAATATGTGCATTCTCTTCTTCTGCTGTCAAATCTCTTTTCTCTTCTGCTTCTGTTTCACAAATCCAAGAGTCAAGAGTATTATCTGCAATCATTAAACCTCTAATAATATCAAAATTTGTTCTTGCCATTTTTATTTCTCCTTTCTAATGAAATATCCATTTACTTTATTTCAACGAATCTCATATTTCACATACCCTATATTCGTATCCATTGTAGCCGTCATCAAATCTGACAATTACATATCTTGTACCATCTTCACCGTCACATACAAGGTTTGGAATTTCACTCAAAGGATAATCCCAATGATTAGGAAGACCATCATCACCTCCATTTTTATTTGGGTCGTTAGCAATTTTAGCTAATTCTTCAAAAGAAATTACGTCATCACAAGGTCTATACCCTGTTATTTCTTCTACCCAATCCGCACTATCAATACATTCATTATAAAATTTAACCATAATCTATTTCTCACTTTCTTCTTCGACACCAAAATATTCTTTCTCTTCGTCTGTCATTTCACAAACTTCATCAAAGTATTCAAGAGCTGAATCCCTATCATCAGAGATAAGTCCGTCTTTAAATAATGTTGCCAGTTCTTCTAATCTGCAACGTGGAATATAATCTGCGTTTACCTTTTCAAATAGCTTTTCAGTTGCTTCATTAAGTGCAACTAACTTCTCTTTGTCGTTTGAAAACATGTAATATATTCCGTGTTCCCACTGTCTACCCCATCTTTCTAAAGCAGAGTATCCGCAAGCTACAATATAATTATTATCTGTCTCAATAAGAGAGAATTTTTTACCTTTTGCGTTTGATATCACTAATATTTCTCTATGATTCATATCACACCTCCAAGTTATATTCTTTAATTAATCTCTGTTTTACCATATCATTTAGATCCTTATTAACAGGCATTATCCTATGCGTTGTTCGATTAATATATACGAAATGACTTCCCTTACATCTTGTCGGTGTATATCCATTCTTCCGTAATATCACATCAAAGTCACGCATTCGCTTTGACTTTCTAAAATTATGCATAAATCTCACTTCCTTTCTGTTACCCGTATAGCCTGATAGTGCAGCTTTATATGTATATGTTCTCTTATTCACAAATTGCCTTTGCCAAAATATCATACATTTCAGCATTACTCTTAACAGGTGCAATCTTATTTTCAAAATATGAAGCTCCCTTGCAGTTTTCAAGAAGTCCTTCAATAACTATATTCTTTTCATAATTTGCAAACAGTTTCTTGAATATCTGGAACATCCTAAGTGTAAATGCACTCTTTTCACTTCCTGTCCAATCAATTGCTTTAATTGTCTTGATTATGAGTTCTAATAATTCTGTATTGTTCTTAGCCATTCTTAATAATTCTCTTGACGGTGCAACTTTGCCTATTGGGTTTTCAAGTTTATTATCATCAGTTACAATTTGAATATTGTATGATTCAAATAAATTTTTAAACTCTATATATTCTCTTATATTTGCCTTCACGCCTGCTCTATATGTATCAGCTACACTCATCGACTTCCTAGCAGATTGCTGTCCTAAAAATGTAAGAATTGCCTCATATTCTGAACAATTAAGCACTTCAACAAGCATTTTTATTTCTCCATTGATTACAAATGCAACAACTCTATGTGCTCCATCTGCCACAAATAATTTTCCATTCCTAACATATACTTTAACTGGATCAAATTTATCTTCATTAAAATACTGTGCTATTTCCTGCACCTTTGCCATATCCGTATCTCTCTGCCAATCTGGTATATGTATGAATGTTGGATTGATAAGAATGTATCGCTTTGAGGCAATACTGAAAGAGTTCTTTAATGCACAATCAACTTCTTTCATTTCCATACTTTCTCCTGCATTTGAGTGAGCCTGTATAAACTCTTCTGTATTCCGTGGAGTTGAATAACGAATAAAGCCTTTCTTCTTTCTTATCTTTTCAGTTAGTTTACCTTCGCCTGATGTAAAACTATATCCAACATCAGCAATTTCAATATCATTTTTGTTTATCTTTAATAACAAACATATCTTATCTACAGTTGCGTCTGCTGGATTATGAATTCCATTTTCATATTTGGATATTGTAGAATATGAAACACCACATACCTTTGCAACATCTTCTAACGTCAACCCTTCTCTTTCTCTAATTTCCTTTAACTTTTTTCCATTAATTTTGCACATAATTAACTACCTCTTTCCTTTTAATATTTTTAATATGTATTTTGCGTATAAAAATAACGGCTTGCCTTTTGGTTCGCCGTTTAGTTACTAAACTTTTCAAATATGCCCGACTTGAGCATGTCAGATTTCCAACACTCAAAGTCAGGATATTCTGCTTTGTCTGCTAAGTCTCTGTAGACTTCATGCATCTGCTTTTCTGTAAAACATTTGCCTTTCAGCGGTTCTTCATATGTTATATACTTCATTATATCTCACCTCTTTCTATCAGATAATTTTTATATGCAGTTTCGCTTTCAAACTGCTGATATTTGCCTATACTTGGTACAAATCCCATATAAGCAAATCCGTTATAATATCCCTTCATGCATTATTCTCCTTACAAAATTTTTCACCTTGTCAATAATTGTTGGCTCGGTTGCCTTCTGTAATCTTCTCTGTCTTTCTGCAAAATACAGACTGTTTTCAATGTTGATATAATCCAACATTTGCAAAGGCGTTAATGAGTTGTAAGGTGTTGACAATGTATTATCAATCACCTCTGTTCCGTTCCCTGCTTTTATAATTCTAAAATTAAATGCTTCCATTCTACCTTATGCCTCCTTTAATCTTGCATCACGCATTATCCGTGATATTTCATTTTCCGTTTTGGCGTTGGCTATTGCCTGTAATGTACCTTCTGAATACTGTAATTGCTTTGCGATGCGTATAGCATCATATTTTGTTTTACTCATAGTTATATTCTCCCTTCTCATTTTGTTATTATGAAATCATAGCAATCTGTATCTGTGTAGATTGTTATATTGTTTCCGTTTTGCGTTACTGACGTTACCTTGTTTAAATTTAGGTAATTATATTTACTAGGCTTTTGCATTTTGGCAATTAAAAAAGCACTCAATATGAGTGCTAAAGTGATGAATATATAGATTATTTTGCGTTTCATTGCTTACCTCCTTAATTTTGGGTATAAAAATAGCACCTAACAGATTTTCATTTCCATTAGATGCTATATAAATATGACACTTTATGAGATTATTTTTTTACAAGTTCCATTTTGTAACCAAGTGCATCAATAATTTTCACAAATAAAACTAATGATGGGCTATGTGTTTTCTTTTCAAACCGTGAGATACTTTGCTGTTTGCTTTCCGTTAAATCGGCTAATTCCTTTTGAGAAATATTAGACTCTTTCCGTAATTTAACAACATTATCAATTAAGTTGTTCTCTATATCCTCTGCACGAAAAGTAGTGGCTGGTAAACCACTTACTTCTCGAACTGCAATTTGCTTTTGGTCGATTGCAACAGCTTCTAATAACCCTTGCATTGTATCATCAAAAAATTTGCTCATGATTATTCCTCCTTTAAAATTTTTACTACCGCCTTTAGAGCTTTCTTTTCATCAGGTGTTAAGTCTGCCTTTTCATCTTTTGAGTAGACATTGACAAGATATATAGTTTCTTTTATATCAACATCTACATAAATTACTCTTGCACCACTTCGTTTCCCTTTTCCTTTATTCTCCATTGGAATACGGATTTTTCTTAATCCACCTGTATGAGAAATAGTATCTCCTAATTTCGGATTTTCTAATAAAATTTCTTGTAAGTCTTTTAAATTTTTATCAGTTAATCCTAAATCTTGCCATTTAGCGGTAAAAATTGGTGTTTCAATAAAGGTTCGTGTCATATTTTTATTTCCTCCTTTGTTTATGCACCTATAATACATCAAATTTGTTGTATTTGTCAAGTCAAAAATAGCACCCTTTACGGTTTGCGGTTGGGTGCTTAGTGGTTTGATTATTATATTTGACGCAGTTAGTCTTCAAAATCATAATTTGCGTCTATGTCTGCAATTTGCTCATCATAATAAGCTCTTGCATTTTCACAACGGAGTTCATAGTTATTTCCGTTGGATGGATAGCCTTCAGTTTCGCACTGTTCGGCTATTTCCTGACATTCATCTCTGTACTGCTTTTCAAGTTCACAGATTTTATCTATATCTGTTTTTGTGTATATGTTTGCTTGCGTCATGCTTTGACGCATTTCTTCGATTGATGGCATAATAATTCCTCCTTTTTACATCTGATTTAATTTTGCCTGAAGCTCGGCTATTTGAGCTTCAATAGCTTGTTTCTCAATTTCTTTTGCATTCCATTCCGCATCTGGAATCCATTCCATGATTTCAAATGGTTGGACACAAAGATATTCACATACTTTATTTATTGTATCAGAACTTATATTTTCGTTTTTTGAAAATCTTGTTGGCATATTTTGAGACAAACCTGCATTACATAAGTCTTTCCATGTCATATTGCGTATTTTTAAAAGTTGCCCTAATTTATTAAAAACTATCATATATTATACCTCCATCAATTATTTACACCTCCTATTCTATCACATTATTTTGTAATTTTCAATATGTGTAAAATCCACACTATAAAAGCGGTAAAGTTTCCCTTACCGCCTCTAACTATAGATTTTTATTACTTTTCTGCAAAGTAGTGCTTGATTACAATATTACTGATAGTGCTTGCAAGCCCAGAATAATCATATTCTATCTTGCCTGTCTTACGATTCTTTTTTGCCTTTACTAATGTATTAACCTGACGCTCTTTGAAAGAAATTGTATCCTTTTTGTCGTCAATGTCAAATTTATTAGTGAATCCCTTTACATAACAATCATTAAGAAGCTTCTTGTCCTCTGCTGTCAATTTTACTCTTGTTTTGCTTGTGTATGGAGTTTCAAAAGGCAGACTAAAAGTTGTCTTGATAATGGTTTCAAGTTCTGTACTTGCCTTCTTATAAGCCTCTTTTACCTCATTAGACATTGTAATATTACCATTTTCTCCTGCCTTAGAATTGATATGAATTGCCTCTAAAGCATTATATAATTCTGGTGACTGAAAAGCAGGAATGATTGCATATTTTACCAATTTAGAGTTATCCCATGAAGCAAGCACCCTAAGAACTGTACGGACTACGTCCTTATTATTGCCAAAATGGTCTTTGTTCTTATGGGTCAATGAAGCAAATACCTTATTGTAAACCTCAAGAGTTTCTTCTTTAGATGTTTCAAGGTCAGACTTTTCCTGCTTAACATCCTCAAGTTTCTGGTTAAGGTCATCAAGCTTAACCTTCTTTTTATCCTCAGACATATCCTCATTTTTCTCAAGGTTTACTATCTGAGTGTTTAACCGTGAAATATCAGCTTCAGCCATCTGAATGAGCATTGCACACTTTTCATGTTCAACTGCTGTCATTAATTCCTGTTTCTTCTCATCCGTGATTTTTTCTGCGTAAAAATTGATTGATAAAGTTCTCATAATATACCTCTTTCTCCGACTTAACGCAATCAGTGCAATATAATATTTTATTGTGTTTATAATTGTAGTGTTATGCACACTATAAAAGGGTAGACTAATTGTGTATAGTCCACCCTTCTAACTATGTATAAAACTTTGTAGGGAACGCCTCACCTACTAGCGTAATGAGCATATTAACATTAAATCCAGTTAAGAGGATAGATACTCCATAAATATACTTATTGTAGGCATTACCCTGCCAACAAATAAATGCTTGTAGGTTTTACCCTGTAAGCTATGTTATATCTATCATTAACCTTTTATATTTTAGTTGCTATCAGCTTGGTTATCGACTTCACAACTTTAACCGTGATTTAATCGGTTAAGATTTTTTATTGACCGTCAACTACTACCTTGTAAACACTCACACCTAGAATATAAGCTGAAGGGTTCGCACTTGAGCCTTATGTCTTTTCTGACATCTTCCTCCCATTACTGGCAGGGTAAAGGCACACCATTTTTAATATGATGCAAGGATTATTAATCCTAGGGCATGTATACCTATTTCAAGGCATAGTCTAAGCCGTCCTCATAGGGTTTTAGAGTAAACCCATAAAACCTATTATTCAATTTGTATAGCCTTAACCCAATGGGATAACTAGACTAGATTTTATATTAATACCCATCTTTCCACCCTTGAAAGTCTAGGACTTTTCAAAGAGGTATAGAGTTCCTCTATACTGCCTATGACTAATGTTTTCAGCAATCCGCTTAATATACATTAGGGGCGTAAAATATAAAATTGTTTTTTCCTATGGGGATTTACTAACTCACCGAATTGTGATAAAATAGACTTGTTCAGGGACTATTTACACAATTAGTTGTAATTAGTCGGCTATATATTCAAGATATTCTTGTTCAGTCGCAAAAAGCATATAACTTTTTGTGGCTGAAATATAGCCATAATACCCATTAGATACATTGTATCCTTTTGGACTATTCATTTTTCAAATATATAACACCTCCTATTCTGGTTTTAACGACTTATTCCTTGTCAAGCTATTGTTTTATTGTGATTGTAGTATATCACAATATATTGTGTTTGTCAATATATTGTGTTAAGTTTTCCCGACCTTGCGAGGAAGGTTCGTTTTACGGTATTTTCTTAACTTAGCTATATCTTATCACAATTAATTGTGATTGTCAACAGATGATTTGAAAGTTTTCTAAAAAACTTTTTTTGTTATTACCAACTTCTTGACATCGAATACTTTATCACTATTTATTGTGATTGTCAATAATAAAATTAATTTTTTTCGATAAAGTTTTATTCACATAAAACCACACAACATAATATCTCACACCACAACACATAGTTTTTAATACTACTTACAAATTGCTCTGCTCCAGATGAAAAAAGAATGGTTAATATATATCTATTAGCCATTCTTTTAGACTGACTGGGGGTACTTAAAACCAACTTGATGGACTGGAAATGCAGCAAACCCTATAGCTGATTCATCTACATACCAACTTAAAAATCCATCCTCTTTCCAACTTCAAAATTCCTAACAAAATCAAGCAAAATCCCAAATTTCCCATCTCAAACCCTTTATCGTACCCCATATCGCTCAAACCCACTAACCAAGCCACTTTTAGCCACTTCACAACCAAAAAATTAAACTTCCATCTTATCAAAAATTCATTCACAAATCCAAAATCTTCCTTATTTATAAATACTTTTACCGATAACCATTTTTAATCTAAAATCTATCATTATAATCAATCACACAAATTACAACTCTCTCATCTACAATACGGGGGTACAGAAAAACCAAAAATTACCTATATACTTCACAAAAATAACCAAAAATCCAATATAAACCATTAAAAAATCCTACTATAGCAATACCAAAAAATCCCATTTCTCATCTAACCCCTCTATCTCACCCATACACAGCGTTTATATTCTACTCTACCAATAACACCTAAAATCATTTTTACCCACCTAAATGTTCAAAATACAAGGTCAATTTTTTACATCACCCAAAATTACATTAACTATTTATATATATTCATCATATTTACTATAAATAATATTATCAATTCTCACACCTATACAAAAATCCATTCTCACAACTCAAATTTCAATTTTTCTCTCTACCCTAACAACTAGCAACTTGACATATAAAAATCTAAAATAGATTCAAAATCATACATTTTTCTCCTTATATTCCATGTAAAGAATTTTATAATAACTCTCTTTATTAATTAACATATCCATACAATACTAAAAATTCATAAATTCAAAGTCATATAAGAGAAAAATCTATTGTAAATAATCATCACACTACTCTTTCCAAACAAAAAAAATAATAAATTTAAAGGAGGACTCATTATGAGCAATTTAACATATTACAACAGAAACATTTAATAACTTATCATGTAACTTTTATAGAAATATATTTGATGAATTAGTCGGCAGAATTGCATTTTAATCTATTTAGGGACAAAATCACACCTCATAGAAAAATTAGCCACTTTTATCTCATACCCTTATAAGTTATCACATAAGACATAAAAATTGAAAATCACCCTCAAAAACTCATTTTTAACCCACAGATAGGGGTATGAGAAAACTACACACAAGTTCAAAAAGATAGTATGTGCGTAAGCACAAGATGTAGCCCTTTGATAAGGGCGGTCTTTTCGCAGCGTCAGCAAGAAAAGAACATCTCTAGGTAGACAATTGAAAAGAATAATTCAAAAGGAGAATGATATTATGAAGAAATCAATTTTATTTAAGAGAACAAGAAAATCCGTTGCCAAGAAATTATCTAATCATATTTATATAGATATCATTAATAGCCATGATACAAAATTAATAATAGATAACTTCACATTATTAGAACTTATTTATATTGAAAGAGCGTTAAAGAAATTGGATTCTATGTCAGAAGAAGAAATTCAAGAATTAAATGGAGAATAATTTCACATAGGTACATCATATATGTACCCAAATAAAAAATATCAATCCAAAACATTATGTACCTAAATCAACCAATAACAATTAAACAAAAGAAAGAAGGAATTATTATAATCGGAGTATATTCTATAACAAATTTAAAAACGAATAAATTATATATTGGAGAAAGCCTTGATATTGATAAAAGATGGATTAATCATAAAAACGATCTTTTGAATAATCAACACGCCAATTATTATCTTCAACAAGATTTTAATAAGTTTGGGAAGTCATTTTTTAAATTTGAAGTTTTGCAAGAAGTTGAAAGAGATAGTGTCACTATTACTCAATCAAAATTATTAATGTTGGAAAATGCTTATATAGAAAAATATAAAAAAGAAAATTATGAATTATATAACATAGAAAACACATTAAAAGATGTTTTATCAAATAAAAGAAAATTACTGGTTTGTGAAGAGATTGCAAATTCTGTTGTAGTATCTCAATTTTTAAAAAATAAATACGTATTTGATAGCACAACGAATACTTTTGATTATCGTCAAAGAGATACCATTGAAAATTTAATATTATCTAATTCATCTATTAGAGGGAAGGAAAAAGCAAAACAGGTCGCAAATATAATATTAAAAGAGTTAACTGAACAAAATTTATACAAAAAATATGTAATTGAAAATATTTATTGTGTTTATTTGTGCTATAAACTTCAGGAACAAAAGATTATAGAAGTTAATTCTGAAGGTCGAGAATATATTTTAAATCATTATGATTTTGATTCTTTCTTATTAAGGAAAAAAGTATCTATTTCTGAGATTCATATTCAACAATATCCAATTGAGAAAAATATTAAGATAGAAGATCAAAATAAAATCCAGGATGTTTGGCATAAGCTTAAGGATGAACATATCTTGCCTTCCGAAAATAGATATAATGATTTTCGAGATATTCTTATAAAACTTAATTTAATTACCATTGATAAGAATAAAAGAACAAAAGCAACTGAATTTGCAATTAAGAATAAATATTTTCTAGTTTTTAAATATAACAACGTCAAAGATACTTATCAATATTTCATATCCAAAAATGGTTTAAAGTATATTTCAACCAATATTCAATAAAAGTTTTTTTATTTACAGAGTAATTTGTGAAACAAATTGCGCTGTAAATATTCCTCTCTTGATAATATGAGTCTATATAGATATTGACCTACACAAATCCACACCTGACATGTACCCAAATGAAGAAAATTTTTACTTTTGGGTACGTCATACATGTACCCAAATGAATTTTTGACAATTTCATAAATGTAAAAGTTCACGATTTTTGAAAGTCAAGATGGAGAATATTTTTAAGAATAGAAAGAAGGTGAAAACAATAATTTGAATTATGTAAAAATACCACGAGAAATTATTTATGATAAAGATCTCTCATCTAAACGAGTGATTATCTTCTCATATCTTTGTGCAAGGCGTTCACTTGATGATACAGTGGCATTTTCTACAACAGAACTTTGTCACTGGTCTAAACTGAAGCCTAATTACAGAGATGGAAAAATCAATCAAAAATATTATGAAGTTCTATTGCTCTTGTCTCATTATGGATACTTTATTGAGTGTCCTGATTTCGAAAAAAGTCTAAAAGAAAACACCAATTCGGTGAAATATCAACAAGTGCAACTGAATATAGAAAAATTTGATGTACCTGATAAGTTTGGGATTATCTATTTTGATGAGTTAGATAAAATATTGAATTTTAAGGAAGAGTTACAGAAGTCAGATGTAGACTTAACACGAATGTCTTCTGCCTATATCTTACTTCTACTTTCCTATATTCGTGTAAATCTTAATCGCATGGAAGATAAACCACTATGCTGCTACAGATATTTCAAAACAATCTCAGAAGATATTGGACTATCTGAAAGATATATTGGGCGTATAGTTGATATTTTAGATACATTGAAAATTATAAAATGCCAACCTATGAAAAGAGAACAATACATTAAGGATGGTGAGAAAAAATTTTTAACTACGCCAAAGGTTTTTGCTGATTATAGACATTTTATACATAATGAAAATGGACAAAAAATTGATGATAAATATAACCCTGAAACAGAAATACAAAAACAGATAGAACTTTTAGAGAATATTAATATGTAAGAACATAAAGAGATACTATCTCCTACGACAATATCTCTTTACCATAAATTTGCGCAATGAGTGTTACACTAAACGCTCCAATTTGCAGTGAGGCTTCTAATTCACTGGTGAATATATTAAATAAGGTTGCAGCATGAGAATGAATAAAATAGTAAATCACGTACCTATTTTATTCTACTTCTCATACGAAATACCGTTTTTCGTAACGGTAACACGTTTCTTGCCTGAAGTTACAAGCAGTTTTAATTCTTTGTATTCTGTGAACTTTCTAACACAATACTTAACAAGATTTATAACAGCTATGGTAATCCCAGGTGTCAAAATTAAATTAATTATCCTAACCAGACCTCCCTTCTGTGAAAACATGTGCAGTCACACAAGAAAACTCTGATAGGACATATCAATTTTATGTGCATAATCACGCCTTTCGTACCTGATATAAAATCAGTTGTGACCTTGGTTTACGAGTTACAATTAAAAATCGTGTATACACATCAAATTGATTATATCACATATCAGTGAATTAGAAAATCCCCACTTTAATTAACATTAAATCAATTCTCATTTAGAGAATATAAATATGTAACAAAAACACGTATCACACTAAAAGGAGCGATGATATGAATAAAAATTTTTATTTAATAAGGAGAACAAATATTTATGACAAAGGAAACACAGAATCATGTAATGACAAGAACTATGGAACTTAAGACTCGCAACAAGTTAATCTGCTCACCATTATTATTAAAATCAGGAGCAGATTTTGGTGGAACTGATTTAGATATTGTTGCAAGAATTTTTACAGATATTAAATTTGATCGGGACAGACAGAAGGAATGTGACGTTAGAGATACTAAGAAAATGGAGGAAACAGCTTAATGAAATACGAAATAATTGGAGATACATCAATAATAATAGATTTACATAATGGATATTCAATCCTTGCAATGAGTAGATGGAATAAAGAAGAAAGATTGTATAACACTACTTTATACATTAAGAAGAATGACATAGATAGATTTGATCTCATAGATTTTGCTCTTAGTGTTGAAACAGATAATAAAAAAGAATTATGTATGAAAGTTCTTAAATATGTTGAAAATACTGATTTTACTTATTATGTTAATCGTACTAAGTATGAACTTGATTGTTTTGAACGTGGAAATGCATTATATGAAAAAGAAAAGTTAAATGTTAAGTAAAAGTGATTATAAATACTACGAGAAAGCAAAAATAGCTGCGGATTTATCAGGTTATAAAAAAACACATATAGGTTGTATAGCCGTTTATCAAGGAAATGTAATAGGAATTGGTTGTAATACAATTAAAACACATCCTATACAGAAATATTATAACAGATATAGAAAGTCTTGGAATAAGAACGGCATTAAACCAACATTACATGCCGAAATTAATTGTCTTAATTCTATTCGTCATCTGAATATAAATTTTTCCAAAGTAAAATTGTATATTTTCAGAACAAGATTTGATAAAGAGTTTGGCATGTGTCGTCCTTGCTCTAGTTGTATGGCAGCTATTAAAGATTTAGGAATTAAGCATATCTATTATACTACAGATTATGGATTTTGCTATGAGAAAATAAAATGTGAGGTATGAAAATGGCTTGTGAATATTGCGGAAGAGATTCTGGACATGCTGAAAGATGTCCATTACACGAAGATAGGAAAAGTAATTACATATGTTGTTACTGTAAAGAGGGAATATTTAATGGAGATGAATTTATAGTTAATTCTGAAGGTGAATATCTTCATCGAGATTGTATATTTAGCTATGATTTTTTAGTTAATTGGTTAGGTTATGATTTTAACGAAATGGGAAAGGAAGGATATTATGATAGTTAATAAATTAAGAATATTTTTTGATATTGATTATAAAACAAGTATTGAATATTGGATTCCTATTAGTGAAATAAAGATTAAGAATATATTTCTTGCTACCCCACCTAGTTATTTTAAGTATAGAAGAAAACTTAATAATTTTATTAAGTATGGTGAGCTTAGTCCTATTATCATTGACAGGAATTTTGAATTAGTTGATGGGTATATAAGTTATCTAATTATGAAAAGATTTAGTGTTGGGAAAATACCTGTTTATTTTCAATAATGTGTAAGTGAATAGAAATTTCATTTGGAGAATATATAAGAAAATAAATAAAAGATAAAAGGAGGATTTTTATATGGTCAATTATGAACCAGAGTTAATGTACGCATTGGATTCTAAAAGTGAATATGCTGATTGGAAGAATATTTACAATGTAAGTGGCAGTGACATACTGTATTGTCCTATTTGTTTAGGAAGAGTTAAACTTTGGAATGGACAAGATCCAAATAAAGCATATAAAAAACAAAGGTGTTTTCATCATATTGATGGAATGTGCTCACAAGAAAGTAGAGTTCATTTTGCTTACAAAACATGGTTGCTTGAAAAAGGGAGTAAGTTCAAAGTTGGAGAAAATATATATGAAGTTGTCAATTCAGAAATTGAAAAAACTCTTCATACCAAGTTTGGTGATTATCGTCCTGATATTATTTTAGAAACTACAGAAGGGAAAAGCTTTTATATTGAAATAGCAGATACAAACAAAAAAACTGATGACTATATTGAAAAATGGGATGAGCTTGGATGCGATGTTTTAGAGTTAGATGTAAATGGGGAGCTTCTTAAAGTAACGACAGATGATATTCCTAAATTTAAACTTATCTACTCCTCTTCTACTGGTGAATGTTTTATAAAACATTATATTAGACAAGATTATGATGATTTGATTACTTTAAGAAAAACTTATTGGAAAAGAACGGACTTAATTGAGTATAAAATTCAGTGGGAACGATTAGATTGGTTTTGGAGAAAACTTCAAGAATATTATACTAATAAATCGGTACAGACAGATTTAATTGATGCCTTTCAATTATTAAACCCCGAAGATCAAAGATTTATTTGTAAAAAAATGTATGGAAAACATTCATCGTTAAGATATATTCTTGAAAATAATTATACAGATTTAGACGATTATGATAATGCACGATTAAAACATATTGGGTTAACTATCAGAAATCTTAATAAAGAATTTGGTTATAGTAGTAATAATAAAAAAGAAAATACATACTTATTCAGAAAATATAACCATATAATTTTTAAAGGTACTGTTTATTGGGAATATCACTTACTTGTGGATGATTTTATTACAGAAACAGAAGTATTTAATACTTTTCATCCAATAATGGAAAAATATTATAACGAACATACAATACCGCTCAGAGAGGAAATCAAGAAGAAAAAAGAAAAAGAACACAAAAACGAAAAGTATATAAGTGAATATTTATCTCCATGTATAGACAATATGATAAAACAGATACATAGTAGTAAAAAATCGTCATGGAAAATTATTTATGATGTTTTCTCTAATGAGGGAAATACATATTTAAATATTAAAATATCTCTTCTTAATCATTGGTTTGAACACCTTACATTTAATATTAATTTATTGAATAGCATTTCTGAAATTGAAATAACTAATAGTATTGTAAAGGCAATGAATAAGTTATTAGTTCAAGGAAAGATTGGTGATAATCATTTAAGGATAATGGAATTAAAGGAGAAAGATGCTAATGACAAACAATAATATATATATTCCCTCTATTGATGCAAAAGATATTTATTTATCAGCACATTACATTGAGGAAAATCCAGAAGGATATAATTTAAAACTCAAAGATGGACAATACAATTTACGAAAATTTATTAACACACTTGATTACAGTTTGGATCTTATAGAGTTAAAAGATATTTACTATAAAAAATTCAGGAAACATGATTTTTCATTTAGAATCAAAAAACACGATTATTCCGTAAATGTAATCAATCTTACATTTAAATATTCTGTTAAAGAATGGAATCAAATGAACAAAAATACTTTTGTTAGACTTGGATATGACTATAAAAAACTTTCTTTTGAAGATGGTATTTCTAAAAATAGCGAAGGTGAAATTGTTGGAATTAAGACGAATGAAAAAATCGAAAATCCGATTGATATACCAAAACCATTTGTTAAAAAGCAAGTAAATATTTATGATAAAAAGGATAAAACTGTTATTAAAGAGATTCAAACTCAGTACCATAAAAAGGGCGAACCTAAGACTATAAAGACAAATGCAGAACTTAGAACTGAGTTGTATAAAGATGGATTTATATGTAATGGTATTAAATATTGTCGTATGAAACGTTCTACTGGCTCTGCAAGAGTTGGTAAATGTCTTTTTATTAGAGAAGATTTATATGAACCGATTTTAAAATTCAGTTCAGGTGGTCTTAAATACAATCAAGGAGATCCGATTGATTTAGCTGCATACGAGGGATATATTGCTCTCCCATCTAGTAGCATTATTGATACCATTCCAATTAAACCAGAAAATATTCTTTTAATTGATGATTATGACAGCGTGTTTAATGAGGACGTAATTGAGACTCATGATGAAGACGGATGGCTTAAAACTACTGAGAAGAATTGTGAAATTACAAATACAATTTGGGATGGTCAGTCTCTTATGGATATATCTCTATTTGGTGATTATTCAGAATATGGTATGCTTCTACTTAGAAATCTAATGTTCAAATCTTGTTGTTTCAACTGTAATATCCAACAATGGTTCAAAGATAATAATATAACGGATGTGTCTCAGCTTAATGGTAAAACAAGAGCTACACGAATTGAAGATATAAAGTTAATTACCACACCTAACAGTATTAAATATTTGAAATTTAGTACATGGGATGAATGGCTTGACCATCTGTATCCTGATTTTGGTGTTGTAAAGCATGATAAGAAAACTCATTTCTTTGGTGGTCGTTTAGTGCAGACTCATTATCAGTTACTCAATACCCTTCAGATGTCAAAAGATGAAGTAAAAGAATTTTTGCAGGAATCGCTTGACTTTGCACAAATGCTTAGAGATAGACCAGAAGTTGTACGTTATTACATTAAATATCCTGATATTGATGAAATGTCACCTATGGATAAACCTATGAGTAGCAAGAATGATGTTGTTTATAATTTGATGTGTGTAAATGATAATTTTACTAAAACTAAATATTATCAAGATTTTTTACATGATTTATTAGCATCATATTATAAGAATCTAAAAAATGGTCATGTTTATGTAAATGGAAACTACTCTACTCTCCTTGGTAATCCAATAGAGATGTTACAGCAATCAATTGGTAAGTTTGAAGGAAAAAGTCAAATTGGAATTGGTAATATACATAGTACACGCTTTGAATATAATAAAACTCTTCTTGCCAGTCGTTCACCTCATGTTACAATCGGAAACATTTGGCTTCCATACAATACAGAGAATAAATTGATAGATTGCTATCTCAATCTTACAAATGAAATTGTGTGTATTAATTCTATTGGAGAAAATGTATTGCAGAGACTATCGGGTGCTGACTTTGATAGTGACACGGTAATGTTGACTGACAATGAGAAGCTCATTCGTGCAGCAAAAAGAAATTATCAGTTGTTTAAAACACCAACAGCAAATGTTGATTCTACGAAGAAAAAAAGATATTACACACCAGAACAACAAGCAGATCTTGATATTAGAACATCTGTAAATAAAATTGGAGAGATTGTCAATTTATCACAAGAACTAAATTCTTTACTTTGGGATAAAATATATCATGGTGCTACTTATGACGATGTTAAGGAATTGTATTATGATATATGTCAATTGGATGTAATGTCTGGAATTGAGATTGATAAAGCAAAGAAAGAATTTATTATCAATAATGGCAAAGAGTTAGATAAGCTACGTGAAAAATATGATGAGTTTGTGCGTGAATATGAAGAGAATGAAAATGGCGAATTAGTAAGAGGGAAAAAACGTATGCCACACTTTTTCTCTCATATTTCTAAACAAAAAGGATATTATAACCCAGATAAAAAGCATTACTGTAAATATCATACTTCAATGGATTATTTACAGACAATTATCAATGGGTTTAAAATTAAAAATCCTTATAAAAAAGATTGGCTACCATTTGTATCTATATTAGATAACTCTTTATTTAGAACTAATCGTGTAAATCAGAAACAAATAAATAAAATTTATAGTATTCTAAAAAAATACATGAATGAAAGAAAAAATATATATACTTCTGATTCAGACACTAAGGAAGATAAGAATGAAAGGGCGAATAAATTAAGGGAAGATCTTATTTCTGATATTGAAGATGAAACAATTGGATTTTCTACATTATATCGTCTACTTTCTTCCATTGAGGATAAAGAGAATTCTCAAATTAAAAATCTTTTATTAGAAATTATGTATCTGTGTGGAAATGATAGTTTTAATAAGGCTATCATCCAGTCTAAAAATGAAATTTTCCAATTAGAAGAAGATGGAACTGACATTAAATTGTTTGATATTGGTTTCAAAATTACAAAAAAACAGGCAAAATGCGAAATCGACAGCTAATTATAGTTCTCATATGAGAGCGAAATTTATTTTACATAGGAGAGGGTAGTTTTCTATTTATTACTTTTACGATTGCTACCCTACTCTATTGTAAAATTCTATAGCTGTTATTATAGCAAAGGAGGAATTACAATACAACAAGAAAAAAAATATTATAATCAAAATGATATTGCAAATGAAATTCGTGATAGGATTGATTGTTCTTCAATAGATGTACTTCGTGTACTTAATTCATTGGGTGATGTGGTAAAAGATAAATTTGGTGATAGTGATGATTATGTTGAATTAAAAATATTTCCTGGACTAAAAGTAACTTCAAGATATATACCACCAGAACAATCAAAGTCCAATCTTAATCTAAAAAGCAATTCTATTTTATCTATTACATCGGTATTCACTGATGACTTTCGCAAAAAAGTTAGAGAATTACATAATAATTTAGAATGAAATCAGCTTTTCTTGGCTGATAAAACAGAGAATATAATAGTGTAACAAGTAAACACATTATTGGAACAAAAGGAGAAATAAACATGAATTTAAAGGAATCATATCGTTATGCAAACTATCTTGACCGTCTGTTAATGACAGCAGACACATATCTTAGAAATAAAGGATTTGTAACAACTACAGAACAAAATCACTTACGCTCTAAGGCTAATCCAGATGCACAGGATGAGAAAATTGCGGTTCAGAAACCATATGATGTAGATTTTAAGCCAAATGATATAATCGACTTTGTGGTTAAGGTTATTAATGAGAAGGAAAAACTTTTCTCATCAATCGCAGATGCAAAGGCGAGAACAGAAATTAATATTGACAATGCTGTTGCTATGAATAAAAAGAAACAGTCATTTGTGAATACACTAAATTCAATCGTTTCTATTAAGCCTAGTGAAACACAGTCAATGGGAAAGGATTATAAATTTGATATTAATAATGAGCAGAAACCTTACTCTTACCAGATTATTTCTAAAACATCCATTGATTTTGACCGAAACAGCGTCAAAGGTCTGATTAAGAAATATAATAAAGAATGTGATGAGATTTCTTCAAAACTTGATGAAATTGAAATCACAACACAGGTTAATTTTACACCATTATTTGATGTAAATGATTCCTTTGAGGATTTGGTTGTGGGTTAATTCCCACACTAATCTTCTATCAGATATTTACAATAGGGCTGAGATTGATTTTTATAATTGTCAATCGGTTCAGATGCAGATGAACTATAATGCTGCAAGGCTGAATATTAGCCATATAATATTAAAAAGAGTAAATCATGCATTGTTTAGAATGCAAAATATTACATATAAACAAAAATCAAGAATATTTCATAAATATTGTATTATTGAGTCTCCTGTATGTTCGAGGAAAATTACTTTAAAGGTCGTTATATGTATTGTTATTTGCTACTTTGTTATTTTGTAATTTTGTCAGTTTGATATATTGAAAATTTGATATTTTGTCATACGTGTCATGAAGATTCTTAATAAAATTAAAACTTACTGAAAGTATAATTAGTGATATAAAAATATTATAGAAGAATGAACAATTTTTAATTGTTAATAATTATAAAGCTTATCTATATTCGTATAGATATATCAAATTGATTGAAATTATGAGGACATTTTCAGTTCTATTTTAAATATCCGATAGATTTTGTAATTCATATTGTACCTTACCTTTCTATAATCGGTGGCTGTGCTACAGCTCTTGTAGTATGGTTGCCGATTTTCTCTTTGAGCCATTAGCTCAGTCGGTAGAGCACTAGACTTTTAATCTAGGTGTCGTAGGTTCGAACCCCACATGGCTCACTCTCTTCTGCTATTAGGCAGGAAATAAATCAAGAAAGAAGTGAAAATTATTAAGTACATTTCAAAAAATGAAATTGAAAAATTATTATCTGAAGGTGTAATTAGAAACACAAGACGAGGATATGTAGATCGCAGAGGCGAACATGTAGGCTACTACAGAACTTCTGGGGTGTCAAAAAAAAGATATATTGAAGAACAGTATTATGATATGTTGAGGTGAAAACTATGGAAGTTGAATTGTACTGTTGCTACTCTCTTCCACTCCGTAATTATTTACGAAATAATGGATTGAGATACAAATTATGTGCACTAAACCCAAATTCTCAACAGCGATTTTGGGTTTATATAAAAGATGAAAAGTTAGATATTATGTTAAACAAGTGGTCTGCCAAGTTAGGTTAGACCACTTTTCTAATGGAGAATAATTATGTAGAAAACTATGGAGGTCTAAAATTGGAAAATAAAATTAATATTGGTAAAAAATTTGGTCGTTGGACTGTAAACGGTGAAGAATTTAGAATAAAAAACCATAAATATTATAGTTGTATTTGTGATTGTGGAAAAGAGAAGAATGTAGAAAAATATAGTCTATTAAATGGAAAGAGTACATCGTGTGGATGTTTTGCTAGAGAAAAAATTTCTATTAAAAACACAATTGATTTAACTGGACAACGATTTGGAAGATTAACTGTTATTGAAAAAAGTAATGATTATACATTTCAAACAGATGAGGCTGTCTGGAAATGTAAATGTGATTGTGGAAATTATATTAATATACGAGGATATAGTTTAAGAAGCGGCAATACAAAATCTTGCGGTTGTTTATTTGATGAATATTTGCAAACTATAGATTGCGTTAATCCAAATAGAAAATTAAATGATTTAACTGGTAAAATTTTCGGGAAATTAACAGTTCTTTATGAAATTGATAGAAAAAATAACCATCGTATGTATCACTGTAAATGTGAATGTGGTAATTATATTGATGTTAAAATGAAAAATTTGTCTAGTGGTAAAACACGCTCTTGTGGTTGTTTGCAACGTAACTCTTTTTATTATGAAGATATATCAAATCAAAAATTCGGTAAATTAACTACTATAAAATATATTGGAGAATCAAAATGGTTATGCGAATGTGATTGTGGAAATAAAAAAGAAGTTTTAGCTTCCAACTTAAAAAATGGATTAACGAAGAGTTGTGGGTGTTTAAACTCAAAAGGTGAATATACAATCCAACAATTTTTATCTAAAAATGATATAAAATTTAAACAACAATATTGTTTTAATGATTGTGTATATAAAAAGAAATTAAAATTTGATTTTGCAATTTTAGATGATAAAGATAACCCAATGCTTCTTATTGAGTTTGATGGTGAACAACACTTTTACCCATCAAGGTACAGTAAAGACCCTGAAAACAATGTTAATAGGTTTAATTTAGTAAAAAAAAGAGATGATATAAAAAATAAATATTGCATTGATAAAAACATTAGGTTACTACGAATTCCTTATTGGGATTTTGATAACATAGAACAAATTTTATCAAGAGAGTTGGGTTTAATTGCCTAATTCTTTTGATTTTTGTTTAAGGAGCTTATGAATGAAGAATATGACTGTTTTAGAAAAAGTAAATAAGTAGGTTCTGCCTATGAATGAACAAGATTTCGCAATTGATAAGTTACAAGATGGAACATTTCGAGTAACACGTACTGACATTGAAGGCGATTATCATACACATCTGAAAAGTAAACAGTTAGTGAAGACTGTAATATATAATGTATGTAATAGTAAAATTCCACTAAATACACGAAACTATACTCTGATTAGTATGTATAGATTAAGTAATGATGTGAAATATCGTGATAAAATTCAGAAAAATTAGACACTCGAAAACAAAAAGGTAAAAAAGATAATTATTACAATCCTGGCAGAAAGCGTTCTGGTGGGAATTTTTAATTTTATGGAGGATTTAAAGGATTATGGCAAATTTTGTTTTTAAGGAAACTAAGCAGACTTCTATAAAGATTGCAGGTATTATTGATACAGATAATATGACTGTTGAAGTAGATGGCGAAGAAAAGAAACTTGCTACTCTTCTATCAGTATTTAACGGTGGCAGTGTTGAAATAAATGTGAAGGTAAAAGAGGAAAGTGAACTCGATGAACCTGTTGAATCTAATGAAGAATAGAGAGTAGGTGAACTATATTTATAATTTCGAAGAAGAATTAAAAAAATATGGGCTAACCCAATCAACTTATGAACAGGTTTTACAAGAAATTTCTAATAAAATGTCTGGAATATCAGATATGGATTGGAAAGAAATAGTGGATAAATATGATATAAAATGTCATTATGATAGCGTCAGAAAGGCTAGTCAGACCATATTTGGCAATTATTTTGTTAGAGAATATTTAAAAGCTAAAAACATAACAGAAAAAAGTACTACTCTTGATGATGCTAAAGAAGTATTAGGTGAACAATATATTGTTAAACAGCAAATACATAATGATAGATTGAAACTCAATAAGTTAAAAAGAGATTTAGTTCCTTGTATTACAGTTGCAGACGAATTAAAACAGTATATGAAAGATAATAATTTCTCAATGGAAATTCCTAAATATATGTACTCTTCTGTTGAAGAAGAATCTGATTATACTATGATATGTCATATTACCGATTGGCATATTGGTTATATAATCAACAATTGTAATGGTAATAATTTTAATTGGGAAATTGCAAATGAAAGAATAAACAAATATATTTCTGAATGTAAGAAGTATATTGAATTGTATAATATCCGTCAGGTTTTAGTTATATCAACAGGTGATATGATTGAGAATTCATATATGAGAGAAACACAAGCACATAATTGTGAATTTCTGCAATCAATGCAAATACACAAAGCTACTAAACTCATATATAGTCTATTAGTCGCTTTAGCTGAAGATTGTAATGTTATATTCGGTGGTATTGCTGGAAATCATGATCGTATGTCAGGTGACAAGAAAAAGAATTATGAGGGCGACAACGCAAATGTGCTTATAACTGAACATATTAAAGATTTGGTTGATGTAAGCGGCTGTGAACGTATTTCTATATTAGATACAAATTATAATGATTCTGAAATAAATATTACTGTTTGTGGTTTATCTTGTAAATTTATTCATGGTGACAGGTATAAAAACGGAAAATATAATCTTTCAAAAATTATATCTAGTGATAATCAGTTCTATGACTTAATCTTTAGTGGACATCTCCACAACTTTTCAATTGAATCAGAAAATCATGGTAGATATGCTATTTCTACAGGTTGCTTAAGCGGATATAATGATTTTTCTAAAAATTTTTATTGTAGTAGTGTAGCATCTCAAACAATAGCAATTTTAAAAGATAACGAAGTTGAAATGATAAAGGATATTCAGCTTAGTTAATTATATTTTGTTTTTACGAGGATAGTTTGTACTACCCTCTTTTATTTTTATTTATTTTATATAGGAGGAATATATAATGTCTACATATAATGTACATGCGGGTCACTGTCCGCAGGATGAGGGTGCTTATGGTGCGGTTGGTATTTTACAGGAGTCTGTTGAAGATAGAATTGTTAAGAATGCTGTAATTGCCAAGTTAGAAAACCTTGGACATACTGTATATGATTGTACATGTGACGAAAATACATCGCAGAATGGTTGTTTAGCAACAATTGTTAGTAAGTGTAATTCACATAATGTTGATTTAGACATATCTATACATCTTAACTCTGGCAGAGGTGATTATGAAGGTGATGATTCTAGTGGTGGTACAGAAGTTTATGGATATGATACTGGAACAGAAGAAATTGGTTCGAAGATTTGTGAGGCAATTTCAGAAAAACTTAATATTAGAAACAGAGGATTTAAGGTCAATCAGGGACTTTATGTTCTTAGAAACACAAAAGCCCCTGCTATTTTAATCGAATGTTGCTTCATTGATGATAGGGATGATGCAAATAGATGGAATGCAGAAGCTTGTGCTGATGCCATAGTTGAAGCTTTAACAGGCGAAGTAGTATCTGAAGATTCAAATGAAGATTATTCTGACAATGATAGTACAGATAACAATGAAGCTACAGGGGGCAGAACTAATGATTTAGGTCATGTTGATGTTTACTATAGGGCTAAGACAAATTGTTGGTGGGATGAAGTTCATGATAGAGATGATTGGGCTGGTGCCAATGATGATCAGGCAATTACAGGTATTGCCATTGGCGTTAGTGAAGGTTATGTGAGATATCAAGTTCACTTACTTAATGGCGATTGGCTTCCAGAAGTTGATGGTTATGACATCAATGATGACGAAAATGGTTACGCAGGTAACGGTAGAACACCTATTGACGCATTAAAAGCAGTATTCTATACACCTGATGGTTATGAATACAAGTGTCTATATATACAGGTATCGCCACAGGGTATGGACGAATATTACTCTGTTCAGATAGATGATCAAACTGTAAATGGACAGGACGGATATGCTGGTTGTTTTGGTAGATATATTGATAAGGTTCAGCTTTGGGTTGAATAAGATTTTTTGAGGGAGTAGACCAAATTGGCTGCTACCCTCTTTTAGATTAAATCGGCATTTATCATTAAAAGTGTCAAAATATTATTGATTAAAAGGAGATTTTTTATAAATGATTAAAACAGAGTTAATTAATGCAATTGCAGAAAGAATTGAAGGAGCTAAGAAAGGTGATATTGCTCTTATACTTGATACATACGCAGAGGTTATTACAGATACATTAAAAGCTGATACTACAGAATCTGTTCCTGTAGGTAAACTTGGTAAGTTTAAGGTTAAGACAGTTCCAGAGCGTAGAGGAAAAATTATGATGGGCGATCGCAAGGGTGAGGAGTATGTAACTCCACAGCATGATGAGATTTGCTTTAAGATGTCAAAGTCTGCAAAACAGCTCTAATCTGAAAGGTCGTGATTATTATAAAAACATTACATTTTGAAAATTATGAAGATTTTGCTTGTGCTGTTTCAGATACATATGACAGAGTAAAATCTGATGATGAATATAATTCAGTAGATATTGTTGCTAAATATGAAGATGTAAAAGAGATTATTCGTGAACTCGTTGGAATCGGATATGGTATTGCATTTATTGATAAGTTTGGTAATCCTGAATGGGATGGTTATGACGACTCTTTCGTTATCAGCTTATTAGATGACGATATTTGGTGTGAACCTGTTAAGAGAGATGATAAGTACATCTTTGTTGAAGCTGATGTCGTATATATCTTTGATAATTGTAATTCTAAGATTATTCCAAAGATTGAATCTGATGAGGTATATGAAGTAGGAATTGGTAATTATGATGACTGCGATGGTGATTGTGAAAACTGTAATTGCCATGACGAAACTTATTTACATACTTCTGAAGACGAAGATGGAAATGCTCACGGATTTACTGCTAGTAGGTTAGATGGCGACTCTTATATGAGTTATTCTTACTACTCTAGCGATGAGTTAAGTCATGAAGATATTCAGAAGATATTAAAGGCTTTTGGATTTTAATTTTTGGAGTGTGTGGTGTATGCTGCACACTCTTTTTGTATCCTCTCATAGACCACTAAAGATGTGGGGCAGACTGTAAATCTGTCGTCTTCGGATCGGCTTGGAGCGTTACCAAGTGGGAGGACTTTTGATGTTTCTGTGAATGGAAACAGAGAATAAATATATGTGTTCATGATTGGTGTCATAGCTGATTGTGGGATCTATGGAATGGGACTGTCAGAAGTCATGAGCTGACAGAGTAGAGTCACCTACCTCTCTCCCATTCTATTTTTATGTATTGAAGTAGGTGAGAAAGTAGGAAAAATATGTCAGCAATTATAATGTTAAAGGTTGGAAATAAAGAAGTCCAATCTACTAAAGTAACTTATGAAGATTTAATTATTTTGTATAAGCAATTTATTGATACTTATGGTGAAGTACCAGTATATTCAAAATGTGATTCAAAACATAATATGCCACAAGGCAGAATTATAACTCGCGTATTAAAAGAAAACAATATTACTTATAATGATTTTATGCTACAGTTTGGTAAAGTATCTCATGTAAGAACAGAAAGCAAAGATTATGATTTATATGTTAAAAGATTTAAAGAAGTGAGTGATAAAATCGGTCATCCATTGTGCGGAAATGAGTTGATGAATAATAAATATGGATTACCAAATCCAACATGGTTTATAAAATATTGTCCAGACAAAAATGTAAAGACATATGATGATTTTGTACTTTGGTGTGGTTACGAAAGTAACAAACTTAAAAGAGAAAAAGAGGATATTATAAATACTCTTGTAAATCTCGAAAAGGAATTAGGTAGACCAATTTTACGAGAAGATATTTCACTTGAAAAAACTGGTTTCTCGATGATTGTATTGGTAAGAATGTTTGGCGGTCTTAATAAGGCTAAAGAAGAGATTGGTCTTATGCCAACGCCAACAGATAAACCTCTTTATCCATTTGAATATTACAGGGATACTATCACAGAGGCATTAAATAATCTATATGAAAAAACTGGTAGAAAATTTCTTACATGGCAAGATTTAGAAAGTAGTTTATATCATAAAAATAATATTGAACATAAGTCAATGACAAAAGCATTTAAGCGTGAAGGTTTAGATATATTTGCTTATATTAAAAGTCTTGGATTTGAAATGAATCCAAATAATTTTAGTTTTAAATACACGTTTGATGATGGTGAACGTGCTGTATCAACTATGGAATTTGATTTTTCTACATATATACGTTCTCTTGGATATGAATATAACAAATTATATTTTAGAGATGTAATGTATAAGACTTTTACCAATAGTGATAAGAAACGAAAAACAAATTGTGATTACTGTATGCTTTTGCCTAATGGTAAAAAGTTATATGTTGAAATTGCAGGTGTTATACCTAACGACACGGCAGATTGGAGACATTATGAATACAAGTACAAACATCATCAAGAGTATCAACAGAAAATGTTATACAAAGAAAAAATACTTATAGAGAACAAATGTAATTATCTATTTCTGTTTTCATCTGAAATGAAAAATGGAAGTTATAAAGAAATATTGCAAAATAAAATAAATGAGATTTTACAAGAAGTAGCTTAGTTTACCACTATCCTACTTCTTTTTATTATGTGAAAGGAAGTGAGATTATTGAATGGTAAAATAGCAGATAAATTAGATCCAGTTACAGATGAGGAATGGGCAGAGGTTAATGAGTTTAATAGAAATATGGTTGAAGATTACCTCAGTAATCAGACTCATCTTTCACCACATAGTTTACATGCTTATAGATCTGCATTAAAAATATTCTTCGTATGGGTTAAAAATAATCTGAATAATAAAAACTGCATAGAAATTAGAAAGAAAGAATTTCTTCGCTATATGAATTTTCTTGCTAATCGTGGACTATCTGAAGCTGCAATTAAATTTAAAAAGTCTTCTGTCAGCGCATTAAATAAATTCATCGAGAATTTCTACGATGAGGACTATCCTATGTTTCGCAATTATGTAACTGCGGAGATGCAAGTGCCAAAAACAGGTAAGGTTTTCGCAAAAGAACCATTAACTCCTGATGAAATGGATCATTTATGTTCAGTATTAGCTGAACGTGAAGAATGGCAGAAATTAGCATATGTAAAGTTTACATATTCTACTGGATGCAGACATGCAGAGAGCTTACAGTTGCTCAAAGAGGTTGTTAATTATGAGCCTAAGAGAAAAATTGTAACAATTGTCGATGAGGATGGCAAAGAGCAAGAAGTAGAATCCGTATCTTATAAAACACATGAAATTCGCTGCAAGGGACGTAGTGCCGTTGGTAAGGTTAGAAAATTGCAGTTTGGACAAGATGTAATGGACGCATTAAAGAAATGGCTTGAAGTGCGTGGCGATGATGATTGCCCTTATATGTTTGTCGTAAAAACTAAAGATGGTTCAAAGGTACGACAGGTTGGATATAGTGCATTCAATGATTGGTGCATAAATGAATTTTCTGAAATTGTTGGCAGGAGAACGACTCCACATAATTTCCGGAGAAGTCGTGCAACCAATCTGGTATGTTATGACCATCGTGCATTGGAAACTGCACAGAAACTTTTGGGACACGAATCTTCCGAAACAACTCAGATGTATGTCATCCGTGAGGACACAGAAGATGCCGATGAAGCTTTCGTCTAAACATCAACAACTCAATCTTAACAAGAAAGCATAGTAACGTGATATTTGAGCCGAGAGATGACGACAATGTAGAGAATAATAAAATATAACAAAGCTGCTCACATCCATAAGAAGTGAGTGCGGTCTGTCAATCCGTTGACGGACTTTTACAAGTGAGCTGTTACTGACCGATATGTGACATAAATATAAAGGTCGGTTTGCGAAATTATCGACCTTGGAACGGTCTAAAACTTCCCACTGCTTTACTGCTCATTGGCGGTGTTATGGAGAGGTCGTTCCTCTCCTTGTTATTGGGGTATCGCCAAGTGGTAAGGCACAGGAATTTGACTCCTGTATTCGTAGGTTCGAATCCTACTACCCCAGTTAGAATAAAAGGAAAATGAAAAAATAAAAGAAAGGAGTATGTATAATGGCAAGTAGATTATCTATTGAAAATGATAGATTAAAAGTCGGTCAAGTAAAACGAGTAACATCGAATAATGGAAATAAAATTGATTCTATTACTCTTCTACTTAATGAATCTGTGGAAGTTTTATTTGCACCAAATGGAAACACATTGGAATTTACGGTATCAAATCCAAATATTGATATGAGCAATTTGGACTGTACTATTGATAAAGATACTTTAAGAGATTTAGTAATCAGTTTCAAAGACGCATACAACCAAATAATTACAAACGAAAGCGAGGGTACAAATTCATGAAATTAGATCAGAAATTTAATGTAGAAAATGATATTGCAAGTGTAGACATTATGGTTACAAGTCTTGGCACTGCTGATTTGACAAGTGAGCAGGAAAAAGAATTACTTGCAAATTACAATAAGTATATCGAGTATAGTAAAATTCAGTTCAAAGGAAATATCAAACTTAATAATGGTGTTCCAGAAGTAACAACAGATCCAAAAGACGATTCTACTATTGTTGAATTGGAGATTACGGATGTAACAAATGAGAGAAAACTTATCAATGAAGATTTAGCATTTCATTTTGAAAGAGATGTAACAAAATATCCTGATACAGTATTAAATACTGTTCTCGATAAGAAGGAACTGTATGCACAGGCTCAGTGTGTATTATTTGCTACGAAAGTTAAGGAGGCTGTTACTGAGAAGTTGGCTGAAATTCGTGCATTGAATAATACTTTTGAAGGAACTACAGAATATACTCTGTAAAAAATAATGGGTGGTACTCTTCCACCCTAAATATGCTCGGTTAGTCAAGTGGTCAAAGACCTCCGACTTTCTATCGGATAACATGGGTTCGAATCCCATACCGAGTATTATGCGGTAAGCCTGATGTCGAAGGATTTTGCTGTGGTGCACATACGGTTCTATCCCTGGTAGTTCATCACTACCCTACCGCCCTATACAGTTATAATCAGTTTGGCGACTGATTGGTAAATATTTTAAAGAAAGAGTCATTTCCTTTGGAGATGGCTCTTTTGTTATATGCACCTTTAGCTTAATTGGTAGAGCAACGATCTCCAAAATCGTCAGGTCTATGTTCAAATCGTAGAAGGTGTGCTAAGTGAAGTGAATTGCACTTTCATTGGAAATTTAATATTGAAAATTATGAGAAGTCATTTCGTATGAAGTGGCTTCTTTTTATGTTGGAATAAAAGGAGGTGGTCGTTAGTTTGGCTACGACAAAAGAAACACAGCCTACAAAATTAACGGCTGCACAATTAAAGAAGAAAGTTGAAACACAGGAGGAGAAAATCAAGTCCCTAAAAGAAGGTGCTTGGTGCTATATGTGTGATACACATAAAGCAAGGGATAAATTTTATGTAAGTACTGATCCAATGAATAAAAGTGGTCTTACTCCAATTTGTAAAGACTGTGCAAAAAAGATAGCGTTAAGAACTACAAATGGTGTTGATCAAGAGCCTACAAGGGAATCAGTGCAACTTGCCCTTAGATATTTGGGAAAACCTTTTCTCGAGAAGGTATGGGACTCAAGCATTCAGGAAGTTGAGAATCTTGCTTCTGGAAAAGTTAAATCTAATGTATGGACAGCGTATGCACGTCAAATTGCTATGCCAAATTATATAGGGCTAACATACTTTGACTCAGATCATTTTGTTAAGGATAAAGTTGAAAATGAATCGGCAAAAGAACTAACTACTGAGGAAGAATTGATTGAATCACATGCAGGACTGGATACATATGATAGTTTCTTAAAAAACAAAAATGATGTTATTCGATTACTTAGTTATGATCCTTTTGAAAAAGAGGATATAGCCGATCAACCTTTCTTATATTCACAATTATTAGGGCTATTAGATTCTAGCGAAGATGCAAATGAAGACATGATGCGTACTTCTTCTGCTATTTCTATTGTTCGTGGATTTTTACAGCAATCTAAAATTGATGATACTATATCAAAATTAATGTGTGACATTTCTAATATTGAACGTAATTCTGCAACAATTAAATCCCTACAGGAAAGTAAAGGTAAGATCACTTCTGTTATTACAAGTCTTGCACAAGATAGTTGTATTTCATTAAAACATAATAAAAATGCTAAAAAAGGTGAAAATACATGGACTGGAAAAATCAAGAAAATTAAGAGTCTTAATCTGCGAAGTGGTGAGGTCAACGGTTTTGATATTGATACATGTAGAGGTATGCAACAGGTTCAGGAAATCAGTGATGCTTCTATTATGAAACAATTGGCACTTGATGAATCTGAGTGGTCAGATATGGTTTCTGAAATGCGTGTCGTTAACACAGGTCTTAGAAAAGAAAAGGATGCTTACCAAGAAATTAACAGAATATTATTAAGAGAAAATCTTGATTTAAGAGATACATTAAAAGAAAACAATCTATTAAATGAAGAACAGTTAAAAGATTTAAAAGATGTATATTCTGTCTTTGCAGAGTTTGATGAAGTTGAAGAGTCTCCTGATGATGAAACAAAGGAGGTTACTGAAAATGAATCAGAATAAGCAAATGATTATGAATTATTATCAGAATGAAATTTTTGATTATGATAAAGATTTTTATAATCAATATGGAATATATGTAAAACCACATGGTTATTCTATCTCATCTCGTAAAATTGAGTCTTATATTCAAATTGCTGAAATTCAAAAATATCTGCAATGCAACCCAGTAAAAGCTATAGATCTTTTTTTTAACATAGAGCTTTTAGATGGGCAGGCACTTCTTGTACAAAGAAGTTGGGTTTGTCCAAATGTACTTGCTGTATGTACTCGTGGATATGGTAAAAGTACAGTTATTGACCTTGAGATTATGTCTAAAGATATGTGTTTTTGTAATGTATGGACATATATTGCAAGCGGTACAGGTGGTCAGGCTGAACAAACTTTCACTACTTTGGAACGACTCGCTAATGATAATATTGATACATTTTATGGTTCAACTGGTTCTTTATTCAAGAATGAGATAGAAATCAAAAATGCAGCAGGTGACGGATTTTCACACTCGTCCAATGGGTTTTCCTATTCATGTTATAACGGATCTATGACTAGGACATTGAACGGAAATATAGATGCCAAGAGAGGTATGCGAGGCACAGTAATTTTTGATGAAAGTGGTTTCTTATCTGATGAAATGATGAATGTATATGGTGCATTTGCCGTTGTAAATAAAAGTTTAAAAACTGGTAAAGATGTAGATGGTAATTCAATAGATCCAATTCGTCAAAGATGTTTGCCACGAGATTTATCATATCAAAAATATTACATCAGTTCAGCATCTTCAACTGATACTCAATTTTGGAGACTGTATCGTGACTTTTCTAAACAGCAAATTATGGGAAATCCAGATTATTGTGTATTACATATAGATTGCGAACAAGCATTTAAACCAACTCTTAGAGGTGAATTAGTTACTCCTCTTCTATCCAGAAACACTGTCGAATCAGAAATGAGAACAAATCCTGAAAAAGCAAGGCGTGAATATTATTGTATTTTTACTACAGATGCTGGCACTGATGCAATTATTCGTAGAGGCGTTATTACACGTAATGAAGAAACAAGAAAACCTCTTCTTTATAATGACACAGGTGATAAAAAGTTCGTCATTACATACGACCCTGCAAGAAGTAGAGATAATTCAGTAATTCTTGTTGGTGAAATTTATGAATATGAACAGGTTGATGGAAGTATCGACACAAGAATGAGATTAGTAAATTGTATTAATCTTATTGATGTTGGTAAAAAAATCAAATCTCCTATGCAAACGCCAGACCAGATTGAATATTTAAAAAAAGTAATTCTTGACTACAATGGAGGGGCTGACGCATATGGAAATATTGTTGGTGTATACATTGATGCAGGTAGCGGCGGATCTGGTGTTAATATAGCTGATTATTTAATGCCAGATTGGACAGACTCTGCTGGTATTGTTCATAGAGGCTTAATTGACAAAGAATATTCCGCTGATTATGTTAAGAAATTTCCTAATGCGGTAGACAAAGTACATCTTATGTCTCCTGCTGGTTATAAATCTGAAATGTATGAAGCAATGATAGAATTGATGAATCAGGATAAAATCAGCTTTACAGCACAATATGACCATAAAGGCTATCTCACTGTTTTTGATGTTGATGAGAAAAAATTGGCTAAAGAAAAAGAACGAATTGCTGCTGAACTCAGAAAACAAAAAATTAATGAAAAGGAATTTGAAACTAAGTTCAATGAAGAATTAGAGAAAATTGAATCCGTTAATACAAAAAATATAAAACTTGATTGGCAAGATGAAATTGCTCTTGCTAATATTGATGCTTTAAAAGAAGAGCTTGTCAATATGGTTCGTAAAAAACGTGATTCTGGAAAGGATTCGTTTGAACTTACACCAGAAAAAGCCAACAAGCTCCATGATGATAGGGCTTACACGGCATGTATGGCTTCTTATGCCCTTATGTGTGAACGTAGAAAAGTCATTACAAATAGAAAACGTCCAAACAATTTCGATATCACCAAAATGGTCGGTGTCTCAAAACGCCCTAAAAAATGGGGATTCTATAACTAAGGAAAGGAGGAAATCAGAAATATAAATGTCAACACAAAAAACAACTAATTCTGCAAAGAAATCAGTACAGACAGAGCCATCACCAACTCGTAAGAATGAGCTGACTACTTCTACTCAGAAGTATGCACAGATGATTAACTTTCAGGAATTACAACGTATCTTACAGCAGAATATATCAAAAGGTACATCAAAGACATATACTCAATACACAAAAGAGAAACTTCAATCATACATAAAAAGTCCTCTTGCCAATATTGACAATCTTCGTGATATATCTGCTTTCTTATATCGTATCAGTCATAACTATAAAAAGATTATAGAATATTATGCTTACACCCCTATCTTTAGTTATAACGTATCTTACAATACTCCCGATTGGGCAAATCCCCCACAGGATGCATCTGAATATATTAAAGGGTATCAAGAACTTTGTACCAGATTAGATAAAATGGATCTGAAAGAAATTGGTTCACAAATGATTGCCACTTGTTTAAGAGATGGTATCTATTGTGGATTTTGTTACGATGATGGAGATTCGTTCTTTATACATCCACTTGATCCAAAATATTATAAAATCGGTTCTCGTGCAGAAAAAGATACATGGATTGTAAAATTCGATGCTTCTTATTTTGATTCTGGTAACAACAAGGATTTCTTATATGGTACTGGTAGTGAAACTGATTCAGAAGAAGGCTTATGGGATGATGTTTTTGTAGAAGGCTACGAAACATATAAATCAAAAGGTAATGATTATAAATGGTTTGATTTACCACCAGAGAAAACTATCTGTATTATATGTGGTGATGATCCAGTTGTACCACTACCCTACTTCTTAGGAACATTCACTTCCATTCTTGATTTGCTTGACTACGAAGCTCTTATTCGTTCTAAAACAGAACTTGAGAATTATGTTCTTCTCTTATCAAAAATCCCTATGAATGAAAACTCAGGTGAAGTAAATGACTTTGCTGTAGATCTTGAAATTGTACAGGCTACTCAAGCTGCGATTGATGAAGTATTACCAAGTCTTGTTGGTTCGGCATGGACTCCATGTGAAGTTGAAAAGATTGAATTTGGTAATAAAAATCAGGTTGATGATACCAATATATATTCGCAAGCAATACATAACCTTTTTTCTTCTCTTGGTATATCAGAAATGATATTCAATGGTCAAAAATCTGGTTCTGTTGGTCTTAAACATTCTATTACAGTTGATATGACGCTCCCTATGGAATTATTAAAAAGAATTGAAGCGAATATTCAGAGATATATCAAATTGAATATCACAGAGGATTTTGAATTTTATTTCCATTATGTATCTGTATTTGACCTTGATGAAAAGATGTCTCAAAGAAAAGATAAAGCTACGTTGGGTATAGATGCAATGGATTATGCAACGTTGGATGGTTCTTCACCTTCAAGAGTTGTTAATAATGCTTTTATGATGAGGTCATTAGGATTAATGAATTACTTTACTCCTCTCTCATCTTCATATACGCAAAGTGGCACGAGTGGTAATGAAGGTGGTGGTCAGACTAAGAATGAAGATGACCTTTCAGATGAGGGACTTGCTACCAGAGAGGGTGAAAAAGATACTGGCACACAAGCAGGACAATAAGGAGTAAAAGGATGGAACAAAATTTTATAAAGACATCAGATCCTGAAACAGCTTCTAAGATGATAAATCTTGGTTTTCAGAAAATTGATGAACAAAATGGTATTTATACTTTTCTGAATACTGATAAATTGATGTTTTCAGATGATATAGATAAATCGAAAATCCAGTATAGTAATATGCTGAATATTTAGCCACTCTCCTATTCTGAGTGGTTTTATTTATGCCTAAATTTTGAAGAAAGGAGAAGAAAATGGCTAAGAAAAGACTTCGTTATATAGAAGATTTGTATGATTTCTATTCAAATAAATACAAACGTTCTACGAAATTCAGTGCCGAAAAAACTGGTGAACCATTGGTTGTACAAGTACATGGACGTATAAATTTTGATGAGTCAGACAAGAACAAAGATGGGCTTCTTCCAGTTCATTTACAGTCGTGCCATACAGATTTAAATGTAAACGGCTCTAATATTGAATCTTCTGTCATGGAAGCTGCTCTTCCATCTTTTAGCAATCGTCCTATTCTTGGATACATTCACAAGGTAACAACTGATGAAAATCCAGAAGGTCAGTGGGAATTTTATTCTCATAATATGCATGAAGACGAGAATGGTGATGTGGTTTATGATGAATATCCTATTGGAATCATACCTGAAAGTTGCAATGCACAGTTAGTTTATGATGAAGAAAAAAAGAAAACTTATTGTGAAGTCGATGGATATATTTTTGAGGAATATTCTAAAGCTGCTGAAATTTTACAGCGTGAAGAGGAATGCTCTGTATCAGTCGAATTGTCAATCCGAGAACTCAGCTATGATGCAAAGCAGAAGTTCTTAAATATTGAAGATTTTTGGTTTTCTGGTGTGACAATTCTAGGTAAAACACCCCAAGGCAATGAAGTAAAGCCTGGAATGACTGGTTCAAATATTAAGTTGGCAGATTTCAGTTCTAAGAATAACAGTTTATTTGAAGATTATGAGTCAAAAATGGTTGAACTACAAGCACGAATTGAAAATTTAGAGACTGCTTGTTTCAATAAAGAACAGAATTCTTCTGTTCGCACATTATCAAAGGAAGGAGGAAATAAAGAAAGTATGACAAAATTTGAAGAGTTACTTGCTAAATACAATAAAACAGTTGAAGATGTAACCTTTGATTATTCAGAATTATCAGACGAAGAATTAGAGGCTAAATTTGCAGAAGTATTTGGTGAAGACAACAATACAGATGGTGACAATTCTGGTGATAATACAGCGAATGAACCTTCTAATGATAATGAAGGTGATGGAGAAAACACTACTGAGCCAGAAGGAACTACTGATGGAGATAATGAGGGCGAAGGTCAGAATTTTGAGAATATGACAAAGACATTTGAGATTTCTCATGATGACATCCGTTATGCTCTATATAATCTCTTATCTTCTTATGAAGACGCAGATAATGAGTGGTATTACATTACTGGTGTATATGATTCTTACTTTGTTTATGAAAGTTGGGATGGCGGTAAAATTTATGGTCAGAAATATACAAAGGATAATGACAATGTATCATTTGATGGTGAACGCTATAATCTGCACAAAGAATATCTTACCGATTCAGAATATACAGAAATTCAGGATATGCGTTCCAACTACTCTTCTGTTGTAGAGGAATTAAACACATATAAATCTGCTGAAGTATTTGCAGACAAGATGACTGTATTTGATGACGAAGCATATTCAGAATATCTTGATACAGATGAGTTCAAAGCACTTATGTCTGAGGATTCTGTAAACAAATATTCTAAGGAAGAGTTATCTGAGAAGGCTGATGCTACTCTTGGAAAACTTGTTAAAAAGAATAAGACATTCTCTTTTGCAGGTGAAACACCACAGAAGAAACATGTGAGCAGAGTTGCGTTTAATGCAGAAAAAGAAACGGAAGATACATATAAACCATATGGTGATCTGTTTGATTAAATCAAAAACTAAATAACTTTATGAATTAGCACTTATGGAAAATCCATAGGTGTTTTTTATTGCACAAAAATTAGAAATTTTAAGGAGGAAATAAAACTATGGCTAGTAATTTCATTTCATATACTAAGCACGGTGTTGCTGAGTCAACTTTACTTAAGGCTACAAAAGTTGGTCATCACTACAACTTAGTAAATGAGTCTAAGGATATTGACAATGGTTCTGTTGCTGTAATTGGTGACAGAAAGAAAGCAGATGTATTTGAAGCAAAAGTTCCTACAAAGGGAGACAAAATTGTTCTCATTTTAACTGCTCCAAAGATTTATGAGGAATATACAACAAAAATGCAGGAGGAATCTAACTTCTATAACGGTAAGGGTGAAGTTATGAGAGCTTATGAGATTCAGGATACTGATAGATTCACACTTTCTACAGAAGCTTTCAATTCTGATGCAGAGTTAGCTGTTGGAAAATATGTATTCGTAGACGGTACAGATTTCAAGCTTACAACAGGTGAGAAACCAGTTATGACTGAGTATGGTTTTGTAGGACATATCTACGAAGTTGCTGCAAATGGAAATTATCGTATTTGGGTAGATAAGAATGCCCAGGTATATGCGTAATTCGGTAGAAAGGAGGATTAATATACTATGCAGAGATTAAGATTTAATGAAATGAGCGATGTAATCGTTGAAAAGTTTGATGAAACAAAATATAAGAACTTCTCTCGTCTGTGCGTTGACACAGCAAAAGGTACTGTAAAGCAGTATTCTATCGAAGAAGCAAATGATAAGATTCGTAAGACAATTATCGAAATGGCAGGTCTTTCTGAGTCTCCTACTCCTAATGAGGTAAGAAAGGCATTTAAGAAACAGTCTGTAAGAGAAGCTGTATTCGAGGTTATTGAGGAGACTGTTGAGGATACTCTTGTATCTGGTTGGACAAGTTCTCCTGTATTCCAGAAGTATGTAGAGGTTAAGACTCTTGCTCTTGGACAGACAAATAAGTTCTATACAAAAGATCCTTGCATTATCACTGTTGCTGAAATTGCTGATGGTCATCACAGCATTGAGAGACAGAGACTTGGTGCTGGTAAGGAGTTTGGTGTAAGCGTTAAGTCTTATGGCGCAAAGGTTTACATGGAAATGTCAAGATTCCTTCAGGGCGTTGAAGATTGGAGTGAGTTAATCAATAAGATTGCAGAAGCATTCACAAGATTAATCAATACTCTTCTTCATGAAGCTGTTATGAGTGCTGGTACTTCTCTCCCTGTTCCTACTAAGTGGAATATCCGTGGTGAGTTAAATGCAGCTAACCATGATAAGTTTGTAAAGCTTATTTCTGATGTTCAGCTTGCTACAGGTGGTGTTGCTACTATCGTTGGTACAAAGGTTGCTCTCGCAGGATTAAAGAATCTTGGAGATATTCAGTGGGTTTCTGAAGCTGCAAAGAACGATGTTTATAACACTGGTAGAATTGGTACATTTGAGGGTACTCAGATTATCGAGCTTCCACAGGCATTTAAGGAGAATGACGTAGAGCATTACCTTGAAGACGATACAAAGCTTCTTATTCTCCCATCTAATATCGACAAGTTTGTTAAGATGTACTATGAGGGAATGGATGAGACTAAGGAAGTATCTGAGTCTGGTGATAATGCCGATGATACAAAAGAGTACGAGTTCAAGTCTCGTTTTGGTATCAAGACTATGACTAACACAAGATTTGGTACTTGGACAATCGGTGCGTAATCCATAGAAATATTGGGGCTGTATATCTAAATGATATGCAGTCCTTTTTGAATTGAGTGAAAGGAGAAATATAAATGCCATATCAGAAAAAGGCTACAACTACTTCTGCTACAAAAACAAAGACAGAAGATACAAAAGTTGAAAAAGATACAGTAAAGGAAACAGTTGCAGAGGTTAAGAAATCTAAGAAGTATGAACCAGATGATTTAATTCCATGTCGTTCTATGTATGCAGGTACTCTTCTATTTACTGGTGATAAGACAAAGATTACATATGAGTTTAGTAACATGGGTGATTTCAGATATATTGAATATCAGGACTTACTCTCAGCCTTACTTGTTCGTAAGAAGTCTTTATTTGCACCTTATATCATTATTGAGGATGAAGAGTTGCTTGAAAATGTACATTGGCAGGAAGTGAAGAAAGTATACGATGGTCTATATGATAGAGAAGATCTGATAAATCTTATCAATCTTCCAACTATGCGTTTTAGTGAAGAGTTCAGAAAACTTCCATCTGGTTTCAAAAATACAATCGCAACAATGGTTTCTGAAATGATTTCAGAAGGAACTTTTGACAGTATGAATAAAATCAAGATTATTGATGAGGAATGCGGTACTGATTTGAAGTTACTTGCTGAGTAATATATTGGAGGTGTTATATGAATATCTCCTACGAAAAAGTATTTGACAGATACTTTGGGTTAATTGATGATGTCAAAGAATTGTCTTTAGAAGAGTCTGATTTGCATGAAATATTAGCAGAACGTTTACATTCTGTTATCTCTAGTCCATTTATTCGTAGATTATTTTCCACATTAAAACTTGATGACGAAATGGAACAGTTTGAATTTGAATTAACAACTTCTGTTGATAAGTATTCTGACGAAGAATTTGTTATTGAACTATTTAGCAAAGGTATGGCTATCAAATGGCTTGAACCAAAAGTTAAATCATTGGAAAATACTGTGAGGTTTTTTGGTGGAAAAGAAGAGAAAAAATTGAAAGACGATTATTCATTGAATAAGGCATTGCTGAAAGAAATGAAAATTGAACAGCAGAAACTTATTCGTGATTATGGTTTTGCTTTTAAACCATATTCGTCAACGGAGTCCTAATATGCAATACATATATGGTAACTTCACAGACAAGCAAATCAATGAAGCAGTTCGTGCAATGCATGGTGACATTCACAAGCTGCTGCTCTATAAAGACAAGACAATTGAAGAGAAAATATTTGAAGATGATGAAGCATTTCTCGTCTTCTTTGAAAATGTTATGTTTAAATTAGGTGGCACAAAAACCTTATTTAATGATAACGGACTTATGGTAACTCTTATGGCAACTTTACAAGGTGCTATGGATAATTTTAAGAGCGACCATTTCAGTTACAAAAAATTCCGCAGGGCAATCTTAGATTCTCACGGATATATTAAGCAGATGTTTGAGGAGGTGGGTTGCGATGCCGAGTCTACAAACAGCTAGGCGTGTCGCAAACGCCAAAAACAACGGTGCTAAAACTATTGGTCAGATATATAAGGAACAATCTGATTGGGCAATGGAACAGACATTTGAAAACGACATCGCTACAAAGACTTGTTATATCTATGACTATTTTCATGACGATTTTTTCACAGATGGACACGGAATCACACGTTCTCTTGCTGAAGGTATGACTTATGAAAATACTAATAAGACAAAAATTGATGCAAAGTTTATTATCAAATCTTATCAGTCAATGGATAAAGATCAAGTGGAATACTATATTATGTTTCGTCCAAGTCAGCCTGTGAGATTTAATGAGGGTGATGACCTTTATTATTATGAAATTGATTTTAGGAAACGTTATGAAGCGACATTTCCGATAGGACTTTTCGTGGACATCCCAGATGATAGAGGAATTTATCATAAGTGGATTGTCTGTCGTGATGAACCTGCAAATCAGTTTCCAAAATATCTGATTTTACCAGTAAATTACGAACTCACATGGATTGAAAAATCTAATGATAAGCGCATCAAGAGACGTATGTGGTGTTGTTTAAGACAACAGAATTCCTACACTATAGGGACTTACACTGACCGATATTTTACACACACCGATAATCAGGATAAGATATGGTTGCCAATGAACTCTATTACAGAAAAGTTTTGGTACACTTCTGAAGATTCTAAAAATATGCGAGTTGTAGTAAGTGCTTTAACAGAACATCCTACAGTATGGACAGTGACCAAGGTTGAAAATTCAATGCCATTTGGTATTCAAAAACTTACTATATATACGGCATTTTGGAACGAGCATACGGATTATGTCAATCTTGAAACGGGCGAAATGTATGCGAACTATTTCGATTCAGAAATTGCCCCAACAGATCCATCTACTCCAACCACTCCCCCATCTTCTATTACAGCAAGAATTTCAGCATCCACTTCAACTATTAAAGTTGGTGGCAGCTATAAAAATCTCACAGTAAATCTATTTAATGATTCCAATGAAGATATTACAACTGAATATGCTGATGCAACCTTTACATGGACTTGCTCTATTGATAATGAAAATTGGACTGATAAAGTTACATGGCGAGCTGGCACAGAGTACAACCAAAAGAAAGTAAAGTTTCATAATGACACTTTTACTATCGGCAAAATACTGTCTGTTAAGTGCGAGATTATTAAGGATAACTTACCGATTGAATCTGAGATTTTGCCATTAGAATTAACTGAATAGGAGGTGTTTTATGGCAGAAAAATTAGTTACAAAGAATGATTTGTTAAATAAGCTTCGTGCATATAAGACTACTCCTGATGATGATGTAATTCTATACAAGCAAAAAATCAAAAATGCTTTGTTATCAAATCCATGTTTGTTATACGCTCTCAATGATAAAAAGTTAGAATCTGAATTGTTCGACAAAAATGGAAACATCAATTGGGAATGGAATGAAGATACCAAGCAATATGAACCTCTTGGTGAATGGGATAGATATTTTGGAAGTGATTCTCTTATTCGTCCATTTTTATTTATTCCAGATACACAGACAACAGTTAAATGTTATGTGTGTTATCAAGTAGGGTTTAGAGATACGGTTAGATATCAGTCAGGATTAAAAGAAACACAAGTTACTTTTACTATTTTTGCTCATGGAGATGACCGTATGGATAAATTGACTGGAATTCCAAGGCATGACCTTATTGCTTCCATTATAAGAGAACGATTCGCATGGTCTAATATATTTGGTATGCAGACATATCTTACACAGGATTATGAATCTACAGTTGATAACAATTATGTGGCTCGCACTCTTGTATTTGAACTTACGGACTTAAATAGTAAAGTTCGTACACCTTATTGTGGAAAACCATCTATTATGAATTACGGTATAAGGCGGTGATTGTTTGGATGTATTAGAAACATTGGATAGTCTTCAATCTGCCGCAGAAAAAGATGAAGCCAAAAAACAAGAAGTGAGTAAAAAGCCAGAATATCATTTCGACAAACTTAAAATGTATTTTGGTGAGGATTATACAATAAATGGTATAACTATTTCAATTCCAACCATAGGAGATATTTTAAATATTGGCGAATCAAAATTCTACCAAGCAATCTCTCCTTTTCTTAGTAATTCTACTTCTATTCGAGTTCTTCTTTATGATGTATTTAAAAAGGATTGGAACAAAACAAAAGATATTGAAGTGTTTTATATCTTATATCAATTGCTCGAAGATAAAGAGCCGTTAAAGCTACTATTCAAAGATTTTAGTTTTGATGGATTTGAACTAATTCAAGCAAGAAAAAATGTTGACGATCCAGAATACAATCATCTTGCGCTTTTAAATCAAGATAAAAATATGATTATTTATGATGATGAATATATGGAAATTGCTGAATTTATTCGAGCGATGATGAATGTTCATCCAAAGGTTGAAAAGGCAAAAGGTAAAACAACAAAACAATGGATTTTACAAGAAGATAGAATGAAAGCAGAACAGGATGATAAAAAGAAAGGCGCATCGACTCTTTTACCACTTGTTTCGAGTTGTATAAATCATCCTGGGTTTAAATATAAGTTGGAAGAATTAAAACAAGTGAATATATGTCAGTTTATGGATTCTGTAAACAGAATTCAAAAATACGAACAGGGAACGGCTGCTTTACACGGAATTTACGGTGGTATGGTGTCAGCCAAAGACATTCCTGAAGATTTAATCAATTTTATGGGCGATATTTAATCGCTCATTTTTATTGCATAAAAATAACAATTTTAAAGGAGGAAAATAATTATGGCATTTAAATTAGGTGACGTAATCGTAGATAGACTTCAGTTTGGTTACGGTGCAAAGTCTAATGGTACACCTCTGTATGCTTTAACACAGCTTACACAGGCAAATATTGATATTACGGCTGACTCAACAGATATCAATGATAAGGATGGAAACCTTGTATATCGTAAGTATACAGGTAAGAAAGGTGAGGTTACTGCAACTAACGCATTCCTTAACCTTGCTGTTGTAGAGACTATTTCTGCTACTGATGCTGAGATTGCAACCGCAGATAAGGGTATTGTTATGCCGATGATTCAGATCGTAAAAGCTGGCGAAACATTAGATGTTACGGGATTTGTTGAAGGTTCTATCCATGTAAATGCTCTTTCTACAAAGGGTTCTATGGGTAAGGACGAATTTAAGAAAGGATCTGCCGCTTCTGCTACTGAATATGCAATTAAGCACACCGAAGCTTCGGGTGAACCAGACAATACACCTGCGAGTGATGTATTAACACCGCCTATCGCAGATGGTGAAACTCAGTATATTGTCAAGTATAAGAAGACAATTAAGAGCGGAGCAAAGATTACTAATTCTGGTAAAAAGTTCCCAAAATCTCATGAGTTGTTCTTCAAGGCACTTGTAGTAGATAAGTGTGAAACTGATGTATTAAAAGCAGCTATCATTCATATCCCTTCATTTATGCCAAGTCCTGAATTCTCACTTGCATTACAGGGTGGTGATTCTCAGACGATGGATTATAAGGGTTCTATGATGCTAAATGCTTGCTCTACAGATGGAGAACTTTTCTCTATTTATTACATTGATGAGGAAGAGGACGATATCGAATTATAAGAACACGTAGGGCAGTTAAACTACTGCCCTATTCTTGCAAGGAGGAATAATGTCAAAGAAAGAATTGAGAACTTGTGTGCTTTGCGGTAAGACTTATTCATTTTGTCCAGTTTGTAATCCAGAAGATCGTTTGAAACCAACGTGGTATTTTTGTTGGTGTTCAGATAATTGCCATGAAATTGATGAAGTGACTTCTGCTTTTGAAGATGGACGCATGACAGATATTGAAGCAAAACCAAAATTAGAAAAATTAGATTTGAGCAGAAAAGAATACTTTGGCGAAAGTTATAAGAATTCTATTACCTCTATCATGAAGGCAAAAGCACAAGTTATTAAGAAAGAAAATAAAAAGACAGAGGTTAAATCTATCAAAAAGGATATTGTTACAAAAGTCGAAAATGAGGCTGAAAGTAATGTTGAATAGTGATTTTTAAATAAGGGATTATAACATATTACTATTCAATGTTGTAATCCCTATTTTTTTACGCTATTACGGATTGAAAGGAAAATATATGATAGAAACTAATCTACATAACGCACGAAACTATTCAGAGCATGAAGTGAATAGAATCTGCAATGTAAAAAGCAAATCTTTTATATGAGTTCTGGTGCATATCCTATCGACATTTATTCTAGCTATGATAATAAGAATGACAGGAAAATTATTGTGATGATATTTGATCGAAAAGACACTAAAGAATTATATCAAAGATGGAAAAATTATGATACGGAGGACTAAATACAATGGATTTATCATTTTTAACAAATTTTGCAATACCAATTATCGTTGGTATTTGTCTATGTATAGGTTATGTGTTAAAAAATATTGTAACAACAGATGCAGTTAATAAGTATATTCCTGCAATTATGGGTGCATTGGGTGTAATCCTTAATATATGGATGAATATGACCTTTACACCTGAAATACTGCTCGGTGGTCTTGTCTCTGGTCTTGCTTCTACAGGTTTATATGAAGCTTTTAAGAATTTTTTGAAGAAGTAAGAAGGGATGGTACATATGAGTGGGTTCTATAGAAAAACTTGCACAAATTGATTATTTATTAGTCATTCTTGGGTTTTTTGCCATCTTATTTGCTGCTAAGGAAATTCTTGAAATATTCGGTTATTTTAAAAAGAAATTCCGATTAAAGACAGGCATTGACGAAGATAGAGAAACTGTTGAAACTCGTATTAAAACGCTTGAAAAACATGATAATTGGCAGTACCAAGAAATTCAAAAAATATCCAGAGGCATTGATGATATTAAAGATAATCTCATAAAGAAAGAAATTAAAGATAAAGAAAAAACAGTTGCTACTCTTCGAGGACAGTTGTACGAATTACATGAAAAATTTGTAACCAAAGGGTATATTGATAAATCAGGGTTAAAAACATTTATTGAACTTGGAAAGATCTATGAAGCTGCTGGAGGCGATGATATTTATCACGACAAATTATATCCTGAAGTTATGGCTTTGCCAATTAAAAATATTAATTTTTTATAATATCACATATTTTGTAAACTTTGCTTAACATATATTTATGTATGATACTAATATAAAATAAATTTATGTAAATACTTTATGTATATGAAGAACAAAGTTGATGAATATCGTTGTAAACAAAATATGACATTACAGCAATTATCAGAAAGAACAGGTATTTCAAGAACCACTCTTTCAAAAATTGTAAATAATCAAACAAATGATATTTTATTAAGTCATGCAATCACCTTATCTCGTGTACTTAAAGTAAATCTATATGAATTATTCTGTATACAGAAATAATGGAGGAATGTTTATGACATATTTTAATTTAATTTGCGAAGAATTATGTATAACGGGAGGAAAGGTTATATATATTGATACTAATGTTAGAACTCTTGAAGAAGTACATAAGATAGTAACTGATAATGCTGAAAAATATCCAAATGGCAAATGGGAATTATACCCTATGCAATTAGCAGTGTAAATAACAATTAAATATTATTAAAAGAGTGATTTCTTCGGAAGTCACTCTTTTTATTTATAATACATTTAAAGTGTCTTTACTACTATCTAGCCATGTAGTAAGGGCATTTTTTATTTTACGGAGAGTGTGTGGCTAGACCACTCTTCTACCCTTAATCAAGAAAGGAATGAATAGTTATAGCAAAAAATATAGGCAAAATTTTTGAACAGAACTTCAAAAATTCATGTCCAGAAGATGTATTAATTTATAGACCGCCTGATGCTGCTCAATCATTTGATATGAGTTCAAAGTTAAGATTTAGTCAACATAGTCCATGTGACTTTATGATTTTTAGTGGCAATAGAAATACATTTTGGACATTGGAATTAAAAACTTTTGAAGGATCTTGTTCATTTGAACGAACAAAGGAAGATAAAGGAATTATACATCATTATCAAGTAGAATCATTAAAGAAGTTTTCTACTTATAAAAATGTTTGTAGTGGGTTTATTTTAGATTTTAGAAAAACAGGTAATACATATTTTCTTATGATAGATGAATGGGATGGATTAATAAATTCTTTATCTAAGAAAAGTTTCAATGAAAGTGATTTATTGAAATATTGTAATCCAATATTGATTAATAAGAAAAAATTAAAAGTGAATTATCGTTATGATATAAATAAGTTTCTTAATGATACAACAAGATTGTAAAAAGGAGAATATTTGAATATGAAGAAAACAATGAAACTTTATGAAGCAACGAATATATACGAGATAACAAAAGGTATTATAGAGAACAAAGATTCTGACATTACTTCTCTTTCAAAATTTAAGCTGTTAGGTATAATTAGAAGTTTTTCTGGTATCTATACAGATTACGATCAGACAAGACAGGATCTTGTTAAGAAATATGGTGAGCCAGTTCTTGATAATGAAGGTAATAAGACAGGAAATATAGAAATCAAGAAAGATTCCGAAAATATGGATAAGTTTGTTGAAGAGATGAATGTACTTAGAAACCAGAATATTGATGTGGAATTTACTTCAATGACCGTTGATGAATTATTTAATTTAGGACTTAGTGCAGAATTATATACTATATTTATGCCTATCGTAGAAGAATAAAATTATAAAGGAGATAAAAGGAATATGAGACTTTTAGAATTTGTAGAAAGATACAATAATATGGCAAATCAGCAGTTAAAAGATAAATTTATTAAGGAAAAGGTTAAAATTACACCATATGTTTCAATCATCAAGAAAGATGCCTACGCACAGTTAATTGTAGATAAGACAACATTTGAGCAGGAAGCTTATGATGACAACGGAACAACAAAGTATCGCAAAACAGATAAGATTAGAGTAAATTCTGTTGCTCAGTATGTACAGTTTTGTCGTGCCGTGATTGAATTATATACCGACCTTGAGATTGACAAAGATGATAAAGGTTTCATCAAGGAATATGATGCACTTAAATCGTCTGGCTTACTTGATATTTTAATGGTTGGTTCTGATAAGGCTGATCCACTCATTCCTATGAGTGAATTAAGTGAGTTCAAGACCATTTTAACAATGAAACAGTCAGATACACAATTTAATGAGACAACTACTCAGGCATTTATTAGCAAACAGATTGAAAGAATTTCTGATTTGGCAAATGCTACTCTCACACCGTTTATGGATGTTGTTAGCAAAAAGCTTGATGAGATTCCAAAAGAAGAGCTGGATAAGATTGTTGAGTTTGCTAAGAATGATGGATTTAAAGAGGTGTAAGGTATGATTTCAAATAAATTATTTCATATTGATGAATGTTGGTTTAATTTACCAGATGATTTCACTGGTACTTGCGGAGATGCATTGATGCTTTTGGCAAAATATCGTTTAGAAAAAGAGAAAGGAAATCAGATTGGTAAAAACTTTGCACATGATGAAGATGGTTCTGAAGATTTGTATTCAACTCTTATGAGTAATAATACACAAAAAGCGACATTATCATATTGTATTCAAGAGTTAGATAAAAAAGACAATACATATAAAACTGTAAAATAAATTTCAAATTTCTTTGGAGGATTTATATGATTGAAGGAATAATTTATGGACTTATTGGTGCATGGTTTCTCAGTCTATTTGGAGTTGATAATATCTTTGTAGAAGCGTTGCAGCCGTTTATAAATTTCACATTAACAACAAGTCATTATTATTTCGTATTTGGATTTGTAGGGTTAATATACGGAATTATACATAATTATTAAATTTTAAGCTCTATACGTGTCAAAGCGTATAGGGCTTTTCTTATGGAGAGTGGTTATACTGCTCTCCTATTTTAGTGTAAAAATAGTGAAATTATAGTGAAAATTTTGGAGGTGATGATACATGGCTAAAGGTGATTTAGCATCAATGATTTTAAAAGATATAAAACATACAGAGAAACAATTGGCAAAAGAAGTTGCGCCTGAAATCAATAAATTATTCAAAGAGTCTGTATACGATTCTCTAATAGATTGGTATAACGATTATTCACCAATGGAATATACAAGAACTCAAAATTTTATGAATGTATATAATTCCGCTTATACATCAGCAAATGGAAATATTTTAACATTACAGGTTGATTCTTCGAGAATGAATGATTATCCAGGTTTTAGTAGACCGCCATATCCAACGTATGAAAAACAACCATTACAAGCAAATACGGCATTCGATTATATGTTTATGAATGGTGAACATGGTCATGGTCGTTGGATGATGCATCAAAGTATACCTCCGTTTGATAGAGTCGATAGAGACTTTCGAAGTGGATTTGGAGGTCGTGTACAAAAAATTATAGATAATAAAGCAAAGAAAATATTATTTGGATAGGAGGTAATTTATGTCAGGAATAGCAAATTGGCAAGCTCAAATTCGTATTGACATTGAAGATTTAAAAAAACGAATTAAGGTTGCTGAAGGAGAAATTAATAATTTTACCAATGAAGAGCGAAAAGTAAAATTAGATATAGACACAAAGACATTAGAAAGTGCTATTCAAAAACTTGATAAAATGCTTGATTCTATTGGTAAAGGTAGTGGTGACTTTAAACAGTTAGAGAATTTATCAAAAGAATTATCGGCAATTACATCTGAAGTAAAAGATTTTAGCAAGGCATTTGGTAAATTAGATGATTCAGGTGCTAAGACACTACTCTCTTCTATTCAGAATATTGACAAGTCACTTTCTGATTTGAGTCAACATATTCTCAATGTTAATAAAAACATGGGTAATATGGGGAATAATACAAGTGGTGCTGTTAAGCAAGTAGAGAACATTGGCAATGCTGCGGCTGATGCTGTAAAACAAGTAGATAAACTTGCAGATGCTCAGAGTAAACTTGGTAATAAAACGAATATTTCATCTGGAAGGAAAGACGCATTTCCTGACAAAGATGTTTCTGCATCTGTAGAGTCTGCTACTAATTCCATTAAAGAAGAGAATAATGTATTAGAGCAGAATACTCAGAAAGTTAAGGAAAATACACAGGCTAAAGAACAAAATGTTAATGTAAACCTTAACAAGTATGATAAGCGGCTAGATTCTTACAATGGTAAGATTGATAAATACAAGACAACTATTGATAGATTTAATGATGGTGGTTGGACAAGTAGTACATATTTGGAAAATGTGCAAGCAGTTAAGAATGCTGTTAAAGAGTATGAAACTCTGCTCAATGAATTAAAAGGCAAAGATGCTAGTTTGGTGACAAGCAAAGATATTTCTAAATTGGATAATTATGAAAAGAAAATCAAAGATACTATCGCTACTGTTACTAATATGTCAGCTTCTGAAAAAGGATATAACTTTGTATCTGGTCAGAAAGAATTAGACAAGATTCATAAGCTTTTAGCTGAGAACGGTAATATGTCTACTGAGGCTAAAGTTAAGATTAAAGCTTACTATGCAGAAATTGAAAGTGGTAATCCTAGTATGAGTCTTGACAAGATTCATGGTGAAATCTTAAAGATTTATAATGCCGAAGTCGAAGCTGGTCGTGCTGGCAGAACTTTGTGGGATACCATGAAGAATAGCGGATTCCATCAGATTGCTGCACAGATGGCAGGTATGTTTGGTGTGTATGATGTTATTAATCTTGGAAAACAGGCTTTCAGCACTGTAAAAGAACTTGATTATGCTTTAGTTGATTTAAAGAAAACTACAGCAATGAACTCATCTGAACTTGAACAGTTTTACTATGACTCTAATGATGTTGCAAAACAAATGGGTGTAACAACCAAAGAAATCATAGATCAAGCAAGTAGTTGGAGTCGTCTTGGATACAATTCAAAACAAGCTGCTACTGAAATGGCTAAGTTAAGTTCGCAATTTGCTATAATTTCTCCTGGTATGGATACCACAACATCGCAAGAAGGACTCGTCAGCATCATGAAGGCGTGGGATATCGGATATCAAGATGTTAAATCTCAGATAATGGATGATATAAATGCACTTGGCAATGCGATGGCTGAAGACAATCAAGATATAGTAGAAGGTATGGAACGTTCCGCTGCTGCACTTGCCGCTGTTGGAACTTCTACAAAAGATGCTTTTGCTTTATTTTCAGGTATACAAGAAGTCCTTCAGAACTCAGAAAAAAGTGGCACGTCCCTCAGAAGCGTTGCTTTAAGACTACGTTCTTTCGATGAATCTACAGAAGAATACTCTTCTGATTTAGCAAATATTACAGGTGAATTAGCTGATTTAACAAAAACTGCTGAACATGCCCAAGGTGTATCTGTTTTTAAACCTGGTTCTACAACAGAGTTTAAGAGTTTAGTAGATTATTTTAGAGAAATTGCCGACATCTGGGATGAGATGTCACAAAAACAGCAAAATGATTTCCTTCTTAAAGCTTTTGGTCGTACACAGGCTCAAGCTGGTGCTGCTCTTATTCAGAACTTTAAAGGTGTTGAGAAAGCCCTTGATGTTATGGATAATGCTGCTGGCAGTGCAGACAAAGAAATGGAAACAGCAAAACAGTCAATTACCTACAAGCTTAATGAATTAAAACAAACTTGGGTTGGAACTGTTCAGGATATTGCAGATCGTGGTGATATAAATATAGTTATAGATGGATTAACAAAATTATCAGAAGCACTTGGTTGGGTAATTGATAAAATGCATCTAATACCAACACTTACAATAGGTGGTGGTTTAACAGCCTTTATTAAGAATTTTGATTAGGTTTTCAAACCTTACACAAAAACTCTCTCCAACAGTTTTTAGTTGGTCAATCATAGATAAGAGAATAACATAATGGCGTTACAATCAAATCTATGGATACATGGGATTCTTAATATAAACTCTGCAAACACTTTAGCGGAGTATAAACTATTACATGGAGGAATAAATGCTTGAATGCTTGGTAGCTTAACAAACTACCCACGGATCACATAACAAACCGTAATCCATATAGTTATATTGGATGAGGTTACGAAAGTAGAAAAAATTGTATATGTGGATATATGAGAATATCAAGGAGACTTGATAGGTGTCTAAGTATCATTAACAACGGGCAACGAGCAGGACGGTACTCTACATTTATAATGTTGACCATATATAGAAATGAAAGGTCATATATAGAGAATAACTATATAAGAGAGCAATCCCCAACGACATACCCATCCTCTAAGTGAGTCATCGCCTTAAGTATGACATTCGCTTATAATGCATAGTGTACATTGCGATTTCGGAATTCAGTAATGTATTTGAGTGTGTGTTTAACTCAACTAGAAAATTCCAAAAAATAACTTATAAAAAGAGAATAATAAAATAGGACTGTCGTGAGACAGCCCTACCAATGGAATAAAAGGAAATATGAATACAGCATATAGGAGAAAATATTAAAATTTTTTGCTCTTAGAGAACATTTGGGTTATATATTTAACTTTCTTATCAGAGAGTTCGTTATGTCTACAGATAAGAACTATTGAAATGAATTCATATGTCAACCAGATAAAGTAACATATGCCTCCACAACCCATAAGTTTTAAAATGGCTATAATAATATCAACCATTATTATAATTTCACCTCCCTTCTCTATAGAATAGAAATATAAATTAGGGAAATATGCGCCCAGAAAGGGCAGATTCATTTTTCCGAATGCCATAAATATAGACATTGGGACAACCTTCGGTTATAGAGTGTTATGGCACACATCTATGTTGTTTCTCCAATGTCTATATTTTACCATTGTACAAAATTAAATACAATTCAGAACAGTAGTTTGTATTCTATAAGCCAATGTGTTTCGATATATATTCTTTTCTTTCGACTTCATTCATTGAGAAGAATTCTTCAAAGTCAATATCGAGTTTTATACAATCACAATTACATACTCGACATACATTTGTAAGATAATGTGTATATGTAACTCTGTGACAATTTGGACAATAATGAATTTTTAGCATAATATAACTCCTTAGTATTTTTAAATTTACATTCAGATAAATTTCTTGTCAAGTACAAAATACTGAAACATATGTTCCGATAGAAATATGTAATATCTTGTCGTATAATTGTATTATCGGTATAAATTACCAATAAAATTGCAATTAGGAGATATTTATGAAACATATAATAAATTCTGGCATATATTCAGTGGATTTTAAAGGTACTAATAATGCTGAATTTAGTGGCACTCATCCTGCTTTAATTTTAAAGAGTATAAAAAATACAGAAATGTATTATGTAATTCCACTAACAACATATACTAAAGACAGGTGGAAAAAATATAGGAAATTATTATGTTGTAGAATTGTTTCAATTAATTCAATAGCAAGGATTGACAAAATATTAATACTTCATAAAGATAAAATCCCAAAAAGATGGCTTGAGAATGATGGACTATTAATTCCAACACCAAATGAAATTAGAACAGTTTATAATAGAGTATGTGAATATATATCATTATCAATCGAAAAATCACTTGATGATTATAACAAATTTTATAAAAATTATGAAAAATTATATTGTGATTTTATGAACTTATTTACATCTCCTTCCATTGACACAATAAAAAATTTCGATATAAGTAGAGATGAATCTTATATCTTTATAGTATATTCATTAAATAATGTAACAAATCTGTCATTTGAAGATGTTAAAAGAATATTGTGGTCAATAATAGGAAAAAGTGATGTTTCAGTAACATATGATAAAACATTGAATATAATAACAATAAAAATACACAAAAATAATAAAAACATATTGACTTTCAAAAAGTGGTATGATAGTATTAGATCAACAGAAGAGCACAAGTAAAATTGGTAAGTCTAGCTGTTTTTATGTGACATTTGTAGAAGGGTATTCGTTTTGAAGTAAAGCCAGCTACGCAATAAGTGATTTTAAAAAAGATTGGATATTGTTTATCCAATCTTTTTTATTATAAACAACGAAGAGCAGGACTAATCTCCTGCTCTTTTACATTATAGTAAATTTTTAGATTAAGGAAGTGATAATATAGATAATAATACAAGTGGAACAATAGGAACTTGGAAGATAATTTCAAGTACTATTCAATGTGGTGAGATATTTTGTAAAAAAGATAGCGAATGTTACACAATGATATTAAATGATATTCGTGATAAATTATTTTTTAGAAAATATCCATTTTTAAAAATATTTTATATTTATGTAAAACACTGGACTTTAATATTAAAGTATACAATGATGATATATTAAGAGGGTTATATTTCAAACCCTCTTATTAATATATTCTCACTACTCTTCTATCATCTTCCCTTATCTAAAAATCACTCCTACAATTATTACAATGCCATTGTTTCTTAACCTTTTGTGAGAAGATACCGAACATTGCTACTGATGTTGCTTTTGATACTCCTGATATCTTCTTACAATTTGTACTATTACAATATGGACAATGAACTTTATTTAACCATTCCTGTGCTTGGGCGTTGGCTTGGGCGATTTGCTGTGGGGTAAGGTTGGGATTAGGAAGAGGTTTACCGTCTAATACAAAATCCATTACTTCTCTCGCTTCATCAAATTCACAATTATAATGTTCCATTAATAATTCGATACATTTTAACTTATTTTTTGTTTCACCAACTTTACTAAATTCTTTATAAAATTCACTTCTAGTGATTATGTCATCTGAAAGTTTATTCATTAAATCTTGAGAAGTCATATTCTAATCCTCCAATTATTAAATTTATTATAAATATTGTACTATATTCATTGTTGATTAGCAACTTAAAACTGTTGGAGAGTCTTTAGATGTAACAAAAACAACAATTAATACATTACAATCTTTATCAAATACAGGATTAGGTAAAGGACTTGGTGATGAAGCGGTAATTGCCAATAAATTAGCCGAATCTCTTAAAGATTATTCTGTTGAAGCTATTAAAGCTTCAATTGCCGAATCCACTCTTAATGAAAAGCAGATTGAGGCAATATTAAGTCAAAAAGGTCTTACAGGTAATATTCTTGAAACTACTACTGCTGAACTTGCTAATACTACTGCTACTAATGTTATGGCTGCGACTGAGGGTACTGCTACTACTGCCACTGTTGGATTTAGTACGGCTATTAAAGGTCTTGGTGCATCAATAAAAGCACTTGCAGTTGCACATCCGGTATTACTTGCTATAACAGTAACTTTAGGTGTTATTGCAGGAGCAGTTAAGATAGTAGATGCGTTAACAACATCTATGAAAAAACAGCGTGAAGCATTTGAAAATGCACAACAGGACTATACGGATGCTTGTACAAAGCTTGATGAGTTAAAAAATAAGCTATCAGAGACTACAAGCAGAATAGCTGAATTAATCGAAAAGTCTAATAATGGTACTATTACATTAGTAGAACAGGCTGAACTTGATAAGTTGAAACTTACTAATGAAGAGTTAAGACTTATGATACAGAATCAGGAAGAGGTTAAAAAGCAGAAAGCAAAAGAAGCCTCTGACGAAGCATATAAAACATACACAAGAGAAAATCGTATGGAAGCTGACGATACTGCAAGTAAACAGGAACAGTATTACCAAGCATCAAGTGATGCAGATGGTTTCCACGTTGGTTCATTCTTGGATAGAGCGAGTGAATTATCTGATTTTGATTATGCTATTAAAGCAAATGAACAGAAATTAGAGGAATTCCAGAAACAAAACGAAGAATTACAGGCACAATTAAATGCCACTTCCGATGAAAGTCTTAAAGCTCAATACCAACATAGTATTGACCTCAATAATAATCTTATTTCTAATTATACAAACTCCAATGAAAAGTTAAAAGAATCTGCTGAAAAGATGGCAGAAGAAACCTTCTCTGATAAGATAGAGAAGTATGAAGCATTCAAACAGACATTGATGAACTCTATGAATTCTGATGGCACATTTGACAATCCACAATATCAAGCTATGTGGGATGATATGCAGAAGAAAGAAATGGACTTATACCGATATACTGGTAGGTCTGCTGAATGGAATACAGTTAAACTAGATTCTATTATAGATGATAAAAGTTATCAGGCAGTAGTCGATAAGCTTAAAACAACACTTAATGAAGGTACTCTTACTGAGGATGATATTAAGGGGATTGATGTTCTTAATGATAAGCTAAATGATACTGATTTGATTCTAGAAGATGGACAATCAGCAGCACAGTTATTTATTAAGTATCTTAACAAGCTTAAAGAGACACAGGATGGAATAGGCGGTATAACATCTTCTAACTTTGATGACCCAACAGATATGTTGAGGGATTTAACGGATAAAGACAGAAAAGATACTACTACTAATCTTGCAGACCTTAAGAATGAAGCAGATATTATTAAGGAAATTCAAAGTGAATTAGAGGAAACTGGAAATATTGGTGTGGATTCTATGAAGAAAATCACAAAACAATATCCAGAAGCAAAGGCAGCACTTTCAGATTATATGCAAGGTATAATATCTGAACAAGAGTTATTTTCACAGCTTGAAATTATTTATGAGAATGACAAAAATCAGTATATACAATCTGTAGTAGATAAGTCACAGACTGATGAAGAATTCTTTAATGCAGTTATGACTAATTACCCAGAATTATATAATGAACTTTCTAGTTTGTATGGCAATGACGTTGATAACTGGTCAAATATGGAACAGGCTAAGCTGGAAATTACCAATAAAGCTATTAAGGAATTAGCAGGTGTCTGGTCTGACTATTTCAAAGTTGTTCAGGATGCAAATGGTAAATTGATGGTACAGACAACTGGCTGGTATGATGCAGGCATGTATTCGGCAGATCCAGATGAAGTAGAAGCTATGGATGAAGAATACAACAATATGTACAACCATTTCCAAAGTATTGTTGATGGTGCTAATGCTGCGGTAGATGCTTTAGATAATTATAGCTTTAAACAGGTTAGTTCAAGCATTAATGTCGATTGGAAAGGATTGGGTAAAGATTCCTCATCTTCATCTAGTGGAAGTGATTCATCCTCAGAACCATCGCCACAGGACTTCAATTGGGTAGAACGTCTCTTATCTAAAATCTCTAAAGCCTATGACCGCTTAAAGAATAAAGTAGCAGATACAACACGTACATGGCTTAATCGTAATAATGCCCTCTCCGATTCTATGGAAACATTGTTATCAGAGATTAACGCACAGTCAGATGCTTATGACTTCTATATGGATAGATTTAATTCATATGACCTTGACGGATATTACAAAGACCAGATAGCCAATGGTTCTATAAGTATAGATGTTATTTATGATGAAGACCTCAAGGATGCTATTTCAGATTGCCAGGATTTATATGATAAGGCACAAGATGCTGCTGATTCTGTACAGTCATTAAACATTGAGATAAGACAGCTTGCTAAAAGTAGATTCGATAATATTCAATCACAGTTTGAAGAAGTTCTTGGGAAAGTAAATTCTATTAAGGATTTATATAACAAAGATAATGATCTCTTAGAAGAACAGGGCTGGTTTGCTTCTACTCTGCTTAATAATTCTATGATGGAACAGGAGCAGAAAAACCTCGCAAAGCTCGAACAGGAAAGAGACGCACTTACAAAAGCACTTAATTCTGCTATGGCATCTGGTAAAATTGAAGCTGAATCTGAGGATTGGTATTCTATGCAAGCATCTATAGATGATGTTACTTCTTCTATATTTGATGCTAAAAAGGCATTAGTTGAGTATGACAATGCTATTAGACAGATTAATTGGGATGCTTTCGATAGAACTCGTGATGATGTCAGCAATCTTATAGACGAAACTCAGTTCCTTGTTGACTTGCTAAAGAATGAAGATATTACAGATGATAATGGCAATATGAATGACAATGGTAAGGCTGCACAAGCATTAATCGCACAGAAGTATCAGTTGTATCTTAATCAGGCTAAAGCTTATAAGGATGAGATACTTAAGATTAATGAAGAGTTAGCTAATGATCCTTATGATAAGGAATTACTGGATAGAAAACAGGAACTTATTAAGGCTCAACAGGAGGCTATTAATTCAAGCATATCTGAAAAGGATGCCCTTAAGGACTTGGTTCAAGAGGGCTATGATACATTTCTTGATAAGCTTGATGAAGTTATACAAAAGTACAAAGATCTTATGAATCAGCAAAAGGATGCTTATGATTATGAGAAATCTATAGCTGAGAAAACAAAAGCTCTTAACGCTTTAGAAAAACAATACTCTGCCGTTCAAGGAGATAATTCTGAGGAAGGTAAGAAGAATATCCAGCAGCTTAAAGATCAGATTAATACTGCCAAAGATGATTTGAAAGATACTGAGTATGAAAAGCTTATTAGCGACACCGAGAAAATTTTAGATCAGCTTCAAAGTGATGTGAAATCATGGTTCGATCAGCGTATAGATGAGTTCGATGTTACTATGCAGGAAATTATTGACCAGTCTAATGAAAATGCTTCTAATATCTCACAGACTATTACATCTACTGCTGAGAATTATGGTTATAAGCTTAGCGAATCTATGTCTTCTATATGGAGTCTAAATGCCAATAACATAACAAATGGTATTAATAGTGTATTAGGTGACTTCAGTAACAAATTTGTTGAAGGCAACAATGCTATTAATAGTGTATGTAATAGTATCAACTCTGCTGTACAGGGATTACTTGCAAATAGTAACGCAGAAGCTCAAAGAGTTGCTGATGAGATTGCAAGACAACAGGCAGAACAGAATGCTAATACTGATGGTGGCTATTCTGATGGCGGTGGTTCATCTGATAGTGGTGATGATTGGTCTGATAATTGGGATAACTCTGATAGTGGCTCATCTGATGATGGTGGGTCTGATGGAGTTAATTGGATATATGAGGAGGATTCATATCCAAAAGATTTATTGGATATAGAAAATTCAATAGTTGACCGCTTGAAATACAACTCGATTGCAAGTAGTTTTGGTGCAAGAGCTGGATATTATGAACAGATAACAGGTGATAGTGACTACTACGGTACTGCGGAGCAGAATATACGTCTACTCAATTATCTTAAAAATAACGGCTACCGCAAAGGAACTAAATCAGCAACAGCAGGTATACACCGCACAGATGAAGATGGTCTTGGTTCAGAAGTAATCTTCTCTAAGAAGTATGGTACACTTCGTAAGTTAGATACGGGCGATATGGTATTTAACAAAGACCAAGTAGAAAAGCTTTGGAATCTTTCTAAGGGTATTACCACTCCGAATATGTATATGGATAACTTAGGTGCTAAGTTGCCAGATATTCCTAATATATCGAATAACTTGGCTAATAAGGTTGATGTATCATATGGTGATGTGTCATTATCGTTCCCAAATGTTCACAATTATGAAGACTTTATGAAACAAGCACAACAAGATCCTAAATTTGAAAAGATGGTTCAGAATATGACTCTTGGACAGACTTTAGGTAGAAATTCACTTAGTAAACTGACCTTTAGATAAGGTTTATGGGCGTACTGACATTGTGTTGGTATGCCCGTGATATTGATTAATAAATCAGATTTACGAATGTATGTTTCTGTGGTATTCTGTCGATTATTGGTATATAATATTGTATTGTATATTGATAATTGGGGGATATATTATGAGTATAATACAAGCTGTAATAACAGATAATTTTTGTTTAATGTCAGGCGATAGTCGTGCAACATATAGTAACAATAATACGTGTAGAAGTGGCTTTAATAAGGTGATTAAATTAAATAATCAAATATTATTCGGGGTTACGGGAAATCCAATACATTGTTTTAAATTATTTGATGGCTATTGTTTTTATGATACAAAAAAGGGATTTGTAAATTCAGATAAAGAGTTTGATGATCTATCCTATATAGAATTTATAGGTATTATTACATCAAAATTTTATAAAATGCTTAAAGAACATATAGAAGGAATTAGCAAATATGAATTTGGAGTTATAATATGTGGATATAATGGTAAACGATTTGAAATAACAAGTTTTTCTATTGGTTCTAAATTTGGAGTTCCCAATGGAATAAATATAATACATAAAGCAGATGATTTTCCATATAAATGCGCAATGGTAGGATTACCAAAACATATTAATAAATTCGAGATTTTAACAAATGAATTACATGAAAAATATTTATCTGAAAATTTTTCAATTAGACAATTTAAAAATATAATGCAAGAAGTGGTGGATGATGGTTCGAAATTTGATTATACAATAGATAATAAATTAAATTTTGAAACCATTAGGAAATTAAATAAAAATGATGATATTATTTTCAAATGATTATTGGATGGGGTGTAAAACAAATACATATAATTTAGAACGTATGCGATATGATTTATTCATTAAAAAATATCCTGTTTTTAAAGATATATTAATAATTATTAGAAAAATTAATTTTAATATAAAAATATATTCTGAAAACATTGTAAATAAATTATATATTTAGAAAATAAAGCATAAATAACCTCCCCTACTCTTTCAATTACAACTAAATATAAAACACAAAAAGACACATTAGTTTAGGCTAGTGTGTCTTTTATTATGTTAGAAATTATTAAGAATTATTAAGAATATTAAGATTAAGGATAGATTGGAGAATGTAAGATGTCTAATAAATTAGTAAAAACAAAGAGTAATATGGAAAAGAAGCTGGAATATTATGAAAGACATTGCGCTCTACTGGAAAAGGAAAATGAATACTTGAAACAGCAAATTATTGACAATGAAATCGGTCTTTCAATCGTTAAAGAAAATGCCTCTGAGTCTTATGATAATCTCTCTATTTTAATTAAAAAAGCAAAAACAGCTAAAAATGTATACGAAATGTTATGTATGAAATATAATGACCGAATTAAGGTTTTAGATGAGCAAAAAGCCGAAGCAGATAAAGCTAAAAAAGAATATATTAAAAAAATGGAAGCATTTGAAAAACAATATCAAAAAATGCTTGATAACTTATTAAAAAAATAAAATTAAAAAGGATGGTGAAAATATGTTTACTGACTTTCAATTTGGGGATAATTTTGCTAGTGATTTTGGATTAATGGTTGCTACTTTTGATTCGTCTGGTGGTAGTGAAACTATTTCTTCTGGCTCTACTCTAACATTTAACACTGTTAAATCAGTCGGACAAGATATTTCTGAATTATATGGAAGTACATATGATGAAGACTACTCTTTCACTATTCAATTATGCCGACTAGATAATCATTGTAATCCTATTCCTCTTATGCCAGAAGAATATGGAGCGATAAATAGATGGTTAAACAGAAAAACTTTTGATCAGTTTAAAATAAACAAAGAAGGTTATGAAAATATAAGATTTTACGGCACATTCAATGTTCAAGCTGTGAAAATTAATGATGATATATATGGAATTGAATGTACGTTCACTTCTAATGCACCATATGGTTTTGCTAAAGAAAGAACTCATACTTTTTCTAATGTAAAATCTTTTTATATATATGATGATTCAGATGAGGTTGGAGAAATATATCCTTATACGATTATAACTTGTAATGAAGCAGGTAATCTTACTATTACTAACTCAGCAGATAACGAATTATGTATTATCAATAATTGTATAAAGGGTGAAGTAATCACTATTGATAATCAACATCGAATAATTACATCTGATAAACTTGCTCACAACATAGCAAATGACTTTAATTATAATTTTCTTAAATTAATAAACACATATAAGAATAGGGATAACTACTACTCTTCTACACTTAATATAAATGTAACTATGAGTTATTCTCCTATTAGAAAGGTAGGAATTTAATTTAATGCAGAAAATTAATGTAAGAAATTTACTTAGAATACAAAAAACTGGACAAACAATTAGACCATTACATATTATTCTAGGTAACAGAAATCTTGAAAAATTCGGTGAAATAGTTAATATTCCTGCCGATTCTATAACATATCATCCACAATTTAACGCCGTGGATGAATTATCTTTTAATGTGTATAATGAACAAAATGGAGAAATTGAAAGACTATGGGATAAAATTATTGATTTTAAAACTGTATACGTTAAGGAATATAACGAATGGTTTGAAATTACAGCAAGTATTGATGAGTCAGAAATAAATACAAAGAAAGTTATAACTGCCAAATCATTATGTGAAGCCGAACTTGGACAGGTGATTTTACACGATGTTGAAATCAATACAGAAGATGATATTACTCGTGAAGAATATACAGAACCAACTATATTCTATAATCCTAGTAAGAAAAATTGTTCATTGCTAAATAGAATTCTTGAAAAAGTCCCTGGTTATACTATTGCCCACGTTGATGAAACTCTTTTAAATATTCAGCGTTCATTCAGTATAGATGGGACAAGTGTTTATGATTTTTTAACAACCACTCTATCGCAGGAAATTGGCTGTATATTTTTATTTGATTCAAATACAAGAAGTATCTATGTATATGATATGGAAACCTGTTGTTTGAGCTGCGATTATAGAAGTGAAGATTCATTTACTGTTTGTCCTGAGTGTGGAGGAACAATTATACATGAACCATATGGAAAAGATACATCAATATTTATTGATAAAAATAATCTTGGCTCAGACATTCAGTTGACTTCTGAAACAGACAGTATTAAGAATTGTTTTAGAGTCATCGGTGGAGACGATTTAATCAACGCAACTTTAAAGAATATTAACCCTAATGGCAGCAATTATATTTATTATTTTAATAATGATACCCTATTAGATATGCCAAATGAGTTGCAATCTAAAATAAAATCATATGATGAACTTGTTAATGAATATTCTAATAGCAAATCTTTTTCCTTAGAAGCTTCTCTTGTAAATCAATATAATGATATTATTGAATATATCAAGAAATATTATCCTGATACCACATATTCTTCTATTCAACAGCAGTATATAGGTTGGAGTAATATAACATCTGTATATTATAATATTATTGATTTATACTCGTATCTTAATAGTTCTATGATGCCAACTTGGAAACAGCAAGATAAAACGGCAGCATCTCAATTGGCTTTGCTTACTCCTTCTAATTTGTCTCCTGTAGCAGTAACGGATGTAAGTAAAATATCTGTTTATACTGCTAATAACGCAGTTCTTGCAATGGCGAAAGCAATCATTGATACATCCATTTATAAGGTTGAAATTCTTGACGGTTCAACTCTTAAATCACAAACTTGGACAGGTCGATTTAAATTAACAAGTTATTCAGATAAGGAAGATACGGCTGAAATGAAAACGGCAATAAGTATTGCAATTAACGATGATTATATTGCCTATGTTAATCAGCAGGTTGATAAAGCAATGGGGAAAGTAAATGATCAAGGGTTACAAGAAATATATAAAATTGAATCTTTAGATACATTTAAAATAGAATTGCATAAATATTCTGCACAGAGATTAACTTCTTATCAGTCAGCTTATCAGACTGCTATTAATGTCTTAACTGAACAAGGTGTTGCATCTGAATCTTCTAATTTACACGATTCTATTTATCTTCCATATTATGAACGGTTTATTGCTTTAGAATCAGAATTATCTTATAGAAACTCTCAAATAGATACACTTACAGGTCTTGAGAAATACATTGAGGATTTGATTTCAAAAACCCATAATGATCTTGATTTTGAATCGTATATAGGTGAAAAATATTGGAAGTTATTCACTTATTATAGACGTGAAGATGATTATAGCAATGACAATTATATTTCTGATGGACTAACTAATACTGAATTAATTGACAAGGCAAATGAATTATTGGTGGTTGCCAAGAAGGAATTGGTTAAATCTGGCGAGAAACAATTCACTATTTCAGGAACACTACAAAACCTCCTTCTATTAACAGATAAAGACGGAAATAGAATTTTTGAACCCATTCTTGATGATTTTACTCTTGGTAATTTTATCAGAACTAAAATTGATGGAAAAATTTATGTAATGAGATTGGCTGATATTTCTATCTCATATGGAGATTTAAGCAAATTATCTGTTACCTTTTCCGATGCTTATAGATACGGAAGTCCAGATATTAATATTGTTAAAGACATTCTTACAAAATCACAATCTATGGCATCAAGCTACTCTTCTACTGTTAAACAGGCAAGTCAGGGTGAGAAAGCTAATCTCACATTTGAAAGGTTGCAAAAAGAAGGATTAGACTCTGCTTTGTATAATGTTCATAATACTAATTCAACTGCAATATTTGATGAGCATGGCATTCTTATTAGAAGTTATGATGACGTGCTTGATGATTATAAGGATGAACAGGCTAGAATTAATGTCAATGAACTTGTTTATACAACTGATAGATGGAGGACTGCTGTCACGGCATTAGGCAAGCAAAAATACACTCTTGATGGTGTTGAGTATGAGAAATATGGATTAAATACAGACTTTGTTATATCAGGTCTTATGATTGCAGGTGATATATATTCTGCTAATTATACTACTGATTCAAAAGGTACTTGTACTGCTGGTACTCACATTAATTTAAACGATGGTAGCTTTGTGTTTGCAGGTGGTAACTTAAAATATGATAACAATGAGTTATATGTTAATGGAAAAATAACAGCAATTTCAGGAAAAATTGGAAAGTACAATATTACAAACTCTTATCTTTCAACTGGAACTGATTCGACTTGTACAGGTTTAGGTGGTAATCAAGCTTTCTGGGCAGGTAGTGAAAACAGCAATAACGCACCTTTTAGGGTTGATTATAATGGATATATGTATGCTAATAACGTTGATATATCTGGAAAAATAAATGCTAACGATGGCAAGATCGGCGGTTGGAACATTGATTCTAGCACGATTTACCAGGATTATGATAAATATCGAGTGTATATTCAAAATCCTTCTTCACCAGAAACTTGGGTGTTATCTTGTCAAGAAAATAAAAATAATTCTTATTATGGTAATTGGTATGTTCGTGCAGACGGATATATGTATGCCTCTAAGGGTCAGATTGGTAATTTCACGATCGATAATGGTACATTGGTAACATATCAGAAAAATGGAGTTAAAGGAATATCAATGAATCAGAATTACATAAATTTTTATTCTTGGGTAGATGATTATGAGAATTATGTAGGCTCAATAACTACAACGAAATACTATACAAACAATGGTGAAACAAGAAGGGCTTTAACATTGAATGCAGATTATGGAGATGTTGTCGGAATAAATTGCACCAAGGAGAAAACAGGAAATACGGAATATGAATTCGTTGTAAGAATAAATGACGATTTAAATAAATCATTAGAGTTTTTTTCACCAAACATTTCGGTTAATGGTGGATTTCAAAACAACATAAAAACACCAACAACCCTTACAATTTATTGCTATAACCCAAATTCAGGAAAAGATACTCAAAATGTTAGAATTACCAATACGGATGATAGGCATTACGAAAATTGCGAACTGTCAGTATATGGAAGTGCATACATAGGGTATGATTTAAGATGCTTTGGATCTATCTATGGAACAATCGCCTCTGATTCAGATAAAGATATTAAAAAAGATATTTGCTTATTAGATTTACAGAAATCTTCTGAATTTATATACAGTTTAAAACCTTGTGAGTTTAAGATGATCAATGGTACTTCTGACCGCTATCATCATGGATTCATAGCACAACAGGTTAAAGAAACTATGAAAGATGACTGGGGATTATTTATTGATAAGAAAGTAGCTAACAATCATTATGTAACACATATTTCAGATGCAAATGGAAATATTCAAACAATAACAACAGCACGCTATGCACTTCGATATGATGAATTTATTGCAGATATAGTGGCAACTTTACAATTGCAAAATGATAGAATTGTTAAATTGGAAAACAATATTATTAAAGAGGAATAATTTTACATTATCCCTCTCTTGTAGTATAAAAATAAGGAGTGAGACAAAATGAATTTACAACATATAAATGAAATCGTTCTTGATGTTGATAATAGAAATATTATTGCAATTAATGCAAAACAATATGATAAAAAGTCAAGATATATACAAATTTCTGTTATTGATGGTAGCAACATTTTGAAGCTTGATAAAAAATCTATATCAGCGTTTATGCGTTTAAAAAAACCAGACGATTTAGGAGTGTTTAACCAATGTTCTGTTACTGATGAAGGTAAAATTCTAGTTGAATTAACAGAACAATGTCTGAGCACACCTGGTCGAGCTAATGTTGATATCGTTTTAGTTGAAAAAATATTTTCAAGTGGGAAAGTTACAGTTGATGATATAAACAAGTTGAACAGTCCAATTTTGTCAACTATGAACTTTATTATTAATATAACGCCAACAGCTTTAGAAAATTCTACGATTGAATCTTCTTATGAATTCAATGCATTAAATAATGCATTATCTCAGATTGATTATAATAATAAAAAAGTTGAATCTCTTGACAAAACAATGACCACAAATGAGAATCAACGAATTCAAAATGAAAATACCAGAATAACAAATGAAACAAATCGAGTTTCTGCTGAAAATAAAAGGCAGACAGATACTGCTGATGCTATTAAAAAAACCAATGCCGCAATTGATAAAGCTAATGATTTTATCTTTAAAGCCGATGGTGCTTTAAATACCATTAATCAAAAAGCACAGGAAGTTCAGACAAATGCAAATAACGCAAAAACTTCTGAAACAAATTCAAAAAATTCTGCCACAGCCTCTGCTACTTCAGCAACAAATTCCGCAAACAGTGCTTTAGAATCTAAATCATATGCGATTGGAACAAATAATTCTTTTCGAAAAAATGATTCTACTGATAATTCAAAATATTATTCCGAAAAGTCAAGGGAATATTCGAATACATGGAAAGGTTCTCTGCTTCCAAAAGGAATTATATCTTTTACTCAACTTCCTACTTCAAACTTAATTGCTGGTTTTTTATATTCTATTAACGAAGCATTTGTTACAGATGATAGATTTGTAGAAGGTGCAGGATTTTCATATCCAAAGGGCACAAATGTTTATTGGACTGAAAATAATAAATGGAAAGCATTATCTGGTGTTCTTAGTAGAGAAATAAGTAAACAAAACTATGCAGCTTTATCAGAAGCTGAAAAGAAAAATGGTACAATTTATTATGTCACAGATGATGATTATACATTATCTATTGACTCTTCCCTCTCTTCTACCTCTAAAAACCCCATTCAAAATAAGGCTGTAAGCAATAAATTTGCAGAAATTGAAACAAGTATTTCCTCTGCAAAATCAGAGACAAAAACTTACACAGATACAAAAATTGCTAATCTTATCAATGGCGCACCTGAAACATTAGATACTTTAAAAGAAGTTGCGGATGCCATAGAATCAAGCAAATCCGTTGAGGAAGCCTTGAATAAAGCAATTGGAACAAAAGCTAATAACAGTGTTTTATCTTCTCATACCTCTAATACGACTATCCATGTAACATCAGAGGAACGAACAAAATGGAATACAGTAAATGATAAAGTTGATAAGGTTAATGGAAAAGTGTTATCAAGTAATGATTATACAACTACCGAAAAAAATAAATTAGCAGGAATTGCTAATAATGCAACTGCTGTTACTGATTCAACTGTATCTGGATGGGGATATAAAAAAACTGATACAAACACTTGGCGACCACAACCAGATTGGAACGCTACATCAGGAGATGCTGCAATAAAAAATAAACCCACAAGTATGCCAGCCTCTGATGTATACTCATGGGCAAAGGCAAGCTCAAAGCCAAGTTATACATGGAGTGAGATTGGAAATAAGCCAAGTACATTCACACCATCATCACACACACATAATTATGCAGGAAGTTCTAGTGCTGGTGGTTCAGCCAACAGTTTATCTTATTTTCAAAATACATCATCTACTAATGTTGGACAAGCTGAAGGGGGATCTAATGCTATAGCCTATATTTCCGACTATAGTGGTACAGCATTAACATCTGGTGTTAAAGATGGTGCTTTATATCGACAAGCATATTCAACTTCATGGGTACATCAAATTTATGGAGATTATAGAACTGGTCAAATCGCTGTCCGTGGCAAAAATAATGGGGCTTGGCAGAACTGGAGAAGAGTTTTAGATGAATCAAATTATAAAACATTTTGTACTCCTGCGAATATAGGTGCTGCGGCTACAAATCATTCACACAGCAATTACCTTACAGCAATTAATAAGACAATGGTTGTAAATGCATTAGGTTATACTCCACCAACAACAAACACAACATATAGTGTCGCCACTCAATCTACAAACGGCTTGTTTTCGGCATCAGATAAAAAGAAATTAGATGGAATTACAAGCGGTTCTAATACAGTTATGAAACTTATTTCAAGTACAGATTATTCAAAATTAAGTGATGCTCAAAAGAAAAATGGAACTGTTTATTTTGTAGTCTAATAAATATTTTAAAGAAAGGAAATTTAATTATGGGAAAAATATATTACAATGGCGTAGATTATTCTGCCCCTGTTGTTTCAGGGGTTTCAGGTATTAAGGGAAATGCTGAAACTACTTATAGAACAGGTAATGTTAATTTAACTCCTGCGAATTTAGGCGCTGCTCCTATCTCACATGCAGTCGCAGCAACAACATATGGTAAGGGAACAGGAACAGTATATGGACATGTCAAACTTTCTGACACTTATACTTCTTCTGTCGGAGATGCATCGAGTGGTGTAGCTGCTTCTCAGAAGGCACTTTTTGACGCTTATAGTACACTAAACTCCAATATAGATTATTTTCATGATGAAACCGCAGTTTGTTTATATACAACAAAAAGTTGGAGTATTGGTTCAGGTGGTTATAGATGGGTGTGTCCATCTGACGGATTATATTTTTTAACCAGTTTTTTTTATTTTGTTGATCCTTTAAATGTCAATGAAGCTTATCAGTTTCAAATGAAAGTTGGTGAATTTTTGTTAGCTATATATGGTGGAACAGATTCTTGGGAGAGCAGTATGAATAGTAGAATGATAAGTGCCCTTGTTCCATTAAGACAAGGTGAAGTTATTACTCCATATGTTCATATTAGTAGAGAGAATGTTAGATTTGGTACTAAATTATATTATTGCAGAATTATTAATAAATAACTTCAATATAGATAATATAGAGTAAAAACTCCAATTTTTCCGATAAAATAAAAGTTACGAAATATAAAATATGTACTAATAACATATAAGAATATTTTGAATTAATAGAGGGTTATCTTCCAATTGTTATTGTTTTTGATGATCCTATCCTAATTCAAATACTCATTGTGTCGGCTTTAATAAAACTACTTGGGTTGATAATCTAGGAAATTTATTTGTTGCATGATTTTCAGAGAAAGTTAGCTAAGGTGTTTCATTTTTTGTTATATCGGTAAAAGTGTAATTTCGTTCTACTGTAAATATAAAGTATAAATAGATACCCACGGTTTTGTTGAGGAATTTCCACCGAAATTACAAGCACAATCACGAAAATACAAAATATTATCTTTTACAGAATATTCAAATCTTCCCCTTGTAAAAAAATTATCGCTTGCATACATATTCATAACAAAATTTCTATCATCAGCCCTATCTAAAGGAATAATCATTGACTCAACACATATTCCATGCGGTGCAAAAAGTAGTTTTATCTTCATAAGTAAGTAATAAAAGAGAGCAATCTGATGGTATTGTAAATGTTGTAATATTATCACCATCGTTGTTTATTTTCATATGACCAAGGTATGTCCAAGAAATCCTTTTGTTATTTATATTGGTGTTTAATTAATTTTATTGTTTGAAATTTTTAGCAAGTTTTTGTTTCTTCTTGTATATTAAAAAGAAACAAAATATTAAATAAAAAAGGAGAAAATTATATGTTTGTAAAAAATACTGACAATAATGAAAATATTGCTATTAAATCATATGAATTTATTTCATATCCTAATATTATCCGAATTAATTTTGATAATAATGATACAATTTCTTTACAATCATTACAAGGTTTTGAGATATATATTGATGAAGAAACTCGTGTTTATGATTGTAAAGAATATAAATATATATATGATATTCAAGATAATTACATTGAATTTAGCAATGAGAATACTATGTACTATACATATTACAATGTTAATAAGGAAGGATATGTAACTGGTATATACACTGTTAATGCTGAACAACCAAATGCCATGCTTCTTCTATCTGGAACTAACAAAAAGGCAAAATATCCTGAATTTACATTGGAAATTAAAGATAAAAATAATTGTTATAATTATAAAATTGTTAATAGCGAATTAACAGAAGTCTCTAGTGAAGAAAAGAAAATATTATTAGAAAACTTAAAGAAAGAAACCCTTAAAATTGCCAAAGTTACTAAAATTATTGAACTAACTACGGCTTGTCAAAATATAATTCTTAACGGAATTGATTATAATGGAAAACATTATACATATAATTATTCTGATCAGAATAATATATCTAATCTTGTTCAAATGGCTAAGACAACAGGAATGGATGTTCCTTATCACGCTGACGGAGATTTATGTGAACTTTATTCTCCATCTGAAATATATGCTATTTATATTGCAGAAGAAATAAATGTTACAAAAAATACAACATATCTTAACCAGCTCAAGGCTTATGTTGATACACTCGAAGAGACTGACGATGTTAATAATATTGTGTACGGACAAGAACTTACAGGTGAATATCTTAAGAATCTTAATGATATCATGGATCATTCACAGAAGATAATTGAGGTATTAAATGCAGAAACGGCTAAAATTACTCAGTAAATATTTATTTCTATTTTGTGTCGGTGCAGGATTATATATTTCTATTGAATTGTTATACAGAGGGTTTTCACATTGGACAATGGGTGTATTAGGAGGTATATCTTTTGTATCAATAGGACTTATTAACGAAATATTAACTTGGAATACTCCTCTTGCATTACAAGCTTTAATAGGAAGCGTCACAATAACTTTTTATGAATTTATTTTTGGTGTTATATTAAATATATGGTTAGGATTAAATATATGGGATTATAGCAATCTTCCATTTAATATTTTAGGTCAAATTTGTATACCTTTTTCTACAATATGGTACTTTTTATCTATAATAGGAATTTGTTTAGATGATTTTTTTAGATGGAAATTGTTCAATGAAGAGAAACCTAGATATAAAATATTTTAATAACACTCCAATAATGGTAAATATTAATATAAACAATATGTATATTCTCCGCAAATATATGTTTCTATAGAATTACTTATATTATCTTTCATAGAAGTTATATACCATTTCTTTAAATCGGTTGGATAACATTTTAGACATAGTCTATTTTGATTACTTGCAATAGGAACTAACATATTTACTGGTGGAGCTAACTTTTCAGGAAAATTTTGAAAAACATATCCAGCAGAAAATGCGGTAATATTGTTTGTTATTTTTCCACTGTAATAAATCCAGCATTGGGAATTGTTATATTTATATAACAACGTTATTCCACAAGCAGTTCCAGCATTTTCCCAATTAGTCCAATTATAATTGCCAATATTGGAGTTTAGGTTATTGATTAAGTTCTCGTTAAAAAATTTATATAATTATAATTTTTTACCTAAACTCCAATTTAACTAATATATCTAATAAAGTAAATACAAAAGATTTAGAAGCTTTAACAATAGACATTAGTAACAAAACAAGACTCAAAATTTCTTTTGCAACCGAACACGGATTTTGTCTTATTTTCGGAGAAGCTAATCATACAGCCTTTGGTTATATTGTAACTTATACAGATTGCATAGAGTTAAAGGGCGGTTATAAAACCGAAAGGTTTGGAAACACATGGATGGTAACACTTGGAAATTGGGCAACTGCCACTATAATAAGAGGTAGTATATCTGGTATTGTTGTTGCTGTCGATTAATCTACTATGAGATTTAATATCTTATAAGCTCTTTGTCCATTAAAAAGATAACCTACATAAATGGCATCCGAACATAGTATATATACCAAAATATTCCCTTCTAGGTTCTGTCCAAGAGTTATACCGTATTGTTTTCCACTCCAACCACCTTGTATACAAAAAATACCATTTTTATTTTTTGATTTGATTAATTCAATTTTTTTATCTACAAGTTCTTTCCAGCTATTAGCTATTGTATTATCGAATCCCAAATTAATTATACCAATATTGGTGTTTAGGTTATAAAATTTCTATATTTTTCCAAAAATAATAATTATCTAAACCAAACAGAGAATAATAAGCTGAACTCAAACTGATGTTCGAATTATTATTTTTGGAGGTATATAGAGATATGACAGATGCAAAAGAATTATTAGAATTGAGAATTTATGGAGCATTAAGAAAAAGTAAACTTTCAGAAAGTGATTATTGTCGCTTAAAGAATAATATAACCACTATTATGTATGATTTCTCAATTAATGAAATTAAAAATACGGAGATTGTAAAAGCAAGTACTAATAAAACGGACGAATTATTAGAATATTTTATTATGACTAAAGCTAGTGAAAAAATGTCACGAAATTCAATAGATCAATATGTACGAGTTGTTCATCAATTATGTAACTTGGTTCATAAAGAATTAAACGAAATCACTAAAGAGGACATAAGGTATTTTTTAATACGCTATCAGCAATTATATAATATTCAGGATAGCACCTTAGACAATAAGAGAAGACTCCTATCTTCTGTTTTTTCATTGTTATATGCTAATGAAAGAATATCTAAGAATCCTATGAGTGCAATAGGCTGCATTAAATATAAAAAGGTTGTAAAACAGCCTCTTAAAGATGATGAAATAGAAAGAATTAAATTAGCTTGTGCTGGAAATAAGCGTAACATTGCTATTGTTACATTCTTCTTAGAAACAGGTGTACGAGTAACAGAATTATGTAATATAAAGCTATGTGATATTGATTTTATCAATCATAGGTGCAAAGTAACTGGAAAGGGAAATAAAGAACGTATTGTTTATTTTACAGGTAAGAGCTATGTAATGTTACACGAATATCTTAAAACACGAACAGATATTAATTTAGAAAGTATTATATATAGTGGATATAATGATGTTCCTTTATTTGCCTGTAACCGACACGGAACTAAAGCTATGAGTAAGGAAGGTGTTGAGGCAATGGTAAGGAAATTACGAGAACCTAGCGGAGTTACTAGATTACATTGTCATTTATTTAGAGCTACATATGCCACTAATCTTGCCAGAAAAGGTGTTAGTATAGAATTAATAGCAAAATTATTAGGACACGCTAATCTTAACTCTATTGACAGATATGTTCTAACAGGAAATGATGAGGTCGAATTAGCCCTCAAACGTGTTGGGAGTCTTTCATAATATTAAAATTATTTTTAATTTTTAGGGATATTAGATTAATTTCTAGTATCCCTATTTTTTACGATTCTTATTTGACTTATTTCTTTTTATTTTTATATAATAATCAGAACAGACGTTTTATTATAATGGAGGTATGTTATGAAAGAAGGTATTACTGCTTACATCATAGAAAATAATCTAAAAATAAGAAAAGTTACTGTAGCTCATATAACTGGTAATATGGCTCTTGTTAAGTTCGATGAAGGCGGTGGAATCAGAGTTCGTTTAGATAGGTTATTTGATAGCGAAGAAGCTGCTAGAAGATATTTGGGTATTAAGGGGTTTGTACACGATAAATATCATGGACAATTAATGTGAAAGTATAAACCAATTATATCTTATAAAAAGTTATATCAACAATTAATATGTAGACAAAATTAGAGTAAAAGAGAAAATAAGAAAATTTTATATAAAAGAAAAAGGGATAAAGAATTATATCTTTATCCCTATGCAAATAATATCACTCACTCCTAATTGTTAAATGGGTTATAATTGGGTTATTTTTAACATTTAACCCATTTAAAATCATCAGAAAACCTTGATTTTACTGCATTAATCTACAGTAACGATTTCTTTCTTGTTGTATGAGCCACAAGACTTACATACTCTATGAGGCATCATTAATGCACCACACTTGCTGCACTTTACGAGATTAGGAGCGCTCATCTTCCAATTAGCTCTTCTCTTATCTCTTCTAGCCTTTGAAGATTTATTCTTAGGACAAATTGACATTCGGTTACACCTCCTTAAAATTCTTTAAAATATCTTTGAAAACAGACATTCTTGGATCCAGGATATCCCTGTCACAACCGCACTCTCCTTTGTTCAGATTCGCACCGCAAATCAGACAAATTCCTTTGCAGTCCTCCTTACATAAGGTCTTTCCCGGCATGGATATCAGTATTTCGCCGAAAACTAACTTGTCCACGTCGAGGTCGTATCCATCAATATAGTCTTTTTCTTCTTTTGCTTCTTCCTCGGATGCGTTATCATTAAAGTCAACAATCTCATCAACCGTATAGTCAACGCGTGTATCAACTGGCTCTAAGCATCTGTCACAAGGAATACTAAGGGTAACATAAGAATCAGCCTTAATAGAAAGCTTATTCTTACCTAGCTTCTTAATGATAACATCAACCGCAGGCTTATCAATTATATCATAATCAGAAGAACCTGTATTAAATGTATTCATCTCAATATCTGCTTTATAACTCTTCTCATCCTGTGAACCGGATAAAAGCTCTCTTAAATCAATTAGCATAATTGTCTCCAATTCATACTATATATAGTAAATAAGCATAACGCTTACCACACTTGGTCTATTATACGCACCTGATATTGGTTTGTCAATAACTAATTTAATATATTTAATCACGATATATCAAACCGCACGATATATTTATTCATAATATATTCAATTATAAAATATTCAACCATACGATATATCCAATTATGATATATTCAATCAATTAACACATGTCATTAATTACTTTACAAGTGCTAATGTTTCTCTTGCGATAGCAAGTTCTTCGTTTGTAGGGATTACGCAAAGCTTAACCTTTGATTCTGGTGTAGAGATGATGCCTTCAACACCGCAAGCCTTCTCAGAAGCTGCTTCATCAAGTTCAACTCCGAGGAATCCAAGGTACTTGCATACCATTGGTCTTAACCAAGCTGCATTTTCACCAACACCAGCTGTAAATGTGATAGCATCAACACCATTCATAGCTGCTGTATAAGAACCGATGTACTTAGCTACTCTGTAAGCATAAGCTTCAAGTGTAACCTTAGCTACTTCATTGCCTTCGTTAGCTGCTGCGTTAAGATCTCTGAAGTCAGAAGAAATACCACCCGACATACCAAGTACACCTGACTTCTTGTTAAGAATATTAAGCATTTCGCTTACTGTAAGATTCTCATGGTTGCAAAGGTATTCGATAATAGCTGGATCAAGATCACCTGAACGAGTACCCATAATAAGACCTTCAAGTGGAGTAAGACCCATAGATGTATCTACACACTTGCCACCGATAGAAGCTGAGATTGAAGCACCATTACCAAGGTGGCATACGATAACCTTAGCTGTCTTAGGGTCAAGGTCAGCAAACTTGATTGTTTCCTTTGATACAAAGCTGTGGCTTGTTCCGTGGAAACCGTATCTTCTTACGCCATACTTTTCATAGTATTCACGAGGAATAGCGTAAAGATAAGCCTTTGGCTCCATTGTTCCGCCAAATGCTGTATCCCATACAGCTACATTTGGCTTACCAGGCATAGCAGCTTCAACAGCTTCAATACCTATAAGGTTAGCTGGGTTATGAAGAGGTCCTAAATCGAAGCACTCTCTTACTACCTTCTTAACATCTTCTGTTACAAGACAAGACTCGATATACTTCTCACCTGCATGAAGTACTCTGTGACCTACAGCAGCAATTTCGTCTGTAGACTTGATCACACCGTGTTCTGCATCCATAAGAGCATCAAGTACAAGCTTAACAGCAATGTTGTGATCCTTCATAGGTGTTTCAACAACATACTTATCCTTTCCTGTTGGCTTATGTGTAAGGATAGAACCATCAATACCGATTCTTTCTACAAGACCCTTTGCGATAACGCTCTCATCTTCCATATTGATTAACTGATACTTAAGTGATGAGCTTCCGCAGTTTAATACTAAAATATTCATTCTTATTAATCTCCTATAAAAATTAAATATAAGTTATATAATCATTTAATATAATATAAATCATTTAACAATACTTTCTTTATCGGTTCACCGATAGCACTATATTCAAAATAAAAATATCATATTAAATAATCAGTCTATGTTAGTTATACAAACAATATGAGGGGCAAATAATTCGTCCCTCATATTATTATAAATGATGTACCTGACTGCCGCGTGGCAATCATATCATCAAAATGTATGTACACAATTATTTAGCAGCATCCTGAGCCTGAACTGCTGTCATAGCTACAACACCAACGATATCTTCTGCGAAGCATCCTCTTGAAAGATCGTTAACTGGCATTGAAAGACCCTGAAGAACTGGACCATAAGCGCCAGCCTTAGCAAGTCTCTGAACTAACTTGTAACCAATGTTACCAGCTTCAAGTGAAGGGAATACTAATGTATTAGCCTTACCAGCAACCTTGCTGTTAGGAGCCTTAAGTGCTGCAACTTCTGGAACTAAAGCAGCATCTAACTGAAGTTCACCATCAACAGCAATGTCTGGGTACTTTTCGTTAGCAATCTTAACTGCATCAGCTACCATAGTTACTCTTTCGTGCTTAGCACTTCCGTATGAAGAGAATGAAAGCATAGCAACCTTAGGTTCTGCACCAACAAAGCTCTTGAATGAATCTGCAGATAATGCTGCAACTTCTGCAAGCTTCTCTGAATCAAGATCTGGGTTAACAGCACAGTCAGCGAATACGAATAATCCATTCTCGCCTAATTCACAGTTAGGAACCTCCATAAGGAAGAAACCTGATACACTGCTGATACCTGGCTTAGTCTTTAATAACTGAAGAGCTGGACGGATTGTGTTACCTGTTGAATGGCAGGCACCTGAAACTGCACCATCAGCATCACCGCACTTACACATAAGGCATGCATAGTACATATAATCCTTCTCCATCTGTTCCTTAGCCATCTCAGGTGTAACACCCTTCTTAGCTCTTAATTCAACGAACTTGTCGATATATTTCTGCTTATTAGGATCATTGAATGGATCTACGATTGTAGCACCTGTAATATCATATCCCTTGCTGTTCTCAGCGATTTCTTCTGGTGTACCGATGATTATAAGATTAGCGATACCTTCCTTTAAAATCTTCTCAGCAGCTGCGAATGTTCTCTTATCCATAGATTCTGGTAAAACGATAGTCTTCTTATCTGCTTTTGCTCTAGCGTAAATTGTGTCAATAAATGCCATGATTACTGACTCCTCCTTAAAATATGAATTTCGGCACATTATGTTTACCATTATGTTACCGCTACTTTTGCCCTCATTATATACCTTTTTTTTGCGTAAGACAAGGTGAGGATTGTTCTAAATGTTAAGCAATTTTACTGAATTATGTCTATAATCCAATGTTATTTAAGCTGCTGCATTATCATTTATGGTATCTATAACCTTTTTAATTCCAAACCACACAGTTAAATCTGTGAATATATCTACAACGCTACACTCATCACTTCTCTATATGGATTGACCGTAGACAATCCTATTTTAGCAATCTGACCATCTATAGGCATAAATAAATCCTGTAATACAGCAAATGCCTGTCTCATCTGCTCCTTATCAAGACATTTGCCAAGTGTAATATGCGGCATCCACGAATATGGCTGATAAAATTTGCTTATATTAGTTTCTGGAATTGTTGCAAATTCATTATATATTGATATTGAAAGATTCATCATATACTCGTTAAGTACAGGTGCGGCATATATCACGCGAGGAAAAAGCTGTCCGACCGATACTATATTTATCGTATTATTTATATTTACAACGCCTTTTTCATCTAAAGGCTGTAACTTTTCCCTGCATACCTTTTCAAATGCTGGAATTAACACATCAACATTCCTTGCCTCAATTGCGCTGATTGTAAGATGAGGCATAACATTATTCCTTATCATAAAATCATTGCCTGTTTTATCGGCAATTCTTTGTTGCAGATGTTTCAATATTTTATTAGTATTTTCATCAAAATACGCTGATATTAAATACATACCTAACACTCCCTGAATATATAACCTGTGCCAACAGCATACTATTTTCCAACAGTTGAATTGTATATGTTTCCTCTTATTTAACTCACACTTTTTATCATACCCTGACAGGTCCCCTCACAAAATCCCCCAGTTCTTTAACTCCATATTTTCCAGCAACAATCATATTATAAATATTAGCCGCGTGTATATCATCAAGCAGCATTTCCTTATAGTCAGCGGTCTTTGTTATAAGTGGGACTTCCACAGTTTTTCTTATATATGAAAGATACTCCTGCCCCTTTTTATCAAATCCAAGCACTCTTATATATGGTGCATTGGAATATTTTTTCATGTGTTTTTTATCAAGCCCTAGCGTTATCCTTACAAGTGCTCTTTTTATTCTGGAAAGCGGCACTTCTTTTGTCTTTATATGTTCGCACAGGCTTCCAAATGAAAACGCCCCATTATCTTCACTTTCTGACCTCTGTTGTACTGTTCTTGTTATCATATCCATAGCGGACTTATATAATCTGCCAGCAATCTCCTTGTTTACATCTGGATACTGCATAACATTTTCTATAAATACATTTTTATCATAACTACTCGCAAAAAGTATATCTAAAAGTCTGGTAAATAACGCTTCTGTTATGTCATCAGGATATATATAATTCGTATTTGAGGATAATATTAACCCCGCTTTTACAGGTATATATTCCGATATATTAATAATATTAATATTATTATTTTTTTCATTATTTATATCATTATCATCTTTCGTTATAGTATCTATAGTGTCACCAGCTACGCAATCACTATCTATACATTTTTTCATTCCATTTTTAAGATTTTCTCTCAATGCCGTCGCACTTGCATACTCACTTCTTATATCTGTATCATTATAACTATCCCCCTGTCTTTGTACGGTATAAGGCTTAATAGCATAATTATTTTTTATAACAGCTTTCAGATATTCAACCGCAAGTATATTATTAGAACTTGTAAGCATTGCCGCAGTATCTTTATCCGTCAGCTTCTCCACAACCTTCTGTCTTGCAGCGGCGTAGGATATTCCATTGGCAGTGTATTTAGATATTTCCTTATATAGCGTATCTTCATTATCGCACAAAACGTGTGCAAGCTTAGAAAGCCTTTCTATATCCCCGCTCTCACTCCCAAAAGCAATACTGTCAGCTTTTATATAATCAAGAACCTTTAAAGCACCAGCGGCAAAGCTCTCAGCACTAGACACAGCATAATTAACAGGCAGTTCAACGACAAGATTAACTCCGCTGTTAAGTGCCATAGAAGCACGCGTATATTTATCAAGAACAGCCGGTTCTCCACGCTGTACAAAATCCCCGCTCATAACAGCAACGCTTATATCCGCCCCTGTAAGCTCCATTGCTTTATTAAGATGATATAAATGTCCATTATGAAATGGGTTGTATTCTGTTACAAGTCCTACTGCTTTCATATATAAATCCCCTTGTATTTTAATTCTATGAATAAATTCCATAAATATTATGTGCTCTGCGTTGCTTTTCCACGCATCCGAAGTTTCGAAGAAACTTCTAAGTGACTACGAAGTAGTCATATTATATCATATGCCCTGCGTTGCTTTTCCACGCATCCGAAGTTTCGAAGAAACTTCCAAGTGACTACGAAGTAGTCAGGGGGGATTTTTACTATGTAAGTTATTTCAATATATATGTCACTTCGTTATATATATTAACCACCATATAACTTATGTTGTCATATAACTTACAGCAATATATTAATTCTAAAATGTGTAATTAATTCTTAAAACTATGTATAGGCGCTGGTATTCTTCCTGGTCTGTTTACAAATGCTGAGCAGTCAAATGTATTAACCGGCATAATAGGAGCATAGCCTAAAAGTCCGCCGAATTCTACAGTTTCGCCAACACCTTTTCCAACAACAGGTATTACTCTTACGGCTGTTGTCTTCTGGTTTACCATACCGATAGCTGCTTCATCTGCAATGATACCAGATATTGTAGATGCCTTTGTATCTCCTGGTATAGCAATCATATCAAGACCTACAGAACATACACATGTCATAGCTTCAAGCTTTTCAATAGTAAGTGAACCCGCATTAACTGCATCAATCATTCCCTGATCTTCACTTACCGGAATAAATGCACCACTAAGTCCGCCTACATATGATGAAGCCATTACGCCGCCTTTCTTAACCTGATCGTTAAGAAGTGCAAGTGCTGCTGTTGTTCCCGGAGCACCGGCTCTCTCAAGTCCGATTTCTTCAAGAATTTCTGCAACAGAATCACCAATTGCCGGTGTTGGGGCAAGTGAAAGATCAATTATACCAAATGGTATGCCAAGTCGTCTAGAAGCTTCCTGAGCAACAAGCTGTCCTACTCTTGTTATCTTAAATGCTGTCTTCTTGATAGTTTCGCAGAGTACTTCAAAGCTTTCTCCTCTTACACTTTCAAGCGCATACTTAACAACACCCGGACCACTGACACCTACATTGATAATAGCATCATCTTCTGTAACTCCGTGAAAAGCTCCTGCCATAAATGGATTATCATCTGGAGCATTACATAATACAACAAGCTTTGCACAGCCAAGAGAGTCTGCATCTTTCGTTAATGCGGCAGTCTCTTTAACTATTTCGCCCATAAGTCTTACAGCATCCATATTAATACCCGTCTTTGTAGAGCCAACATTTACTGAGCTGCATATAAGTTCTGTAGATGCAAGTGCTTTAGGAATTGAACGGATAAGCAGTTCGTCGCTCTTTGTCATACCCTTTGATACAACAGCAGAATAACCACCTATGAAATTAACTCCGACTTCATGGGCAGCCTTATCAAGTGTCTTTGCAATAGTTACATAATCGTCAGGTGTTTTACAGCATGAGGCACCAACTAATGAAATAGGTGTTATAGAAATTCTTTTATTAACTATTGGAATACCTATTTCCCTTGAAATATCCTCTCCTGTCTTTACAAGGTCTTTAGCAAGAGTTGTGATTTTTTTATATATTTTTTCATTTACTTCATCAAGATTCTCGCTTGCACAGTCAAGAAGATTGATACCAAGTGTAATTGTTCTTACATCAAGATTTTCCTTCTCAACCATTTTGTTGGTTTCAGTAACTTCATATATGTTAATCATTTTTCTCCTCATTTCCGCATCGCCAATGGCGTATACTTAATAATAGTTAATTAAATTCTGTGCATCATATCAAAGATTTCTTCTCTCTGACATTTAATTACAACACCAATTTCCTTGCCAAGATTCTCAAGTGCTGTTACAACTTCATCAAAGCCTGTATTGGAATTTGATAAATCAACTATCATCATCATATTAAAATAACCTGATACGATAGTCTGTGAAATATCAAGAATATTAATTTCTGTCTTAGCAAGATATGTACACACCTTTGCTATGATACCAACAGTATCCTTTCCTACAACTGTAATTACACATTTTTTCATAATAGTCCTCCATTCTTTGCATTTGTGCATATGTATTTATGTAAATATGCTCTCGCATATTTATACCACTGTAGTGCTATATTTCAAGAAGTGTTGATGGCTCACTTCTCTTTGCTACCTCTATATGAAAATCTTTAGACTTGTATTCATTATCACTTAAGTCTATCTCTAACTTAACTGTTTCATATGCAAGCTTATCATAATTATTCTCTTTGCTTAAATGTCCAAGGTATATCCCTTTAATGTTATCATTAAGAAGAGAATTGATAAGCCTTGCTGATGAATCATTCGACAAATGTCCTTTATTGCCAAGTATGCGCTGTTTAAGATAATAAGGATAACTTCCTATCTGAAGCATATTAATATCGTGGTTGGCTTCAACAAGCATCATATCCGAATTTTCAAGATTATCAATAATATAGTCATCATAATATCCAAGATCTGTTATGACCGAAGCTTTGTTATTATCACAATATACACTGTAGGCAACTGGTTCATTGGCATCGTGCGATACCCTGAAACTATGTATTGTCATATCTTTAAGATGAATATCTGTATCAGCTTCAATTATATGGTAATAATCTGAGTCTATATTTCCAAGGCTCGTAGCTGCCTTAATTCCATTAATTGTTCCGTCTGTTGAATATATTGGTATTCCATCTTTTCTTGACATTACGCCAAGTCCTTTTATATGGTCAATATGTTCGTGTGTAACAAATACTGCATCTATATCCTTTAATGATACATCTATGCTGTTAAGCCCTTCTTCTATCTTCTTACGGCTTATTCCAGCATCTATTAATATATGTGTATCATCTGAACCAATATATATACAGTTGCCACTACTGCCGCTTGCAATCGGCATCATTCTCATAAGTCAATCCTCATTTCTATTATTATGAATTATAAATTCTTCACATTACTTAAAGCTTGTTATTCCCAGAATATCTTTATATCATCACCATCATTTAGCGGTGCTGTATATTCACTTCTGACACCATTATGTAATATTACAATATTTCCTTTGGGTTTGGAAAGGTCAAAGTCATAAAACTGGAATAAATCAACAAGCACATAATCACTCTTTCCCTTTAATACAACAGGTGTCCCATTAACGATTATTGACACATCCCTGATTGGCCTTTGAATATCAGGTGCTGTATTAAATGAAGCTCCATCGGCTGATTCTTGTGTATCACCAGCATTATTATTACCTTTAGTCGCATCAGACATATCAGACGAATTATTATCATCACTATCATTCTGGACTGCCGGTCCATTTCCAGCTTCATTATTCTGCTCAGTATTGTTATCTGAATAATAACCTCTGTCAGCATCTTCATTTTCTGTATCATCTTCTAAATCAGCATAGCTTGTCTGCTTAGGCACATTGCTGAATGAAACCATAAAATTCTCATAAACCTTAGTATGTTTATTAGCTGGCATATTATTAACTAATACATCATAATCTTTATAGTCCAGGTCAAGGAATGTAAATAACTGTTCTACTGTATAGAAGTTCTCTATTCTTATTGAGTCTTCATTTCTGATATCATAGAATTCTGACTTTAATTCACCATTAACATATGCAAATCTTGGGCAGACGATATTCTTTCCATTGACAACAAATGTTATATCTGAACCAAATTCTTCTATCTGTCCTAAAGTAATTGAAGCCGGCTCACCAATCGTTGACTCCTCAACAAATATGACATCATTCTGCTCAATTGCTGTATTAAGGCTGGCAGGCTTATTATTAAGTGTAATAACTGCACCTTCCCCGGCAAGACCTCTTACAAGCCTTACTTTGCCATTAACCATAAATTCAATCTGAGCGCCCCGTCTTGGGAAAAGCTTCTCATTAGGATAACCTATCTGCATAATCGCATCAAATACTGTGAGCTTATTATTATCATATAACTTAATACGCTCATTATTGACATTAACAAATATAAACTTATTCTTCTGTGTATAATAATTCGTACATATACCTACTGGTGTTACATATAAAGAATCTTTCTCAAAGCCTTCAACATTAAAATCCACTGTTGTAAGGACTTCCTTTCCTCTTATTGCAACTCTTTCAGGTGCTATGCCAAGATTCTTAGCAAGTACCTTGGTGTAACTTGGCATTTTACCGCCACCACCTACAACGAATACAGCATTTACCGGCTTACCGCCATTAAGCTCGATAATCTTATCTGATGTCGACTTTGCCATATTATCAATTGATTCTTCTGCTATTGCCTGTATCTCGCTTGAAGCAACCCTCTGTTCAAGTCCCATAATATCATTGAACACAACCTCTTTATTGTCCGGATTGCTTGCGGATATCTTAATAGTCTCCGCTGTGTTGAAGTCAACAAGATAATTCTTTGCAATCTTTTCTGTTATCTCATCACCTGCTAATGGAATCATACCATAAGCCACAATGCTTCCATCTTTAGTAATACATATATCCGATGTACCCGCTCCGACATCGACAAGACATATGTTAAGAAGTCTGTACTGTTCTGGAATCGCAATATTCATTGAAGCTATTGGCTCTAATGTAAGTGAAGCAACATTAAGTCCAGCATACTCTACTGCCTCGTATAGTCCGTCTACAACTTCTTCCGGAAGAAATGTAGCAATAAGCTCAACAAATATTTTTCTAGCCTTATGCCCCTCAAGGTTACCTATATCATAACCATTAAGCTGATATCTTATAGGTGTATTGCCTACACAGTAAAATCTGTCTTTCTGTGTGGCATCATTGATTGAATGATGTGCATTCTCTACCGCAAGAAGATTAAGCGAATATATATCCTCCGCTGTAACTCTTGTCTCTTCTTCAAATTCATACTCGGCAGTCGCATTAACTGTTCTTAAAACCCTGCCCGCAGCAGCTATACATACATCTTTAAGTTCCATATTAAGCTGCCTTTCAAGTGCAAGCTTAACCTGACGTATTGTATCACCTACTTTATATATATCGTGTATCTGCCCATCAAGCATAGCACGCGTTGTATGGAGCTGCTGTGCCATTGCTGCTATTTTAAATCTGCCATATTCAAGATAACCTACAACGCCAACAACGCTCCGTGTTCCTATATCAAGACCAAACACATAACTATTGTTGGAATTCCTTTCTTTATCCATATCATATCCTCATTTCTGCCCACATTTTAACACAAGAGCCACTTTAGCTCAATAAAATGTTTTGTATCTGTCTGAAAGTATATTCTAAATCCTTATTATTATCAATACAATAGCTGCATTTATCTTTAATATTCTCTAATGCCTGCTGGCTCTTTAATATATTATCAATCTTTTCATCACTATAGCCACGGCTTTCTTTTAAGCGCTGTCTTCTTATATCCTCTGATGTGTCTATATACCATACCTCATCGCAGAATACATCATAATGTTCTGTAAGCAGCAGTGCTGACTCAACAAATGTATAATCTAATCTTCCAGCTATTTTATTATTCGTTATGCGTGTGATAACCTCCTGCTTTACTGCCGGGTGGACTATACTATTTACTGCCATACGTTTATTAGCATTAGAAAATATTATATCTGCCAGCTTCTTTTTATCAATCTCTCCTGTTTCATCGACAATGTCTTCGCCAATCAATGCTATCATCATTTCATATGTCTTAGAACCTTTTGTATACAATCCTTTGGCTACATCATCCGTCATAATAATATCACAGTTGTAATTATCAGCTAAATATTCAAGAACTGCTGATTTACCAGCACCAACTCCACCTGTTATTCCAATTGTCTTCATAAGTAGTCCTCATTTATAGTTATAATATACTTTTCTATACCTATAGCATTAATGTGCCTCAAGCCAGTTTTTACCCTGCTTTATATCTATTTCAAGTGGCACTTTAAGACTTACTGCCTCTTTCATACCCTCTGTTAATATCTGTCGTACTTCATCAATTTCATCTATAGCTGTTTCAACTAAAAGTTCATCGTGAACCTGTAATATAAGGTGTGATTTAAGACCTTTTTCCTTTAAAGCCCTGCTGACCCTAATCATAGCAAGCTTAATAATATCAGCCGCTGTTCCCTGTATTGGTGCATTCATAGCAACTCGTTCCCCAAATGAACGCTGCATAAAGTTACCAGATGAAAGTTCAGGTATCTCTCTTCTTCTGTTAAACATTGTAAGAGAATATCCTTTTTCTTTGGCAGAGCTTACAAGTCCGTCAATAAATTCTTTAATTGATGGATATGTCGCAAAATATTTGTCAATATAAGCCTTAGCTTCTTTTGGTGTAATACTTAAATCCTGACTAAGACCAAACGAACTCATTCCGTATATTATTCCAAAATTAACTGCCTTGGCATTGCTTCTCTGTAATGGTGTAACCTCATCTATAGGAGTATTAAATACTTCTGCCGCTGTTGCCCTGTGAATATCTTCTGATGAATTATATGCAGCTATAAGCTTCTCATCACCTGACATATGGGCAAGTATTCTTAACTCAATCTGTGAATAATCGGCATCAATAAACACATAGCCGTCTTTTGGAATGAATACCTTTCGTATCTTCTTTCCCATCTCCATTCGTATTGGTATATTCTGAAGATTAGGGTCTGTACTGCTTATTCTTCCCGTAGCAGTAATTGTCTGGTTAAATGTTCCGTGAATCCGGCCATCTTCTTTAATATATGCTGTAAGTCCGACAGCATATGTTGAATTAAGCTTTGCTAACTGTCTATATTCAAGTATCTTCTTAACAATTGGATAATCTGGTGCAAGCTTATCTAAAATATCTGCGGCTGTAGAGTAACCACTTTTTGTCTTCTTTCCGTTAGGCATACCCATTTTCTCAAACAGAATAACACCAAGCTGTTTAGGCGAATTAATATTAAATTCTTCACCTGCAAGCTCATATATCTCTTTCTCAAGGACATTTATCTTCTCTGTAAGTACCTTTGAGTAATCATCAAGCTCATTCTTGTCAACCCTTATACCGAATCTTTGCATATCGTAAAGCACGAATACAAGAGGCATTTCTATATCATTGTATAATGAATACATATCCTCTGATATAAGGACATCTATAACAGGCTGTGCACATCTATAATTTACATATGCCTTAAAGCAGGCAAGTTTAAACAAGTTCGCATCATCAATATCAAAGCTTTCCTTTATGCTTCTCTTTCCAAGAAGCTCTGTCTGTGACATAACAAGCATTGAAAGGTATTCTCTTGCCAGTGCTTCATAATCATATCTTTCATTATTAGGATGAATAAGATATGCCGCAATTGCTATATCCATAAATGCCTGTTCTGATACTTCAAGGCTGTCATCGTTATTCCCATCTGTATAGTTATCAAAAATGTAAAGATAGTCTTTAAGATTATCTATTACAATATTCCTGTTATCTGAACACTTTATTAATATCATAAGCTTATCTTTTAAATAATCAGATGTAATAAAGCCTCCAGCTGGAATATAATATATATCCTCATCAGAATATGATATCGAAACTCCAAGAAGCTCGTCTTCTGCAATTATTCCAAGTCCGATTTTTTTATTTTCTTTAATATGTGAAGCTGCTGTTTCAAACACTTCCTCGGCTTTGGCAAAATCCTCCACCTTATAAAAATGTTTACAACATTCAGGCTCTGACTGTGTACCATTGTCACATCTTTTAAGCATATTCTTGAAATCGTAACGCTTAAAAAGCTTATATGACTCCTGATTAAACATATCATTAATATCCGCATTATTAATGTCATAATCGACATCAACATCTATCTTAATCTCTGATAAATAACGGCTTAATTTAATCTGCTCAATATTTTCTTCTATTGATTTCTTAGCCTTTGGCGGCTTTAATTCTGATATATTATCAATAATATTATCTATATTATGATACTTTATTATTAAAGCTGAGGCTGTCTTAGGGCCTATTCCCGGTGCACCAGGTATATTATCAGAGCTGTCACCCATAAGTGCCTTCATCTCTATGAATTCCGCAGGTGTTACGCCATAAAGTTCTTTTACATCTTCTGGATAATAATCTTCAACCTCTGTAACTCCCTTTTTAGTCTTTGGTATACGGATTTTGATATTAGTATCTGCAAGCTGCAACAAATCCCTGTCACCAGATACAATAGACACGTCAATTCCCTGCTTCTGCGAGTTCTTGGCTATTGTTCCTAGAATATCATCTGCCTCAAAGCCTTCTTTTTCTACTATAGTTATATTCATAGCTGTAAGTAGTTCCTTCATAAGCGGAACCTGCTGTCTTAACTCAGGAAGCATCGGCTTTCTTGTGCCTTTGTAACCATCATATACTTTATGTCTGAAAGTTGGTGCACTAAGATCAAATGCAACTGTAACATAATCAGGCTTTTCCTCATCTATAAATTTAAACATAATATTAAGGAATCCATACATTGCATTAGTATGTATTCCTTCGCTGTTAGTTAAATCAGGCACTCCGTAGAATGCCCTGTTTAATATACTGTGCCCATCTATAAGCAGCAATTTACTCATTCTAAATCTCCATTCCAGCTGGAAATCCTGTAAATAGCAGGATACAAAATGCCGTATTACAACATTCCAGCTTTTAATAATATCTGATTATTATACAAATAATAAAAGTCAGAAGCATAATTACTTCTATCATAATATTCAATATTGTTATATTATGATTCCATTCTCTTATTGCATTGCATTTATCTATGCTTAGAGATAATTTCAAGTCAACTAATGTCTTAAAATCATAGCTGTCTATGCAGGCTTTGATAGCTGGAGGGGTATTTTTTGATATATTGTCTTCATCAAGTCCGTATGACACAATATAATATATCTCCAGTTCTTCTTTGCAGTCCTCACAGTTAAGGATATGCTGTATGAATTGTTCTTCCTGCTTTAATGAAAGATTGCCTTTGTCGTAATCTTTAATCATTTTCTGAATTTGCTTGCAATTATCCATAATATGCCTCACTGAGCCAATAGTTTGTCGGACGGACGAAATCGCACAAGATGTGCTCTTCTGGTGGTATCCGAATTTAGTTCTTAATTCAGGCTAAAACCATTGGGGTATTTTAGTACGCCGTGCAGGTTCTGGAAAGCTTTGCTTTCCAGAACTGTCGGGCATTCGCCCTATCAGTCTAAAGCCCAAAGAAGAACTTTGTGCAAGCACAGTTCTTCCTCAGGCTTCAGACTGGCACGGCTCATTGCTTACGCACATTATAGCAGAAAATGCACAGACTTTCCATTAAAAGTCTGTGCATTATTAAAAAATACATTACTAATTTCAGGTTGTTACATTTAACGGATATTTATTTATCCCTGTTAATAACTCTTAATATGAGGTTGACAGCTTCATCTATACCATAGCTTGCACTGTTAATACATAAATCATAGTTGTATGCCTGCCCCCATATATTATTGGTGTAGAATTTATAGTAACGTTCTCGCTTTTTATCCAATTTAACCAACCTCTTTAATGCCTTAGAATATGGAATTTTCTCAAGTTCCATAATACGTCTTGCTCTCTGCTGTACAGGTGCAGTAATAAATACACTGACGTGAGGTATATTGTTATTCTTAAGAATAACGTCAGCACAACGTCCGATAACAATAAAGTCCTCTTTCTCAGCAAGTTCCCTAAGAATTTCTGATTCATTAAAGAATGCCGCATCATTAGCTGGAAGTCCATGGTTACGGCTGAAACGTCTTGCCTTTTCTGGATTAATCATTTCGTGGCTTAAGTCAATCTTCTTGCTCTTCCATCTTGCATCTTTTTCTGCATCTTTACGGATAACAAGATCCTTGAAAATCTCAGCATCATAATAGTTAAGTCTTAATTTATCAGCAAGTGCAAATCCGATATCAGTACCAGCACTTCCCTCTGTACGGCTTATACATATTATCATTCTATTATCGTTGTTATTTCTATGGAAGTTAGATACATTTAACTCACTGATTGATGTATCAAGTATATCAACTGAACCAAATCCGTGAGGAAGTTCTGCTATCTCGTTTAATATGTCATTATACTGACGCATAAACTTAGACTTAGCTTCCTTATCCTTAATTGTTCTTGCCATATTTCCTACAAGAGCAACTTCACTTCTTAACAGATATCCGTGTGGGTTAGTATATATAAGTGCACTAAGCTTATCAAGACATTTGTCCGCATCACCTATAAATACTCGTCCAAGTTCTGAACCTACACTCTCATATACATTGCTATCAAGTTCATATATCTTCTTAGCAAGATTGTAGGCAATTGTCTTAGCATCATCATTTGATGACTCATTCTCATTATTGATACTATTATCAATATTATTAATATTATTAATATTATTATCGCTCATATTGCCTTCCTCCTATAAAAAGAATATTAATGTGTCAAGTATAAACACAGGAACTAAAATACCTATAGACCAAAGCATATATCCGAAGAAACCAGGCATTCTGACACCATTCTCGTCTGCAATGGATTTAACCATAAAATTAGGTGCATTACCGATATATGTACCAGCTCCCATAAATACCGCACCACAAGATATAGCAGTAAGAAGCTTCACAGTTATAATACCTGCACTTGTTGTAATACCATTTGTAAATCCTAATGTACCAGCAGTGGTAAAGAATACAAGGTATGTTGGTGTATTATCAAGGAAACTTGAAAGTGCACCTGTTGTCCAGAACATCTGCCATGCCTTGTTAATTCCAAGTGTTGGACCAACAGCCTTAAGAATCATCAGAGCTGGCTGCATTGTAATAAATATACCTATAAAAAGTACAGCTACTTCCTGAATTGCACCCCAGTTGAAATGGTTCTTGGTTCTAATCTCAGATTGTGTTGTCTTAAATGACAATAACGCTGATAAAAGAATTATTACAATCTCTATCATTGTAACAAATGAGAATGTTACTTCTCCAATATGTAAGCCCTTAAGCTCTCCGTTGGCTCCAATAAATGCTGGAACATTAGTAAGTGTACCACTGAGTACAACAGCAATTACGATTGTTACTATAAATATAATATTGTGAGCACCCTGAAGCTTTAATTCTGTTGACTCCTTACTTATATCAGGCACACTACCCTCAGCAATATCAAGTCTGTAATTATGTCTGTCAATCATATAGAATATTGGAAGCAGAATTACAAGATTAAAGCATAATACTGGAAGAAGATGTAAACTCCATGTAAACGGAACCCCTCTCATAAATCCCATAAGAAGTGGTGGATCACCAATTGGTGTAAGACAGCCACCCATATTAGAGATAAGGAATATAAAGAATATCATAATATGACTTCTTCTATGTCTCCAGGAGTTCATCTTAATAAGCGGACGAACCAATAACATACTTGCACCAGTTGTTCCTATTAGGCTGGAAAGAAATGTTCCTATTAATAATGTAATTGTATTTACTCTTGGTGAACCAACCAAATCACCATCAACAGATATATTACCTGTAACACAAAATAAACCAAATAATAAAATAATAAAACTAAGATAATCGTTAATTATACATTCAAGCACCGTTTCCGCTGCTGTTGATGCACCTTTTGTTACCGCATATGGAATGATAAATAAAAGTGACCAGAATATAACTGCGTGTATCTGATGACTTTCCCACCATTCAGCTTTCACAAGTGGCATAATTGCAATACATAAAAGTAATCCTGCGAAAGGGATACAAAGCCATAATGGCAACATAATAAATTCCTCCTGTTCATAATAATGATTATTTATTAGATAAACATAACCTCAATGTTTATTGCTAAAGAATTATAGTCCATTTATAAAAAAAATAAAAGCATTATTAAGTTTTTATTTAAAAACAACAAACCACTTTTCGCTTTTCACACAGCATTAATATATAAAAAAACAACAAACAATATATAAGCATAACAAATAATATAAATACACAGACAACTATATATAAACACATAACAAGCAATCTATAAGTAAATGCCAAATTGTATATAAGCCATTTCTATTACATAGTCTATATGTTATACTTTAGACAAATAATTAATTAGTTTACTTATGGAGGTTATTATGTACGACTTAAATGTATTGATATTTGATATAAATAAGACTGCCGAAGATGAGGAACAGGTAAAGACATTAAACAACCTGTTAAGTCTCTTTGGCGGCAAAGCAGAAATAAAAAATACATTCGATAGAAACCAGCTTGTATTATCCTACGATGAAGAAAAGCTCAAAAAATGGAAAACAAGAAATGCAGGCCGCACAAGCAATTATTATAATCTTTCCGTTAAAGAAGTCAGGGAAATGATTAATACACTGGGTGCAGAGCAGGCAGCCACCAAGCTTGGAATGACCAAGCAGGGAATGTATAAAAGGCTAAAACGCTGTCTTGAAATTAATACAGAACGATTCTAGCCATATTTTACACCAAAAATCACAAAAAGGAAGCCTTTATACAAAGACTTCCTTAATCTATTAATGCGGAAGATGGGACTTGAACCCACACGATGTTACCACCGGCAGATTTTGAGTCTGCTGCGTCTGCCATTCCGCCACTTCCGCATAACAATAAAATAATACCATAACATAATTAAAAAGGCAAGTAGAAAGTTTCTTTTACTGTTAAAAAAATGCCAGACCAACATACATCAGTCTGGCAGGTAAATAACAATATTCAATTACATAACACACAGCACTATATTTTATAATTCTTGTGCTCATTATACCATATGCCCTGCATTGTTCTTCAACGCATCCGAAGTTCCGAAGAAACTTCTTAGTGACTACGAAGTAGTCATATTATATCCTAATTCTCGTGCAGCTTTTCTGCACATATAAAGTTCCGCAAGGAACTTTTAAGATGAGCACTCTTGTGCTCATTATACCCTAGAACAAAGAATTATATAATTCCTCATACTTCTTAGCTGAACTCTTCCAAGAGAAATCTGCTTTCATTCCTCTGTCAACTATCTTGTTCCACTCTCTCTTGTGGTTATAGTATACGCTCTTAGCATAATTAATAATCCCAAGCATTTCGTGGGCATTGTAATTAGCAAATGAGAAGCCTGTTCCTGTACTCTCATATTCATTATATGGCTCAACTGTATCCTTAAGACCACCTGTCTCTCTAACTATAGGCACTGTACCATATCTTAAAGACATAAGCTGGCTGAGTCCACAAGGCTCAAACAATGAAGGCATAAGGAATGCATCACAAGCTGCATATATCTTGTGTGACATCTCCTCTGAATAGTAAATATTAGCAGATACTCTGTCATTATATTTCCAGTCAAAATGTCTGAACATATTCTCATATTTCTCTTCACCAGTTCCAAGAACTACAAGCTGTACATCTTCTGCACATAACTCGTCCATAACATAAGCAATTAAATCGAGACCCTTCTGGTCTGTAAGTCTTGATACTATACCTATCATAAACTTGCTCTTATCCTGTGCAAGTCCCAGTTCTTTCTGGAGAGCAACTTTATTCTTCCACTTTTCTTTACGGAAAGTAATCTGATTATAGTTAGCCGCAAGAGATTTATCTGTCATAGGATTATATACTTCGTAATCTATGCCATTAACAATACCACTAAGAACATTAGCTCTTGCATTCATAAGACCATCAAGATTCTCACCATAGAAAGGTGTCTTAATCTCCTCTGCATATGTCTCGCTAACAGTAGTTACCCTGTCAGCGTATACTATGCCACCCTTAAGATAATTAGCATCTTTATATGCTTCAAGCTTATCTGATGTAAAATAGCTGTCATCTAATCCGGTAATATCCTTTACCTTCTTAAGATCCCATATACCCTGGAACTTAAGGTTATGTATAGTCATTATTGACTTTACACCATTGTAGAAATCCCCAAGTGCAAAACGCTCGTGTAAATATACCGGAATAAGTCCTGTCTGCCAGTCATTGCAATGTATTATGTCTGGCTTAAAACCAATAACAGGTATTGCTGACAAAGCAGCTTTGCTAAAGAATGCAAATTTCTCAATATCTTCGTGTATCCAGCTATAAGGCTTTGGTCCTCCAAAATAGAATTCATTATCAATAAAATAGAATGTAACTCCATCATACTCCATTTCAAATACGCCAACGTACTGTGTACGCCAAGCTAAATCAATATAGAAATGAGTCTTGTATACCATCTTCTCTCTGTACTCCCAAGGAATACATGTATACTTTGGAATCATAACACGAACATCAAATTCATCCTTATTAAAATACTTAGGAAGCGAACCAACAACGTCAGCTAAACCTCCTGTTTTAATGAAAGGTACTGCTTCTGATGCAATAAATAAAACATTCTTCATATAATCCCCTTTCTATACATCTATGTAACTAAATGTATAAATATAATCAATGTAATAACTATATTAAAACATATTTTTCAAAATATATCAATTACCAGTATCTTCTTACACCAATTATCTGCATTCCGATATTAACTGAAGAAACCTTTACATAATCACCAGGTACAGAAGCATGTATCATCTGTCCTCCGCCGATGTAGATACCAACGTGTCCCGGGTAACATATTACATCACCTGGCTGTGCGGCACTTATGCCACCTGATACAGCAACGCCTCCATATGCCTGTGAACTTGATGAACGGGCAACACCAGATATACCTGCCTGTGCAAGTACATATGATACAAGACCTGAACAGTCAAATCCACTTGGTGAAGCTCCACCACTTCTATAAGGAACACCAACATATCTGTAAGCTATTGAAACAATGTTAGATGCAACTGATGAATCATTATTAGCTGATGTAGGTATTGATGTAACTTTTGTCTTAGTTGTTGTCTGACCGCTTGTTGCAGCTGCTCTTGCTGCTTCTGCCTGTCTTTTCTGTTCTAATGCCTTAGCAGCTTTTTCATTAGCTTCTGCTAATAATTCGTCAAAGTTGCTGATATCACTCTGTGCAGCATCAATTGCTGTATAAAGTGTAGCCTGCTTGTTAGTAAGCTCCTTCTGCTTGTCATTAAGAGCTGCCTGCTTAGTCTCTAAATCACTTTTATATTCAGCGATAGATGCTGCTGTTGCAGCCATCTCTTCAAGCTTGTTACGATCATAGTCATATACCTGCTGCATATAACTTGCCTTATTAATAACATCACTCATATCAGATGCTGTAAGGAATACATCTGAAATTGATGTTGACTGGTCTTCATACATATATTTAATTCTTAATTTAGTATCATCAAACTGTTTCTGCTGTAACTGTTGTGCAGCTTCAAGATCAGCGTTAGTCTGGTCAATCTCATCTGAGAGATCTGCCATATCCTGTTCTAAAGAACTCATCTCTGTAAGAAGATAGGCAGCCTGCTGCTGCAGCTGATCAAGTTCATTCTGTTTATCCTGCTTCTGCTGTGTAAGTGTACTGATTTCGTCAGCAAATGCTGTTGAACCTATAATTGTTGTTCCCGCAATAGTTGTTGCCAATGCTGCTGCAGCAAACGTTTTGAATACTCTTTTACGCATATATAAAACTCCTAAATATTACAATTTTGTTAAAACATTTTTACAAATACGTTAATATTATAATATACAAAGTTCAATATAGCAAGAAAAAACCGCAAAAAAGCTGATAAACTGTCAGTATAATTCCTAAAAAACCATCAAACTGCTGTCTGATGAAGCCTTATATTATCTGATATAAGTGCTATGAATTCTGAATTAGTCGGCTTGCCTTTGCCATTGCTGATTGTATATCCGAACAAATCGTTAAGAATATCCGGATTGCCTCTGTTCCATGCAACTTCAATAGCGTGTCTTATAGCTCTTTCAACACGGCTTGGTGTTGTGTCAAACTTTTTGGCTATAGTTGGATAAAGGACTTTGGTAATACTATTTATTATATCCGGATCATTAACCGCAAGTGTGATAGACTCTCTCAGATACTGATAACCCTTTATATGTGCAGGAACACCAATCTCGTGTATCATTCCTGTAATCTCATTCTCAAGGATATGTTTGTTATGAGGAATACTGTCGTTAACCGATTTTTTTATATTGACAGGCTTTATATTAATAATTCCTCCAATATATTTAATGCGGTCAATCAGCATATTATTATCAAATGGTTTCATAACATAATATGTAGCTCCCATATTGAAAGCATCCTCTGTCACTGCCTCCCTTCCAACTGCACTAATAACAATAAATGCAGGATTAACACAATCATTATCCTCCCTTATCCTCTGCATAACAGTTAGTCCGTCAATCTGCGGCATAATAATATCAAGAAGTACAATATCAGGCTGTGTCTTTTTAATGACATCAACTGTATCCTCGCCATTCGTTGCTGTACCTACAACATCTAACTGCGGCTCTCCATTAATAACCTCTTTGATTACTTCTACCATTCTCTTGTTATCATCCGCAATTACAATTTTCAATGGATTCATAAGCAATTCTTCCCCTCGTCATATAATAATATATAAATATGCTTTCCGCCAAAAGAACCTATCTTTCAGCACCGCATAATGAATATATTTATTATTATATATTTAAAAATGTAATTTTACAACGAAAACACATCGCAACTATCGACATAATTCGACAAATAAAATTAAATCATATAAATATATTGGCATTATAAACCTTTTTATTTAGCTTCATTATTGCAGATAATAATATCATCAGATAAATTTCAAATAAATTTTAAAGGAGGAAAACTATGCTTATTAATAAAAATACATTTTCTAATAAATTATTAAATAAGTATATTTACTGGTCAGGAATAATAACACTTTTATTTATTCTTATTACATCTTATGTAAACTATGTTAATAAGCATTTTCCTGAACAGATATATATAACTGAGCAAAGCGATACAAGTATCAACCTGTCACTCCCCGTTACCGGAAGCGTTCACAACACGCAGAATGGTACTAATAACAGTCTTGCAAATGCTGATTTCAGCCGAGAGGTTACTTTTATAACCGGCAGTCCTGGAAGTTACCACATCGACCTTCATCTGTTCGGCTTCTTATTTTTAAAGACAGTAAATGTCAATGTAGTTGATGAAAAATACGTCTATCCCTGTGGCTTTCAGGCTGGCTTATATCTGAAAAGCAGCGGAATACTTGTAGTAAAGACCGATTCCATCGAGAGCAAATCAAGTGGTACAATAACCCCCTGCGAAAATATTATTACCAAAGGCGATTACATTTTAAAAATCAATGATGAAGAAATCAATTCCAAGAAGCAGTTATCTTGCAAGGTAAATGAATGTGCTGGCGAGAAGCTTAATATAGAATTACTGCGTAATGATGAAATAATAAATGTAACTGTAACCCCTGTTGAGGATAAAAACAGTGAATATAAGCTAGGTCTGTGGGTAAAAGATGATGCACAGGGTATAGGAACAATAACTTATATTGATACAGATTATAACTACGCTGCACTTGGTCACCCGATAACTGATAATACCACCGGCAAAGCCCTTAATATTAAATATGGCAGATTATATAACACAAGAATTCTATCAATAATAAAAGGACAGAATGGCACTCCTGGAGAATTGCAGGGAATTATAGACTACAAGAACAGTACCCCGATAGGAACAATTGACAAGAACAGCTCTTACGGAATATATGGAACAATCGACAACTCTATTGTAAAGAAGCATTCTCTTTCACTTATGAGTGTCGGTTACAGATACAGTGTCCACAAGGGTAAAGCATATGTAAGATTTTACAGGAATAATAAATATGATGACTACGAAATTAAAATTACACAGCTTAACAATAACGATTCCAAAAATATCAGTTTTGTTGTTACCTCTGAAGAACTTCTTGATATGACTAATGGAATTGTACAAGGTATGTCTGGCTGTCCTATTATTCAGGACGGAAAGATAATCGGTGCTGTAACACACGTTCTTATTGATGACTCAAGAAGCGGATATGGCATATATATAGAAAATATGCTTAATGCTTCATAAAATTAACAGCTGGTATATACATACCAGCCGTTAATTTTTCAGAGTGCTTTTACTGTTCCAGATATAATTATTATAATAACTATATCTAAAAATCACAACTCTGATTTCACTTTATCAGCCATAATCTTTAATTCTTTGGCATTCTCAAGCACAGAGTCTGTAAGTGTCTCACCGGATAACATTCTGGCAATTTCATTAAGACTATCATCTCCTGCGACCCTCTGGATATTACTGTAGGTCTTATTATCGTGTACACTCTTTTCTATTATGTAATGGGCATCTGCCATAGCCGCAATCTGTGGCAGATGTGTTATACATATTATCTGATGCGATAACGAAAGCCTTGCAAGCTGATTAGATACCTTTGAAGCCGTCTTACCACTTATACCTGCATCAATCTCATCAAATATAAGTGTCTTATCTGCATCTTCTGACATAACTGTCTTTATGGCAAGCATAATTCTTGAAAGTTCACCACCCGAAGCAATCTTTGATAATGGCTTTAAATTCTCACCAGGGTTCGTTGATATCATAAATCTTACATTATCACAGCCCTTTGAAGATAAAGATGGTTCTTTAGCAAAATCTATTCTGAACTTTACATCTAAAAAGTTAAGATTCTTTAAAGAAGCTATGAATTGCTCTGCAAGCTTTACTGCTGCCTGCTGTCTTATGGAACTTAGCTTTTGGGCTATATCCCACGCCTTACAGCATGCTTCTTCATACTCTTTTTTCCTTCTGCTTATAAGCTCATCAAAATTGTAATAATCTGCAAGCTTCGCATTAACAGCCTTTAAGGTATCATTAATAGCCTCTATTGAACTTCCATATTTGTTCTTAAGATTATTAATAAGATCAAGTCTTTCCTGTAGTTCGCTAAACTCTCTTGGATCATATTCAGAGTTCTCTATATATGAACTGATACTGTGTCCGGCATCACGAATAAGTCCTTCAGCATCAGACAAAGTATCACAGCACTCTTTCAATACATCATCATATTCACTTGCTGTTATAAGTGACTTTAATGCAGTTCCTATCATATCACTTATATTATCATTACCTGAATTCAAAAGCATATCTGCATACGAAAGCTCATTAGTAATCTTCTGGTAATTATTAAGCTTATGATATCTTGCTTCAAGCTCCTCATCTTCATCTGGCTGTATATCGGCCGTCTGTATCTCATTAGCTTCATACTCAAGAAATGCTATCTCTTTTTGAAGTTCATCTTTATCCTTATCAATAAGTTCTAACGCTTTCTTTGCTTTAACCATATCTTTATATGCATCTTCCATAGCCTCTCTTAATTCAGCTATTTCATCAGCACAGAATGTATCTACAACCGTCAGATGATTAGCATCATCCATAAGTATCTGGTTATCGTGCTGTCCATGAACATCTATAAGATAGCGTGCAAGCTTCTGTGTCTGTGCCGCTGTAAAATTCTGTCCATTAACCTTTATCTGCGAACGTGTTGGTGTTATCTTTCTTGAAATAAGCAGTTCACCATTCTCAATATCTATAACTCCAAGCTCTTTTATGCGTTCAATTACATTATCATCTTCAATATTAAAAAGCAGTTCTGAAAGTCCATATTCTGCACCTGTTCTTATAAAATCAGGCGATGTCTTGGCACCTAGTGCCGCATTAATAGAACCCAATATAATAGACTTACCTGCACCTGTCTCTCCTGACAGAATATTAAGCCCCTCTTCAAAATCAATATTTTCTTCTTCTATAAGTGCAAGATTCTTAACATGTAAATTAGATAACATATTCCTCCTCTGATACTATATCTTTATAATACTATGCCTTTATAAGTTTCTTAAGTTTATTAGAAACATTTACAGTATCCTTAACAGTCCTTACAGCACACATAATAGTGTCATCACCTGCAATAGAACCAACTATCTCATCAAGCTTAAGTGCATCCAGTGCCGCACACACCGCCATTGCCATACCCGGAACAGTCCTTATAACAAGAATATTCTGTGCCATATCCATAGAAAGATAGCCTTCCTTTAGCACTCTTATATATTTGTCATTAGGTACAGGACTGCTATGTGAAAGAGTTGTATACTTCTGATTAACCCCGTCAATTGTGACTTTGGTAAGATTAAGTGCTCTTATATCCCTTGAAACAGTCGCCTGAGTTACATTATACCCTGCTTTATTAAGTGCATCAGCAAGCTCTTCCTGAGTTCCTATATTATTATCAGCTATAAGTTCTAATATTTTTTTATGTCTGTCTGATTTCACTTTTCTTCTCCTATTCCGGCTACATTTTATTCCTTATCCTTTCAAGGAAAGAAATTCTGCTTGTCTTTATAAGCCGTGCTGTCTTATCAGAACGGGTAATAACAACTCTGTCGCCTGTTATGACATTACAATAGCTTTCTCCATCATATGTAGCTACTCTTTCTTCTGATAATTTCTTATTATCATTCATCTGTATTACAATCTCATCATTCTGTTCAAATATTATGCTTCTCTGAGTAAGTGTATGTGCACATATTGGTGTAATCATTATAAGATGTGCATTCGGCTGGACAATTGGTCCGCCTGCCGATAAAGAATAAGCTGTAGAACCTGTCGGCGTAGATACTATAACTCCGTCTGCCGCGAACGAATTAAGATATTCTCCATTGACATATATATCAAAATCTATAACCCTTAATATTCCCCTTCTGCTAAGAACTACATCATTAAGTGCTACATCTTCATATATAAGCTCGTCATCACGGTATATCTTTCCATCAAGCATCATCCTTGTATCTATCTCATAACAGTCATTAATAAGGCTTTCAAGGGTATCATACACTGTGTTCATATCTGTATCAGTAAGATACCCCAGCGTTCCTATGTTAACACCAAGAAGAGGTATATTCTTAGAATTAAGGTCTCTTGCCGCCTGTATAAGCGTACCATCCCCACCAAGAACAATTATGCATTCTGTATCATCTGGCACAATATCAGCATTCGTATAACAATAATCAGTATGTTCTACATCTGCCGAGTCAGGATTATATATACAGCTTACATTGTGCTTGTTAAGATAATCCAGAATACTGTTTGTATATACAAGGTCTGGATCTTTAGTTGTATTCGTGACTATGTAAAAAGATTTCATTAACGCCTCTATACTTTAAATTAATATTAATATCTATATGAATATATTACAATGTTTCGTGGGCTTTGTCTACTATATTTTGTATTGTGAAAGGAATATTATCATAGGTTCCTTCTATATGTTTCTGTAAATGAAGAAGATATTCGATATTTCCTTCCGGACCCTTAACTGGCGAGAATTCAAGGTTAAGTATCTCAAATCCAATTGAAATTGCATAATTAATAACCATTTCTATAACTTCGATGTGTACCGCCTTATCCCTTACAACACCGTGTTTACCAACCTTTTCTCTTCCAGCTTCAAACTGTGGCTTTATAAGACATACTATCTGCCCGTCATCTGTAAGAAGATTTTTCACTGGAAGCAGCACCTTTGTAAGTGATATAAATGATACGTCAATGCTTGAAAAATCTATCTTATCCGCAATATCTTCCGGTGTTACATATCGTATATTAGTCTTTTCCATGCATACAACACGCTCATCATTACGAAGCTTCCAAGCAAGCTGTCCGTGTCCTACATCAACAGAATATACTTTAACAGCACCATTCTGAAGCATACAATCTGTAAAACCACCTGTTGATGAACCAACATCCATACATATTTTCCCTTCAATCGTTACATCAAAATTCTCCATAGCTTTTTCAAGCTTTAACCCGCCACGGCTTACATACTTAAGTGTATTGCCTCTTACCTCAATATTAACAGTCTCATTAAATGATGACCCAGCTTTATCTTCCTTCTGTCCGTCAACATATACATTTCCAGACATAATTATAGCCTTTGCCTTTTCCCTGGAATCAGCAAGCCCCCTGTTCACTAACAGAACATCTAATCTTTCTTTACTGCTCATTATTATTATCTCCAATATTATTATAAACTGCTGTTATACGTTTAACAATTGTATCTTCATCTATTCCTGTCTCACGCCGTAATATATCAACACTTCCGTGTTCTATATAATCATCAGGAAGTGATATGTCAAGCACATAGTTATGAAGTTCTTTATCATTGATATATTGACAGACTGCACGCCCAAATCCGCCTGATGATACATTCTCTTCAAGTGTTACTATAAGCTTATGTGTTGTGCTTATTTTATCAAGCATTGCACTGTCTATAGGCTTTACAAAACGTGCATTTACAAGTGTCACGTTATAGCCCTGCTCTTTAAGTCTTTCCCTTACATTAAATGCTGTATCAACCATACTTCCAAGTGCAAGAATTGCTATATCACTTTCTTCATACATAAGCTCAGCCTTGCCGTATTCAACCGGTGCATTAAATTCGCGAAATCTGACAACTGCCTCGCCTCTTGGATATCTTATAGCTATCGGCCCATTAAATTCTTCCAGAGCGAACTCAAGTGATGACTTTAATTCATAATCATTCTTTGGTGCCATAATAGTCATATTAGGTATTGATGACAGGAATGATATATCAAATATCCCCTGATGTGTCTCTCCATCACTTCCAACAAGTCCTGCCCTGTCTATTGCAAACACAACGTGAAGCTGTTGTATACACACATCATGTAATATCTGGTCATAAGCTCTCTGTAAAAATGAAGAATATACCGCAAACACTGGTTTTAATCCGCCTGCTGACAATCCTGCCGCAAATGTTACAGCGTGAGCCTCAGCAATTCCGACATCAAAAAATCTATCCGGAAACCACTTTGAGAACTTAGCAAGCCCAACTCCGTCTGGCATAGCCGCTGTAATAGCACATACAGACCTGTCTTTCTTGGCTATTTCACATATAGAATTAGAGAACACCTGCGAATATGTTGGCAGAGCAGATTTATTAATCTCCATACCTGTCGCCACATCAAATGGTCCAATACCATGAAACTTGCTTGGATTGCGCTCTGCCGGCTTGTAACCACGTCCTTTCTGCGTAACAACGTGGACAAGCACAGGTCCATTTATTCTTTTTGCAACTGTAAGTATCTTGATAAGCTTATCCATATCGTGTCCGTCAACTGGTCCAAGGTAATATATACCCATACTTTCAAACATCGAATCGTGAAGAATCACCTGCTTTAGATTCGACTTTGTCTTCTGGATAAGCTTTACAACCTTGTCCCCTTTAGGAAGCTTATATAATACATTGCCTATATTCTCTTTTAAATCATAGTAAGAGTCTGACGAACGTATTTCACTAAGCATATTGGATACGCCGCCGACATTTTTAGAAATTGACATTGTATTATCATTAAGTATAATCACAAAATTACCCTTAATACCTGAAGCATTATTTAAAGCTTCATATGCCATACCACCTGTAAGTGCACCATCACCTATAACAGAAACTACACTGTAATCTTCGTGCTGTACATCTCTTGCCATAGCAATTCCAAGTCCTGCTGATATTGATGTCGAGCTGTGACCTGTATCAAAAGCATCGTAATCACTTTCATTTCTCTTAGGAAAGCCGCTCATACCGCCGAATTTTCTTAATTCATCAAATTGATTTTTCCTTCCTGTAAGTATCTTATGCGTATATGACTGATGTCCTACGTCCCATATAAGCTTGTCCTTTGGAAGATTAAATACAATATGAAGTGCCATAGTAAGCTCCACAACGCCAAGATTAGAAGCCAGATGTCCGCCTGTGACACTTATCTTATCAATAAGAAACTGGCGTATCTCATCAGCAAGCTGGTTGTATTCTATTGGCGATAATTTCTTAATATCGTTAGGTTTATTGATTTTCTCAAGTATCATAATTAACCTCTTTCACACGATTACCTATCCCTATGTATAAGCATTGTGATTAAATCCTCCAGATACTCGTTATGTCCAATAGTTTTGAGTGTTTCCAATGCTTTTACGGACATATCAGCAGTATCTTTTTCTGCTTTTTCCATTCCATAAAGTGTAACATATGTTGTTTTATTATTTCTCTCATCACTTAACACAGGCTTTCCAAGTACTTCCTGTGTGCTTGTAACATCAAGAATATCGTCCTTAATCTGAAATGCGAAGCCTATATTATAACCTGTTTCCTCAAGAAGCTTAGTGACATTTTCATCACAACCTGCAATAATTCCACCAGCCATAAATGCTGCTTCTATAAGAGCACCCGTCTTTAATCTGAAAATGTAATCAAGCTGTTCTTCATTCATCGGCTTATCTGTAAGCATTACATCAAGCGATTGTCCTCCGACCATACCATCAACACCAGCCTTATTAGCTATCACATCTGCGGCAGCAGAATATCTTAATACAGCCTGTGCATCACCTGTCTTTGCTGCTTTATTTATAGCTGAAAGCATTGTTTCATACGCAAGATTCAAAAGTCCGTCACCCGCTAATATTCCAAAATCTTCACCAAATTTCTTATGTGTTGTAAGCTTTCCTCTTCTATAGTCATCATTATCCATAGCAGGAAGATCATCATGCACCAAAGAATAAGTGTGTATCATCTCAAGAGCCGCCATAAATGGATACAATTCTTCCTCGTTAGTACCATTACACAACTTGTAAGTTTCAAGCATAATCATTGGTCTTATTCTCTTGCCGCCAGCTTCCACGCTGTAATCCATCGCAGATTTAATATATTCTGCGTGTCCCTTAGCTTCTGGCAGGTACTTTTCTATTATATTATCTATACAGGAGGTCTCTTTGCTTAACTGTTCTTTGAAATTATTCATTATTATCCACCACCCCATTATCATCAATTATAACAATCTGTTTTTCAACCTTATCAAGCATAGTATTACATTTATTGAGTAATTCCATACCTTCTTTATATTTTTTAAAAGACTCATCTAATGTAAGCTCGCCCTGTTCCATTTCATTAAGAACTGCCTCAAGCTTATTAAATGTATCTTCAAGATTAGAAGCCTTTGCCATTAATTATACCTCATTAAACATTATCAATATTTATGACCTTAGCTGTCACAGTACCATCTTTTAAATAAAGCGTTAACAAATCATCTACTGATACATCGTTAACCGACTGTACTCTCTGTTTATTATTCTCTACATAGCTGTAGCCCTTGTCAAACTTCTTTAAAGGACTTACATTATCAAGTCTGTACGCAGCTAATGACAGCTTCTGCCTGTAGCGTTCCACTGCTTGTGTCATCTGGTTATTTAATATATCCTCTATATGAATAAGACGTTGTCTTCTTTCATATATCTGGTTAATAGGATTGTATATCTGCAAAGAAAGCTTGTCCTTCTCTGCCCTGTTCTTATATCTGGCAAATACATTATCCAGAGCATTTCTTAAACGTCTCTTGTATGCCTGCATATAATCATCAACCTGTACCATATCAAATACTGCACACTCTGCAGCGGCAGATGGTGTTGGAACTCTTAAATCTGCCACAAAGTCTGTGATTGTAAAATCTGTTTCGTGCCCAACCGCTGATATAACCGGTGTATTACAGCTAAATACTGCCTCTATAACCTCTGGTTCATTAAATGCCCACAAGTCTTCAAGTGAACCTCCTCCACGTCCAACAATAATGCAATCCACCCCGAACTTATCAAGCACAGCTATTCCCTTGGCAATACTGTACTTGGCATATTCGCCCTGAACTAATGCAGGATACAGATACAGACTTACATACGGATTGCGCCTGTGTGATATATTCATTATATCGTGTATAGCAGCCCCTGTTGAAGCTGTTACAATTCCTATCTTTCTTGCAAAACGTGGTATCGGACGCTTATATGATGAATCAAAATATCCCATATCATCATACTGCTGTTTTAATTGTTCAAACTTCTTATATAAATCCCCCATACCACTTTCGGTAATATTAACGGCATACAACTGATACCTGCCATCACGTTCATATATATCAATTCTGCCATCTACTACAACAGACATTCCATTTTCAAGCTTTATATCAAGCTTTGATGCATAAGAGGCAAACATAACAACTGCAATCGTTCCACCCGAATCTTTTAAAGTAAAATAAATATGACCGGATGTATGATACTTGCAATTAGATATTTCCCCTTTTATCTGAATACGATTAAGTACAAAATCCTGTCTAAACATATTCTTAATATAGGAATTAATCTGTGTTACAGTATATACTCCAGCCATCGTTCCTCTTTCTTAATCTCTTTATTATGCTCTTTAATTCAGCAAAAGGTTATTATACAAGCTTTGCAAGAACACCATTGACAAATGATGCTGCATTATCATCAGAGCCATAACTTTTAGCTAACTCTACAGCCTCATTAATAGCTACATTAACAGGAATATCATCATCATAAAGCATCTCATAGACTGCAAGCCGCATAATAGCAAGCTCTGCCTTACCAATACGGTCAACCGGCCAGCCTTCTGATACCGAATTAATCTTCTCGTCAAGCTCATCGCTTAATTCACATACAAGAAGTGCCTTATTCTTAATATATTCGTAATCTTTCTCATTAACATCTGTCAAACCGTCAAAATAGTAGTCAATCTGTTCTCTTAATTCATTCTTATCGTGGAAAGGAACACGGAATATAAGCTTAAAAACGTGTTCTCTCATTTCTGATCTTGTCATAGGAATCCTCTCATCAATTAATTACTCAAACAGGACTGTCCATTAAGGACAGTCCCAAAAGCTTACTGTACTTAGTTGTCAATATTAACGCCAGCAATCTTAATGTTAACTTCTGATACTTCAAGACCTGTCATTGTCTCGATTGCTGTCTTAACTCTGTCCTGTACTGCGGCTGATACCTTAGGTATCTCACAGCCATATTTAATATTAAGTGCAAGATTAACTGTCACATCATTCTCACCAACGTGAACCTTAACACCCTTAGATAAATTCTTCATTCCAAGCTTGCTTACAAGTTCATTAGTGATGTTGCCAGCCATACTCTCAACGCCTTCCACCTCTGTAGCAGCAAGACCTGCAATAATAGCAACAACCTCATCTGCAACTCTTACTTCGCCAATATCCTTGCTTTCGTGAATTGTATAAGTATTACCTCTATCTTCAAACTCTTTTGTCATAATGCCCTCCTGACTGTTATTAACGTAATCTTTAATCTATTATAATAAAAAATATAAATAAATGCAATGATAAGTTACTTAATAACATTAATGGTAATTTTATCCGATGTAACCCCTGTCTTTCTCTTTGCTATATCTTCAATCTGAGCTTTCTGGCTGTTTTCTAATGTCTGCTGGTTAATTACAATATCAACGCTGTCTTCTGCCACTGAAGCCACCACATCATTAAATCCCTTTGCCTCTAATAACAACTCAATAGCTGCCTCTTTTTCTGAATATTCTGCAATTTTGGCAAGTTCATTTATCGCCTCTGTCTTTGAAGCCTTATCGATTGCTGTATCATTGACTATATTAGTAAGATTTTCTGTATTCTTGGCACGTATCTGTTCTCTGTTAAGCTTAGCTTCAGAGATTACACTTGAAGACACGCCCTGTCCTGATGTAAGTATAACACTCCCCGGTTCTTCAAGACTCTCATCATCTGGTTCTTCCTCTGTAAATATTGTATCATCCGTTGATGTATTGACAACTTTACTGCCGCTCTTACTGCTGACAGATATTATATCTGAAATGTTTCCTGCATAATTAATATATCCCGCAACAGCTATCATAATAGCAAGTGCTGTAATAATAACCTGATTTTTCTTAACTCTTTTCACAAAAAACCTCCATATTTAAGACATTTTCATTACTTTGATTTTATGTACAGGAACATTTAAAAGCCCATATACAGCATTCGTAATCTCACTTACAAGCTCTTTATTATCACCACCCTCACATACTATTATCACACCTTCAATAACAGGCATATTCTCCATTACTACATATGGCGTATTACCATTAGCTGTATCATAAAAAATGTGTGTCTCTGTTTTTTGCGTACTATTGGAATTCTCATCATTATTCCCATTAACTTCTTCATCAGAATAATCTGTATCCTTGGCAAGTATCTTTTCAGACGAATTCTTAAGACTGACCATAACTTTAACCTTTCCTGCCCCCTCAACATCAGATAAGGTATCTTCTAATCTTTTCTCTACATATTCCTCATACATTTTCTGTGTGGCCTCACCGCTTTCCTGATTAGATGTTGTGTTTTCTGATACAGTCTGTCTGTCTTTTACAGGAATTGATATAACCATAAGCAGTATGCCTGCTAGTATTACTATTAATATTTTATCTTTGCCTAATTTATTCAATATATTTTCATAATTAAATATAATAATTCTCCTTTCCGTCCTGAACATCGAAATACGAAATATTCTCTGTACCTGGCTTAATGTATATTGATAAGTATTTCATCTATACTAAAATTATCCGCTACCATTTTAGCGAATTGCTCTATGTCCGATTTATTCAAAGCCGTTTTAGCATTCTGTGTGCTTTCCAAACTTGAAACACTTTTTTTGTTTTTTACTGATATATCAATCCCTGTAATTACAGATGAATAATCGGTGTCTGATTTATTCAATATGCTCTTATCGTTTAATTCAACCTTTACATTATTAACTTCAACTTTGCACTCCTCTGCTATATTTAACACCCTGCTTATAACTGTCTGTTTTACTGCATTGCTCACATAGCTGTAATAGTCTGATTGAAGGCTGCTATCACCAGTATACGAACTTGAATAGCCTGCAATGTTTTTACTATAATCATTATACAATGTATTTACCCTGTCAGTTATATATTCCTCATTAAATAAAAGCAGAAGTACAGGCTTTAATAAAATCATAAGGAATATAAGCCTCATTACCACCTTATAGCTGCCCTCATACCTGGGTGGAATAATATTCGTTAATACAGCCGACATAACCATAAATATGAGCAATGCCCTAAGCCACGAATACAGTTTCATTGTGCCTCCTTTCATACTGATACACAGTTAGTTGCAACACATATAATTGCTATTGTTAATATAAACAGGACAAGTGTAATCATCATAATATATACAATCATTCCAAGTGCCTGCCCAAGCGAACTGACTGCCCTTACCATTCTCTTATCACTTATTGGCTGTAGTCCTGCAGCAATCCCCTGATATATAACCGCAAGAAGACCAATCCGCAGCAACGGAAAGAACATACACATAACAATAGCAATAATTCCCGACACACCGATTGCATTTTTTATTAATGCAGAAGATGAAAGTATCGTATTGGATAACACCTGTGCTGTGTCACCTATACCAGGTATAAGGCTTATCCCCATAAATATACCTTTAGAATTAACCGTGTCCTGAACAGGTGTTAATATGCTCTTAATTGCATTAAGTCCAATAAACACTGTAAGTATCGTATAGCAGCACCATTTCACCCCTTTTTTAATAAGGTTACACGCCTTATCCATATGTGCTTCTTTGTCTATACAGTCACATAACGAAATTATGAGATATATTTTATTTGTTTTTAATAATATATTTTTAAAAAATATATTGCTGACCGCAATCATAGCAATTATTATCTGGTAATACACAGCTTTACTCATTATTGCACCAGAAGCACTTATTGCCGGCAGGAACACCATACTGATTGCTTTATAAAGATTAATAATCGATGTAAGAGTGCTGCTGGCTGTATCCGAAGCCTGTATGAACACAATAAACAATACCGTTATAAGAGATATTGCTATAACACTTAATGTGCTTTCGGTAAGCTGCTGTTTATTAAAAAATGGGCCAAATACATTTATAAATGCAGATAATATACATAAAATAAGTATCTTCATACAATCATTACGGTTACTGCTTATAACCTCTGTTATATACTGTACAATCTTCTTACCCGAATCCCTCGTTGAATTACCCGAATATATGCTGTCTACTATATCCTCAAAGGTAACCGAATTGTAACTGCTTTCTTTTAATATCTTATCAATATCCTTATAATCATAATCAGACCAGCCAGATGTATCCGTGACAGTTTCCTGTCCGTTAGTTTCCGCTTTAATCACATTGGCATTATTGTATATAGGCATTAATATTACTGACATTAGTAATACGCTTTTTAATAGCGGTAGTATATAATTAAGTTTCATAAATATATATTTCCGCCCAGTAAATATGCTTCTTAATAATGACAACATATATTGGGGGCAGTTATTGTGCATTAATATATATCTTATTTTATACATTTATTAATCATCTCCATAAGCGACAGTACAATTGGAATACTTATTGTTGCAACAGCAATCTTACACATAATCTCAAGCTGTGATGCCGCCGCGTTAAACCCATTATCCCTACACACATCAGATATAAGCTGCGTTATAAAGGTTATTCCTATAATCTTCATTATTATCTTTATATACACATCACCAATTCCTGTTAAAGAAATCATTACTCCAAGCTGTCCTGTTATGGCTGATATGTTATTTATTATATTAATTGAAATAATAAGGCATAACGAAAGTCCTATAGCAGAAGCTGTTACTGGTGACTGTTTTTTTATAAGCAGTGATGTTATAACCGTGCATAATGCAAGCATAGATATTTTCAGCAATTGTTACTCCTTTTACATATCAAACAATTTCTGCATAGTTGTAAACAGTTCTAATATGTATGGAAGTATCCAATAAAGCACAAGCAGAAGTCCCGCAAGCCCTGTTAAGAAAGCCTGGTCATCTCTTCCACTATGCTTTAATATCTGATTAAGTATAGAGATTATTATTCCAACGGCAGCTATTTTAAATATCAAATTAATTTCCATACACATCCCCATTCTTTATTATGCTGTGTTCATATCAGCATTATTGCTATAAACACTCCTGCTGTTATTCCACCAATCCTGCAGATTTTCATTCTCGGTGCAATATCCATTGCCACATTTTCATTTATTCTTTTGAGCCTTTCAATTGATAATTCCAGATTTTGAACCTGCATATTTTTATCAATATACGAATTAAAATGCGACAATTCATACATTACATTAAGTTCGTCTTTTTTTAATATTTTTCTCCTGTTAAGTACATTTACAGCTTCCTCCCACACAGCTTCATATGTAACAATGCCCTCATCACTTAATGTCTTCGCTGCATAACTGAACATTTCCTGAACATAGCAGTTATCAGAATTAACAGATAAATCCCTGAATATGTCAGGGAGCGTGCTTGAAGCATAACCTATCTGTGCCTTAATATAATGAAGGGCTGTTATTAGCGATTGTATAATCCGTGTTCTCATATATAGGTTACTGCTTAAATAAAAGCCATAATATGTACATGCAGTTATTATGAGTGCTGCTCCCGATAATTTAAACATTGCTCCACCGTCCCCTTTCCCATTCTTCCTGACAATATTATTATCTTGTTAAAATAATCAGAACTTATAAGCTCACCCATAAAAGGCTTGTTCATTACATTTTCAAGCGAATAACCGTGAATTGTAGCAATAATCGTACAGCCACAGGCTATGCAGTATTTAATTGCCTGCACATCATTCTGCCCACCTATCTCATCTACAGCTATTATTCCCGGCGACATAGCCCTGATTGCCATCATCATTCCTGCATCTTTTGGACAGCCATCATATACATCTGTACGTCTGCCTATATTATTCTGCGGGATTCCCATATAGCAACCTGCTATCTCCTGTCTTTCATCTATAAGACTTACATTAATATGAAGCCTGTCATTATCAGATATATTTCTTACAAGATCCCTTAAAAGCGTTGTCTTGCCACAACCCGGCGGTGAAATAATAAGCGTATGGTCAATACCTCCTCCATATACGAAATCAACAACCTTATTACTACACCCTATAACCTCATGTGCCACCCTTATACAAAGAAAGGTTATATAATTAAAATTCTTAATGACATTATTCTCTATAATCGCATGTCCTGATACCCCAATCCTATGCCCTCCCTCTATTGTAATAAACCCCTGTTTGAAACTTTGCTCATACGCATAGATAGAGTAATTGGAAGCTAATTCCAGCATTTTCATTATGCAGTCCTTGGTAACCTTAATATCATACATTATCTCTTTATTGTCATATATTAAAGTTACATTTCTGCCAACTCTTAATCTTAGCTCGTTAAGCCTGCCAAATGACAACGTATGCAGTCTAAGCTTGTCAGCCAGAGCTGGCGGCAGAATTTTTATAATTTGTCCAATATCCCCCATACAAAAATAACCTCCACATATATCGTTTTTCACAATATATGTGGAGGCTCTTATTAATATTACCATTATTTGTGCAGGCTTGTCAGCTTATCTATTCTTTAATTCCTGCACTAAATTATTCATCAAATCATTAATTAAATTCTCAATTAAATCATTTATCAGCAATCACGAATTATTCTATTGACTTTAAAGATTCCACCATTGGAATTTTCTTAAGTGACGGATACATAATTGCATTAATAATCAATGAAAAAATTAATGTAATTCCATATGATAACAGGAATGAACTTAAATTAATTCTTGTTCCAAACATTACTCCGTCTAATTCTATTGTTGTCATTATGTATGTATGAAGTGCTCTTCCTAATAAAAGTCCTGCAAGACCGCCTATAAGTGTAAGTATGATATTCTCCCTGTATATATACTCTCCAACTTCATTATCATAAAAGCCAAGAACTTTTATTGTCGCAATCTCCCTTATTCGCTCAGATATATTAACATTAGTAAGATTATACAATACAACAAACGCCAGCATACCTGCAGATATTATAAGCACCCATGTAACAAGATCCAGGGACTGTATCATATTCTCAAATCTTGACATATTAACCTTTAAGAATGTAAGCGACTTAACTGCTGAATTAGACAAATATCGTTCTCCGATAACAGCCTGAACATTATCACTGTCATCATCAAGTATACCTAACACTCTGTTATTATCTGGTGTATAGCCAAATGTATCATTGAAATAACCTGATGTCATAAAAATATAATTATTAATATATATTTCCATAATTCCAGTCACCTTAACTGCTGCCTGCCTATCATTAATATCACATATAGTAATATTATCACCAACAGAAACATTCAGATCCTTTGCAAGCTTTTCAGATATAATAACACCATCATCATTAAGCTCTAACTGGTTATGCTTCTTTCTTGTCCTGAATGTAACAAAATCACTATACTTATCTGTATTATCAACAACAGTTATCTCAGTTGAATAACTGTCACCACCACCTAATGCTTTCACATCAGCAGTATATCCATAATCTGTAGTGTATTCTTTATAATATTCATCTTTCTTTATAGATGATATTATATTGTTAATTTCTTCACTTTCAACATCACTCTTAAATGTAATTACATTATCATAATGCAGTATCTGTTCATACTGGTTATCAATAACACACTGTATACTGTCCTTAATTCCAAAACCTGCCGTTGTCAACGCTGTACATCCTGCGATTCCGATTACTGTCATAAAAAATCTTTTCTTATACAGGAATATATTACGCATAGTAACCTTCCTTGTAAATGAAAGATGCTTCCATATAAATGTATGCTCTAACAATATCTTTCTTCCACTCTTAGGAGCTTTAGGTCTCATAAGTATAGCCGGCACTTCTGAAAGATCATTGTAACACGAATAGAATGCCGAAAGAAATGTTACCGCTACAAGACAGATAATAACTGCCACAGATAATAATGTATGGCTTGCATAAGTTATATGCGGCATCTGGTATATTATGTTCCACGAATTATATATTATATACGGAAACAGCTTTAAACCAACAATACAGCCTATTACACTTCCAGCAAAGGAAGCTATAAAAGCATAGGCAACGAACTTGAATACTATAGTACCTTTTCCATAACCTAAAGCCTTGTATGTTCCGATTAAACTTCTCTGTTCTTCTACCATTCTTGTCATTGTTGTAAGACACACAAGACCTGCAACAATTATAAAGAACAATGGGAATACTGTAGCTATAGCTTTCATTCTGTCAGCACTCGACTCATAATCCCTATACGAATATTGCGACTGTCTTGTAAGCACATACCATTCCCAGTCGTCAGAGTTATTCAAAGTTTCATTCATCTGCTCATCATACTTTGCATATACCGCATCAAAGTCAAACTCTTGAACTGCTTTAATATACGCTGGTTCAATATAAGGTGCTATCATTGAAGACACATCATATCCCGGATAATATTCCTGATACTGCTTCGTAATAGACTCTGTTACCTTCTGTCTTATTGTATCAAGCAGTTCCTGTTTCTTATCTTCCTTGGCTTTGGCAAATTCTTCTTTTATATCCTTCTTCCTGTTATCAAGCTGTCCTGCTGCTATATTCTTAATTCTGTTCTGTACATTTTCAACCTTTTTATCATATTCATCAGAATATGTATCAAGCTCTTTTGCTCCGTCTACTACAGCGTAAGCCTCAGTATAATAATCATTCTTAAATTCATCATCCCCAACATATACACAATAGCTGATATTGCCGTTACCAATATCAGACGAACCTAAATCATAAGAAACAAAACAAGGCGAATACACTACTCCTACAACTGTATATTCAGTATCCTTAAATGTATCGTTAATATCATCAGAAGTTCCAGACTTGAATTTTAATACATCGCCCACTTTGACAGCTTCCCTTGTAGACTCGTACTTCACAACACATTCTTTATCATTCTGTGGCAGTCTTCCCTCTTTAATGCGAAGTCTGTTAATATAGCTGTCATCATTATCATCCGCATTAAGAGGAATACTTAAAACATGTGCAACTGACTCTTTATCATCATAATTGATGAGCACATCTTTGCTGTTGGCACCATATACTGCCTTTACTCCCTGCACTTTTGCAATTACTTGCAAATCATCATCTGTAAGCCCTATAGATGATATTATTCTTATATCATTCATATTATATTCATCATAATAGTTATCTGACGAACGCTTCATATCGCCCGAAGATGCTGTGACTCCTGCAAAAAATGCAGCTCCTATGGCTGTGATTGCCATTATTGAAATAAATCTTCCAAGCGAACCTTTTATCTCTCTTATTAAATCTTTAAATACCGACTTTCCCATTATGTTAATTCCGCCTTTCCATATTAACTACCATTCTATCTGCTCTATTGGAAGCGGATTTTCATTGACAGTCACACTGTCAACTACTCCATTTTTCACTTTGATAACCTTATCACCCATAGCTGTCAGTGCAAGATTATGTGTTATAACTACAACTGTAACACCTCTTTCACGGCATGTATCCTGCAACAGCTTTAATATCTGCTTGCCTGTATTATAATCAAGTGCTCCCGTAGGTTCATCGCATAACAGAAGCTTTGGATTTTTGGCCAACGCTCTTGCTATTGCAACTCTCTGCTGTTCACCACCTGATAACTGTGCCGGAAAGTTAGAACTTCTTTCCTTAAGTCCCACTGCTTCTATAACCTCATCAACGTCAAGCGGATTCTTACATATCTGTGTTGCAAGCTCAACATTTTCCCTTACAGTAAGATTTTGTACAAGATTATAGAACTGGAATACAAATCCTATATCATATCTTCTGTATGTTGTAAGCCTCTTAGCTGTGAACTTTGACACAATCTCTTTATCTACAATAATCTTTCCTGTCGTAGCTGTATCCATACCGCCCATAAGATTAAGTATTGTACTCTTACCTGCACCACTCGCACCTGCTATAACTGCAAACTCTCCCTTATCTATCGTAAAGCTTGCACCGTTAAGTGCTTTTATCTTTACATCACCCATTTTATAAATCTTCTTTACATCATCAAATTCTATGTAGCTCATACGCACCTCTGTAAATTAATATGATTATTTATGTAGTAAATATATAATAACTCATTTTAGGTATAATAGCAAAATAAAAGTGTATAATTTATTAATTATAATAACCGGGTTTCTTATTTATGCTATCAGCAGTTGCTTATTTTTTTCAAAAGCTTATACAGCCATTAAAATTCATAATTTTAATATGTCTGATTATTTCAATCGTCTTAACTCCATTTAATCGTGTAAATGCTAAAGAAAACGACTCATCTCTGAAAGATAATGAAATACACGCCAGATTTGCAGCAGTAATAGATGCCGATACTAACAGGCTTCTATATGGTAAAAATGCTGACACCAAAGCACCTATGGCAAGCACCACCAAGATTATGACATTAATAACCGCCCTTGAGATATGTCCTGATGATTATATTGCCACCACTTCTGCATATGCGGCTTCTATGCCAGATGTACAACTTAATGCTGTAAAAGGCGAACAGTTTTCAATAAAAGACCTGTACTATTCCCTTATGCTTCGTTCCCATAATGATACCGCCGTTATAATTGCAGAAAATACCGCCTACTATTATATCTGTTCTTTAACCGATAAAGAACGCAACGAACTTACCTTTGACATTTCTTTTATAAATGACTACTCTTATAACTCACATTTTATTGAGAATATATCCAAAGAACAAAGCAAAGCACTTGTGCTGGTATTTACTAATTTAATGAATAGAAAAGCCACCAGTCTTGGCTGTAATAGCACGCATTATATAACGCCTAATGGTCTTGATGCTTCTGATGATGCAGGCATTCACTCGACAACAGCCTATGAATTAGCAGTTGTTATGTCCTACTGCATTAAAAACGAACATTTCCTTTCTATAACACAGACTCACGATTACAGTTTTACAAGTCTTTCCGGCAGAAAATATTCTGTAAGCAATGCCAATGCTTTTCTTAATATGTATGATAACATTATATCCGGCAAGACGGGCTTTACTGGCGATGCCGGCTACTGCTATGTGTGTGCCTATAAGGATAACGACAGGACATTTATTGTTGCCCTGCTTGCCTGTGGCTGGCCTGACAACAAGACTTATAAATGGTCTGACGCAAAACATCTTCTTGACTACGCCAGAGCCAGCTATACAAAGCAGGACATACTTATCTGCCCTAAAGTCTTTAATATAAAGATTAAAAACAGCTCTAAAAGTTCCATTGATATACTATTTGATAAAAAACTGTCTGCCTGCATAAGCGATAATGATAATGTAGAAGTCGTGTACAATATTCCATCAAGCATTGCTGCACCGGTTAATAACGAGTGTATTATTGGAAATGTATGTGTTAACATTAATGATAAAGAAATTCAAAGATACAATATATATTGTAATGAAAACATCAAAAAAGTTTCATTTATTAGTAAAATAACACAAAAAGTCAAGAAATTATAATTGATTATTGTATTTTTTGTGTATTTGATTAACAAAATAATGACACACTAATGTTAATATAGTATAATTATAAAATATGAGATTGTATACATTATGTTAATATATACAAGAATGGAGGATTATTATGAACAGAATATACAAATGCTTTCCAGGAGGTAAATTCAAGGTATTAACATTAAGCTACGATGACGGCAAGCTTGAAGATAAAAGACTAGTTGATATATTTAACAAGAACGGCATACGTGCTACCTTCAATGTCAATTCAGGGTTAACAGATATGCCAATCAGACTGCCTGCAAGCGAATGGAATGATTTATATGACAATCATGAAATAGCCCTTCATACATGCACACACCCTACTATGAACAGATGTGGTAGCTATGAGATAGCAAGGGAAATTCTTGAAGATAAGACTAATATTGAGAAAATAATACATAAACCCGTAAGAGGAATGGCTCTTCCTAATGGAGCCGGCAACAAGCTTATTACTTCTATTGCTGCTGACCTTGGCATTAAATATATACGACCAGCCACTGACCAGTACGCTGTTGTCAAATCAGCACTCGAATATGCCAACGATTGTGAAGGTCCTATTCTTCTTGGTGATGAAAATGGCTTTTCTATGCCAACAGATTATATGAACTGGATACCAACCTGCCACCACAATCATAATCTTGTTGAGTTTGGCAAGCGTTTTATGAAGCTTACTAAAAAGCAGTACCTATATATGATGTATGTATGGGGACACAGCTTTGAATTTGAACGTAATAACAATTGGGAAGTTATGGAAGAATTCTGTGAAATGATTGGTCACCGTGATGATATATGGTATGCTACTAACATCGAAATCGTAGATTACAACGAAGCCTTTGACAGGCTTCAGATATTCGCCGATAATGAATATATCTATAACCCAAGTGCCTGTTCTGTCTGGGTTGCTGTTAATAATGTCCGTGTCGTTGAGATACCAGGTGGAGAAACTATAAAGTTATAGTTATATTTACAATATGTTAAGCCATTATATCAATACCTGTATGTAGCCCTGATTATCTCACATATTGTTTTATGTATAATAATACCTCCAGATATGACATGAATATCTGGAGGTATTAATTATTTCTTGTATAAAATATTCAGATTATTTATTCTTCTGCTTGCGAAGGCTCTTTATTGCTGTAGTTATCTTAATTGGATTGCCATATCTAAGCGTTCCCATTCTGTATATTGATGAACCTATCATACCAACACCTATAATACTTGCTACAAGTATTATAAATGAAACAACAACTTCCCAAACAGCTACATTTCCCATTGCAACACGGGCAAACATCGCACTGTATGAACTGATTGGCAGATATGACAATACCTTCATAGCAATACCATCTATATTCATAAGCTGAAAAAGAGTAATAAAGTATACAATCATAATAACCATCTGTATGCTTCCAGCACTCTTATTAATATCCTCTGTCTTAGAAACAAGTGCACCAAATGCTCCATATATAAATGTATAGAAAAGCACACCGCCAAGTCCGAATAACGCATAGGTAACAAGTACATTTGCAGGAATATCTAGTAACATATCTAACATTCCGCCCCACGCACTCTGATTAAACTTATATGCACCGACAATCGCAAGCATAAGTATTCCAGCCTGACATAACGAAGCTATTGTACCAGCAAGCACCTTGCCAAAAAATAAAATCTTAGTATCAGCACTTGTTACAAGCACCTCTATAGTCCTGTTGGACTTCTCCTGAGTAACTGATGTCGCAACCATAACACCATAGAATATTATTATCATAAATATAATGATAATGAGTGCATAACAATAAAAATAATTATTTCCCATATCCTTGCCAAGAACAACTGTCTGACTGTTAATCTCTGGATTAAAAGCCGTTATTATCTGCTCATAATCAAGATTATGGATACTGCAGTACACCATCTGGTTAAGTGCTGTAAGTACCTGATTAAACTGCATATCAATGCTGTCAGTCATACTCTTATTGTATACAATGTACTCATAATCTGTAAGACTGTGAACCACAAAGCCTGCCTTGACTTCTTCATCTGAGACTTTATCCTTTAATTCACTTTCTGATGACACCTTTTCAACCTTCATATCATCAAAAGCTGCCTGAATTATCTGAATATCTGAAAATGTTCCAGACTCATCATATATAAGAATTACATCTTTATTATTGTCTGCTTTATTATCTTTATCAGAATCACTCTTACCATCAACATTATCTTTATCGCTGTCAGAATCACCAGAATTCTGTTCTGTACTATTAGTAATTCCTGTAATGGCACTTATATCTATAAATCTTGGCACAAACATAATAGCAGCAGCTATAACAGCTATAACAACCGTACTGATTACATACGACTTATTCTTAATATAAGTCATAAGCTCATATTGAAGAACTACACCTAACTTTTTCATCAGCGTACACCTCCCTCAACAGACTTTTTATGTTCACTGCTTTCGCCTTGCGGTAACTCATCAACAATATCTCTATTATAACTATTATCGTCATTACTATTATTCTTATAATCTACCACTTTGTCGTCTTCCATATCATCACCTACAAGAGATACAAATATATCATTAAGAGATGGCTTATAAGTTTCAAAATGCTCAATTTCTATACCACACGCAATCATTCTTTTAAGAATATCCGCCCTTGACACGCCATTTATATTCCTTACAATAATCTCCTCTCTTGTTCTTCCAGTCTCTGTTATTATGTCAGACACATTGTCTTTTATAATCTGTGACAACTCATCAAGCCCCATATTAACATCTGATATAACCAGCTGATTCTCGCCATACTGTCTCTTAATGTCTTTAAGATTGCCTGCAAGTGCTATATTTCCCTTATCTATTATCGCTATGTCACGACATAACTCCTCTACATAACTCATCTGGTGGCTTGAAAATATAACTATTCTTCCTTCGTTTATGACTTCTGTCACAACATCCTGAAGTATCTTTGAATTCACCGGATCTAGCCCGCTAAATGGCTCATCGAGTATAACTATCTCTGGTTCACACGCAAGTGTTGAAGCAAGCTGTACTTTCTGCTGATTACCCTTGGATAATGTCTCTAACTTTCTGTTGGCATACTCATCTATCTCAAGACGCTTTAGCCACTTCTTTGCATTATTGACTGCCTCTTTCTTGGAAAGTCCTCTAAGTCTTGTAAGATATACTATCTGTTCAAGCACTGTCTTCTTAGGATACAACCCTCTCTCTTCTGGCAGATAGCCTATAAGATGCTTCTTAGGGTTAAACGGCTCATCGTCAAGATATACCTCACCCTCATCTGCTTTAAAGACATCCATAATAATTCTTATCGTAGTTGTCTTACCTGCTCCATTTCTTCCAAGAAGTCCAAGTGCACTGCCACTTTCAACTCCAAAAGAAATGCCGTGTAGAACCTGATTACCTTCAAAAGACTTTGTCAAGTCTCTTACTTCAAGTTTCATTAAAATGTTCTCCTCTCATATTTGTAAAACTTTTATAGTAATTGTATCATATGAAAGAACATTTTGACAGTCAAATTTTTGTTGAATTTTAAGAATTTCGGGAAATATTCTTTCTATATATTCCTATTGAAGTTCAAAACCAAAAAGAGCCTGAAACAAGCAAACTTGTTTCAGACTCTTCTGTCATTATCTATACACGCACATCGTGCTTGTAATATGTAATATTATTTATTACTGTGGCTGCTTTCCGATGTAAGCAAGGATACCACCATCAACATAAAGAATATGTCCGTTAACGGCATCTGAAGCTTCTGAAGCAAGGAATACAGCTGGACCAGCTAATTCTTCTGGCTTTAACCATCTGTTAGCAGGTGTCTTAGCACAGATGAACTGATCGAATGGATGTCTAGAACCATCAGCCTGTCTTTCTCTTAATGGAGCTGTCTGAGGTGTCTCGATGTAACCAGGTCCAATACCATTACACTGGATATTGTACTGACCATACTCAGAACAAATATTTCTTGTAAGCATCTTAAGACCACCCTTAGCAGCAGCATAAGCTGATACTGTTTCACGGCCTAACTCTGACATCATAGAGCAGATGTTAATAATCTTACCGTGACCTCTTTCGATCATTGATGGAATAACTGCCTTAGATACGATAAATGGTGCATTAAGGTCAACGTCGATAACCTGTCTGAATTCAGCAGCTGTCATATCGCACATTGGAATTCTCTTAATGATACCAGCATTGTTAACAAGGATATCGATAGGAGCTACATCCTTAGCAATCTGAGCAACCATAGCGTTAACCTGCTCTTCATTAGTTACGTCACATACATAACCGTGAGCATCGATACCAGCTTCCTTGTAAGCTGCTAATCCCTTATCTACTAATTCCTGCTTAATATCGTTAAATACGATTGTAGCACCTGCCTTAGCCATTCCGCTAGCGATAGCAAAACCGATACCATAAGAAGCACCTGTAACTAAAGCAACTTTTCCTTCAAGTGAAAAATTTACTGACATTTTAAAATCTCCTTTTCTCTTAATATTATATCAATGAACTCCAGAGCATATGGAATATCACAATATACTCCATACCTCTATGAGAATCATCCATCATAATGGATTATGCCATTAATATTAAACAGCATAATGTGTATGTAACCTATAATAATACCGCTACTCTTTATATATCAATCAATAACAATAAAATAATCTTGTTAAGCAATCATAAAGACATTCTGATTATCTAAGATCCTTCATATCTACATCATCCATATCATCGAAGTCCTGGTTCTCACCAACCATACCCCAGATGAATGTATAAGCGTGAGTAGCTGAAGCTGAGTGAATTGACCAGCTTGGTGATATAACAGCTTCTTCATTTCTCATAACAATGTGTCTTGTCTCTGTTGGCTCACCCATATAGTGGAATACAACAGCATCTTCCGGAACTTCAAAGTAAAGATATACTTCCATTCTTCTGTCATGTGTATGACATGGCATTGTGTTCCATACGCTTCCTGGTTCAAGGCAAGTCATACCCATCTCTAACTGGCAGCTTTCAACCTGTCCTGGAAGGATATACTTATTGATTGTTCTATGGTTAGCACTCTCAAGACATCCAAGTTCCTTTTTATTCTCAGGTAAAATGTCCTTAGCTGGATCAATAAATACTGTTGGGTATGTCTTATGTGCTGGTGCACTGTTAAGATAGAACTTAGCCGGGTTCTTAGGGTCTTCACTCTTGAACGAGATATCCTTAGCACCCATACCTATGTACATACCGTCTTTATATTTGAAGTTATATTCCTTGCCATCTACTGTAACTGTTCCGTTACCACCGATGTTAATGATACCCATCTCTCTTCTTTCAAGGAAATACTTAGCTCTAAGTTCAGCACCTGCTTCAAGAACAAGTTCCTTATTAACTGGTGTAGCAGCTCCTACTATAATTCTGTCAATCTGGCTGTAGATTGTCTTAATCTCATCAGCTACAAATAAATTCTGAATTAAAAAGTCATGTCTTAATCTGTCTGTGTCATAGTTCTTGACATCAGCAGGATTTGCTCCTGGTCTTACTTCCATTTTTATGTCTCCTTTTCTTGTTCAAATATGATTATGGATAACTTACAATAATATCATCCAGCTCATTTTATATAATATAATACCATTATTTATATATTTTTACAACTAATAATTCGTTTAATAAGCGGACTTGTCTTTACAATATCCTCTGATATTTCAAATGCTTTGATAATTAAGCCCTCTGCCTCTAATATTTTATCTTTATTGGCGGCATAGATTGTGGCAAGGCAGTCACCACATTTTACATAATCTCCGCGCTTGGCTGACAGCTTTACGCCGACAGAATAATCTATAACATCTTCTTTTGTCATTCTTCCGCCACCTAATATCATCGAGGCTTCTCCTATAAGTTCTGACTCAATTCTTTGAACATAGCCTTCTTTATCTGCTTTAACCTCTATTTTATAATTACATTCTGTAAATTCATCTAAATCGTCAAATACAGTTATATCCCCACCCTGACGTTTAATGAATTCCAAGAATTTATTATATGCACTTCCATCATCTATGGAATTCTGTAACATACCTCGTGCCTTGTCTGCATTTTCTTCTACTTTAGAAGCAATAAGCATCTGTGTGCCTAATTCAAGGCAGAGATTAATAAGGTCTTCTGGACCTTCTTTCTTTAAAGTCTTTACCGCTTCCGCAACCTCCAGTGCATTACCTACAGCAAGGCCCAGCGGTTCATCCATATCTGATATTACTGCTATTGTGTTTCTGCCAGCAAGACTTCCTATCTTAACCATCTCTTCTGCAAGTTTCTCGGCATCCTGCATATTTTTCATAAATGCACCGCTTCCGACTTTAACATCAAGCACAATTGCCCCTGCACCTGCGGCAATCTTTTTGCTCATTATACTGCTTGCTATAAGCGGTATGCTGTCAACAATGGCAGTAACGTCCCTTAAAGCATATATCTTCTTATCTGCCGGAGCAAGATTGCCTGTCTGTCCTGTAAGTGCAAGTCCTATCTCTTTAATATTATCAATAAATTCTTCTTCACTTAACTTAGTCCTGAAGCCTTTAATACTCTCTAGCTTATCAATTGTTCCGCCAGTATTGCCAAGTCCACGTCCGCTCATCTTGGCAACCTTGCCTCCACAGGCAGCTACCATTGGTGCAAGTATAAGTGTTGTCTTATCACCAACACCACCTGTGCTGTGTTTATCTACATTAATGCCGCCTATCTCTGACAAATCCATCATATCACCGCTATGTGCCATCGCAAGCGTAAGATTGGTTGTTTCCTCATAATTCATTCCATTAAAATATATTGCCATAAGAAGTGCCGACATCTGATAATCCGGAATTGTGCCATTGGTATATTCATTAATAACATAATCAATTTCTTCTTTTGACAATGATTCATTATATTTTTTCTTGGATATTATATCAAACATTCTCATAGCTATCACTCCTCAAACAATTGATTTTTAATTGTAACACTCTGCTTTATTTTACATTTTTGTGAATTTCTGTTTCGTAACATTGTATTTGATTATATACTAACATTTTTCTGTAATTTATGCTATTATTATTAGCAGAATTCTTAAAATAAGAATGCAGACAGCAGTTATTGCCTGCGGTTATTAATATAATACAAGGAGATATAATAATGAGTTTTGAATTTATACGAAAGCTTCCTACACCAACGGATATCAAGCGTGATTTTCCAGTTCCTGAAAGGGTTGCTGAATTAAAGAAAGAACGAGATAAAGAAATTGCCGATGTAATTACTGGCAGGTCAGATAAATTTCTTGCTATAATCGGACCTTGTTCTGCCGATAACGAGGACGCTGTATTAGACTATACATTAAGGCTTAAAAAAGTTCAGGAAAAGATTGCTGACAAAGTACTAATCATTCCAAGAGTATATACTAACAAGCCAAGAACTACAGGTACTGGCTATAAAGGTATGCTCCACCAGCCTGACCCAGAGAAAAAGCCTGACCTTCTTGCTGGTCTTGTTGCTATCAGAAAAATGCACATAAGAGTTATGGAAGAAACAGAACTTATGCCAGCCGATGAAATGTTATACCCTGAGAATTACTGGTTCCTTGCTGATGTACTCTCATATGTTGCCGTTGGTGCAAGATCTGTTGAAGACCAGCAGCACAGACTTACTGTAAGTGGCATGGACGTTCCTGCTGGTATGAAGAACCCTACAAGCGGTGATTTCTCAGTTATGCTTAACTCTGTAATCGCTGCTCAGGCAAAGCAGTCTTTCATATACAGAAACTGGGAAGTCGAAACACCTGGTAATCCTCTGGCTCACACTATATTAAGAGGTGCTGTCAACAAGCACGGACAGAACATTCCTAACTACCATTATGAAGATTTAATAAGACTTGCCAATATGTATAAGACTAAGGATTTACTCAATCCAGCTTGTATCGTTGATGCTAACCACAGCAACTCTGGCAAAATGTATGCTGAACAGATAAGAATTACTAAAGAAGTAATTCACAGCCGCAATCATTCAAATGATGTTAAACAACTTGTTAAGGGTGTTATGATTGAAAGTTATATTGAACCTGGCTGCCAGAAAGTCGGCGAAGGTGTATATGGCAAATCAATAACAGACCCTTGCCTTGGCTGGGAAGAATCTGAAAAGTTATTATACACAATAGCTGATATGCTCAAGTAACATTTTCAGACACCCCGGATTTACGTAGGCTTCGCACAACGTGCCTGCCAACAATAATATAAAACTGACTAATAATGCCATTGCTATTTTCCTTATATTAATATTCACATATGACCCTCTGCTGGTTTCCCATATGGATATTAGTATGAATATAGTAATGGCATATATTATATAATGTGGAAATGTCATCACTATGTATACAAACATTCCTTTTATCCCCATATTCATTACACTTACGCTCACAACCATTCCAACGCTCATTCCAATAATTCCGAAAATTATATATACTGCCGGAACTGCAACAGGTGTAATAAGCAGTAATATGAGAAGTGCAAATTCTTTTATTCTCGTTTTAAAAATATATTGCCACAACGCCACATTATTTACCTTCATATCAATAATAGATAATCTGAAATCATTATTCAGTACTCCAACCTTATCCGTTATATTTATTATTGCATAATTAGCTATTAGTGTCCCAGCAATAACTCCCACCATAACTGCCAACATATATCTGTATCGTTTTAAAAAAATCCCAGCCATATAAACGCCTCCTTATTTATCAAGTCAGGCTATTTATATGCCGGGATTTCTTTTAATATGTTTTGATTATTGAATTTAATTATTGAATTTAATCATTTGATTGTTTTAATTACTTTATTTACTTCATTTATAAGGTCTGCTCATATGCAAGTATAGCAGATATTGTCTTGGAATCTTCTATTATTCCGTTCATAATCATATCTTTTAATTCCTGCAATGTATAATACTCAACATTAATATATTCTTCTTCGTCAAGCTGCTGTACTGACTTTGTAAGCTTATCAGCCACATATATATCAACCTTTTCATTGCAGAAAGCAACTGCCGTAATTATAGATATAAGCTTTCTTACATTATCAGGGTCAGCTTTATACCCTGTTTCTTCTTCCAACTCTCTTATTGCCGCAGTCTTGACAGGTTCACCCTTATTAATTCCTCCTGCTGGTATTTCAAGAGTTTCTTTATCTGGTGAATTACGAAACTGCCTTACCATAATAATTCTGCCATCATCACGAACAGCAACAACAGCCGCAGCTCCCTTATGCTCAATATGATCCCAATACACTGTCTTGCCGTCTGGTGTAACAATCGTATCTTTATAAAATTCAAGCATTGAACCTTTATACATCAACTCTCTGCCAACTCTTTTTATATGTTCCATATTGAATCCTCATTTTTATTATTTAATATTATGACACTTATCATAACATGCATCTGTGGCTTTTATGACAGCATTACGGAAATTGTGTTCTTCAAGTGCTGCTACACCAGCTATTGTTGTACCACCCGGTGAGCATACTTTATCCTTTAACACTCCCGGATGCTCGTTAGTTTCAAGAACCATCTTAGCTGAGCCAAGAACTGTCTGTGCAACTAATTTATAAGCATCATCTCTCTTAATTCCATATTTGACAGCACTATCAGCAAGTGCTTCAATAAACATATATACATATGCTGGCGAACTTCCACTTGCACATACAATAACATCCATAAGCTTCTCATCAACATAGACAACCTTTCCAAATGAATTAAAAAATCTGTCTACAACATCTCTCTGTTCAAATGAAAATTCATCTTTATTGTATGATACGCCAGTCATCCCTTCTCCGACAAGAGCGGGTGTATTAGGCATTGCTCTTACAACCTTAGTATTAATTCCAAGATTATCCTTAATAGAGTCTATTGTAATTCCAGGTGCTATAGATATAACAACGCTGTCTTCTCTTATGACATTAACTATATTCTTCATTACAGCACTATATACCTGTGGCTTAACTGCTAATACTATATACTGGGCATTGTTAGCACACTCTGCATTGCTCTCAGCATATTTGACACCTGTTTCATCACTTATCCTTTTACATTTATCAAGGTCTGGACAGGTAAATATAATATCTGATGGTTCAAATACATTAAGGACACCTTTAAGCATAGCATATCCCATATTACCCATTCCAATAAAGCCTATCTTTGCCATACTGCCTGCTCCTTTCAGGATTTAGTTTTAATTTTTATCAACATTTTATTAATGTTCTTCTATTAAATTACTTCTGCTCAAGAAGCTTTTCTACACTTACTAATTTTGTACATAATACAAATAATTCTGCTGCTTCAGACATTTCCTCTGGTGTAGGGAAAGATGGTGCAATTCTTATATTGCTGTCCTTAGGATCTTTTCCATAAGGGAATGTAGCACCTGCGTTTGTAAGGATAACACCTGCTTCTTTACACTTTGCAACTATTGCCTTAGCGCAGCCTTCCATAGCATCAAATGATATGAAGTATCCTCCTCTTGGCTCTGACCAGGTACCAATTCCAAGACCTGTAAGTTCATCTTCAAGCACCTTTAAAGTAGCTTCAAACTTTGGACGCATAAATTCAGCGTGCTTCTTCATATGTTCCTTAAGACCTGCAACATTCTTAAAATATCTTACGTGTCTTAACTGGTTAATCTTATCGTGACCAATTGTCTGAATTGTCATCTGCTTCTTAATATCAGCTACATTATCCTTTGATGTTGCAAGTGCTGCCACACCTGAACCTGGGAATGTAACCTTAGATGTAGAGGCAAATTCAAATACCATGTCTGGATTTCCAGCTTTCTCACATTCAGAAATAATATCAAGGATTTCATCCTGCTTGTCATCATAAAGATGATGAATAACATATGCATTATCCCAGAATATTCTAAAGTCCTTAGCTGCTGGCTTTAATGCTGCTATTCTCTTTACTGTCTCATCTGAGTATGTGTAGCCTTGAGGATTTGAATACTTAGGTACACACCAGATACCCTTAATAGACTCATCTTCGCTTACAAGCTTCTCTATCATATCCATATCAGGTCCATCAACAGACATTGGAATATTAATCATTTCAATCCCAAATCTTTCTGTTATAGCAAAATGTCTGTCATAGCCTGGAACTGGACAGAGCCACTTTACTTTATCAAGCTTGCACCAAGGTGTATTTCCAAGAATACCGTGTGTATACGCTCTTGATACCTGATCATACATAATATTAAGACTTGCATTACCATATATAATAACGTGTTCAGGTGTTGTTCCCATCATATCTGCCATAAGCTTCTTAGCTTCAGGAATTCCATCAAGAACACCATAATTTCTACAATCTGTTCCGTCCTCTGACTTTAAGTCAGATGAACTATTGATTACATCAAGCATATCCATTGTTACATTAAGCTGCGTTGCTGATGGCTTACCTCTTGACATATTAAGGTTAAGTCCCTTAGCCTTTGCTTCCTTGTATCTTTCATCAAGTTCAGCCTTTAACTGTAATAACTGTTCTTTGCTCATTTCGTTGTACTGCATATTAATCCTCCATTTCATAATTAAAAGGTCTTAAATACTATACTATGAAGATGATTTTTTAGCAATAGTTTTCACATTATATTTATGAATTTTGATTAAAAATATTAATTAATTAGACATTTTTAAGAATTTTATTAATAAAATTAAGTGTTAGCTTAATATTATTAAGTCAGCCTTTGAATTTTATACTAAGAATTACATTTCAATAAGCATTGTAATAATTATTGTATATAACTGCCATATGTTTAATTCTGGCATATTAACACTTAAAATCAAAAGGTAATTTAGTCTATTCACCAATTTGACATCAATAAAAGGCTACACAATAGTATAAGACGAAATATTATAGTAAATACTAATACAAAACATAAAAAAAGAAGCTGCCAAGAATTTTGAATTCTTGGTAGCTTCTCTGGTTCTTTAAATATGTTCGTAATTACTTAGCGTAATCAACAGCTCTTGATTCTCTTACAATACTAACTTTAATCTGTCCTGGATATTCCATCTGATTTTCAATCTGTTTAGAAATATCCCTTGCAAGTAATACCATATCTGAATCACTAATCACTTCAGGAACAACCATTACTCGAACCTCTCTACCTGCCTGAATAGCAAAAGACTTCTCAACTCCCTTATATGAGTTGGTAATATCTTCTAATTGTTTTAATCTGTTTGTGTAAGTTTCTAACGTCTCTCTTCTAGCACCAGGTCTTGCGGCTGAGATTGTATCAGCAGCTTGTACAAGACAGGCTATTAAACTTTCTGGTTCAACGTCACCATGATGAGCTTCTACCGCATTAATAACAAGTGCTGATTCCTTGTATCTTCTACAGAGGTCAACACCCAACTGAATATGTGAGCCTTCCATTTCATGGTCGACAGCTTTACCTATATCATGTAATAAACCAGCTCTCTTTGCCATCTTTACATCAAGACCTAATTCGCTGGCTAACAATCCTGTAATCTGAGCTACTTCAATTGAATGTTTTAATACATTCTGACCATAACTGGTTCTGTATCTTAACTTACCAAGTAAGCGAACCAATTCAGGATGAATTCCATGGACACCAACCTCAAGGGTTGCAGCTTCACCTTCTTCTTTAATTAATGTTTCAACTTCTTTCTGGGCTTTTTCAACCATCTCCTCAATTCTTGCTGGATGAATCCTTCCATCAAGAATAAGCTTCTCAAGAGCGATTCTTGCAATCTCCCTTCTAATTGGATCAAAGCCTGATAAAACTACAGCCTCAGGTGTATCATCAATTATAAGTTCTACACCAGTAAGTGTTTCAAGAGTTCTTATATTACGACCCTCTCTACCAATAATGCGGCCTTTCATTTCATCATTAGGAAGCTGTACAACTGATATAGTTGTCTCGGCAACGTGGTCAGCGGCACATCTTTGAATTGCATTAACCACTAATTCCTTTGCCTTTTTATCTGCTTCCTCTTTTGCCCTGCTTTCTAATGTCTTAACCATTACAGCAGTATCATGTTTAACTTCATCTTCAACAGTTTTTAATAGATATTCTTTTGCCTGTTCGGAGGTTAATCCAGAGATTCTTTCAAGTTCCTGCTGTCTTTTCTTTTCAAGTTCGTCAACCTTCTGTCTTTGTTTACCAAGTTCTTCTTCTTTTCTGGTAATACCTAAGTCACGCTTCTCTACTGCTTCAATCTTTCTGTCAAGAGTTTCTTCTTTAGAAAGGACTCTCTTCTCGTACTTCTGAATTTCTGCACGTCTTTCCTTAGTCTCTTTCTCAAGCTCATTCTTAGTCTTTAAAGATTCTTCTTTAACTTCTAAGAGTGCCTCTTTCTTCTTAGTCTCAGCCGCTTTCAACGCTTCATCTATTATTTCTCTGGCTCTTTCGTTCGCATTGCCAATCTTTTCATCATTGCTTTTATTGATGGCTTTACTAGATACAACCCAGGTAATAGGTGCGACTATCACAAGTGTAACAAAAAATGTGACAACTGCCGGAATAAATGACACAGGAGCACCTCCTTATTAAGTTTTCATTGTACAAAAAATACAACATACTAATATTATACTCTAAACGGCATTATGTCAAGGTTACATCAACCTAACTTGTCATTATCTTGCATATATTATCCGGCCTATTAATACTCATTAGTATCATATACCATATCAAGTGCTTTATTGATATCATCAAGCCTAAAGCCCTTTCTGTAAAGTGAAGCTTTTAATTTCTGTAATTGATTATAATCTTTAATATCAATTGAATTAATCTTTTTATTGATATGTCCGATTATTACATTAATCTCCTTTGCATAATCATCTTCCTCACAATAAAATTCATCACAGGCTTCTTTAATAATATCAGCAGAAACACCAAGCTTTAACAAAGATGTCTCAATCACACGCCTTGATTTAGAAGATGACCTCGATATTATATAATTATCAGCAAATCTTCTGTCATCAATATAACCATATGAATATATATATGCTACAGTCTCATCAATACAGCACTTAGGATAACCATTAGCCTGTAGCTTCTCCCTTAGCCTGCCTTCTGTATAATCGTGGCTCTTAAGCAGAGCCATCGCCCTTATCTTAGCTCTTTTAGTAAGTATAGTTATTATCTCATTGTAAATATCGGACATAATAACACTGTCCACTTTAATCTGATACTTTCTTATCTCTGAGTTATATAAAACGAACGCAGGTTCGTAATTAACAAATACTCTCCTGCGTTGTTTATTAACATCGACAATCGAAGTGACTAAATATTGTATATCTGAAGAAACTTCATCATTATACATTTACTTCTTCCGCCTCTTTCTCGCCAGTCTTTTTCTTAGACTTAGCTTTAGTATCTTCTGCTTCTGCCGTATCAGCTTCTTCACCTATTCCATAATGGGCACGAACTTTCTTATCTATCTCATCCTTTAATTCCGGATTGTTAAGAAGAAACTGCTTAGCATTCTCTCTACCCTGTCCAATCTTCTCTCCATTATATGAAAACCAAGCTCCACTCTTCTGTACAATTCCCACATTAGAAGCTAAATCAATTAAATCGCCCTCTGTTGATATTCCTTTACCAAACATTATGTCAAATTCCGCTTCCCTGAATGGAGGTGCAACCTTGTTCTTAACTATCTTAACCCTTGTACGGTTACCAATAACTTCTCCACCAGACTTTAATGTCTCTATCTTACGGACATCTAGTCTTACAGACGCATAGAACTTAAGTGCACGTCCACCTGTGGTTGTCTCTGGGTTACCGAACATAACTCCAACTTTCTCTCTTAACTGGTTGATAAATATAACAACACAATTATTCTTACTTACAACAGGAGTAAGCTTTCTTAAAGCCTGTGACATAAGTCTTGCCTGTAAACCTACATGTGAATCACCCATATCACCATCAATCTCAGCCTTAGGTACAAGTGCAGCTACTGAATCGACAATAACGATATCAATAGCACCAGATCTTACCATTGTCTCACATATCTCAAGTGCCTGCTCACCACTGTCGGGCTGTGATATATATAAATTATCAATATCTACACCTATATTCTTAGCATATACAGGGTCAAGTGCGTGCTCTGCATCTATAAATCCAGCTATACCGCCACGCTTCTGAACTTCTGCAACCATATGAAGTGCTACTGTTGTCTTACCTGATGATTCAGGACCATATATCTCAACAACTCTTCCCTTAGGCACTCCACCTAAACCAAGTGCTATATCAAGGCTTAATGAACCTGTCGGAATACATTCAACATTCATATTAGTAGCTGAATCACCAAGCTTCATTACAGAACCCTTACCAAACTGTTTCTCAATATTAGAAATCGCAGCATCAAGTGCTTTCATCTTATCTTCATTATTAACCAATTATAAATACCTCCATATCAATGAACATTCGTTCGTCTTTAATGATAATATTATATACTGTGTCATTTGTCAATAGCTTTTCGAACATTCATTCTGTAAAAATAGTAAATTTAATTAAACACTGTATATATTCACCTGAAATCTATACCAGCCAGTACATTACAGCGTTGCAAAACGTTAATCATAATCCAGGCCAATTATATAATGTCAACTTAACTTAAAATCTAATTACAACCTAATTCAGCTTAATCCAAATCAATTCAACCTAATTCAAATTATAATTGCAGTCTTAGACCAAGTCTTAATTATTATTACTATGTAACATATTGGATACATATATCCTATCATATATCGCACTTTATGTAAAGATATAAATAGTATTATATCAATATATTTTCATTGATATAATAACATTTATATCATTTCAAATTACAGATTAAATATTATTTTAAATCGCACTTCAAATCATATTAAATATAATCTTAAATCGTACTTCAAATCATATTAAATATAATATCAAATTATACTTCAATCATATCCTGCAAGCCTATACCTGCGACAATTCTTTCAGTATCATATTCAGAGCTTCCTCACAGGCTTTTTTACGTACAGTCTCCCTGTCACCTGTAAAGTTGAATTCTTTAGCATAGCTCCTGCAATTATGTGCTATTCCAATATATACAAGACCTACAGGTTTATCGTCTTCCATCGACGGACCTGCAACACCTGTCACTGATACAGCTATATCCGCATTGGCGGCTTTTAATGCTCCGTCTGCCATTTCACAGGCTGTATTACTGCTCACCGCTTTATATCGTTGCAGTGTATCATTGCTGACACCAAGTATTTTGTGCTTAGCTTCATCGCAATAAGTAATATAGCCTTCGTGAAATATTTCTGATGCACCGCTTACATTTACAATTGAAGATGCAACCATACCGCCTGTGCAGGACTCAGCAGTTGTCAGCAGGCAGTTGCACTCTTTTAATTTCTTAACAACTTCTTCCTCTAATTTCATATTTCGTTTCGACTCCTTTTATTAATCCCTTCATAATTCAACAATGGTTCGGATGCACAATACACCCGAACCATCATCTGCAAATATTAACCATAAACATTTAACACATAAAAACATCGAATAGCTATTCCATATCAATCAGCAATTAACAATCACCTCTGTTTATTAATTAATCTGTCTTTATCAATTTTTAATAAAACAGCTTATCAATATCAACTAATTATTAGAACCCTCTATAAAGATTTTATAATTCTTTACAATATAATCAATCAGTGAAACAACCGTAAGTATAAGGGCAATATATGTGACTACCATATTAACAACCCCGCTAAATGGATAATTCAGGTCTAATATAAGAAGAATTATCATTATCATCTGGAAAGTTGTCTTAAACTTGCCCCAGTAGCTTGCTGCAATAACAACACCATTATCAGCCGCGATAAGCCTGAAACCACTTATTATAAATTCTCTTGCAATAATAATTATTACAATCCAGGCAGCAACTTTATCAAAATCAACAAGTGCAATAAGTGCTGAACACACTAAAAGCTTATCAGCAAGTGGATCCATAAACTTTCCAAAGTTAGTTACAAGGTTATACTTTCTTGCAATCTTTCCATCAAGAAAATCTGTAATGCTTGCAAGTATAAATATTGCCGCAGCTGCTATATTTCCAGCCATTCCCAATCCCGGTATATATAATACAACAAGAAATACAGGAATCATAATCATTCTTAAAATTGTTAATTTGTTAGGTAAATTCATAATACTCTCCATTCCTACACTTCTGCATATAATCTTACTGCATTGTGCATATTAATATCTGTGATGTTAATTATTCAACAATAGTTCCAATAAGATCATATTCGGTTGAGCCTGTAATCTTAACATCAATGAAATCACCTGACATAAGCTCTCTGTCACATTCAACAAATACAAGACCATCAACATTAGGTGCATCTTTGTATGAACGTCCAACATATGTATTATCTTCTGGTATAAAGCCTTCAATCATAACTCTCACAATTCGTCCAATCATAGCGGCTGACCTGTCTGCTGATATTTCCTGCTGTAACTGCATTAACTCATCTCTGTATTTTTCCTTAATCTCTTCATCAATCTGGTCAGGCATCTGTGCGGCTACAGTATCCTCTTCTCTTGAATATGTAAATACACCTAATCTGTCAAACTCACACTCATCTATGAACTGCATAACTTCCTCGTGATCCACATCTGTCTCACCAGGAAAGCCTGTAATAAGTGTAGTTCTTAAGGCAATATCAGGAATCTCCCTTCTAAGCTTTGCAACAATATCTGTAAGCTCCTGCTTTGAAGTTCTTCTACCCATACGCTTAAGAATATTGTCGCTTGCGTGCTGTATAGGCATATCAAGATAATGACAGACCTTTGGCTCATTTTTAATAGCTTCTATAAGCTCATCATTAATCTCTTCCGGATAACAGTAAAGAATTCTTATCCATTCAAGTCCTTCTATTAAGCCAAGATTATGTAAAAGCTTAGGAAGCGACTTCTTTCCATATAAATCAACTCCATAAAGAGTTGTTTCCTGTGCAACAAGTATAATCTCTTTAACGCCACCCTCAACGAGCTTCTTAGTCTGGTTAACAAGATACTCAATAGGAAAGCTTCTAAAGCTTCCCCTTACCTTAGGTATTACACAGTAAGTACAGTGCTTATCACAACCCTCTGCAATCTTTAAATACTCATAATAACCCGGGGTTGTCACAATTCTATCAGCTTCAACCATTGGCATTCTGTTCGCATCTTCAACAAAATTAGATATGCCCTTTTCTTCAAGTACAGAATTAATCATATCAGCAATCTTATCATAAGAAGATGTTCCAACAAATGCATCTACTTCCGGAATTTCCTTAATAATCTCATCCTGATATCTGTGTGCAAGACAGCCTGCAACTACAAGCACCTTACATCTGGCATCTTTCTTATGTTCTGCCATCTCAAGTATTGTATTAATACTTTCCTGCTTGGCATCGCCTATAAAACAGCAGGTATTAATTGCTATAATATCAGCTTCCCATTCATCATCAGTGAACTCAAATCCCTTATTCTTTAAGATGCCAAGCATATTCTCAGTATCAACAAGATTCTTATCGCAGCCAAGCGAAACAAATAGTATCTTCATAAATAACCTCTATTATACTCTCATAATCATAAAATACTTGTGTATAATAGCATACATTTAACAAAAAATAAATGGCTATCCCCAAGTTAATACAATGTTTAATTAAAATTTAACACATATTAATTATATGATGTTGTGGCAAAAGCCCCAAAATATGAGCAAACTCACATAGTTTTAATCCTTTTGCCCCTGGTATCATTATATTAATGTAGTTATAATAAGTGCCACCGCCGGCAGTGTTATTATGCTTATAAATGTAGTAAGCACCACCATAGCCGCCGCAACATCCTCATCATATCCGAATTGCACCGCAAATACAGAAGATATTGATGCACAAGGACACGCCTCAAGAATAATTACAACATCAGCAACCATTCCGCTGATATTAAATATTTTAAAAATAGCTATGCACACTACAGGTATAATGAACATTCTGACAATAATTGCAAAATATACAAGCTTATTATTAAACATATTCTTTATTGGGCTTGCCGCAATTATCATACCTGTAATAAACATAGATAATGGCGTGTTAATAGCCGCCGCATAACTTATTGGCTGACTTATAATATCTGGAAGCGGAATTCCTGCAATAAATATTAAAAGTCCAATAAACACTGATATTATAGCTGGTGTTGTGAATATCTTTTTAACAATTGCTTTTAAATCAAAGGTTCTGCTTACAATTGAATATCCAAGTGTCCATAAAAAAATATTGAATGCTGTCACAAATGCACTTGCATATATAAGTCCCTCACTTCCAAATAGAGCCTGTATCAGAGGAAATCCCATATATGCTGCATTAGAAAACATACAGCCAAATCTTACGATAGGCACATTATCTCCCTTTAACTTAAAAGATAATAAAAATGTTATGGCAAATCCAACAACTAAAAGCAGTATGCTTAATCCCAATGCGTACAATATATTCTTAAAAATATTGTCATCAAATTCTGTCAGATAAGAATTAATTATCATACAAGGCACAACAAAATATACCAGAAGATCAGAAAATGCTTTCCTTCCCTCTATCTTTACTGCACCTGTCTTAACACATATAAATCCAGAAAATATTAATATAAATAATACAATAACCTGTTTTGCTGTTATAAGAGCTAGCGTCATATATTTTTCCTCCATTGTTATATATAACATATAATAATGCGAAAGAAATTATTCGTCAATATTAAAGTCAGATATAACAATGTATATATTTGAATACTATTCTTTTTTTCTTCTTTAATTCCTTATAAATTTCTTCCGCCGCTTTTCTGTATAAGACCAATACATTCTTCTTATAATATGACCTGCCTTTATCTGTATCAGCAAAACGTATATACATAATACTATCGTATACATTTTTTGCTTCTTCGTATGTAATATTGCCATAACGTGCCGAAAGCTTATAAGCAAAATCTTCCTCTGTCCCGTTATATCCGGTGAAATCTCCCGCAAAATGCAGCATTTCCATTAATCTTTCATATATATCACACGAACTTAAAGACTGAATTTTCCTGAGCCTGCTTACCCTGTATAACTTAATCCATAATGGCAGCAAGACAATTAATATAACAAGAGTCAGTATTGCTATATATTTAACAACCACTACAGCCACTTTAAAGCCTTTTTTTAATGCCACCTTAACAGCTCCGCTTCTTGTACTTACATAAGTTACATCTTCACTGCTATCACCGCTAATGCTCGCTTTATCGAGTGTCCAGCCGTGTTCACTCATAACATTGTTAAATGTATTAATATCATAACCCGGATATGAAACTGCACAGCTTCCATCACTTGCTGGCGTAACATCTACAGGAACCCAGCCATAATTATCAATAAATATTTCCGTCCACGCGTGCATTTTTTTATCAGAAACCTCTGCAACATAAGTTGACTGATCAGTTTCCTTGAAGTCCTCGGCACTTAATCTGTAACCACATACATATCTTGCTGGAACTCCGTACAGCCTGTACATAATTGTAGCCACCGTTGCATAATGAACGCAGTAACCCCTCTGTGCATTAAACAGAAAATCCTCCGCAATATCTGATGATCCCAACATTACCCCCGGAGTTCTTGTATATCTTGTATTGCTTAGCAGTGTATACATAATAAATGTAGTCTTATCCCTTAGTGATGTTAATGGATTAGCCTGAACATATGAAGTCAGCCTTGGAACCAAACTTTTGGATACAGCAGAATAGATTGGAGTCATAGCTGCCTTATACAACTGCTGTACATTTTTATAATCCCGAACTGTTGTATTATATTTTTCATTACTCTTCTCTCTCCATTCAGACTGCATATCTGCCTGTTCAATATATTCAATATTGTATGTTTTCTTTCCGTCATCACCTTTGCTGAAATTCTTAGAACCACTATTGTAATAAGGCTCTATTGTCTGTTTATAATTATCATTAACATATTTAACATCTAATTTTCTGTTTATTTTATTATTGTTAGAGGTCGCAACAATTCCGCTGTTCCTCATATATATATTAATATAATAATACATCTTTTTAAAATATGTTGATGCGTAAACAGGCTGTGATATCGTTTCTTTCTTAAATTCAGTTCTGTCTATATTCTTACATATAGTATCATCATCAGTTGAATCCCAGCTTCCGCCCTTATATTCGCCACCTCTGAAACCGTAAAGATATAAATCCTCTGTTGGCATTTTACTTACCGTAACTGTCATCTGGGTAATTCCAGACTGGTAATTATTGCCTGAACTTATCTCCCCATTAATCTTAACATCAGAACCCTTGCCTGATATTCTCTTTGATGTCTTATAGATAGTCTGCTCTATGCCCGAAATAGAACCATACATATATTCAGAAAATATATTGGTAATAATATCAGCTGCAAAGAAAATAATCACTGTCGCTGCAATACAATATATTATACTTTTCTTATGTATCAACTTTCCGCTTCTTGTTGTATACAGCATTTTCTTACGTCTTCCAAGCACAGCGTAAGACACGCCCACTATAACCTGATGCATAACTATTACAAATATATGAAACAAGCTTACCTCTAATCTTAATATAGGTGAAGCTGCAAGCATTACAACTGTAACCAGTGTCAATATAACACGGTTTTTAAATATAACCTCTAACAGATATATAATATAAATAAGCACGACACTGCTTACAAACACCACATATGTAACATTCTGTGTATTTGCCCGTCCGTCAACCAGTGCCTGCATTATTGATACAGACTGCTCTGATATACGCTGTATATTAAATACAGACAATATAGCTGTTACAGCCACTTCTCCCACTATCACAAATGGCAGAAACTTCCTCTTATTATAATGTGCATAACTTAAAATATACGCATATATTCCTGAGAATAATAATACTCCCACAACTGTAAAGCTGACAGCATCTAATTCATCAACAAATAATATAACCGATAACAGCCCTGTCATTATCCCTGCAAAGGCTATATAAGGATTACCATTATATGTGTCAGAATGTGCCTGCCTTACATTAATACGCATGTTCTCCATATACATTTTCTCCCAATAACTCAGTAACATCAGATGATGTATCTATCTTTATGATATTCTTATCAATATACTCTCCAAGGCTGTATTCCCTGCTAATATCCGTATCATTATTACGACAATTATAATGAAGCCTATATAATATATAATATACATTCTTTAAATCATCATAATCTGATACTGTCTGTTTACATAAAGCTCCAGAATTAAGATCATTCCACAGCACTGATACCTTCGTGTCGTCCTGAATAAAACCCATAACAAGCATAGCTGTCTTATCATAAAAGCTGCTCATACGCTCAATATTATTAATATCATCAGGCAGTGTATCAAGAAGCACAAGTATCTCCCTGTCAACTTGTCCACAGAATTCCTTAATAAGCAGATCTCCTGTTCTTGAACTTAAATTCCAGTGTATGTGCCTATAAGAATCTCCTGTCTGATATTCCCTTATCTGTCTTATATCATCGTGTGAACTGCCTTTTCTGTTGATATACAACTCTATATTATTATTGCTTTCATATTGTGAAAAAGCGCCTTCATATATACTGCTTTCAACTTCTGGAAATATCAAAATATTCATTATGCTTAAAGGCTTTATTGTACAATAAAACAAGCCTGTGTAATCATACACTTTCGCTTTAACTATCTTTACATCCGCCATTCCACAATATGGCAGGCTGACAGATAAATCCATATTATCCTTCCTGCCCTTACAGCCTCCGTACAGCTTTACGTTCTTTCGGTATTTCTTGTATTCTTTACCTTTCTTATCACAATATGACACGACTACATCTAATCTGATTTTCGTGATTGGTATTCCTGTTTTATTGCTTACATTAATTCTTAACTGGCAGCCAGAATTCTTTAACTCCTCTGCCAGATTAACATCAAAATCAAATGCAACATTTCTTTTATATATACGAGTTAATATATACATACCTGCTATTAGCAGAAGATTAACAGCTACATAAAGCATAAGTGCAAATGAATGAAATATGCCTGCTACATACCACACAACAGCAAGTATAATAATCAAAAATACACCTGTCATTATGCCTTCTTTCCTACTGCTGGCTTAGCAACTGATTTCAAAATATCATTAATCACTTCTGCCTTGTCTTTACCGTCCATTCTCGCCGCCATATTAAGAATTATTCTGTGTGTTATAACATACTCAAACTGTGCAATAACGTCCGCAGGAACAACATAATCCCTTCCGTTAAGCCAGCTCCACGCCTTACACATCTTTACAAGTGCTATAGTTGCTCTTGGACTTGCACCTCTTTCTATATAACGTGACTTTCTTGTAGCTGTAACAAGATTAACTATATATTTGTATATGCTCTCGTTCATATATACATCATATATTTCATTCTGCATACTTATAAAATCATCTATGCTCACCACTGGTGTCATATCACTTGTCCTGCTCTGCTTTCCTACAGACATAGCCATATCAAGCTCACTTTCATAATCAGGGTAACCGATTGATAAAGTAATCATAAATCTATCCATCTGTGCTTCTGGAAGGCTCTGTGTTCCTGCATTACCAAGCGGATTTTGTGTTGCAATAACAATAAAAGGTTCTGGAACTTCTCTGGTAACGCCCTCAACGCTTACCTTTCTTTCTTCCATAACCTCTAAAAGTGCTGACTGTGTCTTAGGTGATGTTCTGTTAATCTCATCAGCAAGCAACAGATTACAGAACACGCTTCCCGGCTGATATATGAATTGACCTAAGTCATTTCTGTATACAGAATATCCTGTAAGATCAGACGGCATTACGTCCGGAGTAAACTGCACCCTCTTGCAGTCAAGTGCCATTGCCTTGGAAAATGCTGTCGCAAGTGTTGTCTTACCAACACCCGGAATATCTTCCAAAAGTATATGTCCTCCGGCCAGAAATGCCGCCATAATCTCTCTTATTTGTTTATCTTTTCCTAATATAACATTGTTAACCTGCTCTATTACATTAAGTGCCTTTAGTACATTATTATCCAAAACCTCTTCCTCCCTGATATATATGCTTAAAATTATACACTATATACAATAACAAAGCAAAAACAATATATTTTTTATTCAGTTTTATTCATCTGTATAAGAGATGGCACATTTTACGGCTCTTCTCCAGCCTGCGAGAAGGTTATCCCTGTCTGATGGTGCCATACTGCTCTCAAATGTGGAAGCCAACTGCCAGTTATCTCTTATCTCATTCAGATCCTTAAAGAAACCAACTGCCAGACCAGCAAGATATGCCGCACCAAGTGCAGTAGTTTCTATACACTTAGGACGTCTTATCTTAGCTCCAAGAATGTCTGCCTGAAATTCCATTAGGAAATCATTGGCACTTGCCCCACCATCTACTTTTAACTCTTTAACTATATGTCCTGTGTCACTTTCCATTGCCTTTAACACATCATATGTCTGATATGCTATTGACTCAAGCGATGCCCTTATAAAATGTTCCTTGTTAGCACCTCTTGATAAGCCTACAACGCAGCCTCTTGCATAAGGATTCCAGTAAGGTGCACCCATTCCCGAAAATGCAGGAACAATATATACTCCATTGGTGTCATTTACCATTCTTGCATAATCTTCTGATTGTGAAGAGCTTCTTATAAGCCTCATCTCATCACGAAGCCATTGTACAATTGCACCGCCTGTAAATACACTTCCCTCAAGTGCATAATGAAGCTGGTCATCACTTCCTGCCGCAATCGTAGTTATAAGACCATGCTTAGACTCCACAGGCTTATCCCCTGTATTCATAAGAAGAAAACAGCCTGTTCCATATGTATTCTTTACTTCTCCCGGCTCAAAACAGCACTGTCCAAAAAGTGCCGCCTGCTGGTCACCTGCCGCACCTGCTATTGCAACATTTCCAGCAAGAACAGAAGGGTCTGTATAACCATATATACAGCTTGAAGGCTTTACCTTAGGAAGCATAACCTCTGGTATATTGAACTTTTCAAGAAGCTCTTTATCCCAGCACCTGTTATGAATATCAAAAAGCATAGTTCTTGAAGCATTAGTATAGTCTGTAACGTGCACCGCACCGCCTGTAAGCTTCCATATAAGCCAGGTGTCAACCGTACCGAATAGCAATCTGCCCTCTTCTGCCTTTTTCCTTGCTCCTGCTACATTACTAAGTATCCACGCAATCTTAGTTGCACTAAAATACGCATCTGGCACAAGTCCTGTCTTTGCCTTGATTACATCTGCATAACCATCTTTTACAAGCAGATTAATATCCTTGGCTGTACGTCTGCACTGCCATACAATAGCATTATATACAGGCTCACCTGTTTCTTTATCCCACACAATTGTAGTTTCACGCTGGTTGGTTATTCCAATGCCAGCTATATCCTTAGGCTTAGCACCCACAAGTGCCATAGCCTCAGACATAACCGCATACTGTGTTGACCATATCTCCATTGGATTGTGTTCCACCCAGCCCGGCTTAGGATATATCTGTTCAAATTCCCTCTGTGCCATTGAACAGATATTGCCAGCCTTATCAAATAATATACATCTTGAGCTTGTCGTTCCCTGATCAAGTGCCATAATATACTTTGCCATATTACTCCTTATTTAATGCCTCATCTAATGTATGCCAGCCAAGTACAGCACATTTTACTCTTGCAGGCATATGTGATATATCTTTAAGTGCTGATGCCTCGTCTAATTCTTCAATCTCCTCATCGGTTGCTTCACCCTTAATCATCTTAAAGAATAAATCTCCAAGCTTTAAAGCTTCTTCTTTAGTCTTTCCAATTATCATCCCAAGCATAATATCAGCCGATGCCTGGGATATAGCACAGCCATCTCCAACAAAAGCTCCGTCCTTAATAATACCGTCTTCAACCTTAAGCTTAAGCCATATATCATCACCACAGTTAGGATTTACACCCTCAAGGACGATATTGGCATCTTCTAAGTCGTGTTTAAATTCTGGTCTTATATTATGTTCTGTAAGTATTTCATTATAAAAGCCTCTATTCATCATAACCCATTCTCCTTCTTATGTTAAGCACACTCTCAACAAATGCTTCTGCTTCCTTCTCTGTATTATAGAACATAAAGCTTGCTCTTGTCGCATTATTAACTCCAAGAAATGTAAGCAGTGGCTGTGCACAGTGATGTCCAGCCCTTACATCTATTCCGTCAGAAGATAATATCTCGCTTACATCGTGTGGGTGAACCCCATCTATTGTAAATGCTGCTATTCCTGTATGGTTCTTATAATCATCAGAGCCTAATATATGAATGTACTTATGACCTTTAAGTCCGTTAATAGCAATCTTTGTAAGTTTTTCTTCTTTCTGCTGTATATAGTCAAAGCCTATCTCATTAATGTATTTAATTGCTGCTGCAAGACCAACAGCTCCTGCCGCATTTACCGTTCCTGCCTCGAACTTGTGTGGAAGTTCTGCATAAGTTGCACCATCTCTAGTAACTGAATTAATCATCTCACCACCTGTAAGAAATGGCTGCATATTCTTAAGTATGCTTTCCTTACCATAAAGTACACCAATTCCCATAGGTCCCATAAGCTTATGTCCTGAAAATGCAAGAAAATCAGCATCTAAGTCTTTTACATCAATCTTCATATGTGGTGCACTCTGTGCCGCATCAACAACCATAACAGCACCATTATCGTGTGCTATTTTGGCTATCTTTTTAATTGGATTGACACAGCCTAATACATTGGAAACCTGTGCAACTGCAACGATCTTAGTATTAGCATTAATTCCATCTTTAAGAGTATCATCTTTTAATGTTCCGTCCTTCTCACATTCCAGATATCTTAAAGTTGCACCTGTCACTCTTGCAACCATCTGCCAAGGCAGAAGATTGCTGTGGTGTTCCATTATTGAAACTGCTATTTCATCTCCAGCCTTAAGATTATTAATACCATAGCTATATGCAACAAGGTTAAGGCTTTCTGTTGTATTTCTTGTAAAGATTATCTCCTTATCAGAGTCCGCATTAAGAAACTGTCTTACAACCTCCCTTGCATCCTCATATTCCTTAGTAGCGGCAAGACTTAATGGATAAAAGCCACGGAGAGGATTGGCATTATTAACCTCATAAAATCTGCTTTCAGCATCAATTACGCACTGTGGCTTCTGTGCTGTTGCCGCATTATCAATATATATAGAAGAATTATTATTAAGAAGTGGAAAATCTTTTCTATAATCTTTCTGCTCTTTAATCTCCATTACTGCCTCCATTACTGCAACACTTCTTCAAGCTGCTCCTCTGCAAGCTTTTCTGTGTCCTCGTCATTAATCTTTCTTATAATAACTTCAATTCTTCCTTTAGTCATTATATCCTCAGCGTTCTTCTTATCAATGCCTCTTGAAGCATAATAGAACAATGTTTCCTCATCGAGCTCACCGATTGTAGCTCCGTGTGAACCATTAACATCTTCCTCTGCACAGAGTATAAGAGGTATTGTCTTGTTTCTGACATCTTCGCCAAGTAAAAGTACATTTTCTGTCTCTGCACCAACTGAACCAGAAGAACCATTTTTAAAATCAATAGAACCTCTGAAAAGCTTAGAAGCTTCGTCCTTTAATGCACCATCAACTCTTATCCCGCTGTTAGTCTTCTTTCCAATATGATTAGATATAAGGTTAATATCTATATTCTGCTTCTTAGCTCCAAGGTATCCAATATCTGCTGTAAATGCAGAATTATTGCCTATAAGCTCTGTCCTTATTCCATCATAAAGGCTGCCCCTGCCTACGAATACCTGAACAATCTCAAATGAGGCATTATCTGAAAGCCTGCATCCTGTATCGCTTAATACATCAATGCTTTCTGGCTGCATATATACCTGAATAAGGCGTACCTTGCTGTTAAGACCTGTATCTATAAGTGTTCTTAATGCTACCCTGCCTTCTGTACTGCTCTCACCTTTAAAGTTCTCAATTATTGTAAATGTAACATTATCCTCTACATTAACTATAATCTTTCCTGACTGGCTCTTATCATTGCCATTGACATTAATATATAATGTCTGGCCGTTAGTTTCTTTATCTGCATTTACAAGTAATGTATTAGTTACGCCTGCTTCAAATAACACATCTGCTTCTTTGCCTGCACCTGTAAGAACTGCATTTTCTATATCACTGTAATCTTTAGCATTAACATCTGAACATACCTTATCACAGCCTTTTGTATCCATATCACAAGGTACTAAATTATCATCCCATAAAAGACGTGTATCATTCATATTAAGCTGGTACCATGTCTTTGCTGGAAGTGCATTTATTCTATATTCATTATTATTCATAAATTTCTCCATTCCTGCTCATCTTATCAGCACAATTAACCTATACTGCCTTTCATTTCAAGTCTTATGAGATTATTCATTTCAATTGCATATTCAAGTGGAAGCTCCTTAGATACGTTATCTGCAAATCCACTTACGATACAGGCTCTTGCATCTTCCTCTGTCATTCCTCTTGACATAAGATAGAATACTGCTTCATCGCTTATGCTTCCAATCTGTGCTTCGTGTCCGACATCCGCCTTGCTTGTCTTAATATCCATTGCTGGAATTGTATCTGAACGTGATATGCTGTCAAGCATAAGTGACTGACACGATACAGAAGCCTTGGAATTCTCTGCCTTGGAATTAACTATAACTGATGACCTGAATGTACTAATTCCACCATCCTTTGATATTGACTTAGTATTAATATATGAGCTTGTGTTCTTTCCTGTATGGACAACCTTTGCACCTGTATCAAGATTTTGTCCTTTTCCTGCAAATGTAATTCCTGTAAATTCCATTTTAGAATTATCACCCTTAAGAATACTCATAGGATAAAGATATGATACGTGTGAGCCAAATGAGCCTGATACCCACTCAATTGTACCACCTTCCTCAACAATAGCTCTCTTAGTATTAAGGTTATACATATTCTTAGACCAGTTCTCTATAGTTGAATATCTAAGCTTGGCATTCTTTCCTACAAATAGCTCAACACAGCCGGCGTGTAGATTAGCTACATTATACTTAGGTGCTGAACACCCCTCTATGAAATGCAAATCAGCTCCCTCATCTACAATAATAAGTGTATGCTCGAACTGTCCTGCTCCCGGTGCATTAAGTCTGAAATATGACTGTAATGGTATCTCAACTGATACTCCCTTTGGAACATATACGAAAGAACCACCAGACCATACTGCACCATGAAGTGCCGCAAACTTATGGTCAGTAGGCTTAACAAGCTTCATAAAATGTGTACGCACCATATCTGCATATTCACCCTTTAACGCACTCTCCATATCTGTATATACAACACCCATCTCAGCAACTTCCTGTCTTACATTGTGATACACAAGCTCTGAATCGTACTGTGCTCCAACACCAGCAAGTGACTTTCTTTCTGCCTGTGGAATACCAAGCTTTTCAAATGTATCCTTAATGTCTTCTGGTACTTCTGACCATTTAGCTTTCATATTAGTATTAGGTCTTACATAAGTTACTATATTGTCCATATTAAGACCTTCTATAGATGGTCCCCAGTCAGGTACTTTCATATTATTATATATCTGTAATGACTCAAGCCTGAAATTCTGCATCCAAGCAGGGTCATTCTTCTCCTTTGAGAGCTTCTCAACTATCTCAGGAGTAAGACCAGCATTTAACTTATATGTGTCCTTATCATCATTCTTGAAATCATATATGTTTCTATCTATATCATCTACATATGTCTTTTCTTTCATAATTCGATGTAAACTCCTTTCATATATCAACGTATGATTATGGCTGACTATTCTGCTTCGTATTCTGCGAAACCATTTTCATTAATCTTATCAACAAGTGAAGCATCACCTGTGCTTATAATCTTCCCCTCAATCATAACGTGTGTATAATCAACTGATAAAGATTCAAGTATTCTTGTGCTGTGTGTAATTATAAGAAGGCTTCCCTTGCAGGTCTTCTGGTATTCTTCTATACCTGCTGATACAGTCTTTACAGCATCAACATCAAGTCCTGAATCTGTTTCATCAAGAATTGCAAATGATGGCTTTAACATAAGAAGCTGTAATATCTCTGCCTTCTTCTTCTCACCACCTGAAAAGCCTACATTAAGATCTCTCTCTGCATAAGACTTGTCCATAGATAAAAGCTCCATAGTCTTTTCAAGTTCTTTCTTGAATTCCATATATCTTGTTCTCTTGCCGGTCTTTAATTCAAGGGCATTTCTTATAAATGAACTGAGTGTAACACCCGGAACTTCAAGTGGGTTCTGGAATGATAAGAACATTCCTGCTTTAGCTCTCTCATTAACTTGTTCATCAGTAATATTCTTACCGTCAAACCATATCTCACCACTCTTTACTGTATATCTTGGGTTGCCCATTAAAGCATAGCCAAGTGTTGACTTACCTGTTCCATTAGGTCCCATAAGTACATGTGTTTCACCCTTGCCTATTGAAAGATTAACACCATGAAGAATTTCCTTATCTTCTACATCTACATATAAATCTTTAACATTTAATAAATTCTTATCTGACATAATACTCCTCATTTCTGCACACTCATTTAAACGCAGGACTGCTTTGTGCCAAGTGTGCCAGCACAATGCCGCATATATTATCAGGCATTATATGCCGTCTTATTACCCGCCTTATCAATTGCTGTTGCCGCAACATCTGCGAGTGTCATATTATCAAGATAGTTATTAATTACATCTGCAAGTCCCTGCCATATAGGAAGCGTATAGCAGGAAGACGAATGTTCACACATTAAAGTCTCCTCATTAAGACAGGTTACAGGAGCAAGTGTTCCTTCGGTAAGCTTTAATATCTCACCAACGCTGTAATCCTCTGGCTTTCTTGTTAATCTGTAGCCACCGCCGTGTCCGCTTGCTGCTTCTATAAGATTTGCTTTTGATAACATTCTTGTAATTGTCTCGAGATATTTCTTTGACAATTCTTCTTTATCTGATATCTCCTTTAATGGTATATACTCATCACTATGATGAACTGCAAGATATACCATTACTCTTAGGGCATAACGCCCTTTCGATGATATTATCATTTCCTTGCTTCCTTTCTTATTATCATCTTTTTGTATGATATTATACCCATTCGCCTACCGTGTCAATGGGTGAATGTGAAACATTTTCTTCTGACAATATAATAAGCTGTCATCATAGCAATTCCTGTGATTACCCACGATATTGGATATATAATCATAAGCACCCAGAATACGTGTACAACCTTACATACTGTTGATATCCATATAAGTCTTATAACACACGAACCAACACAGGTAATTACCGCTGGAAGCAGTGAATATCCCAGACCTCGCATAGCTCCTGCGCTTATCTCATATACTGCTGTTAATAATTCCAGCGTTGTTGCAATGATAATTCTCTGCCTCGCAAATACAAGAACATCTGCATCGGTCGTATATATACGAAGAAAGAATTCCCTTCCCATAACAAATATACCCGAAAGAATACCACACGATACAAGCGCAAACACTAAAGATATGCGGAATATTTTCTTACATCTGTTATATTCCCCTGCGCCATAATTCTGGCTTGTAAATGTTACTGCCGCCTGAGCGAACGCATTTACAAGGAAATATGCAAAGAATTCATAATTAAGTGCCGCCGCTGAACCTGCAACTGCACTTGAACCAAAGCTGTTAATTGTGCTCTGTATACACACATTGGCTATTGAGAACATCATTCCCTGAAGTCCTGCCGGAATACCTATAACCAATATTTTCTTTAATTCCTTAACAGATATCTTAAGCTGTCTTAATTCCAGCTTTATAGGCTCTGATTCGTGTGTAAGAATATATATAACCATTGAAGAACTTACTATATTAGAAATAACTGTTGCAATCGCAACTCCTGACACACCTAATCTGAACACTATAACAAGCACAAGATTAAGAAGTGTATTAATAACTCCTGCAACAATAAGACAATAAAGAGGTCTTCTGCTGTCGCCCGTACTTCTAAGAATTGATGAGCCAAAGTCATACAGCATAATAAATGGCATACCTAGAAGATAAATTCTAAGATACAACACGGCAAGGTCAATAACATCCTCCGGTGTTCCCATAAGAAGAAGCACAGGTTTTGCTATGAACTGACCTGCAATCATAACAAAAAATCCGCTTATAATGGCAACAAGTATTGCTGTATGTATTGCGGCGTGTATGTTTTTTTCTGATTTCTCTCCTATATAACGAGCAATAACAACATTTGAACCTAATGATATTCCTATAAAAAGATTAATCATAAGTGATATTAAAGAACTGTTGCTTCCAACAGCCGCCAGTGCCTGACTGCTTGCAAATCTTCCGACTACCGCCGTATCAACAGAGTTAAACAACTGCTGTAATATACTGCTTGCCGCAAGTGGAAGAGCAAACAGAAGTATTTTGTTCCATAAAGCTCCACTTGTCATATCTATCGATTTTTTATTAGATACACTCATATATACCTCCTGTGTGTTTAATATATTTAATCATCTGAATACTTAATAGCTTATATATTCTACACCCAAATACAAGTGTGTCAACAATACTTATCAAAAGCACTTTAATAAAATATAATTATTTAACTTCAATTTATCTCTTGTATGTGTTAATTACTGACATACTTATCAATTACGTCAATTACAATTTTATTTTTAATATGTTATACTGTGCGTAGTCAACAAGATATAAATATTAAATATAATGAAAGGAACTTTTTATGAATTCATCTACAACTGACAACCCTCTGGGTTATAAAAAAGAGTCCACTCTTTTAATTAATTTTGCAATTCCCTGCATAATCTCAATGCTGGTAACTGCTCTTTATAATATAGTAGACCAGATATTTATCGGACAGGGTATTGGTATGCTTGGCAATGCTGCAACTAATATTGCATTCCCACTATCAACTACCTGCACTGCTATCTCACTTCTGTTAGGAATAGGAAGTGCTACGAACTTCTCACTTCATCTTGGGGCTGGCGAGAAGCATTTATCAGAAAAATATGCTGGCAACGGAATATTTCTTATGGCTGTATGCGGAACTGTATTGTTCTTAATTACAACAATATTCCTTACGCCTATGCTTAAATTCTTTGGTGCAACTACTGACGTTCTGCCATATGCTAAGGCTTATACAAGAATAACAGCGTTTGGATTTCCATTTCTTATCGCCAACACAGGTATGAGTAAGTTGATACTTGCTGACGGAAATCCACGCTACTCTATGACTTCTATGCTTGTTGGTGCTATTGTGAATACAATATTAGATCCTATATTTATCTTTATATTTAATATGGGAATGACAGGTGCAGCTTTAGCAACTATTACAGGCCAGATTATATCTTTCTGCATAAGCTTAAGATATATGTTCCATTTTAAGAATATTAAACTTAGCGGGGACAGCTTTAATATAAAATGGTGTTACTGCAAGAACATTTTAATACTTGGTGCAAGTGCCTGCTTTAACCAGATTGCTATGACAATTGTCCAGATTGTTATGAATAATACACTGTCCCGCTATGGTGCACAGTCAATCTACGGCGGTGATATTCCACTTGCGTGTGCAGGAATAATAACAAAGGTTAATATGATATTTATGTCCTTTGTTATTGGTATATCACAAGGCACACAGCCGGTTATCGGATTTAACTATGGCGCACGTAAGTACAAACGTGTAAAAAATACATACCTTTTAGCACTTGGAGCAGCTTCTTTCTTATCACTGATTGCATTTTTCTGTTTTCAGGTATTTCCAAGACAGATTATCAGCGTATTCGGTAACGGAAGTGAACTTTATTTCCAATTCTCTGAGCGGTATTTCAGAATATATATGTTCCTTACTTTAATTAATGGAATACAGCCGGTTACATCCAACTTCTTTAACTCTATCGGCAAATCGAGCCTTGGCGTATTATTAAGCCTTACACGACAGATATTATTCTTACTTCCGCTCATAGTAATATTCCCAATATTTATGGGGATTGATGGTGTTATGTATGCCGGCCCGATTGCCGATGCCGCAGCCGCAATTGTGTGCGGATATTTCACGATAAGAGAATTAAAAGAGCTTACAGCTAAAGATAAAGCAAGTAATTATCTAACCAAAAAAATCACATATAATTAGTTGCCTAATATTTTCTTTAAATCTTCCTCTGGTGTACTGATAGGTGCTATAGCGTAATTCTCAACAAGTATCTTCAGTACATTAGGTGAGATGAATGCTGGAAGTGTAGGTCCTAAAAGTATATTCTTAATTCCAAGATGAAGGAGTGTAAGAAGTATACATACAGCTTTCTGCTCATACCACGATAAAACCATTGAGAGTGGAAGCTCATTTACTTCACATTCAAATGCTTCTGCTAAAGCAATTGCTACCTTTATCGCACTATAGGCATCATTACACTGTCCCATATCCATAATTCTTGGAAGACCGTCAATATCTCCAAGCTCAAGGTCATTAAATCTGTACTTACCACAGGCAAGTGTAAGAATTATAGACTCTGCTGGTGTCTTTTTAACAAATTCTGTATAATAATTACGTCCCGGTCTTGCACCATCACAACCTCCTACTAAGAAGAAATGGCTGATTGACCCATTCTTAACACCTTCTATTACCTTATCAGCAACGGAAAGCACTGCTGAATGTCCGAAACCTGTCATCACATACTCTCCGCCATTAATGCCTGTTCTATGCTGGTCTTCTTTATATCCGCCAAGCTCAAGTGCCTTATTGATTACAGGTGTAAAATCTTTATCTTCCCCGATATGCACCATCTGTGGATATGACACTACCTCTGTTGTAAATACCCTGTCTTCATAGCTTTTCTTAACTGGCATAAGGCAGTTAGTTGTAAATAATACAGCTCCCGGAATTGCATCGAACTCCTTCTGCTGATTCTGCCACGCTGTACCAAAGTTACCTTTTAAATGAGGATATTTATTAAGCTTAGGATATGCGTGTGCTGGAAGCATTTCGCCGTGTGTATATATATTTATTCCTTTATCCTTAGTCTGTTCAAGAAGCAGTTCCAGATCTTTTAAATCGTGTCCTGTTACAACAATAAATGGTCCTTTTTCTACATTCAAAGTAACCTTTACCGGTGAAGGATTTCCATAACTTGTTGTATTAGCCTTATCTAAAAGTTCCATACATTTCAAATTAACTTCACCAACTTCCATAACTACAGGAAGAAGCTGGCTCTCGTCCAAATCAAAGCTTATATATGAAAGAGCCTTGTAGAAGAACTCATTAACTGTATCATCTGTATAGCCTAACACCATTGCGTGGTAAGCATAAGCTGCCATTCCTCTTACTCCAAAAAGGATAAGTGATTTTAATGAACGTATATCAGCATCTGCATTCCATATCTCATTCATATCATAATCATCTGTATTGCCACATCTTGCCTCACAGGCACTACAGCCTGGTGATATAATATTCTTTTCATTATGAACCTTATCAATCATATCCTGTAATGTCTGATTATTAAAATTCACATTAGTTATTGTTGTAAACAGACCTTCGATTATTATTCTGTCTGTATTCTCTGTCTTAGGATTGCTTCCGCAGGTCTTAACAAGTCCTATAAGTGCACCAGTAAGCTCGTCCTGAAGCTTTGCTGTAGAAGCGTCCTTTCCACATACACCTGCATTACCTGTACAACCTGAACAGCCCGCTGTCTGCTCACACTGAAAACAAAACATTTTATTATCCATATATTTACTCTCCATTATTATAATCTATTTATCCTGGCACTTTAGCACCCGACACGCTTATTATATTTAATGAAGAAGTGATTTTCTGTTGTTTATACAACATTTTCTTAATTTATAAATAGAAATAATTTCCTGACATAATACTAATATCTACTTTTCAATGAATACATTTTTCCTGTGATATTTTATATACTTTATGTTCTCTTCTGTAATATCTATTTTCATCGTAGGTGTTATATTCATATACATTCTGTTATTATCATCTAACTTTTCAGAAATTAAAATTCTGCCAGTATCATCAAATGAAATATAACCTCTGTCAAATAACTTATCGTGATTAGGACACATTAACAGACCATTATGTATATCAAGCTTCTCATTTGCATCACTTATACTCCATGGTTTAATATGGCTTGCCACCAATAATTCGTTCATATTAACATTACACAGACAACATTTTTTATATTTATTTATTAATTTTTCTCTGAACTTGTCCTGATTAATTCTTACCTTGACAACCGCTTCTTTTTCTTTTCCTTCCAATTCCTCTGTGTATTTTTCTATTTCAGTAACTTTATTAATTTTATCTTTTTCATAGTTTTCTATAATCGTCTCTACTTTCCTATCTTCTTCTTCGTTTCCGTACCATATATTAGATTGCCCCAAACCTTTAACAACATATTTTCTATCATTTACGTCCAGCAGCACCACCTTCTCTGCATATATATTATATATATTATAAGTTTTATCTCTTTCTTGCCATAAAGTTTCCTCCATCTCTTTTTTATCTGCTTGTTTTTCAGTAAGTGCTACATAATAAGTCTCTATTTTTTCAATAACTATTGCAAAATTATATCTTGTTTAAGAAAATATTTTAATTTTAAAGATAAAAAATTCTTCATCCTGCAATGCTTTATATTCTATATT